>Ga0308172_1000568_pt1 | contig 43162 bp, 25 predicted proteins | sample PhyGR2_FD_202134 | JGI IMG/M metagenome (GOLD analysis project Ga0308172, IMG submission 202134) | Phyllosphere microbial communities from UC Gill Tract Community Farm, Albany, California, United States - DLSLSG.R2 | ecosystem: Host-associated > Plants > Phyllosphere > Unclassified | place: USA... | reverse complement strand
GCGCCCGGGACTGCAGGACACAACGCGCTCGTAGCTCAGCCGGATAGAGTAGTGGCTTCCGAAGCCATTGGTCGGGGGTTCGAATCCCTCCGGGCGCACCATCCTTGCCTTGTGGCCCATCGCCACACCCCCCTGAACGTCCAGAACCCTGCCCTGCGTCGCAGCCATTGCGATACCTGCAGCCCAGCGTGGACGGCCCGCTTTTCTGGGACACTTCGGCCATGAAACGATCCTATGCGTGGCAACAAGACGGCACCGTGTCGCTCTGGCGTTATCGGGACAACCTGCGCAACTATCCGGGCTGGCACATCGGCGCCGATGCCGCCGGCTGCATGTCGATGCTGGCGTTGTTGGATGCGCTGGCGCTGGACGGTCCGGGCGCGACACGGACGCTGCAGCTCTCTCCACCCAGCCCAGCGCAGCTGGCCGTGCCGAACAACCGCGATGCGCGGTGGGACGCCCCGGCAACGTTACGGCTGACGGTGGATGAGGATGTCGCGTTCTGGCAGTGGGATGTGGACGGCGCGCGCGCCACGCTGCAGCTGGGAGACGCCGCGATGGGAAGTCTTCGACAGGGCGTGGTGGATATTGCCGCGGGTCGAGGCGATTACAGCGTGGGCCAGGGCGCGCAGGCGCTGTGGTTCTGGTGGGGATGAGCCGGCGGTAATGATGTGCCGTGCGTGCGTTTTGGAGTTTGGGGGAGGTTGCTGGCAGCCACCCATGGGGTGGCTCTACCTCCGCGTTCTTTGCCGACCACAGCAGCAAGGATAACCTTCCGAGGACGACCCGATGATGCGAGTGCAACTGCCATTGGCCCTGCTGGGCCTTCTCCTGCCGATGATGGCCAGCTGTGCATCGCCACCGGGGCGCTACCAGCCCGCGACGATCCAGGATCGCGATGGCATGCCTTGTTTTGGGGTGCCTGACACGCAGGAAACACGCAGCAACGCGCCGATCATCGCAAGAGTGTCGGTAAGAGACAGTGGTGCGGGAGGCGTACCCGTGTGGGAGCACATCTTCCTGCGGTCGGGAACTGCCGAACCTGCGCTGCCGCCCAGCCAGTGCCTTGTTTATGGTCACGGGGACGCGTCCGCCCCTGCGTTACGGGTGGGGACGCGCTATGAGGTGGTTATGTCGGGGTATACGCCGGGCACGCCAGGCAAGCAGGGGGAGGCACAGAAGCGCGTGTTCGGCAGCTGCTTCGATGTGGTGGACGTCGCCGGGAAGGGTGTGATGACGTCCGTGATAGCAGACTGCGCGACCGCGCGCGCTTCTCGGACGGCCCCCGTACCCCAGGGCGCCAGGTAGCGAATGGGGAAACCACGGTAGGGCCATGCCGTGGGTGCGTTTTGGAATTTGGGGGAGATTTCGTGCAGCCACCCTTGGGGTGGCTCTACCCGGACCGCGCGCAAGAGAGCGAAGGTCGGGTACCGGACAGACTGCCGGGGCCAGGGCGAGGTCTTCCCACCTGCCTGGCAGTGGCGAACCGCGTGTGCGGTCCACGACGTCCGTGTCGTTGTTCTGTCCGGCGTCCCGGTTGAAACGGTCAGGCGGTGAGCAGGTCTTTGAAGCGGGCCAGCGAGGCCATGTGGAAATGCACCAGCGCCAGCCAGCCCTGGCGGTGCCAGGCCAGCACGGTGGCGTCGGGGAGTGCGGCGAAGCGTTCGGCGTCGATCAGCTGGAAGCCGAGCAGGCTGGACTGGCGGCCGTCGGGATGCACGACGTCGGCCTGGCGTTCCACCAGCACGCCGGCGGTGACCAGCGCGGCGCTGAAGGCGGCCGTGGCGGTGGCGTCGCGGGTGAAGGCCTCGCAGAACGCCAGGGCCTGGCGGGTGAGCGCGCTGGGCTGGCCGTCGGCGTCGAACAGGGGCTGGCCTTCGTCGCCGCGGGTGCGCAGCATCGGCGCATCGGCGTCGATGGCCAGCACGTGGCCGTCCGGCTCGGTGGTGCGGGCGAATACGAACGGATAGCGGCGCACATACGCGGGCACGTAGGTGCCGGTTTGCCAGTGGTCGGCCACCACGAAGCGGTTGTGTTCGGCCTGCAGGCCGAGCACGGCCACCGGGGCGGCGTCGGCGCCGACGAACACCAGCGGGTAATCGCGGGCGGCCGCGGCGAATTCGCCGATGACCAGCGGAACGGCGTGGCTGGCGGCGGCGAACGCGGCGTCGCCGGGCAGCAGGCGCCAGTGCGCGTGCTCGTGCGAAGAGAGCACCACCGGGGTGCGGTACAGCGGCGGCGAGGCCGGCGTAGCGGCGGCGGCTTCGATGGCCTCGGGCGCGGCCTGGTCGGGCGCGTCAGGCAGCGTGTGCAGGGTGTCGTCAGTGGTCATAGGGTATCCAGCAGGGAAACGGCCGGCGCGGATGCACCGGCCAACAGGTCAGAAGCCAGCGTTCACTTCCAGCTGGAAGACGTCGATGGACTGCGGCGCGCCGGTGACTTCCTTGGCCGCCATCCAGCGGCCGGTCAGCCACACGTTCTTGTCGAACATGTAGGAGCTGCCCAGGTAGTAACCCTTGGCATTGGTGCCGCCCAGGTGGAAGTTGGAATCGTTGTAGGCGTCGGGCAGCGCATCGGCTTCCAGGCGCTTGTAGCCCAGCCACACGTTCCAGTCGCCGGCCTGCTTGAGCGCCAGCTGGCCGAAGGTGGCCTGCGCCATGTAGGCCATGTCACCGCTCTGGATATCCTGCGGGCCGGCCACGCCGTTGGCGGCCGCGCCCAGGTTGGTGACGATGCCGCCCTGCGCGCGCGACCACATGCGGTTGCGGTCGAAGGCGAGGTTCTTGATGCCATGGCCTTCCACGCGCAGCGCGTAGCCGGCGAAGGTGGGGGTTTCCCACGCCAGGTTGAGGTCCAGCAGTTCGAACTCGGAGGCCAGGCCCACGTACTGCGGCATCGGGGTGTTGGCCGGGTCGAGTGGATCGAGCGCGATGTTCCGCAGCAGCATCAGCGTGTTGCCCTTCTGCATGAACGCCGGGCGCGACCAGTCGCTGCTGCAGTGGTCGGCACCGGCGTACAGCGCGCAGGGCTGGGAGTATTCGCCGGCGATGTTGCGGAAGTCGAAGTAGCCCACGGCGGCGCGCAGTTTCTGCTGGTCGCCGAACTGCCAGTCGGCGCCGACCTGCACGCCGTTGAGCCACTTGTTCTCGCTCTTCATCTTGGTCTGGCTGGTATTGGGGAATCCGTCGGACGAGTACTCCAGCGGGGTCAGGCCCAGCGTGGCGAACAGCGACAGCCCCTCGCCGCCCAGCGGGTAGGCGTACTTGAAGGCCAGGCCGTCGAAGTTGAGGTCGTTGGAGAACAGCGTGTCGGTGGACCAGTACGGGTTGCCGAAGCGGCCGCCGATGATGTCCAGGCCCTGCACCGGTGTGTAGGACAGCCAGGCCTGGTCGAGCCAGGCATCCTTCTTGGCCAGGCCGCCGCCCAGGGTCTGGGTGGACGACACCGGGCCGTTGTCGTTGCCGGTGGCCAGGCGCACGCCGGCCCGGGTGTGCTCGCCCAGCTCGGCCACTACGCCCAGGCGCGCGCGGATGCGCCAGGAATTGTTGCGGTCTTCGCGCGTATTGCGCAGCGGCGGCAGGCCCAGGTTGGTGTTGCCGTTGACGTCGTAGCCGTTGCCCGCATTGATCCGCGCCCAATCCACTTCGATGTCGCTGTTGCGGTCGGAATACAGGCGGCTTTCATTGCGCATGCGCACGTCGCCCTGCACGCGCAGGCGCTGGGTCCAGTCGGGCACCTGGTCCGGTGCGGCCCAGCCTTCGGCCTTGGCCTGGGCCATCACGCTGGTCTTGAGTTCCTCGCGGATCTCATCGCGCACGGTCTGCGGGATGTACGGCACGCGCACGTCGCCGGGCTGCGCGGCGATGGCGCCGGCCGCCGCTGCTGGGCGCGCCACGGCCGCTTCGCGCTGGGCTTCCAGCAGCAGTGCCTGGCCCGCCTCGGGCTTGAGCGCGCCGCTGTCGATCAGGCCGCGGATCAGCTTGATCATCGTGCTTTCGCCGCTGCCGTCCTGGGCATGGGCGGCGCCGCTGGCCAGCACCAGCACGACACCGGCGGCGAGGGCGGAACGGCGCAGGCCCAGCAGCGCGGCGGAATAGGTTGAACGGGTCATCAGCTTGCTCGCAGAAAAAGGAAAGTCGGGAAGAAGGAGGCGGCCGCGCCTAGCCGGCCGGGCGCCGGCCCTGCACCAGCACGCGCGCCGGGAAATCCAGTGACGCCGGCGGGCGCTCGTCGATGCGGCCCACCGCGCGGATGGCCTGCAGCACGCGTTCGTCGGCCTCGGGGTTGCCGCTGCCACGCAGCAGCTCCACCCGCGTGACCGCACCGGTCGGGTCCAGCCAGATGTTGACGGTGAGCTGGAACGACAGCCGGCGAACCTGCTCGTCGCGTGCGACGGCCTGCTGCAGCACGTAGCCCAGGTAGCGCCCGTAGGTGCCGTTGCCGGCGCCACCGCTACCGGTGCCACTGCGGCCACCGCCGCTGCCGGACTGGATGCCAAAACTGTCGGTGCCGGCCTGCGCGGTGGCGTCCATGGTCACCGGGTCGGCGGTGTCCGGGGTGGGCGCTTCCTCGGTGGGCTTGGGCACCTCGTCCAGCGGCTCCGGTTCGGGCATGACCTCTTCGGGCTTGGGTTCGGGCTCGGGCTCCGGTTCCGGTGGTGGCGGGGGCGACGGTGGGGGCAGCATCACCATCGGCACCTCCACCTGCGGGCGGCGGGTACTGGCGGTGTCCTTGAACAGCAGCAGCCATGCCAGCAGCGCCAGCAGCGCGATGCCGGCCAGCAGCGCGGCCAGCGGCCACCAGCGCTGCCAGCCGGCCGCGCCCTGCGCACGGGGATTGAGTGCAGTCACGCCATCACCCCTGTGGTTTGCCGGTCACCAGGCCAACCTGGTTGAGGTCGATCCGGCGCAGCAGGTCGAGAACCTCCACCACGCGTGCGTACTGCACCTGGGCGTCGCCGCGCACGATCACCGGGAAGTCGGGGGTGAGTGCCTTTTCGGTGCGCAGGCGGTCTTCCAGCTCGGCCAGGCTCACCGGGTAGGCGTCGAGGAAGATCTGCCCGGCGTTGTCGACGGTGATCGCCTTGGTCTTCGGTTTTTCCAGCGCCATGCTGGAACTGGCCTTGGGCAGGTTGACCTGGATTCCCGGAATGGAGGCGTTGCTGGTGAGGATGAAGATCACCAGCACCACCAGCAGCACGTCGACGAACGGGGTGACGTTGATGCCCTTCTCGCGCTTCTTGATGCCGAACCGTTTTGCCCTGGCCATGGTCAGTGCGCCTCAGGCCTGGACCGGACGCGCGACGGCGGCCGGTGCGCTGCGGTCGAACTCTTCGGCCAGGCGCGCGGTGAACTCGTCAACGAACACCGACATGTCCGCAGCAATGGCTTCGGCACGCGAGGCCAGCCAGTTGTAGCCAAACAACGCCGGGATCGCCACGCCCAGGCCGGCCGCGGTACACAGCAGCGCGGCGGCCATGCCGGGCGCAACGGAGTTGATGTCCACCGCACCGGCCATCGCGGCCACTACGAACACCAGCATGATGCCGATCACCGTGCCGAACAGGCCGATGTACGGCGCGCCTTCGATGGTGGTGGACAGCCAGTTCATGCGCTTGGACATGCGCTCGGTTTCACGGGTGACTTCGGCGTCCATCGAGGCGCGGATGGAGGTGATGGCCGCCGCGGTGAGGCCGTGGTGGTGCGAGCCACGCCCGTCCATTTCTTCCATCGCGATGCGGTACAGCCGCCACAGCGTGGAGTTGTCGCGGATCTGCGGGGCCAGCGTGCCGGTGCGTTCCAGTGCCTGCAGCGAGGCAACCGGTGCGCCGGTGACCTTGCGGTACTGCACGGTGAAGGCCTCGTTGGCCTTGGCGACGATGCCGAAGTAGCGGCTCTTGGTGATCATGATGGCCCACGACAGCAGCAGCATCAGGCCGAGCATGGCCACCACCACCCAGGCGTCGACCGGCATTGCCTTGAGGATGAAACCGAAGTGGCTGACGCCGGCGGACTGTTCGTCTTCGCCGAAGGCAACCAGGCGCGATTCGGCGCCCTGCGCACTGGCGTCGGCCAGCAGCTGGGTGGCCGGGCGGGCCACCTTGGACACGCGCACTTCGTCGATGTCACCCAGGAACGGCTGGGCCATGGCCACCGCTGCGGTCGCGCCCGCGGCCGGGGCCACGTCGGCGCCCAGCAGCGCCTCACCGGCCAGCGCGGGCAGGCTGGCCTCGATGCGGGTGGCCTCGCGGCCGCCCACGTACAGCACCACCGCGCCATCGCTGGCGGTTACTGCCAGGTGCGCCCACTGCCCCGCTGCCAGCGCCGGCACCGGTTGGCTGCGCTGCTGGTTGACGCGCACGTAGGGCACGCCGTTGTCGAGACCGATGATCAGCACGTTGTCGCCTTCGCGGCGGCTGTAGACGGCCTGGTCCGGGCCGAGCTGGGCCGGCTTGATCCACGCCGAGACGGTCATCGCGCCGTTGGCGGCGATGGCCAGCGACGGCGAACCGGGCAGGTGCAGCGGCTGGCCGGCCAACTGCGCACCGCGCCCGATGATGGCGCCGTCGGCGGCCTTGAACGGGCCGCTGGGGTGGTTGACGTAGGCGGTGGTGTCGCGCGGTTCGTTGCCTTCGGCAAAGTGGTACACGGCGCTGTAGTCCGGGTCGAACACGCGCTGGCCGTTGCCCGCCGCCGGTGCACCGGCGTTGCCGTAGTACATCCACAGGGTCTGCGGCGCGGTGCCGCTGATGGCCGGCACGTCCACCCAGATCAGGGCCATGCCCAGGCTGGCGTCGTACTGCTCCACCTGGTGGTTGAGCACGGTGCGGCCGTCGGCACCGATGAAGCGGATGTCGCTGCCGCCGTCGGCCACGCCATCGAAGGCGAAGTTGCCGGTGTGCAGGCGCACCAGCACGGGGGTGCGGCCGAGGTTGCCGCCGAGCGCGGCGCCGTTGGGGCCGGCGTCCACGGTGATGGGCTTGCGGTACTTCCAGTCGGCCTGCCACCACGGGGTATCGGCACGGGCGGTGCCGAGCGTGCACATGCTCAGGCAGAACAACAACAGGGCAAGAAGGCGTTGCATGGGAAATATCTCCGGGGAAGTCGGGGGTCGGGCTCAGTAACTGGCGCCGACGCTCAGGTGCAGTCGGTTCGCGCCCTTGGTGGTGGTGGGGCCATCGCTGAGCGTGTGGCCGTAGTCCAGGCGCAGGTTGAAGTGGTCGCTGATGCGCAGGCTGCTGCCCAGGCCGGCGGCGGACATCCAGCTGCTGTCGGCCTGCTCGGGCAGCGGCCGGCGCAGGCCCAGCCAGGCGCCATCGACGAAGGCGTACAGGCGCCAGTCCTGCAGGCCCCACAGCGCGAAGGGGCGGGTGCGCCATTCCAGCGTGGCCAGCGCGCCGTAATCGCCGATGCCTTCGGCCGAGCGGTAGCCGCGCGTGGTGTACATGCCGCCGGCGGCGAACTGCTCGCCGGAGACCAGCGGCTGGTCGGTCATCTGCGCCGAGATGCGCGCAAACCACTGCGCGCCGCTGTCCAGGGTGTAGGTGTCGCTGAGGTCCAGCTTGAGCGCGAAGAAGCTGGAATCGGCGTAGGCGCGCTTCCAGTCGAACTCGTCGTCGCTACTGCCGTAGCCGAGCAGGCTGCGCGCGCCGAACACGGCCTGCAGCGCCACGCTCAGCTGGTGCTTGTCGCCCTGGCGGAAGCCGCTGTAGCCCAGCGTCAGCGGTGCGTACTTGAGCGGTGCGAAGTCCGACGCCTGGCCCACCATGGCCACCGATTCGTCCAGGTCCTTGAAGTCGATGCCGGCCGACAGCTGGTGCCACCACGCACCGGTCATCGGCAGGCTGTGGTTGAGCTTGATGCCCAGCGCATGGCCCTTGCCGGTGACGTTGGTCTGGCCGCTGGAGACCACGTTGCTGTCGGAGCGGTAGCCGGAGAATTCCAGCATCCAGTCCGGGCTGCCCAGCGGCAGGCCGTAGGACGCCGACAGCACGTTGGCCTGGTCCAGGTCCTGCGGGGCGGCGAAGAAGGTCAGCGAGGCGGTGTGGTCTTTCTGCCACAGGTTGTCGTGGCCGATGCTGACGATGCTGCGCAGCGGCTCGGTGTCCACGCTGTGGTCGTTGTTGACGGTGGCGCTGAAGCGCCAGGGCGTCTTGTCGTCGACCTTCAGCTCCACGTCCATGGTGCCGTCGGCGGTGCCCTGTTTGACCAGCGGCACGACCTGGCGCTTGCCGCCGCGGTTGAGTGCGGTGAGTTCGCGCTGCGCACCGTCGAAATCGGGCACCTGGCCCGGCTGCAGCGCCGGCACGCGCTCGCGCAGGCGCGCGGCATCGTTGTAGCGCGCGCCCACCACGTTGACCTGGCCCACGCGGGTTTCGGTCACCTGCAGGATCACCACGCCGCCGCTGACCTGCTGTTCGGGCAGGTCGACGTAGACCGACTGGTAGCCCTTGCGCTGGTACGCCGCCTGCAGCGCCAGCCGCGCGGCGTCCACGTCCTGCAGGGTGCGGTCGGGGCCCAGGTGCGGGGTGACCGCGCGTTCGATGTCGCGTGCATCCAGCACGCTGTTGCCGCGCACCAGGTACTCGTTGATGGTGACGCGCGCAGCGGCCGGCGTTTCGTTGGCAGCGGGCGTGGCCGGGGTGCCGGCCGCCGGTGCCTGCTGGGCGGCGGCCAGCGGCATCACGCACAGCAGGCACAGCGGCAGCGGCGACCAGGCCATCGCCTTGGGGGTTGAAGACATCAGGAGCTTCTCACTGCGGAAGAGGGAAGGAACACGCGCTGCGGTGGCCGCGATGGTGCGCAACGCGGGTAACACCGGCGTTGCACGCACAAGGCAGTTGCGGCGCGTTGGCCGCACCGGGCCGTGGCCACGCGCGGTGGCCGTGGAAATGTCGGGCGTCATGCTCACTGCCGTTGCGTGCCCGGGGCCGCCATGCGCGCACGTTGCTCGGCACTCAGCTCACCCATGCCCACCACCTGCACCACGCTGTCCGGGTCGTAGCGGTCGTCGCCCTTGGCCGGGGTGACGCTGCTGGTCTCCTCGCCAAAGCCCAGCACCTGCACGCTGATGGTGGACGGCTGGGCCTGGCGCGTTTGCCGCTTGACCATGTCCTGCGCGGCCTGCACGGCGTTGTTGGCCGCCGCACTGGCCGAGGTCAGTGCGTTGACGTTCACCGCCGCCACCATCGGAATGCCCACGGCCTTGCCCTGCACCTGGATGTTGTCGGCGTTGAGCACCTGCAGCGCGGCCAGGTTGACGTTGCCCGACACACGGATACCCGCTTCGCCTGCATCGATGGTGCCCAGCGGGGCGATCAGGTCGATGTCGCCCGGGGCGATCTGCGGGATCGGGTTGAGGGTGGCGATGCCGGCACCGGTGGTGGGCGTGTTCGGCGATAAGCTGACGTTGCCCACGCTGTCGTACACGCGGCGCTGCGGGGTGTAGACCACGGTGGTCTTGCTGCCGCGTCCGGCGTTGATGTCGCCGCCGGCCGACCAGGCCAGGATGTTGCCGCCGAAGGTAGTGAAGATGCGGCTCTGGCCGAGCAGAATGCTGTCGCGCGAGTAGATGCTGATGTCACCCTCGCCCTGGGTCATGACGCCCGAACCGGCACCCGGCACGAAGCCGCCGTCGATGCCAACCAGCGTGCGCCCGCCCGGGGTCATGATCTGCACGTCACCACCGAACTGGGTGTGGATGCCGGCGTCCACCACTTCGTAGTACGCCACGCCGTAGGACGGACTGCCCATCGCCTGCCACTCGGCCTTGCTGATGTAGGTCTTGCCCGGCGTCGGCCGATCCTTGCCGACACCGTTGGTGCTGATGTACTCATCCACATACAGCGCACTGCTGAACAGCGTCAGGTCGCCGTTGTAGCGGCCGCCGTTGTCACCCCCCGGCAACAGCGTGGCGATCGCTTCACGACCGCGCACGTAACTGCCGAAGCGTTTGCCGTCGGCATCGTTGTACTCGCGGCCGGCGCTCTTCAGTTCGGCGTAGTAGACATTGCGCAGGAACGCATGCTGCTGCTCGGCCGGAAGGTCCATGAAGAACGTGCGCGCATCCATCGTGCCGGCATCGAAATGCAGGCCCAGGCCATTGTCACTACCGAAGCGGGTGCTCAACCAGTTCACCAGATGCAACTGGCCCTGCAGGCGGAACTCGCGTGCCAGCGAACGACTGGCGGCACCGCCACCACTGGTCAGTGATGCAGCGCGCGCCTGGTCCAGCTCGGCTTGCTTGTTCACCAGGAAGGCATCGGCACCGGCGGCATCGCCGCTGTAGCCGAACTCGCGCTGCAGCCATTGTGGCAGCGTCAACTCGCCGCTGTAGATCGACACCGCCTTGCCAGGCTGCTCGGACAGCGGCCGCTCCGGATCGGCCAGGTTCACCGCATCCAGATAGCGCGCGGCAAATGCGTTCCAGTCCGCACCCGCGCCCATGCCGGCCGCCACCACGATGCTGGCACCGCTGGCGCGTTCGCTGGAACTGGCATCGACAACGTTGCCCAACGACTTGATTTCGCCCTTGTCGGCCAGGTACACGTTGCGGCCGGCACTCACGTCCAGCAGGCCCGGGCCGGTGACGTAGAAGGTGCTGAAGCGGATGTCACGCCCGGCCTGCACCACCGAGATGTCATCGGCGTGGCCGTGCGCGATCAGATTGCCGCGGCCTTCGCCGACGGTATCCTTCTGGCCCAGACCCGTGCCGCTGTTGCTGATATCGCGGCCGGCACGGATCGCCACCGGAATCGAGCCGTCATAGCGATAACCATCGCGCGCCTTCAGCCCCAACTCGGCAATCTGGCCCATGCGCAGGCCGACGATGTCACCCTCCACGGCGTAATAGCGCGCCGGCTGCTGGCCCACGGCCGCGTAGCCGGAGGTCGCCTGGCTGCCAAAGCTCAGCAGCGAGGCGTTGCTGATGCGTCCGTTGCCCTCGGTGATCCAGTCGTTGAAGGCGATGTTGGCCGCCGCCGCGTTGTGAACGCGCGTCGGGCTGAAGCCATTCGGCCCGCCGCCGGTCTGCGAGGTGATGCCCATGAAGGCCGGATTGAATGGACTGCTGAGCGCCATGGGGTCGGCGGTGGACGCAGTGATGGCGTAGCCGCTGGCGTAGATGGAGTCGCCTGCCAGCAGGGCCAGCTCGCCCTTGCCGGTGGCGTTGATGAACTGGCTGCCCTGCGGCGAGGGCGCCAGTGTCAGCCCGCGCAGCACGCGCAGCGGTGTGCTGCCGAAGTTGTTGCGCAGCGCGGTGGTGCCCACGCCGTAGTAGAGGCTGCCGTTGGCGGCCACCGCACGCAGGATCGAGGGATAGAAGTCGCCATCCAGGGTGCCCGACGCGTTGCTGCCGCGACGGTCGGTGGCGATGTCTTCGCTGTTGGCGCCACCGGCCCACTCTGTGGTCGGCGTCAGGTTGCCACCTGCACTGAACAGGTCGACGCTGGTGGACGGCGTCCACAGCGAGAACGAACTCCACCCCTCGCCCGCCACCTGCTGGCCTGCATAGGTAAACGGCGTGGCATTGAGCAGCTTGGTGCGACCGGCATCGCCAACGCCGCCCAGCACCAGATCGCCACGCGTATCCAGCCGTGCTGACGAATCGCCAAGCACCAGCACCGGACCGCCGCCGGCGTAGGCACGGCCTGCCGCAAACGGATCGCCACCGCGCGAGTCGATGTGGTCCAGCACGCCGTAGCGCAGCTGCAACCCACCCAGCGCGCCGGCTTCCACGCGCAACGCACCCCGCAGGTTGACCAGCGTGCTGTTGAGGTCGTGTTCGTTGCGGCGCAGTTCCACGTTCGGGTTCAGGCTGCCGCCGATACGCAGGTCGAGGTCACCGCCCCCGGTCAGCACCAGATCGCCGGTAGCGGTCATGCGGCCGCTGCTGCCGACCGCCAGGTTCAGGCCCTGGCTGCGAGGCACCAGGGTCTTGTCCAGACTCTGCGCCCCCTGGTTGAGGCGTGCATCGCCGCGGGCGGACTGGATGCCGGCATCGCCGCCGGCTTCCACCACCAGGTTGCCGCCACCCAGCGTGCCCACGCCGGTGAAGCCGGCCAGGAAGGGGGCGTTGGCATAGCGTGCGTTGGAATTGGCCAGGTAGCTGCCATCGGCCGAACCGGGCACGTAGGTGCCGAAGTTGACCCACCACGCCACCGGCGTGCCGTCGCTGCCCGGCGTCACGCTGCCGGTGCCCTGCCGCCACAACCAATTGCCGATCGCCACCGAGCCGATCTGCCCGCGCATCATGCCGAGAGACACGTTGCTGCGGGGCTCGCCACCGGCGCCGATCAGGTCGCCGACCAGGTTGCCACCGGCACGCACCAGTACGTTGCCACCATGTTCGGGATACCACGCGCTGTAGAGACTCTGCGTGCCTCCGTCAATCAGCGGCCGGAACGCAGCCTCCTGGTCCTTCCACAGCAGGCTGCCATCCTTCAGCGCGCCGCGTGGCTGGTTGTAGGGGTCAGCGCCATTGCCAGCCGCCAGCGACGACGCCGCGGTGCCGGCAGTGTACACGCCATAGGGCGAGTGCATCTGCAGATCACCGGCGGCCACCAGGTCGAGGTCGCCGGTGCCGGTGCGGAGCACGCTGAACACCTGCTCGCGGGCCGGGCTGGCGATGTCGGCGTACTGCGGCGGCACGCCGGGGCTGGCCTCGTACACCGCCTCACCCAGGCCCCAGTCATTGAGCTCCAGCGGGCTGGAGATGATCAGGCCGAACAGGATCAACGCGTCGATGTTGTCCTGGGTGATGACGTCGCCGGCAATCACGGGGCTGGGCAGGCCGATCGAGTTCCAGTTGTCAGCATCAACGTCCACGGCCCAGCGATACTCGGCAGGGATGCCCGTGCCCGGCACCGGTGCGTTCTCCACCAGCACGCCGTAGTGGGTGTCGGCCAGGCGCACGGTGCCGGCGGCGCCGCGCGCCACGGCGCGGGTGTCGGCCGCCTGCAGATCCGCACCCGCCACCAGGCGCAGGTCGAACGACTGCGAGCCGGTTGCCAGCATCGGCGCCAGCGCCCAGGTGCGCCCCTGGTCGCCCTTGGCATCGGCCGGACGCAGGTTGATCGACTCCGCGCCGCCGGGAAGTTTGACGTCGGTTTCCGACGGCAGGATCGCCCCCTTGGCCAGCAGCAGCGGCTGCGCAAGGCTCATGCCCACCGGTAGCGGAACGCCCGCCGGCCAGGTACCGGCCGCCATCGAGGTGGCCGCAGGTACGCGGAATCCGGCATCCAACTGGGTGCCTGCCGCCAGTGTCGTGGCCTGCGCCAGCACCGTGCCGGCTGCATGCAGCACCACGCCGTTGCCATCGCGAATAGCCGCGCCCAGTACGGTGCCTGCCGGCAATGCCAGCTCGCCCGCCAGGGTCATGCGGGACGGCAACTGCGTACCGGAGGGCAACTGCATCGCCGCTGCGGGAAGGTCAAAATTGAGCGTGCGGCCTGGCTGGAAGGCGCTGCCGACATCCAGCGTGACCACTCCGCCATGCGGAATCACCACTTCGCCACCGAACGGAATACGACCGTTCGGCAACAGCCAGCCCTTGTCGTCGGGGGTGCTGCCCATCAGCAGGCGCGAACCATCGAACCCATCGCTGATGCTCCCGAACACCTCCAGGTCGCCCGCCGCACGCAGCACCAGTGCGCCGGCCTCACCGGAGCCATACTGGTGGGTCTTCTGCAGATGCGGGTTGAGGCTGGCGTAGCGATAGCCGGACAGATCGATATCGCCATCGACATGCAGATGGCCATCGCGATTGACCGCCGGGTCGGCACTGCTGCTGATCTGTACGCCCGGACGCAGATGGAACTGGTCGCCGTAGGCACGCAGCCCGGCCAGCTTGCCGTCGATCAACGCGCGGTTGCCCAGCGCGTTGTCGATGAACGCCGTGCTGTCGGCATGGATCGTGTCCAGGTACGCCTGGTTGATGACCTGGTAGCTGCGGCCATCCACCGCGGCATCGGTGCCCGCGGCCGCATCGGTGTACGTCTGGAAGGCGTTGACGGTGATCGCGCGGGCACCGTCGATGCGTACCGGCGCCGAGGCGTCGATCGCCACATCATTGCCGCGCGCGCCGCCCAGGCGGGGGGCATTGAGCACAACACTGCCGTACGCCGCCGGTGCACCGCTGACACCAAGATCCATGCGCGCGCCAGCGGCGAGCGCAAGCAGGCCATTGCCCGAATCCAGTTCGATCACCGCACGGTTCGGTGCTTCGATCACCTGGCCGTAGCTGTCCCGGCGCAGCACGCTGCCGTGCGCGTCCAGCACCGCTGCAGCGCCCAGGCTGAGGCCGTCGCGTGCGGCCAGACGGATGCTGCCTACCTGTTCGCCACTGGCGTCGATGTGGCCCTGCACGGTCAAACGGCCGGCATCGACCGAGACGTTCACCTCGCGCGCCTTCAGCCCATCACCGATGACGAGGTCACCCTGCTTGAGCTGGAAGCTGCGGCCACCGAAGACCTGCCCCGCGTTGAGGCGCGTGTTGAGGGCGGCGAAGTCGTCGATATGCTGCGCACGCAGATCAAGATAGGCACTGCTGTACGGCACCCGGGTGCCGCCGGTGTCGTAACGCCCACTGCTGCCGCCCAGCACCTGGCCCGCCAGCGAGACAGTGCCGGCGTCTGCACCGAGCGCGAAGGCATTGAGCCGGCCGCCGCGGTTGTTCACCGCAGACAGATCGATGCGCGAGCCCGCCGCCTGCACGATATTGCCGGCCTGGGAGTCCAGCGTGACATCGCCGCCCCAGCTGTAGCGACTGACGTCGAACATGTCGATGCGGCGCCCGGCAAGGTCCAGCTGCGCACCCTCGCCCAGACGCACGTCATCCTGCGCCGCCAGCTGCAGCTTGCCGCTGGGCAGCTGTACGCGGGTATCCAGCAGCAGATCGCGGCCGGCCTGCAGTGAAAGCTCCGCGCCCAGCGCCGCTGCCGGATCGCTGATCACTGCGTTGCCGCCCGGCGCTGCGACCACCGCGATGCGGCCACCGGCACGGATGCGGTTGATCGAGCCGGCTGCACCGGTGAACAGCGGGGTGCTGATCAGCAGGTCACCGCCGCTGTAATCGAATGCCTTGGCCTGCTCGTTCCAGGCGCCCTGCGATTGCTGCACCGACAGGCTGCCGATGTGATTGGCGCTGATGCGCTCGCTGGCGTTCAGTGCAACCGTGCCGAAGCCCAGCGTCTGCCGATCATGCACGGCCACGGTGTCCGGCTGGGACTGCTCGGCATAGCCGAACAGGATCTGCCGCGCATCCACCTGCAGCTGGCCGCTGCCGGTGCCCGCGCCACCGGCAACGACGCCGCCAGCCGGACGCGCGCTGCCGTTCCAGACGAGGGTATCGGTGCGGATGCGGGCCACTGCATCGGCATCGCCCTGGCCACGGATGGCGGGTGCGGTCAGCACCAGTTGTCCCAGCGTTGACTTGCCGCTGGCATCGAGCGTGGACAGCTCTACCGAATCGAAGAAGTTCACCGCATCGCCGGCGGTCAGCACCAGCTTTTCCAATGCCGGCGCACCGGTACTGGTATCACCGCGCAGCAGGCGGTCGAGCACCTGCTGGTTGAGGGTGAGGCCGGCCGGCAGCAGCCCCTCGGCGGCCATCCGCGCCAGCGCATCGGTACTGCCAACGTTGATGTTGCCAACGGCCAGCACCAGGTTGCGGGCACCGTAGCGCGCGCTGTCGGCCAGCTGGAAGCCCGCCGTGGTGGCGGCGGTGAGGGTACCGTCTGCGTACAGCGTGGTGTCACCGCTGCAGCTGCGGTCGGCACCGCAACCACCGATCAGGATGTCCCCCTGTCCATAGCGCGCCTCGGTGCTGGTTCCCGGTGCCAGCATGTCCAACCAACCGTTGGATACCGCCAGCACCGCCGTGGTGCCGGGGTCGAAGATATAGCCGGCGGTCGAATCCCACGCGGCCGCGCCCTTGCCGAGCGTCGTGATGGATGCGCCCTGTTCCACCGTGAGGCCGCCTTCGCGCGTACCGGCTACCAGGAACACCTGTGCGGCCGACAGCTGCGCCCCGCTGCGCAGCACCACCTGCGACGACGCCTGGCCGTTGCTGCCGAACCCAAGCTTGTAGGCGTCCTGGGTGATGCGGTTGGACTGGAACACCGAGGTAGGCGTGCCGCCAATCGTCATCGTGTTGGCACCTACCGCGTTCAGCGCATCGGCATGCACCGAGATGCCACTGAAACCGTCGGTGGCCGTGCTGCCCGGCGCCAGCACCTCCAGCGCACCCGGGCTGCGAACGACCAGTTCACTGCCGTAACCACCGGTGGCCGCTGCACCACGGACGCTGCCCGGCGCGACCGCCAGCGCATGCAGTTCCGGTGTGTCGGCCTGGCGATCGGACAGGTCCAGCGTCAACCTGCCGGCGTCACGCTCCAGTCTGGGCCGCGGTGCACCGTCACGCTGCGCCCAGGCCAGGCCGAACTGCGCGTAGCTGGTTTCGTTGTACTGCGCGTACTGCCGCAGGGTGTCGGCCGCAGTCACGATCACCTGCGAGGTCAGTGCATCCTGGATATCGGTGCCGGCCGTGCTGAACCGCGCCGCCGTGCTCCACGAACCGTTGCGCATCGCCGCGCTGGCGCCGAAACCGGCCTGGCTGCTGGCCTGGCCGTTGAGTTCCACCCGGAATGCACCCGGCAGCAGCGCGTAGGTTGATGGCAGCAGGGTGTAGGTTCCGGCCGGCAACCCCGGCACACCTGCGCCAATCTGGATCTGACGGCCGATGGCCGGATCGCCTGCACCCTTCTCCGCTGCGATCGGTGCGGCATCGGCCTGTGCGCCGGGCACGATCGCATAGACCGGGTTGCTGGACAGGCCAGGCAACACGAAGCCACCCCCGTTGGCATCGATCTGCACCAGCGGATTCAAGCGGGCATCGGTGGAACCGCCACGCCCGCTCAGGAACGCCGCGCCACTCAGCTCACCGCCGCCGGACAGGTCCAGCACCGCGCCGGCCTGCACGTCGATGTTCTCGCCACGCAGGGTGACACCGCCGAACTCATTGCCGCTGACGCCGATGCCCTTGTAGACCGCGTCCAGGCCGTCATGCACATAGGTCAGGCCATCCTTGGTACCGCCGTAAGGCATGCGCAGGCCGGCGCCGCTGACGGACGTCACGCTGCCCGGCAACAGCTGCACGCGGCTGGCCATTCCAAAGGTGCCGCCGTCGACCTGGCCGATCAGGAGTTCGCCCAGCGGTGCGCGGACCACGCCATCCTGTTCGATGTTGGACGAGAGCAATCGCAGGGAGCCAAAAGCCGCCAAGGGTGTTGCCGGCGGCGCGTCCCCACTGCGTTCCACGCGCAGCGAGCGTGTCGGGTCGTACACCACCTGGAACTGACCCCACTGGTCGACGGTGCCCATCTTGCCGGCACGGATCTCACCCACTGCCTGGGTGGCGGGATAGATCTGGCTGGCGGACAGCACCAGGTCGCCCACCGTATCGATCGAACTGCGGTCGCGCACCTTGGATTTGAGCAGGCGCAGGTCACCCTTGCTGCGCAGCTCCACGGTTTCAAAGCCATCGCGCTGCACATCGATGTTGCCAGCGCCCTGCGCCAGCTTGCCGGACGTGCCGAAGGCCACCGACTCGATCACATCCAGCACCCCGGCCTCCACGCGCAGCGTAGAGGCGTCGCGCAACGTCGGCAGGCGCTGGATCTCGGGCAGCGGCAGGGTGTGCGCATCCTTCGCGCCACGGGTGTTGCCGGCCAGCCGCACGTACGGTGCGGCCAGCGCCACCTGCGCACCGTTCCCGCTGTGTTCTGCCAGGCTGAAGTTGCTGGCGGTCAGGCGCAGGCCTTGGCGCATTGCCAGGTCCACGCCGTCGTTGAAGCTCATCACGCCGTTGACCAGCAGTCCCAGGTTGCCAAAGCCCCCGGCCTGGATGCGGTCGACGCCAATCGCGGCGCGCCCATAGACCAGCGCTGGATCGAGCTGGCCGGGTTGCAACGCGGCAGCCAGACCACTGTCTGCCTGCTGCTGGGTCACGCTGAGTTCGCGCAACGAGCGCACGCGGTCGTCCGGATTGCCGGCCAGCAGATAGTTCGGTGCGTCCAGTGCCACCGACAGGGTGCCGCCTGCGGCACCGCGTCCACCGGCAGCTGCACGCAGGCTGCCGTCCAGGAACAGGCCATTGAAGCTGGCCAGGTGCAGCACGCCACCATCGCCGGCCACTTCGGTTGCCCCTTGGCCGGGCACATCGAGCGTGGCACTGGCACCGGAGGCATCGAGGCGCGCACCCGGGCGCACCACCACAAATGCGTCCACACCATCCACGCTGGTGGCGTTGGCGTCGTAGCGGCCACCCAGCTGGATCCGGCCGCCATCACCAACCTGGCCGAAACGCTGGCCACGTGCATCACGTTCAATCTGGGCCACGCCGGACACATCAAGCACGGCGTGATCGCCGATCCACAGCGAGCGGTCGTGGCTCTTCGGCGATGCGGCGATCTCGCCCAGGCCCATGTCGAGGATGTCGATGCGCCCGCTGTTGGCCCGCAGCGTGCCGTCCACGGTGATCTGGCCATTGCCGGCCAGACCGATGCTGCGCCCGTTGTCCACCTGCAGGTGCGCACCCTGCCCGATCGTAAGCGTCGCCAGCGGGCCCATCGTGCTGCCCGCACGCAACTGCAGGTCGGCCCCCTTGCGCTGCTGCAGGGTCGCCTTGTCGGTATCAGCGCTGAATTCCGGTGCCAACCATTCCTGGAGTGCTTCGCCGGGCGCGCCGCCACTGCGCAGCGTGCGCGCATGGTCCAGATCCAGCTTCAGCACCGGCATGGTCACCCGCAGGTCGGCACCGGGTGCCACCGCCAGGCTCTGCTGGCCAGTCACGTCATAGCGCGCGAAGCCTTGCCCGAACAGCTCGCTGGCCAGCTGCAACGGGCGCTCTACCGCCACATCCTGCGCCAGCACGTTGCCGGCGGCGATTCGCGTGCCGGCCGCGAAACGGATATCGGTCGGTGCCAGGCTGCCGGCTTTCAGCGTCGCCGCCGACGGCAGTACCCGGATGCCCTGCGGGAACACGTCAGCCGGCCCCAGGAAGTTGATCGGGAAACCGCCCTGGAATCCACTGATCTGGGTAACGACAGTGCCCGCGGCCAGCGTCGGCGGCGGCGTCCACGCGTTCACCGTGAACGCGCGCCCATCCAGCGTGCGCAGGATGTAGGAGTCGGCGCTGGCCACCGGCTTGGGCGGGGTCCAGGTGGCGCCCAGGGTAAGGTGGGTTTCCGGGCGGGCCGGATCCACCACCGGCTGCGTGCCCAGCGTTTCGCCGGGTTGGGCCTGTACACGGGTGTAAGCGTAGTCGATCGGCAAGGTGCTGCCGGCCAGCACTTGGAAGGTGTCGGAGGTGAGCAGATCAATCGGCGCGCGTTCGCCCGCGCGCAACAGGCCGTCGCTGCCGGCCACCTGCCCACCGATCACCACCGCCTTGCCCGATTGCAGGCGCAACGTACCGCCGCCCTTGACGCCGTGGCCGCGCAGCTCGCCCTGCAGGCTCAACTGACCCGCCGCGATGCCGGCCACAGGCGCTTCCTCCAGCGCGTTGGCGATCAGCGCAATGTCGCCGCCACGTCCCCCCTGCAGGTGGTCGTCAGCCTGCAGCGCTGCACCCGAAGAGGCGTCCAGGCGTGCGCCGCGCGCCACCAGCACATCCTGGCTGCTGCGCAGCTGGATGCTGCCGCCATCCACGTAGGGCATGCCCTCGATGCCAAGCGGCTCGGTCTGCAGGTTGCTCCACAGACCACGGGTATCAAGCAGCACGCCCTCGCCCACCACTGTGCGTGCGCGGTTGCTGGCAGCCACTGGACCCAGTGCACGATCGAGCCAGCCGGTACTCTCGCTCCAGCCGGGTACGATGTTGCCCAGCGCGATCGCGCCGCCACGGGCCACAAGATCGGCATTCACCTGCACCTCGGTGGCGTGCAGGCCAAGTGCACCGCCTGCTGCCATCTGCAGCGCCTGGTCCACCACCACCGCATCCCGTGCGTAGACCTGCAGGCCGCCCAGCGCCAAACCGTTCAGCCACGCCGCATCCAGATGCATGCCGGCGCTGCTGTCACCCTCTGCAGCCGGCGTGCCGCCGATCTGCACCCTGCCGGTCACGGCCGAAGGCGTGTAACGCAGGCCGTGCATGCCCTTGTCCTGTACCGCACGCTGCTGGCCGATCACCAGCTGACCATTGCGGGCCACTGCCGTCTGCGCCTGCAGGTAGCCATCCAGATCGGCCTGGCGGGCATTGATCTGGCGGTCGCCCTGGAACGTCGCGGTCTCGATGTCGCCCTGCAACTGCGCCGACTGCGTGGCCACGATCATCCGGCCCGCATCGCGACCCACCACGTAGCCGTTCTCCAGACGCCGGCGCGCACCAATCAGCGGGTTGTAGTGGTATTCGGTAGTGCCCCAACGGGCGTGGCTGCTCTCGAAGCCCTTGTACAGACCGGTGTACAGCAGGTCGCCCGGTGCGGTGGAGGCGTTGTACAGACGGCCATCGGCCCCCTTCAGGTGGGTCTGCTGGATATAGCCGGTCTGCACGTCCAAGGTGCCGCCGGACAGGTTGATCTGCGAGCCCGCGTGCGTCTGCAGGTTGCCGCCACTGAACTGCACGGTGCCCCCCTGCGCCGACCACTCGCCGATACCGTGACCGGTAACGCCCAGATAGCCGCCCACTTCCAACAAGCCCCCGGCGGTGTACCAGCGATCGGCCTCGTAACCGTTGGTGCCCGCCGGCACGAGGGTCAGGTCGCGCCGGTCCAGCCAGATGTTGTTGCTGTTGAGTGTCTCGCCAAGGCGGTTGACCGGCGCATCGCGCTGTTCGTTGCCCTGCACGTTGATCTGGACGTTGTTGGCTTCCATCGCGATCTTGACGCCGACGTGGCCGGATACATCGATCCGTGCGCCCTGCTGCACCTCGGTGCCGCGCGCATCCACGTACACCTGGCCACCCGTGGCCAGGGTCAGGCTGTCCTTCTCGAAGCTGACATCGCCGGCCGTATCGATCTGCACCAGCGACTGGTCGCGGCGATGCTGGATGCCATCACCGGCCTTGTCCGAGTCCAGCACCAGCGTCTCGCGCTGCACATCCAGTGCGGTGGTGGCCGAGTCGTCCAGCACGATGGCGGTGGTACTGCCCTGTGCCAGCTGGACGCTGCCCTCGGTGTCGGTGCGCTCATTGCGCAGGTGGATGGTGCCTCGCGTATGCACCGAACTGGTGGCCACCAGCGTGCCGTGCTGCTGCACCTCATGACCCACCAGGGTGATGTCACCGGTGCTGGCCTGCACCAGGCCGGTGTTGCTGACCACGCGTGCCGCAGCATCCACCGGCATGCCGGCCACTGCCGGCGCGCGCAGTGCGGTCACCACGTTGCCACGGGTGGTGGAGGTCAGGTTCTGGTCGGTGCCCAGGCCCTTGCGGATCACGAAGGCATCGCCGGCAGCCAGCGTGGTCTGGCCGTTGGCGGTGGTGATCTGGCCGTGGTTGTGCACCTGGCGGCCCAGCATGAGCACATAGCCACCGCCGTCGGTGACCGAGCCCGGCACGTGCGTGGTGATCTGCGCGCCGCGCTCGACCACCACATCGCCGCTGGCCGCGGCATGGCTGAAGCTGCTGGCGGTGGTGGTCACCTCGTTGCCGAAGGTGGGAATGAAGCCGCTGCCCTGCGCGTCGCTGTACAGGCCCTTGCGGAACTGCGCATCGCTGATGTTCACCGCCGCGGCGGCCAGGTTCTTGACGTTGACCTGGCTGCTGCCGTCGAACACCACGCCGTTGCGGTTGACCAGCATCACCGTGCCCTGGCCCTGGATGCGGCCGAGGATCTGCGAGGGTCGCGCGGAGGGGTCATTGACCCGGTTGAGCAGCGACCAGCCGGCCTGCTGGTCGAAGTCGACCACGGTGTTGCGGCCGACGTTGAAGGTTTCCCAGTTGAGGATGGCCTTGTCGGCGGTCTGCGCGATGCTGACGGTGGTGGTGCCATCCTTGCTGGCCTGCACCGGGTCACTGGCGTTGGACCAGCCGCGGGTCAGCGCGTCGTCGTCCACCTTCAGGCCACCTTCGCCCAACCCGTCGGGCACGCTGCCGGCACGCAGGCGCGCGGCATCGCGCGCGGTCTGCTGCATGCGCTGTTGCATGGCGATGGCCTGCGCGGCGGTGTTGAGGTTGTCCAGCGAGGTCTTGAGCGTGTCGCGCGCCTTCTGCGCCTGCGCATCGGTGCGCGCCAGATTGGACGGCATGCCGTTGGGCAGGCGGCCGCTCTGCACCGCGTTCTGCTGCTGCACGCCCTTGTTGGCGAACCACGCCGGGCTGAAGGCCTGCTGCGCGGTGGCACTGGCCACCACGCCGCCGGCCACCAGCATCACTGCGATGGCCTGCGCCAGCGGACGTACCTGCGGCGTACGCAGGGATGCACCGACAACCGAACCGTTCTGCTGCTTCACCATCGCCGTCACCCGTCGCAATATCGTTCGCTGATAAGGACAAGCGCAGGTCACCGCATTACACGGCACGCCTTTCCCTGGCAACGGGAAGCAGCGTGACAGGGCAATGCGTTGCGCTTGTTACGCTGGATAAGACGCGGATAGGTGGCAACGACTGAACCGTTGCAATAAAAAATTCATCTGCACATGACGCCGCTGCGATCTGTGCCGTGCGCGTCATCGCGCTGTCATCGCGGCGTGCTGCAATCGCGCACGGATGCGCGGCCTGCTCAGCCGAGCAGGACCACGCCGCCGGGCATGTGCACCACGCGCGCGCCGTACACGTCTCGGACCAGGTCGATGAAGGTGTCCAGGTCACGCAGGGGAATGCGCGCCTGCACCCGCCGCGCCTGCAGCGCCGTGCCGGTGATGACGATGCGGCCGGGGCGGTAGCGGTTGATCTCGTCCACCACGTCGGCCAGTGGCTGGTCATCGGCCACCAGCCAGCCCTGGCGCCACGCGTCGATGCGGTCGGTGGCCACCTGCGCGACCGAGGCGATGCGATCGCCGCCCAGGCGCGCCTGCCAGCCCGGCTGCAGCGTCACCGTGCGCGTGCCGCGCGTCAGCGTGGCGCTGCCGGCCAGGCAGGTGACGCGCGCGTCGGCACCGACGCAGCGCACATTGATCCGCGCGCCGGCGGCCGGCGTGACCCGGGCACCGTCGACATGGATCGCGAAGTCGGCGCGGCCGCGCGCAGGCACGCTGAACTGCGCTTCGCCCTGGCCCAGTTGCAGGCCGGTGCCACCGTCGACGCGGCGCAGGTCGGTGCGGGTGCCCATGGCCACCGCGACACCCTGGATCTCCAACGTGCGCTGCTCGCCGGTGGCGGTGCGGAAGTCGGCCCCCAGCGCGTCCATCTCCGGCCACATGCCCAACGGCGAGCGCGCCATCAGCCAGCCGCCGGCGGCGGCCGCCACGGCACCGCCGAGGAACGCGCGGCGCGTGCGGTTGACCCGGCTGCGCGGGCGCGCGTGGGCGGTGGGCACGGGCAATGGCAGCGACGCGGCGGCGGTGGGTGGTGCCGCGGCGGCGTTGCCGGCCTGCAGTGCGGGGCCCAGCGCATTCCACAAGGCACGCGCCTGCGCGAATGCCGCCGCATGCCGCGGGTCGAGCGCGCGCCAGCGCCGGAAGGCATCGGCGTCGGCCTGGGTGACGGGCGCGCCCTGCAGGCGCAGCAGCCAGTCGTGCGCCTGCTGCTGCAGGTCGGGCGGAATCACGGTGGAGGCAAGCGGGTTCATACCAGTCATGACGGTTTTCCGGCGCCGGGACCGAACCGCTGCACCAGCGGCCGGTCCAGCCGTGCGGCGCAATGCTGCAGCGCCTTCTTCAGGTCTTTGCCGATCATCCGCGCGGACACGCCGTGTTCGGCAGCAATGGCCTCGATGGGGCGATGTTCCACGCGGGCGGCAATCAGGATGGCGCGCTGGCGCGCGGGCAGTTCGCGCAGCGCATCGGTGAGCGCGCTCATCTCCGCGCGGCCAAAGGTGACCGTGGCCGGGTCCAGGTGGTCGGTGCCCTCTTCCATCAGCGCCTCCACCTCGGCGCCGGTGAGCACCCGGGCGTGGGCGCTGCGCTGATCGCTGGCGGCGTTGACCGCCATCCGGAACAGGTAGGCCACCGGATTACGCTGCGGCTGTGCGCCGCCCATGCGCTCCACCCGCAGCCAGGTTTCCTGCAACGCATCCAGCGCCAGGTCGTCCGAGCCGAGCCGCCGCCGCAGGCGCTTGCGAAACGCTTCGTAGTGTTCCAGCAGCACGCTGCCCAGGCCGCTCACGGCGCGCCCTTGCAGGGCACCGTGGCGCTCGCGGTGCGCGGCAGCAGCTGCAGCGTGATCGGCTGCGGCAGGCCACCGGGCAGGCCGGGCAACGCAAGCCCGCGCACGCGGGCCAGCAGCGCATCGTCGCGCGCGGTGTCACCGCTGCCCTGCAGCAGGGTGCTTCTTTCAACGCGGTGGTCGGCATTCAACCAGAGTTGCAGCACGGCACGGTAGCTGCCCGGGCGCGTGGCGCGGGTGCCGCACAGCGCCTGCTCAAACGAGCGCTGGATGATCCGCGCGGCGTGTGCCGGCACGGTGCCTGCCGAAGCGGCAGCAGTGTCCACCGGCGCGGCAGGCGTCACTGCATCGGCGGGAACCAGGGTGAGGGCCGCGCCGTCGACGAAGCGCGGCGCCAACCCGGTGCCTTCCAGCAGGGTCTGCAACGCAGGCAGCGGCGCAAAGGTGCCCTGGACCGGCGTGGAGCGCAGCCCACCCAGCAGATGCGCATCGATCAGTACCGCCACCCCGGTGATCTCCCCATACGACTGCAAGGCGTGCGGCAACGGTTGTGCCGGTATGTCGAAGCGACGTGGCGTGCCGCTGTCGTCGGCACCGGCGGCGGCCGCGCACGGCAGCCACAGGCCCAGCGCGGCACTCCACATCGCCCCCAGCGCCAGCCCCAGCAGCGGTCGCGGGCGGGCCCGCGCCCCGGTGTCATCAAACTGCATGCAAGACACGCCAGCATCAGAACGCCAAGCCGGTCACGTTAGAGCGGCTTCATTGCAGCGCGGTGACAGACATGATGCAGAACGTTTCACGCAGGGGGTGCGCGGTGCTGGCCTGTGCCGCGCTGTGGCTGGGCCTGTACGGCCCGGCCGCACGGGCAGGCGACGCAGCCGATGGCAGCGGCTGCATCGAGCTGGAGGTCAATGGCGAGCGGATCCGCGATTACGCCTGCATGAGCCGGATGCTGGCACCGCCGGCGGCGACGGCGACACCGGCATCCACGGCCCCGATGGCCGCCGAGCAGCGCGTGCACCAACCGCCCAGTGCCTTGGGGCTGGCCAACCGGGCCGCCACCCAGCAGCGCATGGGCACCAGTTTCGGGGTGTCCACCCAGCCACAACGGCCTGCCCCGCCACCCGCACCGGTGCGTCCGTGAGCGCCTAAGGAACGGTGGCTTCGGCCGGTTGCATCCCCAGCCCCAGGCGCAGCGGCTGGCGCATGCCGGGCGGCGGGGGTCCGGGCAGGGGTGCATGGTCCAGCACGGCGCGCAGGTCGGCGTCGGCCTGCGCATCCCCCAGCGAGGCGAACTGGCTGCGGATCACCGTGCCGCCGGCGTCGATCCACAGGCTCACCACCAGCGGGGTGGCCGGTGCAGTCGTGGGGTGCTGCTGCAGGAACGCCTGCAGGCGAACCACGCGCGGGTCGTCGGTGCGCGCAAGACGTTCGGCCAGCGCGCTGCTGGCGCTGCCTGCATAGGCCTGCCATGTGGCGGGCACCGCAGGTTCGGCGGTGCTGCCGGTGCTGGCCGCGGCCAGTCCCGCCAGTACCAGCCAGCCCCGTATGCGGGCGCCGCCCCGCCATTGCCACACACCCATCGCGCTTGCTCCGTCACCGTGTCATGAACCCGGACCGCGCGCCGCCGCGTACTGCGGGGCATGCCGGTGGCCGGGTGGGCATGTACTGTGCGCAGCCTGCGTGACAGTGCGATGGCGGACGGCGTCGGGGTGGCACCGGCCCTGGCCCGGTGCACCTCGCCGGTAGGCACCGACCGTTGGTCGGTGCGCCGTTGCTCAATACGTCCCGTCGAACGCGAAGATCGGCTTGCGCTGCTTCCACAGCCCGGCGGTGAAGTCCGGGAATTCCAGCGTCTGGAAGCTGTTGGCGATGGACTGCTCCGACAGCGGGGTGATCGCACTCCAGGTGATGGCGTCGTAGATGTCGATCGGCATCGGCGCGCGGGCCTTCAGGGCCTCAACGAACGCATGGATCACGAACCAGTCCATGCCACCGTGGCCGGCGCTGGCGGCGGTGTCGGCGTGCTGCTTCCACAGCGGGTGCTCGTACTGGTCCTGGTAGGCCTTGAAGTCTTCCCACTTGTGCGGCGGGCTGCGGCCTTCGATGTGGATGGACTGGTTGACGTCCATCCACAGGCCCTTGGTGCCCTGCACGCGGAAGCCCATCGAGTACGGGCGTGGCAGCGAGGTGTCGTGCTGCAGGATGATCGTTTCGCCGTTCTCGCAGGCCAGCGTGGTGGTCACCACGTCGCCCAGCTTGAACGCGACCTTGGTGCTGGGGTGGGTGGTGCCGCCGCTCTTGGCCACGGTGTAGTCGTGCAGGCCACGGGCCTTGCTGGCGAAGGCGTTGATGTGGGTGAAGCGGTTGCCGCGGTTGATGCCGGTGTACATCGCGCACGGGCCGATGCCGTGGCTGGGGTACAGCTCGCCGTTGCGCTTGACCGAGTGCTCGGTGCGCCAGCGCGCCTCGGACCAGCCCTTGGCGCCGAACTCCACGCCACTGTCATAGGGCTGGTTGGGGTCACCGGAGTTGAACTTCACCCCGCGCAGGTCGTGCTGGTAGCCGGCCTGCAGGTGCACCAGCTCGCCGAACAGGCCCTGGCGCACCATCTGCAGCGCGGCCATCACATCGCGCCGGTAGCAGACGTTTTCCAGCAGCATGTACGGGGTGCCGGTGGACAGCTGGGTCTTGAGCACGTCCCAGTGGTCCTGCAGGGTGATGCCGGCCACCACTTCACACCCGACCGCGATCTTGGCCTGCATGGCCGCGATGGCCATCGGGGCGTGGTACTCCCACGGGGTGGCGATGACCACGCCGTCCAGCCCGCGCTGTTCCAGCAGGCGTTTCCAGGCGTTCACGTCGCGGTCCTGGCCGTAGGTTTTCGGCGCCGGCTTGCCGGCCTTGGCCACCATCTCCACGGCGCGGCCGAGCATGATCGGTTCGATGTCGCACAGCGCCACAACCTCCACGTCGTCGCGGCGCACCAGTTCCTTCAGCAGCACCTGGCCGCGCATACCCGTGCCGATCAGGCCCAGCCGCACCTTGCGCCCGCGCGCCCAGGCCGGTACCTGCGGCAGCAGGCTGCTGGCGGCGACGGCGGCGCTGGCCGCGATGAATTCCCTACGTTGCATGGAACACTCCTCCTCTTGAGACCGCGCCGGCGGGGGCCGGCGCGGTGGAACCGTCAGAACTTGTAGCCGACGGTCAGACTGTAACCACGACCGAAGATGGTCGCGTAGTCGCTGGAATCGCCCAGGAAGCTGTTCGGATCGTAGAACGGCAGGCGGTCGAACAGGTTCTTGATGGTGAAGCCCACGTTCCAGTGGTCGTCCGGGCGCCAGGCCACGCTCAGGTTGGCCGTCCACCACGACGGGGCGCCGTCGCACTTGCTCTGCTCCACCGGCAGGTAGCCGGCGGTGCAGGTCTGCGGGTTGTTGTCTTCTTCATCGATCTGCTGGAGCGCCCACTTGGTGCCGCCCACGTAGTTGATGAACATGCTGGTGGTGACCTGCTTGTAGCTCCAGTCGGCGTTCAACGTGGCCCGCAGGCGCGGGTTGTTGTAATAGCCCACCAGGTCACCGTAGTACCAGCCGCTTTCGTCGTCCAGGTAGGAGCGGTTGCGGTTGGCGATGGTGGCGGCCACGCCGATGTTCAGGTTGCCCCACTCGCCCAGCGAGAAGCGGCTGCGCGCGTCGATGTCGAAGCCGTCGATCAGGGTCTTGCCGCGGTTCTTGTACTGCCCCACCACGCTGGCCACGTTGCCGGTGCTGTAACCGGGCAGCGTGCCGGGGCAGCTGACGCCGCTGGCCGGGTCGGCACACATGGCCGCCAGCGCCGCCTGGTTGGCGCGGTCGGCTTCGGTGATCGGCGAGCGGGTGGAGGAAATGATGTCTTCGTCGCGGGTGTAATCGGGTGCGACGATTTCGTTGGTGCGGTAGATGAACCAGTAATCGGCCGACACCGACAGCCACGCGGTGGGTTCGTAGACGAAGCCCAACGTGGTGATCTTGGCCTTCTCCGGCTTCAGTTCCGGGTTGGGCTGGGTCATGCGCGCTACGGTACGGCTGCAGTCGCTGTTGAGCAGGGTCTTGCCCAGGTCCACGTCACCGCCGCGCTGGGATTGCAGCAGCAGGTTGGCAATGGCGTTGGTTTCGTTGCAGCGCACTTCGTCGCGGTAGCCGCCGAGCTGGGCGAACACACCGCCGTTGCCGGATTCGGCCAGGCTGGGTGCACGGAAGCCGGTGGAATAGGTGCCGCGCAGCATCAGCTGGTCGAACATCTGGTACTTCAGGCCGATCTTCGGGGCCAGGTTGGCGCTGAAGTCGGGGTACTTGTCCACGCGCAGCGCCGCGTCCAGCTCCAGCTTTTCGGTGAGCGGGGCCACGGTTTCGGCGAACAGCGCGTAGGTGTTGCGCTTGCCGTCGAACCACGAGCCGCCCTGCTGGGTGATCAGGCCGTTGGCCGCGTCCGGGTTGCCGGGGGTGTAGAAGGTTTCGCGGCTGGCGTTGAAGCCGAAGGCCGCGCGTACTTCACCGGCAGGCATCTGGAACAGCGGGCCTTCGATCTTGCCGTCCAGGGTGTGCAGGCGGGTCCAGGACTGGATGTCGAAGGTGGGAAATGCTTCGCGGATCAGCGCCGCGTTGGCTTCGCTGTATTCGCCGAATTTATACGCCGGGTGGTCGGAGATGATCACCCGCCCGGTGCCGGGGTCGACGCTGTACGGGCCAAATGCCTTCTCGAAGCCGGCCAGGTTGACGTTGGTGGTCTGGTAGGTCACCGAGTGGCTGCCGGCGGTGGCGAAGGCGGTTTCCCAGTTCCAGTCGCCCACGTCGCCCCGCAGGCCGGCCACCACGCGGTAGCTCTGGTCGGTGTTGCGCTGGCCGAAGTGGTTGGCGCCTACGTCCTGCAGCAAGTATTGCAGGCCCACCACGCCGCCCATCAGGGCTTTCAGTTCGGGCGAGGCGTGGTTGTATTCGTTGTTCGGGCCGAGGTACGGGTACAGGAACTGGTTGACCGTGGTGCCGGTGTTGCGCGAGAACCAGCTGGTGGGGTTGCCGGTGGTGGTGCCGTAGGCACGCGGGGTGCCGCCGTTGGCGGTCAGGTCGATGTCGGTGTAGGTCGCTTCGGCGAAGGCTTCGGTGCTGTCGCCGATCAGGAAGTGGGCGTTGACGTAGGCGGTGTTGCGCTCGGACTTGGCGCCGGCGTCGATCTCGTTGTTCATCCACGTCTCCCAGATACAGCGCGGGCCGGCCGCTTCACTGGTAAGCACGTTGTTGCAGCCCGGCGCGGCTTCCTGCACGCGGCGGCCGGTGACCGGGTCGAAGGCGAAGTAGCTGCCCGGGTTGAACTCGCCCGGCTTGCTGCCGGTGCCCAGGCGCAGGTTGGGCAGGTAGTTGGGGTTGTTGACGTAGTACTGGGACGGGCGCTTGTCGTAGAAGTCGCTCAACGGAATCGCATCGCGCCGGTACAGGTTGACCGAGGCGTACACGTTGTAGCGGTCTTCATCCAGGTCGCCGAAGCCGGCGGTGATGCTGCCCTGGTGTTCGCCGTAGGAGCTGATGCGCGACGATTTGTCGGTGGTGAGGTTGATCTCCGCGCCCTGGTAGGAGCGCTTGGTGATCACGTTGATCACGCCGGCCACCGCGTCGGTGCCGTACACCGCCGAGGCGCCGTCGGTGAGCACTTCCATGCGTTCGATTGCTGCGGCAGGAATCGCATCGATGTTGACGAACTGGGTCTGGAAGCCGGCGGGCGCGCCGTAGTACGACAGGCGACGGCCGTTCAGCAGCACCAGCGTGCCCTGGGCGCCGAGGCCGCGCAGGTTGGCCTGCGAGGCGCCGTCGGAACCGGTGAACAGCGAACGGGAATCCTGCTGGGCCGGCCGCGCGGCGGGCAGGTTGTCGAGCACCTGCAGCAGCGTGCGCGCGCCCATGTTCTCGATGTCCTGCTTGCTGATCACCTGCACCGGCGAGGCGGTTTCCACGTCGCTGCGGCGGATGTTGGAGCCGGTCACTTCAATGCGCTGCAGCTCCGTGGCCTTGGCAGCGGGCGCGGCCTCCTGCGCACCGGCGTTGCCGACCACGGCAAGGGCCAGGCCCAGTGCGATGGACAAGGGGGTAGCGGGGATGCAGCGATGGCGATGGCGTTCGGTCAACATCTGTGTCTCCTTGTTCGATCCGCAGCGTGGGGCTGGCGGTGGATGGGTGTTTTCGGGCAAACGTCCCCCGTGCCGCGGCCACACGGCCGCAGACGGGAAACGGAGAGAGCTGTTTTTCTGAAAGTGTGTTGCGTTGGTTACGGCGACACGATGCTGGCGGTATCGCCCTCCTGTCCGATCAGCGCGGCGTTGGCCCAGTTGCCGCAGACCTGCGCGGGGTGGTCGCCCTGCGCGCCCAGCGTGCGCAGGCTCAAGGTATGCAGGCCGCGCACGTCCAGCTCCGGTTTGACCACGCCGGGCGCCTTGACCAGGCCGCTGTCATACAGCAGTCGGTTGTCGCCCCACACCTGGAACTGCATGCCACCGGCGGCGCGGCACTGGTCATCGATGCCGAGATCGGCGCGCAGCAGGCGCCAGCTGCCGGTGAGCTTCAGGTCGATTCGGCTGTTGGCATTCACCCCCAGGCCGCGGCGGAACAGCAGGCCGTTCATGCGCAATGCCGCCTGGCCGCCAAAGGCGTGGTCGCTGGCCACGCTGGCCTGCAGCGCGGCCGGCAGCGTCAGCGCAGACAGGTACAGCTGCTGGGCCGGGGTGGTGGGCTGCGGATGTTCCAGCACATGGAAGCTGGACAGCACGATGGGGCCAACGTCGCGCGGCTGCAGCGCATCCACTGCACGGGCCACGCTGCCCTGCGCGGCGGTCACCATCGGATCACTGGCGCCGGCACCGTCGCCGTCGGGGTCCTGCGTGCTCAGCACACGGAAGCGCAGCAGGCGGCCGGCGTGGGCGGGGAAGTCGATCTGCTGCGTGCCCTGCTGCAGGGTGAGGCGGCCACGCTTGACCGGTTCGCCCCACTCGCCGTTGCTGTCGGCCAGGTAGATCTCGTAGTCGCGGATCTGGCCGTTCTTCCAGTGCGGGTCGTTGCGCGGCGCCAGCGCGATGCCGTCGATCAGCTTGCGCTCGCCGAAGCCGAGCACCCATTCGTGCGCGCCGGTCTTCACCGCCTGGTTGCGCACCGTGCGGAACCACGTGGCCGGGTCGTCATCGAAGGCCTTTTCCAGTTCGTAGCCCTGCTCTTCGGCCGGGCGGTTGACCACCAGCAGGCTGTCCGACGGCAGTGCGCGGCCCAATTCCGGCGCGGCGGGATACGCGTCGTCCGCAACGGCGACGGCTACCGGCAGGGCCAGCTGCAGCGCCAGCGGCTGGCGGATGTCGGTGGGCGCGGTGCGTACATGCAGCGTGCCGCGACGCTCGGCGGCATCAAAGTACCAGCCTTCGCTGGCCGCCTGCCACGCCGCCTTGTCGGCCAGCATCGGCAGCGCGCGCTCGCCCAGGGTGACCGCGGTGGGGCGCTGGCGGCTGAGCACGCGCAATGCGTAGCGGCGTTGCGGCAGCTGGCCGGCGTACTGGCCCTGCACCGCACCGATGGCGACCTGCACCGGGCCCGTGCCCTGCGCGGGCGCTGTGACGGTCACCTGCTGGGTGCTGGATTCGCCCTTCTCGTAACGGCGGGTGTTGCCGTCGTCTTCGTACAGGGTGTACTGCGCATCGCCCTGCGGGTACAGGTCGAAGGTGACTTCATCCAGCGGCTTCTGCCCGTCGTAGAGCATGTCCGGGTACATCGGAATGATCGCGCCGGCCCGCACGAACACCGGGATCGTGGCCAGGTCCACGGCGCGGTCCAGGGTGCGGCCGTCGGCACCGGCCTGCAGCTGGCGGCCGTCCCAGTAGTCGATCCAGCGGCCCTGCGGCAGGTGGATGTCGCGGCGCCAGCCGCGGCTGGCCGCCTGGCTGCGGTATACCGGCGCGATCAACAGTTCGCGGCCGAGCAGGAACTGGTACTTGTAGGCTTCGGTGTAGGCCTGCGGGTCCTGCGGGTAATCCCACATCAGCGCGCGCAGCAGCGGCGCGCCAGTGGTGGCCGCGTCATGCGCCAGCCCGTACATGTACGGGGTCATGCGCATCTTCAACTTGAGGTAGTCGCGGTTGACGCTGCGGTAAGGCTCGTCGAACCACCACGGGTGCTTGCGGGCGTTGCCCGACCAGCCGGACATGCCCATCAGCACCGGGGTGAAGCTCTTCCACTGCAGGTCGCGGGTGAAGGTTTCAGCGCTGCCGCCGAAGATCGCATCCACATCGCCACTGGCGTAGGCCATGCCCGACAGCCCCGAGCCGACCAGGGTGGGAATGTGCCAGCGGATGTAATCCCAACTGCTGCTCTGGTCGCCGGTCCAGGCCACCGCGTAGCGCTGGATGCCGCCCCAGCCCATCACCGTCCACAGGAACGGGCGCGAGTCGGAGTTGTGCAGAATGCCGTTGAACGCGGACTGGTTGGCGTCCATCGCGAACTGATAGCCCTTGCCGGTCCAGGCCACGTCCAGCTTCTGCACGCGGCTGCCGGCGGTGCCCACTTCCCAGGCAATCTTGTCCACGCCGTTCTCGGTCCACAGCCCGGTCTTGAAGCCGTACTTCGCCAGGCCCTGCACGGTCTCGGGCAGCTTCTTGTAGCCGCAGCCGTAGCCATCGTTGGGCAGGATCCAGCCGCCGGGCATGTCGTGGTCGCGGTACTGTTTGGCCACGCTGTCCACCACGTCGGGGGTGGTGCCGGTGGGACCGTCGCTCCAGCCATCGGGCACGCTGCCGGGCTTCTTGATGTTGTCGCCGTCGTTGTAGCAGTCGGCGTCGCCGTAGGAGAACGCCCAGCGTGGCAGCAGGCCGGCGCGGCCGGTCAGCGCGGTGTAGCGATCCAGCAGCGTGTGCAGGCTGGGGCCGACGAAGTAGTACGCATCAAAGCGGTCTTCGCGGTGCAGCAGCGTGGCCTGGTCGGCCTGGCGCAGATCGTAGGTGCCATCGCTCCAGGTGTTGCGCAGCATGCCCCAGCCGCGTGCGCTCAGCAGCATGGGCGCGGGGTTGGGGCGGTCGCCCTCTTCCCAGCCACCGGAATAGGACACCTCCAGTTCGCGGCCCTTGAAGGCGAAGCGGCCGTTCTGCTGGCCGCCCCCGAAGAAGTGTTCGTCGGCATCGCTGGACAGCACCTGCACGCTCTGCTCCTTGCCCAGGTCCAGCGGCTGCAGCTCGCGCCACAGCGGCACCGCGCCGCCTGCGTCGCGGCGGTCCAGTGCCAGGCGAAGCGGCTGGCGCTGGATGTGCAACACCAGCGCAGCGGTGCGGATGCGGACTTCTGTGCCGTCTTCTTCCAGCTGGGCGGCCACCTTCGTGGCCGGCTGCGGCACCACGATCGGGGCGGCCTTGTCGCCCGCGCCGCTGAGCGTGCCGTTACGTCCGGCCTGCACGCGCAGCATGTCCTCGCCCAGCAGGTCCACGCGCAGCACCATGCCGTTGTCGGTGCGGATGTCCCAGCCGGGGCTGCCGTCCTTGTTGGGGGCAGCGCTGATACGGGCCAGGTTGCCCAGGGGCTCGGCCACGGCCGGTGCCGCCGCCAACGCGGACAGCAGGGCCACCATCAGGCCAGTACGTCGAAACCGGGATTCCACCTTGCCCCCAAGCCCGCGGTCAGCGGGAATCTGAAACCAGTGCGGCCGACTCTAGGGCAGGGTCTCGAAAGATGTCAACAAATTGCAAAGAAAAAGGAAGGATATTTTCTTTAAAACGAAAGATATGCCGGGAGCCGCTTTCTATATGGCGGCTGAATACGCGATTGTTGCCGCCTGAAACCTTGCTGCTTTGCGGCATCCGCCGGGGAGCGCCCTGTGGTCGACCTGATCGATTCGTAAAAACTGTGACCGCCCTAGCTTTTCTTTATCTTTCGATATTTGACATTTCGAAAGAAAACGCAGAAGGTGCGGTCGCCCAACAGGAATTGCGAATGGACGCTTCTGTGCTTACCGACTTGCCCGCGTGGCAGCGCCTTGGCGGCGCCTATACCGCCGAAGAAATCGCCCAGCAGCCGCGCATGTGGACTGCCCTGGCCGACCTCCTCGATGACGCGCAGGCGCGCATCGACCGCTTCCTTGGGGATGCACTGCGCCAGCCCGGCCAGTTGGTGATCTTCACCGGTGCCGGCAGCTCGGGCTTCATCGCCGAAATGGTGGCCGACCACCTCAATGCGCAGTGGCCCGCCGAGGTCCGCGCACTCCACACCACCAGCCTGCTCACCCACCCGGCGCTGTACCTGCGCCGCGACCGCCCGACCCTGCTGGTGTCGTTCGGGCGCAGTGGCTCCAGCCCGGAAAGCGTGGCGGCGGTGGAACTGGTGCGCGACCGGGTCGACGACGCGCGCTTCCTGGACATCACCTGCAATGCCGACGGCGAACTGGCCCGCCGTGGCCATGGCCGCAGCGACACGCTGTCGTTGCTGATGCCGCCGCCCAGCTGCGACCGCGCCTTTGCCATGACCAGCAGCCTGAGCAGCATGCTGCTGGCCGCGCTAAGCGTGTTCGACAGCGCGCCGTGGCCGCAGCGCGTGCAGCGCCTGCGCAGCCTGGCCAGCCACGGCGAACGTGCCCTGCAGGCGTGGGACGGTGCCGTGGGCACGCTGGCCCAGGCCGCGTATTCGCGTGTGATCTACCTGGGCAGCGGCCCGCTGGAAGCACTGGCCCGCGAAGCGGCGCTGAAGGTGCTTGAGCTCACCGCCGGCCAGGTGCTGGCGCTGGCCAATACCCCGCTCGGCTTCCGCCACGGTCCCAAGTCCACGCTCAATGGCGACACCCTGGTGGTGATGTTGCGCAGCGCGCAACCGCTGTCGCGCCGCTACGAACAGGACCTGCTGGACGAACTGCGGGGCGATGGCATCGCCGCACGGGTGATCTCGGTGGGTCCCGATGGCGATGACCGCGCCGACGGCGACTTCGTGCTCGACGCACCCGCGCTGGACGACAGCTGGCTGGCCCCGCTGTGGCTGCTGATGCCGCAGTGCTATGCGCTGCAGCGTTCGGCGGCGCTGGGCATGACTCCGGACAACCCCTTCCCCGACGGCACCGTGAACCGGGTCGTGCAGGGCGTGACCATCCATTCCCATGGCTGAGCAGGGCATGCCCATGCAGTGCTGGTACGGCATCGACGTTGGTGGCACCAAGATCGAGCTGGTGGCCTACGACGCCACCCTGCGCGAACTGCACCGTGAGCGGGTGACCACGCCCACGCAGGACTACGACACCTTCCTGCAGGCGATCACCGGGCTGGTGCACAGCGCCGACCGCACGCTGGGCGGCGCGTGCCGCGCCATCGGTATCGGCCTGCCGGGCGTGCGCGACCGCAGCACCGGGCGCCAGCTGAGCGCGAACGTGCCCAGCCTCACCGGCCGCCTGGTCGGCGAGGACCTGCAGGCCCGGCTGCAACGGCCGTTGCAGTTCGGCAACGACCTGCAGTGCTTCGCCCTGAGCGAAGCCCATGGCGGCGCGGGCGCGGGGTACCCGAGCATGTTCGGCGCGATCCTCGGCACCGGTGCCGGCGGCGGTTTCTGCGTGGGCGGCCAACTGCTCACCGGTGCCAACGGCATCGCCGGCGAGTGGGGGCACTGGAGCATTCCGGCCACCCTGCTGCAGCGCCACGCGCTGCCGGTACTGCCCTGCGCGTGCGGCCTGCGCGGTTGCCTGGAGCGTTACGTGTCCGGCAATGGCTTGGCCCTGATCCACGAAGGCCGCGGCGGTGACGCCGTGGACGCCACCGCCGTGGTGGCGCTGGCCCACGCCGGCGATGCCATCGCCACGCAGGCGCTGGCGATCCACCGCGACCTGCTGGGCTACAGCTTCGCCAACCTGATCCTGGCCATCGACCCGCACGTGATCGTGCTGGGCGGCGGCCTGTCCAAGCTGGAGCAGCTGTACCACGACCTGCCCGCCGCAATCGTTCCCTACCTGTTCCAGGGGGTGCGCGTGCCGCCGATCCTGCCGCCCACCTTCGGCGATGCCGGCGGTGCGCGTGGCGCGGCGTTGCTGGTCCGCCAGCACCACCCTGCCTGCTGATACCCCTTCGTTGCACCGTTTGTTTCCGGAGTTGCCATGTCTGCCATCCAATCGCTGATCGCCGCCCATCGCCAGGGCCATCCCGTGGGCCTGTACAGCGTGTGCTGCAGCAATGAACAGGTGCTGCTGGCGGCCATGCAGGTCGCCCAGCGCTACGACACCCTGCTGCTGATCGAGGCCACCTCCAACCAGGTGGACCAGTTCGGTGGCTACACCGGCATGACCCCGCCGCAGTACCGCGACTACGTGCTGCACCTGGCGCGCGATGCGGGATTCCCGGCCGAGCGGCTGGTGCTGGGCGGCGACCACCTGGGCCCGAATGCGTGGCAGAAGGGCCCGGCCGAGGTGGCGATGGCCAACGCGCGCACGCTGATCGAAGCGTACGTGGCCGCAGGCTTCCACAAAATCCACCTGGACTGCAGCATGTCCTGCGCCGATGACCCCACCCCGCTGCCCGATGCGGTGGTGGCGGCACGCTCGGCCGAGCTGGCCCGCATCGCCGAACGCACGGCCGCCGCGCACGGCCTGCCGCCGCCGGTGTACGTGATCGGCACTGAAGTCCCGATCCCCGGCGGCGAAGCCTCGCTGGCCGGTGGCCTGCAGGTCACCACGCCGGCGGCGGCAGCCACCACCCTGGCCATCCACCGCGAGGCGTTTTCCGCGCCTGACCTGCTGCCGGCGTGGGAGCGCGTGATTGCGATGGTGGTGCAGCCCGGCGTCGATTTCGACCACAGCAGCGTGCACTACTACGACCCGTCCGCAGCGCGCGCGTTGTCGGCGTTTGTTGACGCGCAGCCGCGCATCGTGTTCGAGGCGCATTCCACCGACTACCAGACCGAAGCCGGCCTGCACGCGCTGGTGCGTGACCACTTCGCCATCCTCAAGGTCGGCCCGGCCGCCACCTATGCCTTCCGCGAAGCGGTGTTCGCCCTGGCCATGATCGAAGCCGAACTGCTGCCGGCGGCGCAGTGTTCCAACGTGATCGCCGTGCTGGACCAGTGCATGCGCGACAAGCCGGGCAGCTGGCGCAGCTACTACCAAGGCGACGAACGCGAACTGCGGTTGCTGCGCGCCTATTCACTGAGCGACCGCAGCCGCTACTACTGGGGCGAGCCGGCCGTGGTGGCGGCGCTGCAGACGCTGGTGGCCAACCTGCGCCAGCACGCGCCGCCGCAGATCCTGCTCAGCCAGTTCCTGCCCAACCAGCAGTTGGCCATCGAAGCCGGCGAGCTGACGGCCGAGCCGTTGGCGCTGATCCAGCACAAGGTGGCCGAACGGCTGGGCGAGTATGCCCGCGCCTGCAATCGCAACCGCGCCGGGGCCAATAACGAAACTTCCCGGGCCACGGAGCTTTCGGAACGGTAAGCTTTGGCTTTCCTTCCGAACGGAATCGCCCCCATGCGCAATACCCGCCAGCGTCGCCAACAGATCCTGCAGTTGCTGGTCGAGCACGGCAACGTGCAGGTCAGCGAGCTGGTCGCGCGTTTCGGCGTGTCGGCGGTGACCATCCGCGCCGACCTGACCCACATCGAATCGCAGGGCCTGGCCACGCGTACCCATGGCGGCGCCACCCTGGTGCGCACCCCGCCGCAGGAACAGGACATCCACGAGAAGGACGCCCTGAACCTGCCGGTGAAGGACAGCATCGGCACGCACGCGGCCGGGCTGGTCAAGGCCGGCGACAACATCATCATCGACTCCGGCTCCACCACGATGACCCTGGCCCGGCACCTGCGCGTGCATCGCGATGTGACGGTGATGACCAACGGGCTGAACATCGCCTGGGAACTGGCCAACGCACCGGGCGTGGAACTGCTGCTCACCGGCGGCCTGCTGCGCAAGCAGTCGCTGTCGCTGCAGGGCAGCCAGGCCGAGGCCAGCCTCAACACCTACAGCTTCGACACCCTGTTTCTGGGCGTGGACGGCCTGGACCTGCAGTTCGGCCTCACCACCCACCACGAGGCCGAAGCCAGCCTCAACCACCGCATGGTCGAGCGCGCACGCCGCATCGTGGTGCTGACCGATGCCTCCAAGTTCGGCCGGGTCAGCCTGCACCGCATCGCGCGGCTGGACCAGGTCCACACCGTCATCACCGACGCCAGCATCGACGCCGAGTACCTGGAAGGGCTGCAGCGGCTGGGCATCGAAGTGATCATCGCCGAGTCCCCCGCGTGACCCAGACCCGCTCCCTTTACGGCCGCATCCTCACCCCGCTGGGGTGGCGCCGCGGCCACGTGCACTTCGACACTCATATCCGGCAGCTGCAGGTGGACGACCACAGCGGCGCCGATGATCCGCAGCTGCCGGTGATCCTGCCCGGCTTCATCGACCTGCATGTGCATGGCGCGGCCGGCGTGGACCTGATGCAGGGCGGCGACGTGGCCCGCACCATCGCCCGCACCCACGCGCGTTTTGGCACCACCACGCTGCTGGCCACCACCATGACCGCCGACCTGGACGACATCGCCCATGCGCTGCAGGGCGTTGCCGCCACCATGGCCGCGCCCGACGCCGCGGCCGCCTGCATCGTCGGCGTACACCTGGAAGGCCCGTTCATCAGCCCGCAGCGGCTGGGCGCGCAGCCCAACCGCACGCTGGAGGCGACGCTGGCGCTGGTGCAGCAGCTGCCTGCGCTGGCACCGATCCGGGTGATGACACTGGCCCCGGAGATCGGCGCGCACACCGCGCTGATTCCCGCGCTGTGCGCACTGGGCATCCGCGTGCAGCTGGGCCACAGCGCCGGCACCTACGAGGACGGCGTGGCCGCCTTGCAGGCCGGTGCCTCCGGCTTCACCCACCTGTTCAACGGCATGACCGGCGTGGACCACTACCGCCCCGGCATGGCCGCCGCCGCCCTGGCGCATGCGCAGTACGCCGAGATCATCCCGGACCTGCAGCACCTGCACCCGGGCGTGATCCGGCTGGCCGCGCGGGCAATTCCGCGCCTGTATGCGGTGACCGACGCCACCGCCGCCACCGGAATGCCCGACGGCGAGTACGCGCTCGGCGAGCAGCGCGTGCACAAGTGCGGTGGCTGCGTGCGCCTGGCCACCGGTTCACTGGCCGGCAGCGCGCTGACCATGGACCAGGCACTGCGCAACCTGGTGCAGGTGGGGCTGGAGCTGGCCGATGCATCGCAGCGCGTGTCCACCTTCCCGGCCCAGTACCTGGGCCTGGACGATCGCGGCAGCATCGCCCCGGCCGCGCGCGCGGACCTGGTAGTGCTGGATGCCGCCCTGCAGTTGCAGCAGGTCTTCGTCACCGGCCACCCGATCCCCCTGTAATTCCGGCTGCTGCCCGGTCATGCCCCGTAGCGCCGGGCTATGCCCGGCCAGCAGCCAACCTTCGCCAGGCCCGGCTGCTGGCACCGCCCTCTCTTCCCGTCTTTCCAGGAACGCGTAGATGACCACCGCCGCCGCCACTGCCGTTCCCACCGCCGACGCCCCGCGCTGGCCGATCCGCTACCTGCTCTTCATGGGGGGCATGGGCGGCCTGCTCTACGGCATCGACATCGGCATCATCGCCGGCGCCCTGCCCTACCTGGAGGCCACCGCCACCGCCAGCTGGCACCTCACCAGCCAGCAACTGGGGTTCGTGGTGGCCGCGGTGCTGCTGGGCAGCGTGCTGTCGTCGCTGTTCGCCGGCATGCTGGCCGACCTGATCGGCCGACGTGGCGCGATGTTCGTGGCCGGCGTGCTGTTCACCGCCAGCATTCCGATCATGGCGCTGTCCGACGGCTACGCCGCGCTGCTGATGGGGCGGCTGCTGCAGGGCATCAGCGGCGGCCTGATCGGCGTGGTGGTGCCGCTGTACCTGGCCGAAGTGCTCAGCCCCGAACGGCGCGGCCGTGGCGCGGCGATGTTCCAGCTGCTGCTGACCATCGGGCTGGTGCTGGCTGCGTTGATCGGCCTGTACCACGCCCATGCGGTGGACGCGACCACCGAAGCGGTGCGCCAGCTGCCCGTTGCCGAACAGCAGCGCCTGCTGTTCGACGTCAAGGACCACGCATGGCGCACCATCTTCTGGACCTGCCTGCTGCCGGGGCTGGTGTTCACCGGCGGCGTGCTGCTGATCAGCGAATCGCCGCGCTGGCTGGTACGCCGTGGCCGTATCGATAAGGCGCGGGCTGCCCTGCAGCGCACCGTGGCGCCCCGCGATGTGGAACCCACCCTGCAGCGCATCCAGGCACCGGATGCCGTGCAGACCGGTGCCAGCGGCAAGCGCGACCCGCTGCTCAGCCGTCGCTATGTATGGCCGTTCGTGCTGGCCTGCCTGGTGCTGGCCTTCACCCAGGCCACCGGCATCAACTCGGTGCTGGCCTATGCGGTCAACATCCTCAACCAGGCCGGCCTGCCCGGGTCGGTGGCCAATGGCGCCGACGTGGCCATCAAGCTGCTCAACGCGGTAATGACCGTGGTGGCGCTGGTATTGGTGGACCGCAAGGGCCGCAAGTTCCTGCTGATGCTGGGCACCGGTGGCATCACCGTGGCCCTGCTGGCCGCCGCGCTGCTGTTCGTCAAAAGCGAGCACGGGCGGCTGGATGTGCACGCGCAGCTGCAGCAGCAGGTGGCCGGCAGCAGCCTGTCGTTGCCGCTGGATGCGGCCCAGTGGCACCGCCTGGACCGCAACGCCGGCGACGCCCCGCAGCAGCTCACCGTGTCGTATGCGTACGGCGGTTTCAGCAACGTGCGTTCGCTGCGCAGCGACAACCCCATCGACGCCACGCTGCAGATCCGTCGCGAAGACGCGGTGTCGGCCGACAGCGTGATCGGCGCGTTCTTCCGCCGGCTGCACCTCAACCCCTTCCCCGATCCCGCCCACGCCGCACAGGCGCCGCTGGTGATCGAGCGCGCAATGATCGGCCCGGTGCCCTCGCCCACCCACGGCTGGCTGGTGGCCGGCTGCATCCTGCTGTTCGTGGCGTTCTTCGCGGTGGGTCCCGGTGTGTGCGTGTGGCTGGCGCTGTCCGAACTGATGCCCACCCGCATCCGCTCCAACGGCATGAGCATCGCGCTGCTGATCAACCAGTTCGTGTCCACGGTGATCGCCGCGATCTTCCTGCCCACCGTGGGCCACCACGGCTACGCCAGCATGTTCTTCTTCTGGGCAGCGTGCACGCTGCTGTACTTCCTGATCGCCGCGTTCTGGCTGCCGGAAACCAAGGGCAAGTCGCTGGAACAGATCGAAGCCAACTTCCGCTGACGCCTCGCGCGGTCCCTGCCCGGCCGCCTCTGCCTTACCGTAACGCCGGGCTCTGCCCGGCTGCCTCTGCCTTACCGTAGCGCCGGGCTCTGCCCGGCCGCCTGCCCGACCGTCCCAACGGCGGGCAACGACGCGGTATACAGAGGCACGGTGTAATAACCGTCATACCCCGACTGCGCACGGTCGCCAGCGGCATACCCCACCGACGCGTCACCAACGCGCTGATTGCCAAATGCGCGTACCCCACACACCGGCGCGCACACCCACGCCGCACCGCCGTAGGCACCCACGCGTACGCCCAGCGGTGCGAGCCCACGCAGCAGATAGCCCGCCGGCGCGTAGTCGGGCAGGTTCGGCCGCCCCAACCGCTGGCTGGCATGCACGTTGCCCAGCAGCGCAATCACCCGCCGGCCGGGTTGCACCGCACGCGTGATGTGCTCGGCCATGCCCACATCGCGGGCACCAATGCGTTCCTCGTCCACCGCAATCACCGCGATGTGGCGGCCGTCGGCATTCAATCGGCGCAGCCGTTCCAGCAACGCCAGCATCGCGGTGCTGGACCGCCCGTCCTGGGTGGATCGGGTCCAGAACGGGCCGGCCAGCATCGCCGCCCGCGCGGCCGGGGTGCCCGCCGACGCGAGGTAGGTGTCCAGCCGCGGCTGTTCTTGGGCGCTGATTTCCAGCGCAACGGTCACCGCCGTGCCATCGGCCGAGGCGGCGCAGGCCAACTGGCCCACGAACGCCGGTGCCTGGTCGGTGCCATGTATCTCACCCACCAGCACCACGGCGGGCGACGGCATCGCCGCCGGCCAGCGGCACGGTTCGCTGGCGCGTGCCGATAGCGCCGCCAGGGTGATTACCAGGCCGACCCACCACGTTGATGTGCGCATCGAGCAGACTCCTTTCCGCCGCGGTGCCCTGTGCTCAGGGCGTTTTCCCGGTGATTTCGGTGTACATGCGCTGGGCCTGGGTGGCATCGCCCAGGCCGGACACCTGCATGCCCTTGCCGAATGGCCCCTGGATGGTGGCCACCGACAGCACCTTATCGCCAACGCTGAAGGCCACCCGGCGGCCAATGCGGGCCTCGGTGGCAGCCTGGATGCGCGGCGCGGCGGCGTCGGTCATGGTCAGACTCAGCAGCGGCTCGCCGCCCTGCGTGTTGCGGTCCAGCGCGACCGATGCGATATCGGCGGTGGTGATGAACGCCGGTTCCAGCACGGCCAGCGGGCGTCCGTTCTCGTCCTTCAACAGGGTGGCAGCGGCGCTGCCGTGCTCGTCCACTTCGCGCATCTGGATGCGGGCCTGCGGCAACGGTGCCGCCGAGGAGGGGGGATCGAACACTTGGTGGATCTGCTGGCAACCGGCCAGGCCGACCGTGCCGGCCAGCAACATGACGGCAAGAAACATCCTGCGCATACGCCCTCCTCCTTGTTGGGGGGTGCGGGCCTGGCCCGGCACCGGTCAGCGCAGGCGGCGAAGGCGGAACGCCACCACCACCTGCAGTACGCCATAGATGAGGCTGCCGATTCCGATCCACAAGGTCGTGACGGCGACACCGGCCAGCGGGTTGGCCACCAGCAGCGCGCCCAGCACGATCGCCAGCACGCCGCTGAGA
>Ga0308172_1000566_pt1 | contig 43225 bp, 39 predicted proteins | sample PhyGR2_FD_202134 | JGI IMG/M metagenome (GOLD analysis project Ga0308172, IMG submission 202134) | Phyllosphere microbial communities from UC Gill Tract Community Farm, Albany, California, United States - DLSLSG.R2 | ecosystem: Host-associated > Plants > Phyllosphere > Unclassified | place: USA... | reverse complement strand
TCGCGTGCGCCGATCTGCAGCGGCACGACAACGTTCATCAGGCCGGTGATCAGCGGCATCGCCACGAAGAAGATCATGATCACGCCGTGGGCGGTGAAGATCTGGTCGTAGTGATGCGGAGGCAGGATGCCCTCGTTGCCGCCAGCGGCCATGGCCTGCTGGACACGCATCATGATCGCGTCGGCGAAGCCGCGCAGCAGCATGACGAAGGCGACGATGAGGTACATCACGCCGATCTTCTTGTGGTCGACCGAGGTGAACCACTCTTTCCAGAGATAGCCCCACAGCTTGAACTTGGTGATCAGGGCCAACACCAGCAGGCCGCCGATACCAGCACCGATCAACGTGGTGATGATGATCGGGTCATGCGGGATGTCGGCAAAGGTCAATTTACCCAACAGATTCATGGTCATTCTCCCGAGCCGCCGTGACCGGTGTGACCGGCTGCGGCGTGCTCGTCTGCAGTGTGTTCGGCGTGTGCAGCAGCATCGCCTTCAGCCATCGCGTGGCCGTCGTGCGATTCACCGGCGGCCGGCATGGTGTGGCCTTCGTGGCTTTCGCCCTCGGCGCCGTCATGCTTCATGGCCTTGTGGTCGTGCTTCATGCCGTAGTGCTGGTTGTCGCCCATGTGCTTGGCGATGACCCAGTCGAACAGGCCGGCCTCGGTGGTACCGAAGTAGGTCACCGGGTGCCAGTCATGGTTCTTTTCGGCCGTCAGCGCAGCAAAGGCGGTCTTGTCCAGGGTCGCGCTTTCGGCACGCACCTTGGTCAGCCACTGCTGGTACTCCGCCTCGGTCACCGAGTGCGCGGAGAAATGCATCTTGCTGAAGCCCGCGCCGCTGTAATGCGAGGACATGCCCGGGAACTCACCGGTCTCGTTGGCGATCAGGTGGAGTTTGGTCTCCATGGCCGTCATCGAGTAGATCATGCTGCCCAGGTGCGGAATGAAGAACGCATTCATCACCGTATCGGACGTGATCTTGAAGTTCAGCGGGGTATCCACCGGGAAGGTGATCTCGTTGACGGTGGCGATGTTCTCTTCGGGATAGATGAAGAGCCACTTCCAGTCCAGCGAGATGGCTTCGATCACCACCGGCTTCTTGTCCGAGTCCAGCGGACGATACGGATCCAGCGCGTGCGAGGAACGCCAGGTCAGCACGGCCAGCACCAGCACGATCATGCACGGGATCGACCAGACCACCACTTCGATGGCCGTGGAATGCGACCACTTCGGCTCATAGCGGGCCTTGGTGTTGGTCGCACGGTACTTCCACGCGAAGGTGAGGGTCATGATGATGACCGGCACGACAACCAGCAGCATCAGCACGGTCGCCGTGATGAGCAGGGTCTTCTCGTCGTGGCCGATCTGGCCCTTGGGGTTGAGGATGGCCGAGTTGCAGCCCGTCAGGAACACGGACAACGCAAACAGCAGGCCCGGACGCAGGAAGCGTCCAAGGGGTTTCAACGGAATCATCGGTCGATCCAATTGCGTAGGGAATGCCAGTTCAAGCCCGCCTCCGTCCCAGCCAAAGCCGGTGGTGCCGGTCCAAGGGGACAGGCACGAAGGACGATCATGTCAGCCTTCCAATTTTAGGCCGTCACGCATCATTTAAGAAAGGCATTGACAATGATCCAGCGCAGGAAAGGCCTGTTTTGGGCTGCGACACGTTGTCGCAGTGCCGGGCAATGACCCGATTCGGCAACATTTCGGCCCTTGTATAGACATGAACGGGTCAGCTCCGGGGCTGCAACTGCCGGCCTCGCCGGCGGCGGCGCTCAGGGGGGCAGTACCTGATTGGCGCAGCTTGCGCCACTGACGAAGTCCGCCAGGTTGCGCAGCGTGATGGCCGAGATCTCCTGCAGCGCCTCCACCGTGAAGAAGCCCTGGTGCCCGGTCACCAGCACATTGGGGAAGGTCATCAGGCGCTGGAACGCGTCATCGTCGATGATTTCGCCGGACCGGTCCTGGAAGAACAGCCCGCTCTCCTGCTCGTACACATCGATGGCCAGATGCCCCAGGCGCCGTGACTTCAGCGCGCGGATCACCGCATGGGTATCCACCAGCCCACCGCGCGAGGTATTGACCAGCATCGCCCCGGGCTTCATCCCGGCAAGTGACGCATCGTCGATCAGGTGATGGGTGTCCGGCGTCAGCGGGCAGTGCAGCGAGACGATATCCGCGCGGGCGAGCAGCTCCTCCAGCGCAACCGACGTGCCGATCGCGGCAAACGCCGCCGACGGATACGGATCGTGGCCCAGCACGGTGCAGCCCATGCCCTTGAAGATGCGGGCCGTGGCCAGGCCGATCTGCCCGGTGCCGACGATGCCCACTGTTTTGCCATGCAATGTACGGCCCAGCAGGCCATCAAGCATGAAGTTGCCCTCGCGCACCCGGTTGTAGGCGCGGTGGGTCCGGCGGTTGAGCGTCATCACCAGCGCCAGCGCGTGTTCGGCCACGGCCTCCGGCGAATACGCGGGCACACGGGCCACGAACAGGCCCAGCTGCTCCGCCGCTGCGAGGTCGACATTATTGAAGCCGGCGCAGCGCAGCAGGACCGCGCGCACGCCCATTGCCTGCAGCGCCTGCAGTACCGGGGCATCCAGCCGGTCATTCACGAACACGCAGACCGCCTCGCAATCCTGCGCCAGCGCCGCGGTATGCAGATCCAGCGCGGCATCGAAGTACAGAAACTCGAACGGCTGCCCTGCCCCGCGGCGCTGGCTGGCCTCATCGAGAAACTGCTGGTCGTACGGGCGGGCGCTGAATACTGCGATCTTCATGAGGGTGATCCCCGGGAGTTCGAGCATGACCATACCGCAGTACACTCCGGCCAACTGCCTGGAGCCTGCCGTGTCCCTGACTGCCCGCCTTCTCCGCTGGACCGCCACGCCGGTGGGCCGACGCGCCCTGTTCGCAATCACTGCCGCGATCGTGACCCTGATGGCCTGCAATCCATTGCTTGCACCACTGCTGCCGGTGGTGGATGCGCTGGGGCTGGATGTGCTGATCCTGCTGATCGGTGCCCAGGCGATGACCTTGTTGCCGTGGGTGCGGCTGCATGCCAGCCGTATCGCCCGCGCCGCGGCCCGTTTACTGCTGGATACGCTCGCAGGGGCCATCGCAGGTTTCATCGGCGGTTATCTGCGGCAACTGGTATTCAGCACGGGGGCGCGTTGGACCCACGCGCGCCCGTGACCTAGTATTCGGCCCTTGCAAGACGCCATGGGTGGATGTGCGTGAAGAGTTTCGAGCGGTTCAACGGGCGCCGAAGCGGTGCGGGTAAAGCGGTCGCGATCCTGTCACACGGCTTTGGTACCGATCAGACCGCATGGAACGCCCTGCGCCCCTGGTTTGAAGCACGCTTTGATGTGATCTCCTTCGATCTTGCCGGCTGCGGTCCGCAAGGTGCGCAGACCTACGATTTCGAACGGCACGGTTCGCTGTTCGGCTATGCCGACGATCTGATCGACATTCTGGACGAGCTGGACGTGCATGACTGCACCTACATCGGCCACTCGATGAGCGGCATGATCGGCGCGGCCGCCGCCGTTGCACGCCCAGAGCTGTTCGAGCGCCTGGTCATCATCGGTGCGTCGCCGCGTTATCTCGACGACGACGGCTACACCGGCGGCTTCCAGCCGCAGGACCTGGAGCAGCTGTTCGAGAGCATGCGCGCCAACTACCAGGCCTGGATCGCCGGCTTCGCCCCGATGGTCGTCGGCGTGGAGGACAGCGCGGTTGTCGCCGATTTCTCCAATACGCTGTTCCAGATGCGCCCGGATATCGCCCTCAATACGTCGCGCACGATCTTCACCTCCGATCTGCGCAGCCTGGCTGCGCGGGTTTCCACGCCGGTCCACCTCATCCAGACCGCGCACGACGTGGCGGTACCGGTCGCCGTCGGCCACTGGCTGGCCAACGCGATCGATGGCGCCACCCTGGATGTGATCGATGCCTCGGGTCATCTTCCGCACATGACCGCGCCGGATGACGTCATGCGCATCCTTGAACAGCGACTGGCGGGCACCGCGTTGTGACGACGTCCGACAGTGACGCGCTGGCGGCCCTGTGCCAGTTCGCCCGCCTCGCCTCCCACGCTGACCTGGTGATGGCGGTGGAGGTGGACGTCGGCGGCAGGGCGACCTGGGCGGTGTCAGCCCCGGCACTGCCCTCGCCGAGCTTCAACCTGGCGCGCAGCGGCATCCTCGAGGCGCGCTGGACCGGCGAGGCCATGGACGCAGCGGACTTCCGGCTGCCGACGGCGATCATCCATGCCCTGGAAGGCCGCCCCGCCCGCCTGCTGTACGTTCCGGCCCCCTCCCACGGCGCGCCGCTGAGTGGCCTGCTGCTGCTTTGGCGAAGCCCCCCTGCCCCGGCAGCCTTGACGGCACAGGTGCCACTGCTGGCCACGAGCGTGGCCCGGCTGCTGTCCGCACGGCGCGAAGCCGCACGCGGCACGATCGTCCGCAATCAGTTCCTGGATCTGTTTGAAAGCGTGCCGGCGGGCATCGTGCTGATCGACGGCGATGGCGTCGGGGCGGCTGTCAACGAGCACGCCGCGGAGCTGCTGGGCTGCACGGCAGGCAATCACCGCGCGGCGGATCTGGCCGGCCCGATGCGCGCCCTGCGTCAACGCTGCGACAACCACGCCGAGCTGGAAGTGGCCTACAGCGCCCAGATGAACAACGACCAGTTCGCCGCCAAGCAGAACTGGACCCTGGGCGAGCGCACCTTCGAAGTGGACACCCATCCGGTGCGCGGCAACGGCGCACACGGGCGCATCTGGCTGTTCACCGATGTCACCGCCGATCTGCTGATGGCCGCCGAGCTGCGCCGCCTCGCCTCCTCCGATCCCTTGACCGGCGTCCCCAACCGCCGTCATTTCGAAGAATGCTCGGTCCAGATCATCGCCGCCCGCGAAGCCAACGGCCGCGCTGTCGCGGTGCTGATGGTGGACGTGGATCACTTCAAGAAGATCAACGATACCTACGGCCATCCGGTCGGCGATGAAGTCCTCAAGGTGGTCGCCAAGCGCTGCCGCGACGCCCTGCGGGAGCGCGATCTGTTCGCCCGCTTCGGCGGCGAAGAGTTCATCGCCCTGCTGGCGGCGTCCGCCGTCGATGAGATTCCCGCCGCCGCCGAACGGTTGCGCAGTGCGGTGGCGGCTGAACCCATCCTCGTGGGCGGCGAGCGCATCACTGTCTCTGTCAGCGTCGGGGGCGCGATCGGCGAGGCGCTGCCGGGCGGCGACCAGCGGCTGCTGGAGGCGCTGATCGCCCGGGCGGATGAGGCGCTGTACGACGCCAAGACCAGCGGGCGCAACCGGGTCCGGATGGCGGTCCTGCAGCCTGACCTGATCGACCTCTGAGCCAACCGGGCGCCTGGGGCCCCCTCCCCCCCCTGGGCGCGCCTGAACCCATCAGCCACCTCCCTCGGGCCCCATTGGGGATCTGTGCACGGGCACTTGTCGGCGCGAACCTAACACTGTTAGATTCGCCCCCTAACAGCGTTAGGCCAGACCACAGTGCGCCAACCCATCGCGCGGGAAGACATCGTCAAGGCGGCCTTCCGGATCCTCGACGAGGCCGGCCTGGAGGGCATTACCCTGCGCAAAGTGGCCTGCTCGCTGGGCATCCGGGCGCCGTCGTTGTACTGGCACTTCAAGAGCAAGCAGGCGCTGATCGACGCCATGGCCGACGCCATGATCTGCGACGTCGCTCGCGTGATTCCCGACGGACAGCCATGGCGGCAGACGCTGCTGCAGATCGGGCGTGAGTTCCGCCTGGCGTTCAAAGCGCGCCGCGATGGTGCGCGGGTGTATGCGGGCACCTTCCTGGCCACCGAGAACGTGCTGCGGGTAGGTGAGGCCAGCATCGCCGCGCTGATGGGCGCCGGCGCGCCGGCACGCTTTGCCGCGACCGCGGCGATGGACCTGGTGTACTACACGATGGGCTTCGTGATCGAGGAGCAGTCCTGGCCCGGCGACGGCAGCATGGAAGCGCTGGGTGAGGCCTTCATGGCGCTGGCCGAGGCGCGCTTCCCCCATTGCTGGCAGGCCCGTGATGCATGGAGCGAGGTCGATTTCGACGCCCGCTTCGAGCAGGGGCTGGGCCTGATGCTCGATGGCATCGAACGACGCCTGTCGCGCGAATCCTGATTTCCCGATTCCTTTCTTTTCCCGCTGTTCCGACCCGGAAAGCCTCTCGATGCGTGCACCCTACCTCCGCAGTTTTTCCCTGATCCTGGCTGTCGCGCTGCTGTCCGCCTGCGGCGGCAAGGACGACAAGGCCGCGGCCGACGCCACGGCCGCCAGCTCCGCGCTGCCGGTCTCGCTGGCGCCCGCGCAGCAGCAGACCATGGCCCGCACGGTGCTGGTCTCCGGGCCGGTGACCGCCTATGAAGAAATGCAGCTGGGCGTGGAGATCAGCGGCCAGCGCGTGACCGCGTTGCTGGTGGACGTGGGGCAATGGGTCAAGCAGGGCCAGGTGCTGCTGCAGGTGGACCACCGCACCCTGGACAGCGAGCTGGCGCAGGCCGACGCCTCGTTGCGACAGGCGCAGGCCTCCCAGGAACTGGCCCGCATGAACTACGAGCGCAGCGCCAAGCTGGCCGCCCAGCAACTGATCAGCGAAAGCAGCCTGGATGAGCTGCGCGCCTCACGCATCAATGCCGAAGCGCAGACCTCCACCGCACGTGCCGCGCGCGACGCGGCCAAGCTGCGCCGCGATTTCGCCGACCTGCGCGCACCCGCCGACGGCCTGATTTCCAAGCGTCTGGTGCAGCCGGGCCAGGTGGTCTCCGCCGGTACCGAACTGCTGCGCCTGATCCGCGACGGCCGCCTGGAGTGGCGCGCAGAACTGCCGGAGAACCAGCTGGCCGATGTCGCCGTCGGCAACACGGTTGAGCTGCCGTATGCGGGCCAGGTGGTCAGTGGCCGCATCCGCGCGGTCACCCCGGGTGTCGATGGACAGACCCGCACCGGCACGATCTATGCCGACCTGCCAGCCCCCGGCCCACTCAAGCAGGGCATCTACGTGGATGGCCTCATCGTCACCGGCGACGGCCCGGTGCTGACCATCCCGACCGCGGCGATCGTGCAGCGCGACGGCCACAACTATGTGTTCACCGTGAACGACAAGCAGCAGGCCACCCGCCACCGCGTCAGCACCGGCCAGGCCGTGCAGGGCCGCACTGCGATCCTTGAAGGCCTGAAGGCCGGTGACCAGGTCGTGGTGGATGGCGCCGGCTTCCTCGGTGAGGGCGACCGCGTGCGTGTGGTCGCTGCGACCAAGGCCGCCGCACGATGAACATCTCCGCCTGGGCGATCAAACGCCCGTTGCCTGCGCTGCTGATCTTCTTCGTGCTGTGCGTGGCCGGCCTGTGGGGTTTCCATCAGTTGCCGGTGGCGCGCTTCCCGGACATCGCCTTCCCGATGACCACCGTCACCGTCACCCAGCCCGGCGCCTCGCCCAGCCAGCTGGAGGCCGAGGTGACCCGCAAGGTCGAGGACTCGGTGGCGACGGTCAACAACGTCAAGCGCGTGATGTCTTCGGTCAGCGAAGGCGTCAGCACCACCACCATCGAGTTCCAGCTGGAAGCCGATCTGGCCACCGCGCTGGACGACACCCGCGACGCGGTCACCCGCATCCGCACCGATCTGCCGCAGGACATCCAGGAGCCGGTGATCTCCAAGGTCGATATCGGCGGTTCGCTGATGACCTATGCGCTGGTCGCCCCGCACATGACCACCGATGAGGCCAGCTGGTTCGTCGACCGTGACATCTCGCGTGCGATGTACGGCGTGCCCGGTGTGGCGCGCGTCACCCGCGTGGGCGGCGTGCAGCGCCAGGTGCGGGTAGACCTGGATCCCAATGCGCTGATCGCGATGGGCATCACCGCCGGCGATGTATCGCAGCAGCTGGCCCGCATCCAGGTCGAGCGTGCCGGCGGCAAGACCGAGGTCGAAGGCGCGCAGCAGACCATCCGCACGCTGGGTACCGTCGGTGACGCACAGGCACTGCGCGACTACTCCATCGCCCTGCCGGACGGGCGCGCCGTGCGGCTCTCCACGCTGGCCACGGTGGCCGATGGCGCTGCCGACCCCACCGAGGCCGCCCTGCTGGACGGCAAGGGTGTGGTGGCGTTCTCGATGTCGCGTACGCGCGGCTCCAGCGAGGTCAAGGTGGAGGCCGGCGTGCATGACGCGCTGGACAAGATCAAGGCCGAGCATCCGGGCATCGACTTCCGCTTGGTCACCACGGCGATCGACGAGACCCACCGCTCCTACGATTCCTCGATGACCATGCTCTGGGAAGGCGCGCTGTTGGCGCTGCTGGTGGTGTGGCTGTTCCTGCGCGACTGGCGCGCGACCTGGGTGTCGGCGTTGGCGCTGCCACTGTCGATCATCCCGACGTTCGCGGTGATGTACTTCTTCGGCTTCACCCTCAACATCATCACGCTGCTGGCGTTGTCGGTGGTGGTCGGCATTCTGGTGGACGATGCGATCGTGGAGATCGAGAACATCGTGCGCCACCTGCGCATGGGCAAGCCGCCGCTGGAAGCTGCACGCGAAGCGGCCGGCGAGATCGGCAACGCGGTGATCGCCACCTCGCTGACCTTGGCGGCGGTGTTCGTGCCGGTCGCCTTCATGCCCGGCATTGCCGGCAAGTTCTTCCGCGAATTCGGCTGGACCGCCGCCACCGCCGTGCTGTTCTCGCTGCTGGTCGCCCGTCTGCTCACCCCGATGATGGCCGCCTACCTGCTCAAGCCACATGGCGAGGAGAAGCCGGAATCCAAGCTGATGACGTGGTACCTGGGCTGGGTGGACGCCGCACTGCGCCATCGTGGCCGTACCCTGTGGATCGCCACCGGCCTGTTCGTGGCCTCGCTGGCGCTGGTGCCCTTCATCCCGGCCACCTTCATCCCGCAGTCCGACCTGGGCCGCAGCAACCTCAACCTCGAACTGCCGCCGGGTACCCGCCTGCAGGAGACCGTGGCGGTCGCCGAACGCGCGAGAGGCCTGCTCAAGGACATGCCCGAACTCAAGCAGGTCTACACCGCCGTCGGCAGCGTGCTGGACCTGGGCGACCCCGGTGCGACCGGCATCGGCGAACCGCGCAAGGCCACCCTGGTCCTTGATTGGGGCAACGCCGACGGACGGGACCGCGACCAGCGCGTGCTGGAGCGTGAGGCCCGCGAGCGCCTGGCCGACCTGCCCGGCGTGCGGGTCAGCTATGTCAGCTCCGAGCCCGGCAACCTGCTGCAGCTGGTGCTCTCCGGTGACGACCCGCAGCGCCTGCAGGATGCCGCCACTGCGCTGGAGCGCGACCTGCGCGGTATCCAGGGCCTGGGCAGCGTCACCTCCACGGCCTCGCTGCTGCGCCCGGAACTCCAGATCGTGCCGAACCCCGCCCGCGCCGCCGACCTGGGCGTGGCGACGGCCGATATCGCCGAGGCCGCCCGCATCGCCACGGCTGGCGATTACGAACAGCGACTGGCCAAGCTCAACCTGCCCGACCGGCAGGTGCCGATCCGGGTCGGCTTCGCCGAAGCCACGCTGGCCAATCCGGGCCTGATCAGCCAGCTGCGCGTGCCCGGCCGCAATGGCCCGGTACCGCTGGCGGCGGTCGCCGATATCCAGCAAGGCAGCGGCCCCTCGCAGATCTCGCGCTACCAGCGCCAGCGTAACGTGACGCTCACCGCCGAACTCAACGGCCGCCCACTGGGCGATGTGATGACCGAAGTGCAGGCGCTGCCGGGCGTCAAACAGCTGCCGCCGGGCGTGACCTTCCTCAACACCGGCGATGCGGAAGTGTTCGTCGAATTGTTCATCGGCTTCATGCTGGCGATGGCGGCCGGGTTGATCTGCATCTACATGGTGCTGTTGCTGCTGTTCAACCACGCGCTGATGCCGGTCACCATCCTCGCGGCGGTGCCACTGTCCGCCGGCGGTGCGTTCGGCGCGTTGCTGATCACCCAGAACATGCTCTCGCTGCCGGCGCTGATCGGCCTGCTGATGCTGATCGGCATCGCCACCAAGAACTCCATCCTGCTGGTGGACTACGCGGTGATGGCCGAAGACGAGCACGGCATGAGCCAACATGACGCGCTGATCGATGCCTGCCGCAAGCGTGCACAGCCGATCATCATGACCACCCTGGCGATGGGCGCGGGCATGATGCCGATCGCGCTGGGCTTTGCCGGGGATTCCAGCTTCCGTGCGCCGATGGCGATCGCCGTGATCGGTGGCCTGATCACCTCGACGCTGCTGAGCCTGATCGTGATTCCGGCGGCCTTCACCGTGGTGGATGATGCGGGCGATTGGCTGTCGCGGAAGTTCCGGCGGCGGTCGTCGCATCCGGCGGGGAGTGGTGCGGAGTGAGGTGACTGGCAGCTTCGCCACAAACAAGTAAGCCCCGGCCTTGGCCGGGGCTTTTTGCTGCATCTGGTGTCCGGGGCAGAAAATTGAGCCTGCTGCCAAGCTGAAGCTGGCTGCATCACCTGCTGCATAGATACGGTTGCACTTCAAAATACAGCATGTACAGATGCGCCATTCGCCATCAAAGTCTCATCGACAAACTTATGGCAAGGCACTTACGAGCATGTCAACGGCGCAGCTCATCTGTGATGTCAGACAGAAATCTTTGCAACCCAACCGGATCGTCTTCTCCAGGGTCAAAATCCTCGATCATTCGATCCATGACACTGTTCAAACCATGAAGACGGTCGATTACCTCGCGCATGAAATCTCGCTCTGCCGCAAACAGTGTCACGTCCTGATCGAGGCGAACCACCCAGTTGAACGAGGACGAAAAAAGGTAGTGATCGCGCAGAAACCGCTCACCTTCCATCCAATACCGGCGCAGCGAGTCAAGATCGGGCTCCACGCTGCATTCTTCTTTGCCGGCAGCCAGGTCTTCAAAGACGCAATCCCTATTGCGCTAGATGAGCGGGACTGCCGTATATGCACATCCAACCAGGCATTCCAAACGTCTGTCGGGGCAAGATCCGCATAGCAATTTCTGTCAAATGCAATCCCCGCCCAGCCATTAGCAATAATCGGATTGTCTGGCGGTTGCGCATCCGACAGAACCGAGAGCAACTTCAGCTTCCGCAAACAACCAGTCATCATATCTAGTCCCACCCCACCCCCCGTGATGAGTCTTCGTTTTGCTGGATGTTCCCGCCACGATTATCTAAAGGCAAAGTGATAATGCAAGGGATAGGCATCTTAAGTGCCTGCCGCCCATCCGGATCAGTGAACCTGTAAGGATTGCCATTCGCATACCGATAGCGATTGAACTGATCAACCGGCTTCTGATAAGCCGTCACCGCGCCCACGCACGGGCAAGTTCACTGAAACCGCATGCAGCTAAGATGCGTTCGTCCTTGCCCTTCATTATCTTCAGAAATGCGCTATTCATCATTATCTGAAGAAGCAGGCTCAGCCCCAGATAACGATGCTACCGTCGGGCCCGTTCAGCTGCATGGCCTCCGGCCCGGAGTATCCGTCGTCCGTCAAGTCGACGGTGAGAAATTTATCGCCCGAAAACATCATGGTCATTTTGACGTCATCGACCAGGCAATCGACCAATTTCAATCGGAGCGACGCATGTGTCAGTGCGCCCATCCGCACGCCGCAGGAGAGCGTGTATCCGTTATAAATATGAAGCGACCATCCATCATCAGTTCCAACCCGAAGCTGCTCATCCTCGACGGTCAACGTTACATACTTGCCTTTTAGATGTTGAAAAGTGTCTGATCGATGCTCGTTCATGTGACGTTTCTCACGCTACTTGATTGGAAAATGCGACTTGGAATTGGGCAGGGTCTTTCCTGAATATGGATCAACACCTTGCTTACCTGCGTTCTCATATTTGATGTAGCCCGCCGGCGACAATACCCGCCCCCACGTTGCCTTGGCTAAAGCGCTGATCGCACTCGTCGCGATGTTGGCAATGTCCCATACGATCTCGACAATGCGACCGTCAGGGTCTTTGAACTTTTACAGATTGCCATTCGCATACCGATAGCGATTGAACTGATCAACCGGCTTCTGATAAGCCGTCACCGGATCAACCGACAGGAACATCCCTAGCTGCGGATCCATGTACCGCTGCTGCATGTAAACCAGACCTGTTGCCGAATCGCTCACATGCCCGGTGTAGCCAGGCCCATCCTTGACCTGCCCACCCAACTCGGCACCATACGGCTCAATCCGGCCGCGCTCGACAACGCTGCCTGTGCGATCCGTGACAGCGACCGGGCTGCCCAACGCATCCACATGCGTCCAGCTAACACCTGTCGAGCTGCGGGTCGCCAGCAGTCGACCACCTGCATAGATGTACTCCGAGGCGCCCTTTCCTCGTCGCTCTTCGTGCACCACCTTTCCGGCCAACGAATACATCGCGCGCAGGCGTTGCCCCTGGGCATCGTGCGCCACCGCACTCCGCCTATAGGAATTGTAGGCCTAGCGCTCCGCCTCCTCCTTCACTTCACGCAGCCTATTGCCAAAGTTGAAGTCGGACTTCCGCCCATTGCGTAGCTGGAGATGGCCTTGAACATCCCAGGCCAATCCAGTCACTAGACTTGCCTGGAACACCTGCCCTACGTGCTTGGACCGGAATACAGGACAACGCCATGCACACGCAAGTTCGGATGCACCTCGCATTCCTTGCTTTCATCGTGGAAACACGCTTGTGGAAGCCCAGCCATGTCCATCTCGAAGACCACTCTGGAGCGGTTGACGAAGTTCGCATAGCGCCTGCCGTCTTCATTTCCCGTGACAAGACGACCGTCCGGATAGGCAGCCTTCAGCGCCACCAACGTGGAGCCAACACCAACTCCCTTCTCATCTAACAATCCCTCGGAGATGGTCCGCAGCTTCTCTATCCTGCCTTGGTCGAACCAGCATTCGACAACCAGACCGTCGGGTAACGAGACATCCATGACTATGTACTCGTCTCCTTCCTGCATAACCGAACGTTTAATGATGGGATTGCCGGCTGCGAAAAGCTGGTCCTTGGTCATCCCAATACGCAGGCCCGCAAGGGAGCCACTGCTGGCATCAATGCCTGCCACCAAGGGGACAGCTTCAGTAGGCGTCTGCTTGGCCAGATCCCTTACGTCGGAGGGAGCAGGGCTGCATGCCACTAGCATCATGAGCCAAGCTCCGCCGGAGATGATCTTCATTTTTTGGGTTTCCAGTCAGTGAAACGTCCCTGCGTTCCATCCTGCTTAAGATCCACATGAACGCCGCGGCCATCAGTATATTGATTGACCCGGTTGAATTCGCCGGAACCATGGGCCGCATCAGCGGTCTGCTTAGCTATGCTCCCATTGATCCGTATGTCTGCCGCGTTGCCCTGTAGGTGCTGGCTCCGACTCGCACCACCCACCGTTCGGTTTTGCTCCACCGTTCTTTGGCCAGTCACTTCGACATTATTGCCGGATTTATTACTGAAGTTGAGCAGTTTGGTCGTCACTTCAGATCCGGCAAAGGCCGGGGCTTTTCGTACAACTGGTGCCGGAAACAGGAATCGAACCTACAACCAGCCGCCTACGACTCAAAATCAACGATGGCCTAGTCGCTGGATGCATCAGTCTGATCAGCGATAGCGCCAACCAAATCGATGATCTCTTCGATCTCGAGGCCTCGTTGATTAGGCTCATCGTCAGATCCCAAACCGGTCCCCGAAAACGCTTGCACCAATGCGTCGTTAGCGACTCGCGGGCCTGTCTAGCAAGCTGCTTGATGCTCTCTTCAGGCAAGTGAAAGCTGTGTTTCGCTGCGATTTCAGCCAATAGAGAATACAGACGGGACAAGACAGACCGTTTCATTTCACTTCACCTTCGGGTCTCTCAAGCCACCTCTTGACCTCTTCTTTAGGCGTCGTCTTGATTTGAAAACCGATGAAAATCGACCAGACCTACAGGTTTTACGGCACGTATACCAAAACCATCCCGTATCGATATCCATCACCAACTTCGTACACGTGAGCCTGAAGCACCAGATCACTCCGCCCCTCCTCTTCTGTGTAGAGATCAACCAGAACATTCCAAAAATCTCCATACCAGATGCAGACGGAAGAATTCCAGGACTCGTCTGGCAGCCTTTTCAAGTGTGCGCCATACGCGCGAATGTTCTCTTGCGCGCTTGCCCACACATCTGGGGCCTGAAGGGTTACCTGCGGTAGCGATGGTTCGCCCCCTTGGATCAGCGCATCAACGATAGCTGCGAGCGTGGGCCGCCAAGCTTGCGGCACCGCAATCTCGTTCTCACCATCTTTAGCTATGGTCGTCTCATTCATTGCTAATCTCTCCCATGCAATTGCTTGTGGCAGTCCAAACAGACCTCGGCATGATTGGAGGATATTGTAGGACCACCGTCGGCGTGTCGCTCGACATGATGCCCGGCGGAATTGCTTCGATCAATTGACGTCCCGCACCCCGTCGCGCACTTTCCACCTTGTTCAGCTCGCTTGGATTCTCGTGCGGAATCAGTTAGCAACCGCTGTAGGTCTCGTCGTGCTATTGGACTGGTAGGACAGGATGCGAGGCGGCGTTTGGTTGCGGATCGTCCGCATGCGAGTCAATCTAAACAGGACCTCGCGCCGCCATGTAAGGCTCACCGTCGAGATCCACTGCATCCGCCGAAACGCTGATAAGCCCGCCCGACTGCATCTCAATCTTCAAACAAACTCCTCCTCCAAGAGGCGAAGAATCCCAAGAGGCCTCATTGATTGAGCTGCTTGGACCCCAATGCTCCTGCCTATCAGCTGAGAATTCGCGCAACCCTCTGAAGAATATTGAACGGATCGCAGAGTGCTCGTCCAGCACAGTTAGCTCGGTCGAGCTTTCAGCCCAGTCGATTCGTATCTTCAGAAGCGTCCAATCGTGCATCAGAACCTCACTTTGTATTGAGAGGAGGGTGCGCCTCCGGCGACTCCGGGGCAACGTTCTTGCTATTGATATCCAAACGTTGCCACTCATCAGCAGTTCCCTTGCCGCTAAGCGCCAGCGAAGCCGGACCGCGTCGAGGTGGCGATGTCAGTCCGGGTGTGTCGAACGGACCTGAGCTTGCCGGCCAGCGGCCGGCGCTACCAACGGCCGTATCGCCACAAACAAAAAGCCCCGACCAAGGCCGGGGCTTTCTGCTGTATCTGGTGCCGGAAATAGGAATCGAACCTACGACCTACGCATTACGAACCCAGCCTAGTGACCCCGACTAGCGTCCCAAGCGACTCGCAGCTCAGCGGATGCATCCTACTCCGCCAGAGCGCGCCGGCGTGGACCGGGCCACCGGCACGCTGTAGGGATCCCGCCTGGCACGTGCCCAAAGGGGCTGTTCCAGTAACTGCCCGGAACTGACCCGACGGGCGGTAAGCGCCAACTAAGCCCTGGCCATCACCCTGCCATTCGAAGAGCCACGGCATCTAGCTCTTCCCTGGTGAGCCTCTGGAGTGACCACCCTTTTGCAAACAGCGCATTCTTAGAGTGTGGCAATCGGTCTTCCGAAAGATCTCGCACCCTTACCCTAGCAGGCAGCGCCGCCCCCTCCCCTACAAATATAGCCTCTTGTTGACCCAGATTTGGGAGCGACTTGGTCATTCCAGAGAGACCGTCTGGCAAGAAGCGAGAAACGTGCTGTTGATCCGCATGATTTGTCAGCCGCAGCACCAGCCATGTTCCACACTGTGCTATCACAGTACTGTCAACGTCAGCCGGGCGCTGACTAATCAACATTAATCCTAGACCATATTTACGACCTTCCCTTGCAATTCTTCGTATAGCAGACTGAGCTGCGGCGTACTCAGCCTCACCTCGATCTGGCACATATCGGTGGGCCTCTTCACAGACAAGAAGAACCGGATCGCGCTCTCGCTCCAAGGGTGTCTGGTAGACCTTGTAACGGAAAAGCAGTCGAGCGAGCGCTGCCGTTAACGGACCAGCAACCTCATTGGGAAGACCAGAGATATCCAAGATTCTCAAGTCATGCTCAGAGTTCTCCACATCCCCAACAAACTGACCAAGAATCTCCGCAAGACTCGCCGAACCACCCACCCAACTCTTCATCATGAAGTGGATGCGGGGATCCCGCCTCAGCACCCCCAGCTTGTCCAAAATTGATTTGTACTTTGCGTTAAAGTCCGTCGCGGATATCGGGTCTCCGTTAGCTTTCACAGCTTGGCGAAACTTGATGTGGTTAAAGAACTCATCAAGCGAGAACGGGCGAGGCTTGTCACTGTCAAATGCGTCCAACTGGGCTTGCGACACGCCCTGCGCCGGCCTCGGTGCATCTGGCTCCAAACCATCGGCTACCGCAGCGAACGTGGAGGGCGAGGGATCCACAAGCCCTTCAACAACCATACGAGCGTGTGTCAACGCTTTGAAAATAATGTTGTTCTGACTTGTCGCCTCTTGCTCCGTCTTCCCTATTACAAGCATCCGGAACTCATCTGATGACATGAGCCAGTAAGGCAAATCCACCAAAACACCATCAGCCTCGCCAGCATTGATTGGGTCATACGCTCGATATAGCACCGCACGATCCCGAAACGCAGAACCATACTCCCCATGAGGATCAATCATTATCACCCTGGGCCGACAAGGCCGCCCCTCTACGGCATTGTGCTCAAGTACGCCATGCAGTAGCGCTGCTACCGCACCGGATTTGCCTGAACCGGTAGAGCCAAGCACCGCACAATGCATACTGAACATGCGGTCGATGTTTGCTCGACAGACAGTCCCGTCGGCTCCAACATACGTACCGAACGGGACCAATGGATCGAACTCCTCAGCGCTACTCCCTTCAGCGGCTTCATAAAGCGAAGTAGCCTCATCAAGCGTCAACAAGTAAACGCCTTGACGAGGCAGAGGGTAGGTGGATATACCTCGTTTAAACTTCAATCTCGACGCTTGCGCTTGCCATACTCCTTCGGCAAACAACTCGACCTCCATGATTCGTTGATCAGCCTCGGGCGGAATAACCTTACCTTGCTCGATCAACTCCTCAGATCGCATGCGAAGCAGGGTTACGAAACCGAAAACAAGATTTCGACCGAAGTGAATCTTAACGACACTTCCCATCTGTCCTATTGGGTATACCCGTCCCGCGAATGTTCGGGTCAACTCCGTTACGTCACCGTCCAGCTCGATTCTGACCGTCGTGCCGGACACCTCAACGATGTGCCCCACTCTAAGATCCTTCAGCGGATCAAAGCTACTCATGTGAATGGCCTCCATTCTGAAGGAACGATGTAACTCCACGGAAGGTCCACCACCCATGCTCGCCCTGGACTTTGACGTGAGCTGGCTCCCTACCGCCCCAGTGAATCGCCTTCTCCGTAAGAACAAAGACGCTATCACCATGTCGCGACGCAAGCCATGTTCGCAAGCACGCGGGCAAAGCATCATTCTCTCGACAGAAGGCAATCAACGTGATCTTGCCACCGGGCGCAGAAAGCGCGCGATCAAGCTCTTCGTTTACATGGTCGTCACCGAAGCTGTAGCCCACCACTCCAAGCACGAGCTCGTCCGGGCCATCCAGGACCCTTCGAAAAATATCGAATTGGGCCGCAAATGGATCCTTCTGAGTAGACACATACTTAGTTGACTGCGGGTGGATTAGAACGCGGCCACGATGCGCAGGATAGGTGTCAGCGTCTCGCACTCGCCACACGGAACCCTCTTCTCCCAACACCCAATCGATAGAGCCGTGGAGCTTGACTACTGCTGCTCGCATCCCCTCGAATTTTGGAGATGCGCCGTACTTATGACTCCGATATGCAACCGCCCCTCCATGAAATCCATCCCAATGGGAGTACTTTCCGAGCGAAAGAGCATCCTCCAACAAAGTGTCGTAATTTGTCGTAAAGAAATGGATCGGTCGCCGCCTATCCCAAAGGCCAGCATGCCGCTTCTCGAAGATCGCACGTACAAACGCCGAATGATGCTCAACTTTCGTCAGCGACGAACCGCGGCTCCCTACCAGCGCGGGCACCTCACCATTCGCCGCCACGTAACCCCAACGAATAGTCTCGGCGATGGCGTTCGTGACTGCTTCGTGGGCATGCTGAAGGTCATTCAACGAGTAATCCCGGCCTCCGATTGCAACGCTGTTAGTCGCAACCCGAGCAGCTATCGCTGAGTAGTCTCCCAGCTGACTTAGCACGTGCTCAATGTGTGCACTCGCCGGCAACTCATCAACTACCGCATCAATCAACCCCTGATGTGGCTGACCTTGACTCAAACTCCGCACCTGCGCTGTCAGACCTGCCATTAGAGGCAATCCGGCATCGAAGCTGATACCCGCCCCTAATAGCCAAGCTTGGTTACTGCTATCAAAATGACGATCTACTTGCTCAACAAGATCAACTGATCCTTTAGCCATCTCGCTTCCTCCGCCATTTTTACCGATGTTAGTTGACTAACGCCAGCGACGCCACAGCACGCGAATAGTGGCCCTAAAAGAGTTTCTCTGGGTGTTTCACCGCCGTGGCAGATCGGACGCACTCGCGACCCCGTTTACCCTAGCCCCTCGGATATGGGCTAGCGGCCGGCTACGCTCAGCCAGCATCGCAGTACTGATGCAGCTGCTTACAGCACCACAACCGGGCCGATACCCTTTTGGAACAATGACTTCGCCAAGCTCCCTTGTCAGCCAGAGTACTGATAAGTGCCTTGTAAGCCGGGGAGCCGGCACTTTGAGCCCATCCGAGCGCGCGAACCCTTGGGGATTGCTGGGCGGGGCTGACTCATGCACTCAAGGCGGACACTCGCTTGCGGTGTACCTCCCCGGAGCCGAACCTACGTGTAGTACTTCTCATTGACGTTGCGGCTGCAGGCGAGACACTTTCGATATGCACCAAAACGCCCAGGACGCTCCCGTCCCAGCAAGCCACCGCATTCGCAAACCAGCGGGCTGCTTCCTTGATCCCAGCGCCATAGCCTCACAGTGGCGATAAGTCCAAAGATCACCGAAGCCACGATCGCCAAAGCCGGAGCCAGGCGCGCCACTGCGTAGATCTCTGAAAGCAACTGGCTCTCCCGTATCATCCCCAAGGGCAGCATCAACAGCAGCCCCAGCGCCAAAGCCCCCAGTGCTGGCGCGTACATCCTTGCCATCATCCACTTCCAACGGTCCATGTGGTCATCCCCGCGATTGTTTAACGCATCCTTGAACATATCGGTCGCAGGGGATGAGACCTGAAAGCTACGCTTTTCTGCCGCCCCTACAGAGTCAAACCTCACCGTACACTTCATACTTGCCCGTCCGCCTTACTGTTGCAGGCGTTGGCAAACGCACCGCCGCCCGCACCTGCCATACAGGGCTCCAAGAGCACGCGATTTGATAGCGTTTCACATGGGGCAGGATGCAGCCTGCAAGAACGACATGCCGGATTGCAATCAATCTTCCAGCCCCTCCACTCTCGTCCGTGCAACGGCTTCTCTCGATGCACCAAGTTGCGCCACAGATCTCGCACCGGCCTTCTTGCATTAGAAGTCCAAAAATCACCCATGGATGAGGTGACCTGTTGAAATCACTTTACACTTGCGCAAGCAGTCTGGATAAAGCGGAAGAACCGGGACTGCGAGGCGACATGGCGCAGTTGGGATGCTCACCAGCACGCACAGGAAGCCCGTTACTTACGCCGCAGAGGTAGACAGCAACACCCCTACACAGAGGCACCAGAGAGTAGCTAGAAGCTCTTGCAGGCGCTTCAATTGAACGCCCGTCAAACTTCTTTCAATCAACTCCGGACTTAACCCCCTGCGCGTCCCCGAAGGGGCGCGCATCTGGACCCGAGGTGCGAGGGCCGAAGGCCCGAGTACCGATGGGACCAGTCACGGGACATCAACGTTGGCATCCCAATAAATATCTACCTTCTCAAAGAGAAGGTAGTTGCTCTTGATGTATAGCTCTTATGGGGCTGCTGACAAGCAAGCTCGTTTGCACGCGTAAGACCTTGTCGGCGCTCGCTATGCAGCCAGTTTTCGCCGTTGCTCCTCGCGATGCTTGCGCTGGCTGTTCCGGTTCTGCTCACGCCTCCTATCAGCACGGGGATCGCCTGAGACGCCTGCGGCATTCAGCGCGCGTGTCACCTTCCGCTTTACGCTCGAGCACTGGACGGTGAATGGGCAGTTGTGACAGGGCATATCCCGCACGTCGTTACGATTGCCGATGCACGCCGGAATGTATCCTTCAGGCGCCTCGTTAACCTCAGCAGGCACGGCGACAGTCACCAGCGCATCCCGGACGATATCTGCTTCAAACATCGCCCCGGCACGCGCCTCTGTCAGCGGACCATCGACCCCAAGATATCGTGCCAGCTTGGCCGGCCCGTCCTTTGCATGAAGCACATCGGCACGCAATGCCCGCATTGCTGCAGCATGCACAGGATCTTCTCCGGACGGCTCCATAAAGAAGCGTCGATCCCAAACGGGCAAGAACAACCGCTCACTAGCCTCAGCCCAGGAGGGGTGTCCGCGCATCCATGCGTCGAACAACTTCCCGGAAAGCAGCTGGTTTGGCAATGGTGGGTGCTTCGTCTTCCGGCCTACGATCCAGCGCTCCATGACGATTTCGCAGAACAGATCGTACGGCATCCCCAATTCGTCAGCCTTCTGACGGGCCTGCCACAAGCTGGTGATAACCGCTCGGTCGTTCAATGCGAGACTTGACGTACAGGGCTGCTTGTGCGGCGCTTCCGAAGGGTCAAAGTGACGCGCCCAAGCAGCACGGTACGCAGCGACATATGCGTCCGTGAACGCCTGTGTGGCCTGCACTGGGGACATGTAGCGGTTCCCGACCCAGCGAGTGTGCAGCAGTGACGCCTCCTTGGCGAGCAAGCCTTTATCGATGTACGTGCGCTGGAAGACTTGCTCTCCCACCTGTCGTTTCACGGGATCAGCCGACTTCAGCGCGCGTTGATACGCGGCATCCCTGCTCTGCGCTTCTATGATGTTCTTCGCAGACGCCTTCTTTCGGGCGGGGTTAGGCCGTTTGGCCTTTGCCTTCGCGCGCGTCGCGCCTGACTTTTTGTTCCGAGCCATTCTCCTGCCCTCCTCGATAAAGACAGTGTTATACCGACCGGGCCGATGAAATCGCCGGTCAGTCAGAACTTTTTGCGGGAGGGGTAGCCATACGGCTTAGCCCGGCATATGTGGCAGTGCAAGGAGCAGGGCGGGCGAGAGCTCCCCCCTTCCAACTAGCTGTTGTCGCTGCCGAATCTGACGATCCACCTTCCCGACCTTTTCCCTCCCTTTCGGATCGTTGGACAAGTCGGCCAGGTGCGGAGGGCCCTTCCGCACCGGACACTCTCATCTGCCTACTCGACGCCGAACGAATTAGACGCGATTAGGCGCAGTTTCCTCGACGAAGCGTGCCATCACATACAACTGAACGTCCCGCCTGGTCAGCGAAGTCGGGTTGATGTACTTAACGCTCAGATTGCGAAGATAGTTGACGGCTTCCTTGATGTAGAAGGCGTAAGGAATGCCGGTCAGTTCAACAGCCTGACGTGCCTTCCACAGAGCACGGAAGCGGGAATCAGCACAAGTTTGCAAGCTGTACTCGGTCTGCAGCACTCCAAGCGCGCCTGCAATCAGCCGCCCGAACTCCTCAGTTGCTTGGAAGTCCGTAAGGCTGGCGCTCTCAAGCGGTCGCAGGCCTGCACACTCCTCGTCCTTCTCCAAGACATAGTCATCAATCAGCATTTCGGCAATTTCACGCTCCACCTCCTCGAGGCGAGCCGCGGACTCGCACCGGGCGCAGCACAGTTCAATTGCACGATACATGTCACTCATTTTGGATTCTCCTAGTAGCAGCGACTTGCTGCACGAGTAGCCTAGCGACTGCAATATGGGGGGATGTACGATACGGACCTCCCCCCATATTTCCCTGATGTATGAAGCCCACGACTAGAAAGTTCCCTGAGATCGAGCAACTGTTGGCACTGGCAAGGCTAGTTCGGAAAAGGCTCGATGAGCAGCTGGATGAAATCCGTTTGGAGACCAATAAGCAGCTGAATGACGTCCGTTTCGACACGAACATGTTTCTGGCACTGAGCGAAATTGATCGACTCTGCAAACGGGGATCACACGCAATCAGAGCCAATGTGTCGAAGAGCTTGGGCATGTCACCGACCTCGATGACAGGCATCTATAGGCGCTTGGATGCCGCCGGTCTGATCGAAGAGTGGCAAGACGAACCTATCTTTTTTGACTCCACCCGACAGAAGTACGCAAGACTCTCTGACGATGGCAAGAAGCTTCTACGCCGCGCCAATGGTGCCTGGGAGAAGATCAATGTCAGCTACCTGGGAGATCTGAAGGACAGGCAGCTGAAAGACTTCTCATCGTCCATGGCAGTCATTCGCTCGGCACTGGAATCTAACGACGGTTTGGCGTAGCAGCCAGGCACGATGCACGCTCCGGCTGTATGGAGTGCCCCAGGCTTCACCCCCACTTCGGCAGCGAGGTAGCGCGACTTCCCCGACTCACCTAGGACTTCGCGACTTGGATGCGGATGATCCTGACCCTCTACTCGATAGCAGCCTCAGCAATGCCAACCAATCGCGTCACAGCGCGCGTCGGACTGAGTAGCTACATCCCTGCATGCAGAGTCGGCGGAGCGCCCCACATCACGCGGCAGGGCGTGCCAGTGCGCTTCTGACTACGGATAGCACCCCCAATCGAAGATGGCCCCAGATCGCAGACATTGGCACATACGAAAGGCCCGCTGACATCTCTGCCAACGGGCCCGATCAAGCTAGCGAGCAAGTTATCGAGGGCGAATGCCAAACCCAAGCAAGACAGCCCCAGCGACGGTCAGAGCTTGACCGATTGCAAGCGCATGCATGTTTGCGAAGTTGCCGTAACCGCTTGCTGATGGGTTGATCAGGAAGTAGAGCCCGACACCAAGGGCAATCAAGCCGAAGATCACACACGCAGCTGCGGAGCCACGCTCTTGCCCTTCCGTCACGCTGGCACGGTTCGATTCAACAATGGCTTTTGGCAGCTTTGCGTAGCACTTTGGACACGTTGCGGACGTCCGACCGGATGGGATCGGTGCCTCGCATGCAGGACATTGGTATGGGTTAGTTGCTGCATTGCTATCTTGCATCTTCATCTCTCCTTGTTGGGATGCACGCGCGCTAGAGAAGTCAGTGGGCGGATGGAGGAGTCGCCTGGGCGTCTCTGACTAGGTCGCGTAGCGCGGTCTGCTGCTCGTCGTGGAGCGTGTATTCGGTGTCGCATACCCGGACCTCAATCTTCTTGGCACCAGCGAAAGCCGATGCCTCCGCCAAGGTCATCTTCTTGCCGAAAGAGAGGATTGCGTACTCGTGTCGACTGAAGGTCGGCATGTCGCTGGGAAGCGAACTGGCATTTCCGTCTACAAGCAGGTCAAATCCTGTGCCTGCGCATCGAACGTCATAAGACATGTTGAAGGTCACAATAGCCGACACCGTAAAACTGTCGGACTTCATCACAGCGCGATCTCCGTCAACCACGCTGCTGAGGCTCAAAGAGACACCCCTGCTCGTCCGGGAAAGCTCTGAGAGCTTCACTTTGGCGTCGTAAGACGTTCGATTCTTGAAGCGGTCGTACGAGCGCTGCTGTGCAACAGCCTCCCCTGGGGCTACCGCCGTCAACACCAACGACACGGCCGCAGCAAGCGAAATCCAGTTCTTCATCCCAACGTCCCCGACTGAGCGCCGACGGGCCCAGCCACCCCTTGCGGCCGGTCACACCACGTGCAACGCTATTTACCACAATGGTAAAGACTGCTACTGAATAGGTATATGGCCCATGCTCCAGCAGGTTCACTCACCGTTACCTCCGCGTGCCGTCACCCCTAGCCATTACCGCCACGTTTTCCAAACGGTTGTCCGAAGCTCGAGCTCTGCGCGGGCTGTCCCAGCGCGCGCTGGGGGCAATGGTGGATAAGGATCGGGACAAGAATCGGGGTGCCGTGCTGATCAACCGGTACGAGCGCGAAAGGAACCAAGCCGACATGACCAAGGCGGCTGAGCTCGCCAGCGCGCTGGACGTGCCGGTCGCCTACCTGTTCGCTGAAGATGATGACTTGGCTGCGGCAATCTTGGCTTTCGCCAAGCTGCCAGCTGATGAGCGCCAAAGAATGCGCGAGGAGCTTGAGCGCCTAGCAGGTCAGCAGCCGGGTTAATCGGCTCATGCCGCCAGCTTTGCGACAGCCGCCGCCAAGGTGTCCGGGGCCAGATGCGCATACCGCAGTGTCATAGTGATGTCTGCATGACCCAAGAGCTCGCGCACAGTGTTCAGGTCTACCCCTGCCCGCACCAAGCGCGATGCAAAGTGATGCCGGAGGTCATGGAACCGGAACTGTTCGATGCGGGCGTCAGTGATCAGCTTGCCCCACCCTTTTTTGATGTCGCTCACCTCGAATACCTTGCCCGCGCGTCGCTCGCCCGCTTGACTGGCCCAACGCTGCAGGACTTCCATGGCTTCGACGTTCAGAGGGATGTGACGCTGCCTGCCGGACTTGGCGTTCTCCGCCTGGATGGTGAGCATCTTTGCTTCCCAGTTGATGTCGGCCCATGTCATCGACAGCAGCTCACCCCGTCTCATACCGGTGTTCATGGCTGTAAGAACCACGGGCGTTAGGTGATCGACATACCCGTCCATCGGCAAATCAGGCAGAACCGCTTGCCGGTACTTACGTCGGGCCGCATTAGCGTTCGCCCTGCCCTCAACCCCGGCTAGATCGCGCGCTGCGAGCGCGGCCCGGAGCATCGCTTCTTCGTCCGGGGACAGGAACCGAACCACCTTGCGGCTAGCCGCTGATCGCTGACGCATGCCCATGAGGGGATTGGTCTCGATCAACTTCCACTCCACAGCCCGCGAAAGCGCTGACCTCAGGCAAGCAAAGTCGCGCGCTGCGGTGGCCTTAGTGACAGCATCGGGTCCAGTAACACGCGCGCGCCACCATCGCTCCATCGTCGGCACATCAATCTCAATGATCTGACGGCGTAGCAGCCATGGGAACACTGATCGGATGCGATCCGGGTACTGACGACCACCCTTGAGTTCGGCAATAGCCCAAGGCTCGAAGTGATCGTTGAGCAGCGCTTCGAGCGTGCAACTAGTAGGCTTGGACTTTGCGAGCGCCGGCAATCCGGACTGAACGTATTCAGCGACTGCTTGCCGGGCTTGGTCGCGGGCCTGATCAAGTGACAGATGTTCGACCGAACCTAACGTACGACGCTTACCGTGCGCCCAGGTAACGATCCAAGCTTTGTGCCCTGACGGCTGCACGCGAAGAATGAGCCCGCGAACCTGAGCGTCTCTGAGCTCATAGGGGCGATCCCGGGGTTCTGAAGTGAGGACGATGCGCTTGGTGAGGGCGGATGACATTGCGCAGACTGTCCGTAAGTGGCGATAAGGCCAACTTAGGACAGGATGCGAGGCGGTGTTTGGATGAGGATGGTCCGCAGCGCTCTACTCCTCCAAATAACGAGTTCAAGCTCACTCATTCATCAGACCTGTGCCTGAGTCCGGCCCGATAAAATCAATCAACGCTTCGATTTCCAGCCCACGCTCATTAGGTTCATCGTCCAATTTCAGGCCAGTGGCGGAGAGCTCTCGAACAAGCGCATCAACCAACCACTCCCGATCATTGCCATCGAATAAACACTCGTCGCCCTCCACCTTCTCAAATGACAGATCACGGCCATTTTTGGCGCAAATCTCCACAAGCAGCATGCGCAAATGCAACGGCATCTTTCCACTCATTTGGTAATCCCCCCGCTTTTAGTGGTCGCCAAAAATGGAACTACGCTGCCAGTGCAAGCTTCTGCATTCGCGTGATGCCGCCGAGCGCCATGTTTGGGCGCTCGTGGTTGTAAGTCCATAGCCAACGAGTGGCGATGTCCTGGACCTGTTCGATGTCATTGAACAGATTGCTGGCAAGCCAAGCGTAACGCACGGTCCGGTTGTAGCGCTCGATGTAGGCGTTCTGCTGAGGATTGCCTGGCTGGATGTAGAGCAGTGCAATGTCTTGCCGCTCGGCCCATGCTTGCAGCGCTCCGCTGGTGTACTCGGGCCCGTTGTCGCAGCGTATGGCGCGGGGCTTTCCGCGCCATTGAATGACCTGTTCCAAGCTGCGGATGACGCGCGCCGCAGGCAAGGAGATGTCGACCTCCATCGCCAGTCCCTGACGGTTGAATTCATCCAGTACGTTGAGCATCCGGAAGCTGCGTCCATCAGCCAGTTGGTCGTGCATGAAATCCATCGACCATGTCTGGTTGACCGCCTCAGGCACCGCCAAAGGCTCCGGCACTTCCCGGACGGTGCGCTTGCGCGGCTTGATGCGCAGATTCAGCTCCAAATCGAGATAGATCCGATACACGCGCTTGTGGTTCCAAGCGAAGCCCTTCACGTTGCGCAGGTGGCGAGAGCTCCAAGCGCCAAGCAGCTGTTTGCAGAAGCCCAGCTCCAACCCACCGGTCGGCATTAAACGTCGTCAACCACGCGTTATACGCAGATCGCTTTGCGAGCCCCTACCGACCGCGCTTTAGAGATGCGTAGCGGTGTGTGGATGCGGATCGTTCACTCCGAGACTTTCAACAGGGCGGATCCACGACTCTGGTCACCAAGCCAAAGGCACTAATGAGAAGAACGTTCCACCGTCCGAGTTGGGGTAGTCGGATATGTAATTCCTCGCAACATCGATGCTACGCTCAACGTACTCGCACATCCGCTCACCATCGCTCCTGTTGCAATACCAATTGTCATAAGTCGGTTCAAGGCGGCCATTCTTCGGCCTGTACACGTCACCTCCGGTGACGGCAATCTGCTGACAACTCAGCCTCCCCACTGCTTCCAGCGCTCCAGCCTGATCAAGCGCCCAATTACGCACACCCAGCATTTCCAAAGATTCGCCTGCGCCCAATATCGAATCGACTTGTTCTGACCATACATACTGAACCACGATCACAACTCCTTTTCGGGCTTGAACAGCCGGTGGCTTAGGGCATCATCTGCATCTTTGATGAACTCCAAGCTGCCCTCACGCCCCTTGTATTCCCAGGGTATCGTCAACATCTCGCGCGCGACACCATCGCCACATTTAAGGCTAGTTACTTGACACGCCGACTGAAACTTTACGCTTTCAGAAAACGCTTGATAACCCACTGCCTTCATCTCTCTGAGCTCGCTTGGGAGATCCTTGAGCTCAGCTGTGAGGACGATGAGCCTGGTGAGTGGGGATGACATTGACCGACTATCCGCAAGTGGCGATAGAGCCAACGGAGAATGGGATACGAGCCGGTGCTTGGATGAGGATCATCCGCATGCGAGTCAATTTAAACAGGACCTCCCGCCGCCATGTAAGGCTCACCGTCGAGATCCACTGCATCCGCTGAAATGCTGATTAGCCCGCCTGACTGCATCTCAATCTTCAAACAAACTCCTCCTTCCATAGGCGAAGAATCCCAAGAAGCCTTATTGATTGAGCCGCTCGGACCCCAATGCTCCTGTCTATCAGCAGAGAATTCGCGCAATCCTCTGAAGAATATTGAACGGCTCGCAGAGTGTTCGTCCAGCACAGTTAGCTCGGCCGAGCTTTCAGCCCAGTCGATTCGTATCTTCAGAAGCGTCCAATCGTGCATCAGAGCCTCACTTTGTCTTGTGAGCAGGATGCGCTTCCGGCGAGTCCGGAGCAACGTTCTTCCCATTGATATCCAAACGTTTGCCACTCATCAGCAATGCCCTTGGCGATAAGCGCCAGCGAAGCCGGGGCCGGGTCGAGGTGGCGATGTCAGTCCAGGGTGCGTCGAACGGACCTGAGCTTGCCGGCCAGCGGTCGGCGCCACCAACGGCCGTATCGCCACAAACAAAAAGCCCCGACCAAGGCCGGGGCTTTCTGCTGTAACTGGTGCCGGAAATAGGAATCGAACCTACGACCTACGCATTACGAATGCGCCGCTCTACCAACTGAGCTATTCCGGCGAGGTCGTGAATTCTAGGGGGTGCGGACCACTTTGGTCAATCAGGGAAGCGGCCGCATCGGCAAACGGCCGCGCGCCAATGACCTCGAGCGACCTGCCCCGGAAGTACCAGCCCTTGACGCACCAGCCTCTACAGTGAATCCCCCACCTCCGGAGGCATCCCATGCGCCCCTGTCCCCGCTTGGCCGGTCTGCTGCTGTCGTCCCTGCTGCTGAGTGCCACTGCGCTGGCACGCGATACGCTACCGACGCCGCAGACACCGGACCAGCAGTGGCAGCCCCTGTTCCAGCAGGTCCAGGGCGCGCACCTGTTCAAGGATCAGAAGACCTTCGCCGACGCGGTGCCCCGCCAAGCGGCGGCGACCGTCCTGACCGAGTGGCAGCGCGCCAGGACGCAGCCCGGGTTCGACCTCGCCGGTTTCGTCTCCGCGCACTTCGCGGTGCCCGGTGACACCCAGCCGTACGTGCCACCAGCGGGCGAGACGCTGCGCGCGCACATCGAGGGGCTGTGGCCGGTGCTGACCCGCACCACCGACACGGTGGATCCGAACGGCTCGCTGCTGCCGCTGCCCAGGCCCTACGTCGTGCCCGGCGGGCGCTTCCGCGAGGTGTATTACTGGGACAGCTATTTCACGCTGCTCGGGCTGGCCTCCAGTGGCCGCTGGCAGCAGGTGCGCGACATGGTGGACAACTTCGCGTTCCAGCTCGACAGCTACGGCCATATTCCCAACGGCAACCGCAGCTACTACCTCAGCCGCTCACAGCCGCCGTTCTTCAGCCTGATGGTGGACCTGCTCGCTACCCACGAAGGCGATGAGGCCTACCGCCGTTACCTGCCGCAGCTGCGCATCGAGCATGCATTCTGGATGCGCGGCGCGGAAACGCTGGCAGCGGGGGAGGCGCGCGAACGCGTCGTGCGACTGGCGGACGGGCAACTGCTCAATCGTTACTGGGACGACCGCGCGGTGCCACGCACCGAGTCCTGGATGGACGATGTGGCCACCGCCGCGCAGGCGCCGCAGCGCGCGCCTTCGCAGGTGTATCGCGACCTGCGCGCCGGTGCGGAATCGGGCTGGGATTTCAGCTCACGCTGGCTCACGGAGCCGTCTGCACTGGCGAGCATCCACACCACGGCGATCGTGCCGGTGGATCTGAACAGCCTGCTGTTCCATCTGGAAACGACCGTAGCCCGCGCCAGCAAAGCAGCCGGTGATCGCGCCGCTGCACGCACCTTCACCCAGCTGGCGAAGGCACGTCAGCACGCCATCAACCAACTGCTCTGGGATGACAAGCACGGCTGGTACGTGGACCGCGACCTGGAGCGCGGCCAGACCCGCCCTGCCCTGACCGCGGCGGCGCTGTTTCCCTTGTGGCTGGACGTCGCCGGGCGCACGCAGGCACGCCGTACCGCCCAAGCAGTCGATTCGCAGCTGCTCCGCGATGGCGGGCTGCTGACCACCACCGTGGCCACCGGTCAGCAATGGGATGCCCCGAATGGCTGGGCACCGTTGCAGTGGGTCGCGGTGGACGGGTTGCAGCGCTATGGGCAGGACACCCTCGCCCGCCGGATCGGCACGCGCTTCCTGCGCACCGTGCAGACGGTGTATGACCGCGAGGGCAAGCTGGTGGAGAAGTACGTGGTGGACGGTTCGGCCACCGGCGGAGGCGGCGGCGAGTACCCGCTGCAGGATGGCTTCGGCTGGAGCAACGGAGTCACGTTGGCGCTGCTGGATCGGCTGTGTGCGCCGAAGCGAGCGTGCGAGAGCGCCCAGGATGTGGAAGTCGCGGACTGAGCTGGCGACCTCTTGACTGCGCACGTTTTTTCGACGTTCACTCCCTGCTCCCTGCCGGAGAGCGCTGTGGCAGATGCAGATTCACCCTCGCATCCACGGGCGCTCCTTAGCTTGAGCGTATCTCAACGTGTGCGACACCTACACGGGATCCTTGCGTCTACATCTGGTGCCGTTTCGCCTACGTCACACACTTGAACACGGAAGCCTACTGCGGGCTAAGGTTTTTCGCTGACGAGCCGTTAGCAGTTCTGTTTATCCTCAACCATGAAAGGAAGCATCAAATGAATCGTCGAGAGAGGGATCTCGTGAGCCTCTTCAATACGCTGTGGTTCCGCGACTTTCCAATAACTCCCGTGCACACCGATTTCGGGCGGCGGGCAGTGTGGACGACGCACATTGCATCAGTGATAAAGCAGGCGGCTGATCTGCTGGGCTACTTCACTTGCTTTGAAACGGGCAATCGAACGGATGCAGTGATCCAGACCGCAAAGCGTCGAAGCTGGGCCAAGATTGAGTGGGAATGGATCCAACCGCGCTTTGAGGCGCGCGTCAATGAGATCCAGAAGCTGAGCGATGCCTCGAAGCTAGACCCGGAGGCACTGTCCGTCTACATCGGCTATAGCGACATCCGTCACCATGATGCGAATCTGGAGAGCATCCAGCGTCAGTGGACGTCCAGCGGGCAACTCATCGCATTCGTCATCCAGTTCGAGATCAGAGGCCGAACTCGACACTTCACGCAGTTGCGCACTTATGCGTTCCGCGGTGGCGAATTCAGATTACTGAGAAAGCAGGAGGCCCTTCCTTGGAATGTCAAGGATACCCGCTGGCAATTGGTCGCCACTGCGGCGCGGCTGGAAGATAGTGGTGCAGCAGAGCTGGGAGACGGTGACGACGAATGATATTGGCGGGGGGAGGTCAGCATTGCTGTCCTCCCCCTCCTCTCCAACATTGCCGTGCCCTTCGATTGGATGCGCCAATGGGCACCAGGATCTTGCCGGGCAAGCTGGATCTGCCAGAACCGGAACCGTTTCAGCCGCTACTGAAGTCCATTGCTGGAAACGCGCCCGACGCTGAAGACCCATCGCGTCCACTCCAGATTGGCTGCAGAGGCGTCGCGCATCGTGTGTCGAGGGACACTGTTCAGCCCACTCACCTAGCCTTCCACAACTCCGCCAACCGATCCGGCTTGCCCGCGATGCGCTCCAGCGACGGATACTTCAGCCCATCGTGATAATCCAGCGTCACCGTATCGATGCGATCGAAGCTCTTCACCAGCAGCGTCAGCGGCGCCTTGTCGGTCTTGGCCGCGGTGATCGCCTCCTTCAACTGCTCGGCCTTGAACACGCGGCCATTGAGCGCGACCACGCTCATGCCGGGAATCAGGCCGGCATTGAACGCCGGGCTGTCCCACAGCACGTCGCCGATGTAACCGGACTCGCTGACGGACAGGCCAATCGAGTACAGCAGGTTGCTGTTCTTGCCGCGGGTTTCCTGCGCCTTGAACGCCTCGTTCGGTGTATCGGTGTACACCAGTTTCCAGCCAGCCGCTTCCAAGCCCCCTGTGAGCGGACCGTGCCCGTCCAGGCGTTCGCGCAGGAAGCTGGCCCAGTCGAACGGCGCCACGCCGTTGAGCGTGCTCACCACCTCGTCGAAGGTGTACGGATGGACGTTCCAGTCACCGTCGTTCATGCCGAAGAACGCCTTGGCGAAATCATCCAGGCCGCGCTTGTTGCCGGTCAGCGCGCGCAGCTTGCCCTCCACGTCCAGCCACACCATCTGGCCGCCGGAGTAGTAGTCCTCGCTCATCTGATAGTTGCGGAACGCCAGCGCGCGGCGCTGGGCGATGGTCGGGTCGTTGGTGGTGTCCTGCAGGTTGCGCCAGGCCAGGCCGGGGCGACCGCGGTCGTAAGTGCCCGCCACATTGGCCAGCACGTCGCGTGTCTGCTGCGGGCTCCACAGGCCGGAGCGCGCGGCCAGCACCTGGCCCCAGAACTGGGTCTGGCCTTCGTACAGCCACAGCAGGCTGTCGCCCATCGGCACGTTGAAGTTGGCCGTGGTCAGATCGGCGCCACGACGGTACTTGCCGTTCCAGGAGTGATTGAACTCGTGCGGCAGCAGATCACGGCCCAGCCAGGTCTTGTCCCACTCAGTAAAGTAGCCGGTGTCGCCGCTGTTCTCGCTGGAGCGCTGATGCTCCAGGCCGATGCCGCCGAGCTTGTCGGTCAACGCCAGCAGGAACTCGTAGCGGTCGAAATGGCGTGCGCCGTAGAGCTTGTACATCTGCTGCACCAGCGCGCGATGCGCTTGAATCTGCTCTGGCTTGGCGGTCAGCGATTTAGCCTCATCGGCGAAGACATTCAGGTGCACCGGCACCTTCGCGCCGGGATCCAGATCAAAGCGCTGGAAGTGGCGCCCGGCGAACAGCGGCGAGTCGACCAGGTGGTCGTAGCTGATCGGCTTGAACACCACCGTGTCCCCCTCGCGGCGCTCGGTATCCAGCGCGGTGGCGTACGACCAGCCCGGCGGCAGCGTGACGGTGGCCTGCGCCTGGATGTTGCGGGTGATCACCCCGGCCGGGTACAGCGAATTGGCATTCCACTGCAGGTTGAGCATGTCCGGCGTCATCACCACGCGGCCCTGGGTGCCCTGCGAAGAGAGGAACTTGAACTCGGCCACCACTTCGCTGGCGCCCTGCGGCACCTGCACGGTGAAGGCATAGACGTCGTACGGATCGCGCGTCCACTGCAGCGGCGTGCCGTTGGCGGTGACGACCAGGCCGGCGAGCTTGTCGATCGGGCCGCTCGGTGAATGCGCGCCGGGCAGCCACTGCGGGTACAGCAGGGTCAGCGGGCCGGGCTTGGCCGGCACCGTGGCCTTGACCTTGAAGATGCGTCGCCCGATGTCGCGCGCGTCCACGTCGATGCGCAGCAGGCCCGGGAAGGCCACGTCCTGCGGCGGCGGTGTCTGCGCCTGCACGCCGGTGGCGGACACGGCCAGCAACACGGACAGGGCAATGGCACGCATCTTCATCAGGCAGGCTCCAGCGGGGGAAGCTCTTGATCCTAGCCCTCCGCCTGCGCCCTGCCCCATGGCCAAAGGTCATGCGTCGCGTTGCGGCCATGATTGGCACAGCGGCGCGCAGTGACGTTCTGTCTGCCGGACGGGATCAGGACCAACCGGGGTGCGCTGCCGGCCAGCGGCCGGCACTACCGGGCAGCGCCACGGCATGCGTGGCGGAATGCTGCGGGTCAGTCGACCAACCGCAGCCGCAGTTCCTTCGGCAGCGCGAACACCATCGATTCGGGCTCGCCCTCCAGTTCACCGACGCCGGTAGCGCCGAGCTCCTTCAGGCGCGCGATCACACCATCCACCAGGACCTGCGGTGCCGAGGCGCCCGCGGTCAGGCCGATGTGCTTCTTGCCGGCCACCCACGCTGGATCGATCTCGTCGGCACCGTCGATCAGGTAGGACTCCACGCCATCACGGCGCGCCAGTTCACTCAGGCGGTTGGAGTTGGAGCTGTTGGGCGAACCGACCACCAGCACCAGATCACAACGCTTGGCCAGATCGCGCACAGCGTCCTGGCGGTTCTGAGTGGCGTAGCAGATGTCGTCGTTCTTCGGGCCCTGCATCGCCGGGAAGCGGGTGCGCAGCGCGTCGATGATGCTGCGGGTGTCATCCACCGAGAGCGTGGTCTGGGTGGTGTAGGCGAAGTTCTCCGGCTGGTCGATGACCAGCGTGGCGACGTCTTCCACATCCTCCACCAGATAGATCTGGCCGGTGCCGCGCTCGCGGCTCCACTGGCCCATCGTGCCTTCCACTTCCGGGTGCCCGGCGTGGCCGATCAGCACCACGTCGCGGCCGGCGCGGCAGTGGCGGGCCACTTCCAGGTGCACCTTGGTGACCAGCGGGCAGGTCGCGTCGAACACCTTCAGGCCACGGCGGTCGGCTTCCTGGCGCACGGCCTGGGACACGCCGTGGGCGCTGAAGATCACCGTGTTGTCGTCCGGCACTTCGTCGAGCTCCTCGACGAAGATCGCGCCGCGGGCCTTGAGGTCATCGACCACGAACCGGTTGTGCACGACCTCGTGGCGCACGTAGATCGGCGCACCCAGGGTCTCGATCGCGCGCTTGACGATCTCGATCGCACGATCGACACCGGCACAGAAACCACGCGGATTGGCGAGCAACACATCCATCGGTCAGATACTCCGGCCGGCGTAAGCCGGGTTGTTACGGATACAGGAGGGAATTATCCCGCTTTTTTGGCCGCCTTGCCGTCGAACAGGCCGAACAGGGCGATACCCACCGCGCCGACCACGATCGCCGAATCAGCGATGTTGAACGAGGGCCAGTAATGGTCCCCGATATGCCACTGGATGAAGTCGACCACGTGACCGTGCATCAGGCGGTCGATCACGTTGCCGATCGCCCCGCCGATCACCAGCGCGTAAGGCACGGCGCTGCGCCAGGCACCGCGCGCGGTGCCCCACATCCAGTAGGCCATCAGGCCGCTGATGCCCACTGCCAGTGCGGTGAAGAACCACAGCTGCCAGCCACCGGCATCGCTCAGGAAGCTGAATGCCGCACCGGTGTTGTAGGTGCGGTACCAGTTCCAGAAGCCCTCGATGACCACCACCGGCTCGTACTCGGGCAGGCTGGACAGCACCCAGGCCTTGCTCCACTGGTCGGCGATGATGATCGCTGCCGACAGCAGCAGCCAGATCAGCGCGTTCGGACGCGGACGGGCGGCGGCCATCAGAACCACCGCCGGTCTTCGCCGGCACCGTCGATGTTGGTCACGCAGCGGCCACACAGTTCCGGGTGCGCCGCCACCGAGCCGACATCGGCGCGGTAATGCCAGCAGCGCACGCACTTCTGCTTGCCGGTCGGCTGGGCGCTGACGAACACCTCATCGGTGGTCGCCGGGCGTACCTGCACGTCACCGCTGATCAGCAGGAAGCGCAGCTCTTCGGCCAGCGGCTGCCAGCGCGCGGCGGTTTCTTCGTTGGCGGCGACGGTGATCTCCGCTTCCAGCGCCGCACCGATCGCACCGTTGGCACGCATCGGCTCGAGCACCTTGGCAACCTGCTCGCGCAGGGCCAGCAGCTGATCGAAGTCGGCGGCGTTGAGCGGTGCATCGGCCGGCAACGGGGCCAGGCCTTCGTACCACGTGGCGAACAGCACGTTCTCCTTGCGCTCGCCCGGCAGGTACCCCCACAGCTCATCGGCGGTGAAGCTCAGGATCGGCGCGATCCAGCGCGTGAACGCTTCGGCGATGTGGTACATCGCGGTCTGCGCCGAGCGGCGGCCGCGCGAGTCCACCGGCATCGTGTACAGGCGGTCCTTGGTGACATCCAGATACACCGAGCCCAGATCCACGCTGCAGAAGTTCAGCAGCAGCTGCACGATCTCGGCCATGTTGTAGCCGGTGTATGCGGCCTTGATCTTCTCCTGCACCTCGAAGGCGCGATGCACGATCCAGCGGTCCAGCGCGACCATGTCGGCCGGGGCCACCAGATGCTGGGCCGGGTCGAAGCCGTCCAGGTTGCCGAGCAGGAAGCGCGCGGTGTTGCGCAGGCGCCGGTAGGCATCCGCGTTGCGCTTGAGGATCTCCTGCGACAGCGACATTTCATTGCTGTAGTCGGCCGAGGCGATCCACAGGCGCAGGATGTCCGCGCCCAGGGTCTTCATGATGTCCTGCGGCTCGATGCCGTTGCCCAGCGACTTGGACATCTTGCGGCCCTTCTCATCCACGGTGAAGCCGTGGGTGAGGCACTGCTTGTACGGGGCCTGCTTGTCGATGGCCACGCCGGTCAGCAGCGAGGACTGGAACCAGCCGCGGTGCTGGTCCGAGCCTTCCAGGTACAGATCGGCCGGCTTGCCGAAGCCACGCGCCAGCAGCACGCCTTCATGGGTCACGCCCGAGTCGAACCAGACATCGAGGATGTCGGTGACCTTCTCGTACTGCGGCGCTTCCTCGCCCAGCAGCTCGGCGCTGTCCAGCGAGTACCACACGTCGATGCCTTCGGCCTGCACGCGGTCGGCGACCTGCTGCATCAGCTCGACGGTGCGTGGGTGCGGCTCACCGGTTTCGCGGTGGGTGAACAGCGCGATCGGCACGCCCCAGGTGCGCTGGCGGCTGATGCACCAGTCCGGGCGGCCATCGACCATCGAGCCGATGCGCGCCTTGCCCCAGCTCGGGAACCAGCCGACGCTGTCGATTGCGGCCATCGCGTCGCGGCGCAGGTTGGCCTTGTCCATCGAGATGAACCACTGCGGGGTGGCGCGGAACACGACCGGGGTCTTGTGGCGCCAGCAATGCGGGTAGCTGTGCACGATCTCAACGAAGGCCAGCAGCGCACCGGAGGCGCGCAGTACATCGATGATCAGCGGCTGCGCCTTCCACAGGTGCACGCCGGCCAGCTCGACATCGCCGGCCGGCGGGGTCGAGGACAGGTACACGCCACGGCCGTCGACCGGGTTGATCTGGCCGGCGTTGTACTTGTCCATCAGCCCGTACTGCTGGCTGACCACGAAGTCTTCCTGGCCATGGCCCGGGGCGGTATGCACTGCACCGGTACCGTCTTCGTCGGAGACGTGGTCGCCGTTGAGCAGCGGGATGTCGCGCTGCGGGTAGAACGGATGGGCCAGCAGCAGGTTTTCAAGCGCGGCGCCGGTGGCACGACCGTGCACGACCAGGCCTTCCACGCCGTAGCGCTGCAGCGAACGCTCGGCCAGCGCGGCGGCCAGCACCAGCCAACGGCGCTTGCCGTTGTGGGCCGGGCCTTCGGCCAGCACGTATTCGATCTCCGCACCGAGCGACACCGCCAGCGAGGCCGGCAGCGTCCACGGGGTGGTGGTCCAGATCGGCACCGCCACCTCGACATCAGCCGGCAGCGTCACGCCGAAGCGTTCGGCCAGCTGCTGCGCGTCACGCGAGACGTAGGCCACGTCGATTGCCGGCGAGGTCTTGTCCTGGTATTCGATTTCGGCTTCGGCCAGCGCCGAGCCACAGTCGAAGCACCAGTGCACCGGCTTGGCGCCGCGCACGATGTGACCGTTGGCGAACACTTTGGAAAGCGCACGGATTTCGTTGGCTTCGAAATCGAAGCTCAGCGTCTTGTACGGGTTGTCCCAATCGCCGATCACGCCCAGGCGCTTGAAGTCGCGGCGCTGCAGTTCGATCTGCTCTTCGGCGAACTCGCGGCACTTCTGGCGGAACGCGACCGCATCGAGCTTGACGCCGACCTTGCCCCACTTCTTCTCGACCGCGATCTCGATCGGCAGGCCGTGACAATCCCAGCCCGGCACGTAGGGCGCATCGAAGCCGGCCAGGTAGCGCGACTTGACGATGATGTCCTTGAGGATCTTGTTGACGGCGTGGCCGAGGTGGATCTGGCCATTGGCGTAGGGCGGGCCGTCGTGCAGCACGAACAGCGGGCGGCCCTGCGCGTTGTCGCGCAGGCGGGCGTAAAGGCCCTCGTCCTCCCAGCGCGACAGAATGCCCGGCTCGCGCTTGGGCAGGTCGCCGCGCATCGGGAATTCGGTTGCCGGCAGATGAAGGGTGGCTTTGTAGTCCTGGCTCACGCAGTGGCTCGCAATCTGTGTTCGGAAAGGATGTGACGGGCCTGTTCGGCGTCACGGTGCATCTGGTCGGTCAACGCAGCCAGATCTTGGAACTTTTCTTCATCGCGCAGTTTGGCGACGAACTCGACATCGATGTGGCGGCCGTACAGGTCGCCCTGGAAATCAAACAGGTGCGCTTCCAGCAGCGGCTCCACGCCATCCACGGTGGGACGCGTACCGAAGCTGGAGACCGACGGCCACGGCTGGTCGAACACACCGTGGACCCAGGTCGCGTAGATCCCCGACAGCGCCGGCGTCTTCGGAAAGCGCAGGTTGGCGGTCGGGAAGCCCAGCGTACGGCCCAATTGGCGGCCGCGCACTACCCTGCCCCCAATCGTATACGGCCTGCCCAGCAGATCGCCGGCATGGCTGAAATCACCGGCGCGCAGCAGCTGGCGGATGCGGGTGCTGGAGATGCGCTCGCCATGCAGGTCGACCGGCTCGATCTCACCGGCACTGAAGCCACGCTCGCCGCCCATCGCCTGCAGCAGGGCCAGATCGCCCTTGCGGCGGTTGCCGAAGCAGAACTCCGGCCCGATCCACACTTCACGCGCGCTCAGCCGGTGCACCAGCAGCTGCTCGACGAACGCCTCGGCCTGCATCGCGGCCATGCGCGCATCGAAGCGCAGCAGGCCGATCGCATCCACGCCGAGTTCGCGCAGCATTGCGACCTTGTCACGGGCCAGGGTCAATCGCGGCGGCGGCTCGCCCTGGGCGAAGTACTCGCGCGGCAACGGCTCGAAGGCCACCGCAACGGCGGCCACGCCCAGCGCGCGCGCGCGCGAAACGGCGTGGCGCACCAACGCACGATGGCCCAGGTGCAGGCCGTCGAATGCGCCGATGCAGACCACGCTTCCGTGCGGGAACAACTGCCCGCCTTCGACGTTTCTAAACAGCCTGCTCATCTACGTGGAATGCGGCCCACCAGGGCCGATGCTTTGCAAGAGATAGCCATGAAGTATAGCCGGGCTGCCCCCGGATCAATGCTCCCGCAGGTGGCGCGGGCGGAAGCCCATGGCGACCAGGGCCACCAGATAGGTCAGACCGCCACCGCCGACCAGCAGCGCGAGGTTGCCGATGCGGTGCCATTTATCCATGCCGGTGAAGTCCGCCATCCCGTAGCGCAGGCCCAGCAGCACCGCCACCATCGCCAGGCAGGCCAGCCCCAGCTTGGTCGCATAGCCGCCCCACCCCGCCTTGGGCTGGTAGACATCGGTCTTGCCCAGCCAATACCAGAGCAGGCCAAGGTTCAGATAACTGGACAGCGCGCTGGCGATACCCAGCGCGAGATGCAGGCCCGGCTGCTTGCCCAACGCGACCCAGACGCCCTGCGCTTTCAGCGCCTCCGGCACCATCACGTGGTACAGCACGGCCAGCAGGATGAAGTTGAAGACCATGTTGGCCACCAGCGCGACCACACCGGCGCGGACCGGGGTGCGGGTGTCCTGGCGGGCATAGAAGGCCGGCAGCACCACCTTGAGCAGCGCAAAGGCTGGCAGGGCGAAGCTCAGGCCGTACACCGACAGCGCGGTCATGCGGGTATCGAACGCGGTGAAGCGGCCGTACTGGAACACGGTGGCGATCAGCGGCTCGGCCAGCAGCAGCAGGCCCAGCATGGCGGGAATGGCGATCAACAGCGTGGTGCGCAGGCCCCAGTCCAGCGCACTGGAGAAGCCGGCCTTGTCGGTACTGACATGGTGGCGGGCCAGCGCCGGCAGGATCACCGTGCCCAGCGCCACACCGAACACGCCCAGCGGCAGTTCCAGGAAGCGGTCGGCCAGCGACAGCCAGGACTGCGAGCCGTCGGTCAGCTTGGCCGCGATCACCGTATCCAGCAGCAGGTTGATCTGCGCGATCGAGGAACCGAACAGGGTCGGCACCATCAGGGTCAGCACCTTGCGCACCCCCGGGTGCTGCCAGCCCCAGCGCGGCAGGGTCAGCAGGTTGATGCCCTTCAGCGACGGCAGCTGGAACAGCAGCTGCAGCAGGCCGGCGGCCAGTACCGCCCAGCCCAGGGCCAGGATCTGCTTCTCCGGGGTGCCCCCCAGCCGTGGGGCCAGCCACAGCGCACCGGCGATCATGCACAGGTTGAGGATCACCGGGGTCAGCGCCGGCATCGCGAACTTCTGGAAACTGTTGAGCGCCCCGCCGGCCAGAGCGGTCAGCGACACGAACAGCAGGAACGGGAAGGTCAGCCGGAACAGGTCCACCAGCAGGCCGTGCTTGGCCGGGTCGGTATCCACTCCGCTGGAGAACAGGGTCGCCAGCTGCGGCGCGAAGATCAACGCCAGTGCGGTGACCAGCAGCAGGACGGCTCCCAAGGTGCCCGCCACGCGCGACATCAGTTCGCGCAGTTCGGCATGCGAGCGGGTTTCCTTCACCTCCGTGAACACCGGGACGAACGCAGTGGCGAACGAGCCCTCGGCGAACAGCCGGCGCAGGAAATTGGGCACCCGGAAGGCGACCCAGAAGGCGTCCGTCACCGCATTGGTGCCGAACGTGGTGGTGATGACCAGGTCGCGAACCAGCCCCAACACCCGCGAAATCATGGTCATGCTGCTGAAAGACAGCAGGCCCCGCAACATCCTTGGTGAACTCACCCGTGTTCCCTCTTGACAATTGACTTGACGTACATTTTTCGAGCCATCATACTTTCCAGCTTGCTGTTCCCATTACACCGATTTTTCAGGAAACCACCACTGTGGCCAATATCAAGTCCGCCAAGAAGCGCGCCAAGCAGACCGTCGTGCGCAACGCGCGCAATACGGCTCAGCGTTCGATGCTGCGCACCGCTGTCAAGAAGGTGATCAAGGCTCTGGATGCCAATGACGCCGCCGGCGCCGAGGCAGCCTTCGCTGTTGCCCAGCCGATCCTCGACCGTTTCAGCTCGCGTGGTCTGATCCACAAGAACAAGGCTGCTCGCCATAAGAGCCGCCTGACCGCGCGCATCAAGGCCATCAAGGCCGCCTGATACGGCGCTGCGGGTGTCGTAGAGCCACGCCCCGCGTGGCTTCGATCCAGCCGCAGATAAAAACCCGGCCCCGGCCGGGTTTTTTGTTGCCTGCGATCTGCGACGTCCAGCCCGGCTGGCGGCGACGGCGGCACCACAGAAAAACCCGGCCGGAGCCGGGTTTCTCAGGGGCGCGCGGGCGCGCTCAGTACGCATCGCGCGCTTGCGCCTCGTCTTCCTTCTGGCGATCAAAGAAGGCCATGATGTTGTTCATGATCGGCCAGGTGCCTTCACGGCCGAGGGCCGAGACCAGGTACCACGGCTGGGTCCAGCCCAGCTCGGCAACGATCTTCTCGGCGGCGGCCTTGGCCTCGTCCTCGAACATCAGGTCGGCCTTGTTCAGCACCAGCCAGCGCGGCTTGTCCAGCAGCTCCGGGTCGTGCTTTTCCAGCTCACGCTCGATCGCCCGGACCTGCTCGATCGGCGAGACACCTTCCACACCACCTTCCATCGGGGAGATATCCACGAGGTGCAGCAGCAGGCGGGTGCGCTGCAGGTGGCGCAGGAACTGCGCGCCCAGCCCAGCGCCGTCGGCCGCACCCTCGATCAGGCCGGGAATGTCGGCGATCACGAAGCTGCGGTAGTTCTCCACGCGCACGACACCCAGATTGGGGTACAGCGTGGTGAACGGGTAATCGGCCACCTTCGGGGTCGCCGCGGACACGGCGCGGATCAGGGTGCTCTTGCCGGCATTCGGGAAGCCCAGCAGGCCCACGTCGGCCAGCAGCTTCAGCTCGAGCTTGATCAGGCGCTCTTCACCCTCTTCGCCCGGCAGCGCCTGGCGCGGCGAGCGGTTGGTGGAGCTCTTGAAATGCATGTTGCCCAAGCCGCCGCGGCCACCTTTGGCCACCAGCAGGCGGTCGCCATGACTGGTCAGGTCGCCGATCACTTCGTCGGTACTGACGTTCATGATCACGGTGCCGATCGGCACGGTGATGACCAGGTCTTCGCCGCCCTTGCCATAGGCCTGGCGGCCCATGCCGTTCTCGCCGCGCTGCGCCTTGAAGATGCGGTCATGGCGGAAATCGACCAGGGTGTTGAGGTTCTCGTCGGCGCGGATCCACACGCTGCCGCCATTACCGCCGTCGCCACCGTCCGGCCCGCCCAGCGGAATGAACTTCTCGCGACGGAAACCGATGCAGCCGTTGCCGCCATTGCCGGCGATCACCTGGATTTCTGCTTCGTCTACAAGTTTCATGATTCTGGATGCCAATCTGGAGGCGGCGGGCGCGAGGTGCACCCCACCGCAGAGTCTAACGGCCCCGGTACGATCCAGGGCCGGCGGCGGGAAATGTCCCGCCCGATAGTTGATACCAACGAAAAACCCCGCCGAAGCGGGGCTTTCGTCAGCGACCCCACGCCGTGGCGTGGGCGCCTGCGTACCGCTGAAGATCAGGCTTCGGCGACGACGCTGACGGTACGACGCTTCTTCGGGCCCTTGACCGAGAACTCCACCTTGCCGTCGACGAGCGCGAACAGGGTGTGGTCACGGCCGAGGCCAACGCCGGTACCCGGATGGAACTGGGTGCCGCGCTGACGCACGATGATGTTGCCGGCATCGATGGCCTGGCCACCGAAAATCTTGACGCCGAGGTACTTCGGGTTGGAGTCGCGACCGTTGCGCGATGAGCCTACGCCCTTCTTATGTGCCATGACTGCTTCTCCTTATTACTTGCTGCCACCGGCAATGCCGGTGATCTCGATTTCGGTGTAGTACTGACGGTGACCCTGGCGCTTCATGTGGTGCTTACGGCGACGGAACTTGATGATCCGGACCTTGTCGGCACGACCCTGGGACACGACCTTGGCAGTGACCGAAGCGCCGCTCAGCGCGTCGCCCAGCTTGATGCCATCGCTGTCGCCCAGCATCAGGATGTTGTCGAACTTGATCTCGTTGCCGACTTCGACTTCGAGCTTTTCAACGCGGAGCGTTTCGCCCTGCGCCACGCGGTATTGCTTACCGCCGGTTACCAGTACTGCGTACATGACCAGACTTCCTCTGTAGTTATTGTGGTCTATGGACTGCCGCCATCGAGGGCGGACAGAAGCGGAATTTTAATGACTTCAACCACTTCGGGTCAACCCACCCCCTGCTCTGACCCGGATTTGGCTGAATACGGTTCAGGAAACCGGCTGGCGGGGTCTCAGGGAATGAGACATGGGGGTGGCAAAGTCCGCGATTGCCCCCAAATCCCAAGCTCGGTAGGCTGACCGATTGCCGTTTCCGATTGCCCCACCCGCTTGCCGGCTCCCTGAGCCGAAGCCCCACAACGGATCCCCCATGGCGATGGATTTCATCCGCATCCGCGGCGCGCGGACGCACAATCTCAAGAACATCGATCTCGACCTGCCCCGCGACAAGCTGATTGTCATCACCGGCCTGTCCGGCTCGGGCAAGTCCTCGTTGGCGTTCGACACCATTTACGCCGAGGGCCAGCGTCGTTACGTGGAGTCGCTGTCGGCCTATGCCCGCCAGTTCCTCAGCGTGATGGAAAAGCCGGACCTGGACCACATCGAGGGCCTGTCCCCGGCGATCTCGATCGAGCAGAAATCGACCTCGCACAACCCGCGGTCCACCGTGGGCACCATCACCGAGATCTACGACTACCTGCGCCTGCTGTACGCCCGCGTCGGCAGCCCGCGCTGCCCCGACCACGGCTACCCGCTGGAGGCACAGACGGTCAGCCAGATGGTCGACCACGTGCTCAGCCTGGATGCCGAGCAGCGCTACATGCTGCTGGCCCCGGTGATCCGCGAGCGCAAGGGCGAGCACGCCCAGGTGTTCGACCAGCTGCGCGCGC
>Ga0308172_1000565_pt1 | contig 43281 bp, 55 predicted proteins | sample PhyGR2_FD_202134 | JGI IMG/M metagenome (GOLD analysis project Ga0308172, IMG submission 202134) | Phyllosphere microbial communities from UC Gill Tract Community Farm, Albany, California, United States - DLSLSG.R2 | ecosystem: Host-associated > Plants > Phyllosphere > Unclassified | place: USA... | reverse complement strand
ACATCAGTGGCATATTGCGTGGCGGGATCAAGTACCGAAGAACTCTTCGAGCGGGTCTTTTTCTTTTTCTCCACCATTAACCTGTACCTTTGAACGCGCAGCTGGGGTTAACCCAAATTCAACCAAATAACTTTTAAAGCGCCGATCGGCATCAGCGAGCATGGAAACTGCAGGGTTTGCCTTAATAAGAAATCCACCTTCGGTCTGAACGGTATAAGTGCGTCCTTCATCAGTAATGGTGTTTCTTAGCTGTAGAATATCGGCGTAAATATCACAGAGACGTTCAAGAGCAAACGTATCTGCAACGGTTAAAATCCCCATGCCATCCAACAGCACCGTCATTCTTCCCCACGCTGTTTTTCCCCAGTCCGTTAAATGTGCTGGAGGGCTAGGAATTTCTCTTGCTGGCTGAGGTTCTTTCTCGTTGAGTTTTCGTTTGCCCGGATTGCCTGTGACCACTTTTAAGTGAGTGGGTTTTGGGCGTCTTCCGGCCATAATTCCCTCCAGAAAAAAACTTTTCATTTCGCGGTTGTGCACACAAAGCACAAGCGGCGGTCATTTAGCGTGAGAGGGGTGAACTCTTACCCCGCCCCTCCCCAGTGCTTGTTAGCACCAATCGGCAGCCCATCCTCGTCACATCCGATAGCATGCCCCCGTTTCTCCATGCGTTGCTTGGTCGAGCTGTGATGGCTGGTACAGAGCCCTTGCCAGTTCTTACGATCCCAAAAAAGCTTTTGCGCTTTGGCTATCTCTTCACGGTTGCCTGAATGAATCGCTAGCTTTAGACGGTGAGGCACAATGTGATCGACAACGGTCGCCGCGCTAATCACGCCTTGCTCTTTGCACATGGCACAGAGTGGGTACAGCCGCAGGAATTCTTTCCGCGCTCTATCCCATTTGCTTCCGTAGACTCGTAGACCTTTCATTCGTAGCCTCAAATAGAAAAACCCCGAACTATGTCGAGGTTAATAATCACATATTGAAATCTTCAAAATTGAGGCGATAGCATTAGAACCTAGCTATTGAGTTTCATTATTTGGCAAGGTTCCTGCTTTCTTTCTCATCTTATATTCAGTTTCCGAAAAAAATTCGTTCAGAGAATTATTGTATCCACAATCCTCACAGATATAGTCGCCTGTCCAACCTCCTCGTTTTTTATCTTTCACCACAGAAGATGAACCACACTCAGGGCAATGTCTCATACTGCCTCCATTAAACTATATCAGTATGCAATTACTAATGATGAAATACTGTTTACTTGATTTTCTGATGCTTGCCATCCTTTCACAGTATTCAGCTAAGGAATCCTCAAACATTTCATCATGCCCAACACTAAGTATGTGATTACCCTTTCCTAAAAGACTCCAGTCCTTTGAATAGAACTCCCAAACTAACAAGTATTCTTTCATTTTCCCGCTTCCATTTTAGTAACAAGCAAATGACAGAATACACTATTTGAACACTCGCTACTTATCTATAGTGTTGATGAATACCTAAACACCTAGCTAACTCCAGCATCCATCATCAGAGAAATAGTCATTGTAATCTAGCACCGGCTATATAAAGCAACTAACTCGTCCTTCTTGAGAACAATCTTTTGTCCGGGCTGCTTACTTATTTCCTGCACCCTAGCAACCACCTCTGAAATAAATGGGTAATTAGAAACAATAAGTTTCTCTGTAGCAGTCAGCAGCTTTTCCCATTCCTCACGGTAACTATCTCTGGAACCTGAAGGAATTGTACGATAATAATATCTGAAAAGCTCCCCAGCTATAAAATAATCAGGCCAAGCCCCAGCATAGTCAGAAATTAAATAATTAAACATATCTTGATTGAAGACAAATCCATTATAACTCTCTGCCTTAGCACCACTTAATAGATTTATAATCCGCTCGGATAGGTGTTTATTAATTCCGTCTAAGGATAAAAAGTCAGGGTGAGGTTCGCGATCGCAATAGCTATCACCGTTTCCATTACCAGGCACAACAAGAACAATATCTAAACTTGCCTTACCAAGCACCCACCCAGATATCCAATGCCCAGCTTCATGCCGTGCATTATTTTCCAATGATAATTTCTGTGACATAACATCTCCATATATCGAGATATTAATTCTATCACAAGAAAACACCTACTGGATGAGTCACCTCAACCGTTCAATTGAGCTTAATTGATTATTGGCCTGATCGATAGTTGCCAATAGCGGCCTAATCCACAGAACAGCCTGACAATACGTTATCGAGCTGGGGGCAACGGTGGCACTACCATCTGAGTTAATGTTGCCGGTACCGGCGTGCAAGGCCGTGGCACGTAAACGGTGTGTGTACCCGAGCAGCCCGCTAGCAATATCAGCAGGGATAAGCAGATCACAGGTTGGCTCTTTCTCAATAATCTTGCGGTATTCAATTTCTTTCTCCTGCGCCTTGGCTTGGACTGTCACGCCATACTGTCCCGCTGCTGCCGCTATCTGATTAAAGCGATTAAACTGCAAAGACTGCCCAGCAATGATCGAAGATTGTCCATCAATCTCCCCCTGCAGATGCTCAATTGCTTCGGTTTGCTCTTGGTATTTGTCGTGGTAGTAATAGGTACCAAAAGCAAGAACAGCTACAACTGCGATGGTGATCGCTGATCTAGTATTCATTTATCAATATCCCAGCAAGTAAGCTCCGACTCCTGCCCTCTTCGCACCGGCTGCCCCGCGCAATTATTTGCTTTAATCCGACAATCTCTGCCGCCATCGAATATCCAGCGCTTGATCTCGGCGCAAGCACCAATACGATCACCGGCATTCAACTTCTTATAAAACGTAGAGGGGAAGCATTTAGCGGGACCGATGTTATACGGACAAAAAGAAGCGATACCCGCGATTGCTGGCTCGGATAGTGGCACGATCACATTGCGCTTAACCCAAGCGATGGCTTTATCACGTTCTACGGCGTCATAACGTTTGCACTGGCTGTATGAAAGCTTCAACCCTTGAGTGACTGGTTTCCCCTCAATACGTGTCAATCCACGACATATTGACCAGATCCCCCGCCCATCCTGATACGCGATAGTTCGAACGCCCTCTTTCTCATCCAAAAACTGATCAAGGATTTTGTCAGCTGTAGCCCCACCGAGAATTAATGCTAGAACTGCAGCGCTGAGTTTGGTTTTAGTCCCCATCAATCACGCTCCAGCATCTCCAGCTCTTCATTCACCGGCGCAGCTGCTATCACCTGACGGCTTTGAATCCACTCACGCAATAAGCGCTCACGGCGGCAGCGGAAATAAATTCCCGAAATAAGGCCAGCCAGAGTGCAAAAAATGCCAACAATGATGCCGACAACCATCCACTCGCTGGGTGAGAAGAAATTAATCAGGCTGAATAGCCATGACGAAAGCCCACCAGCAAGCAAGGTGTTATCGGCAGCACGTGTGTACATTCTTTTCATCCTTCACCTCCACCAGCGAGGCGGGGTTATGTAGTGAATAGCGCCCAGCCGTAACCACTCTCAGCTAGAAAGTGTTTTGTGTGTGGATGGTTGTTGGCTGGGCGCTACATATGAAAAAGGCCACCCGAAGGTAGCCTTTGCTTGAACCTAACAGCTAAATGACTTGGAGCTCTAACCTCTTACCAAGAGCCTGCATAGCTTTCTGAATCGCATCGATTTTAGTCGCATGCTTTACCGGGTGATCTCTTGTTTCTTGACACCCATGCGATTAGCCAGCTCGGTTTGCGTCAAGCTGGAATCAATAAAAGCATTAAGCATAAGCACTTTTGAGGCCACACTAAGCGGCACATCAACAAACTCCCCTGTTACCTCACTATAAGGAAAGCTAGCAGCACAATAATGCTATCGTGTTTTTAAATCATTCAAACCAATTAATGACTACGATCAATTATTCAGTAAAATTTATGAATCACCTATTGTGCCGCCATAGATAACCATTTATAGGTATTGGCATCTTTTCAAGTAGGAAGGTTCCCTGTTGTTGTGACTATAAACTTTTGGTCTCCCCACTGTGTTGAATCGGATCGCAGTGGGATTTTTTTACCAATAGAGATCCATCAAATGAAACTGACTCAACTCTATCTTACAGCCAATACCTACGTTAAAGTGGTATGTTCCGAGCCAGCTAACGTTCTATTAATTAATGAAAAACATTACGACCACTTTTGCCGAGATAGCTGGGCTGATTATCACGGTGGATTTTTTAGCCATTTCCCTGTGATAATTGAAGTTCCGTATGATGGTATTTGGAATGTGGTAGTAGACACTCACACTTCAGGATGTTTATATCATGAAGCCATCATAAGTATCCTATCAGGAGATAAAACCATAAAGTAGAGAATTACGTATTGCAGAAAATAAAGTCACATGAATGATCATATCAGTTATTCGAAGGCCATTACCTGATATTAATTCAATAAAATATATAAAAACAAAATGTCATTTTGAAAAAAAACACTTTATGATTTGTATCAAAATATAACTGATTTGCAGAGGCATCGAAAGGTAGATATGAGCATTTTCATTAGTGAATGGCTTACAGGGATGACGGCATTTACATCATCATTAATCTTTATATTACTATTGTTCTATATTGTGGCTGCCTGAAATACAGCATCAACACAATCGGCTGAGCCATCTCCACTGGTTGAAAGACGCGCACCTGTATTCGGTGCTATATGAAGATGGCTCATGCAGTTGTGCAGCATACCAAACGCTCCGGGCTACCCCTTCTTCGCTGATTGATATGCTGACTTATTCATAGAACAAAACCATAGAAAAATAGAACACCATCATCAGAACACAAATTCCTAAGAATACATACAGATCTTTAGATGACTTCATTCCATATTTCCATTTATATAGTTGGTCCGCCACCGAGGCCTCGAACCTCGCACCTACAACTTATATGGTCATCGGCTCTATCCTGCTGAGCTAGTGGCGGTTAGGACGCGCGGCGCTGTAACGAGCTGATAAATTGGCTTTCACCAATGATAACGACGCTCATCCCTACGCTAGCTCGCTACAGCAGCGGAATAATAACCATATAAGATAATTCATTACAATAACTAAGCGTTATTTTCGGATAAGTACGACAATGACAATAAAAAAACCCGCACTAGGCGGGTTCAAATGATTGCGAGTGGATAAACGATACAAATTCCCACTATTTAGCCAAATTAAACCAGCTTCGGACAAAATGCAAGTTTTATGTCTTAATTTGTCGCTATCGTTTCCAAACAGTGTCTAACGAGTCACTTCGTTAAACACGCTATCCGCATAACTCTCTTCAATATCACATTTTGCCACCAGCGCCTCAAAGTAAGGCTTCCAATTACGATTCCATGTCCTTTCCTGCAATTCGGGAACATATGCTGTAATGGCTCTGTAGGCTTTAGAGGCTGGCGTACGTTTATATCCCCTTCCAGAGCAGCGCTCACACGTTTTATCTATTGGTCGGCCAAGCAGTGCTGACTTCTCTAAATCCCGTACCCTTCCCGTACCATGACAGCGGCAGCGTTGAGATATTTTGCCTTTACCGTTGCAATGCTTGCATAGCACACCTACTCGCTCTCGCTTGATTGAAGGAGAGTAAACGACTTCGCCATCGGCGTTCGTGATGCCGGGATGTTTCACAACATCTTGGTAGCTATAGATGAGTCCCTCACCTTTGCACTCATCACATTCTGACATTGAAGCTGCCGATCGGGCATATTCTTCAAAGGCGAGCTTTGCAAGAAGAACCATGCACTGCCCTAACCGGTTACCTGCAGATTTAACAACCAGTTTCGGCGCATGACGCAAAGCGTACTTGCTCAACTCTTCAACGGTGCGGATCTTATCTCGAGCACTGATACCACTTTTTCCGAGGAAAGCCGCCATACCAAAGCTGGCTCTCGCTTCCGCCATGCCCATCGCCGCCATCAGGTCGGTGCCCGTGATGCGATCGGGAGATGTCCCGCCAGACATGCCGGTAATATTCATCCCTTTAGGCCCAAAGTGCTTTAACGCATTTTCGATTTTCATAGCAATACCCTATGGGGATTTCTGATGTCTTATTATCCCATAAAACGCAACACAACTTAATATTATTGCATTTATTGCAATTAACATTATTAAGCCGCCTCGTGCATGCCAATAAGGTTAAGATAAACCCCGTCTTTATCTGCCCCCAGATCCTGATATCTTGGATATTCCAGATACCATTTAAGCACTTCAAACGCTTCGGTACGGCTTATGGGTTTTATCTTCTCAAGTAACATAACGAGGTATTCTTCTCGATCCCATAAATGTGACTGTTCGAGGGTGTATTCGTCCGGATAAAGCTCTTTATGGGCACTGGCACGCATCGATGCCAGCCAATCCCAGTACAGGATTTCTCGCACGGCATCACTCAGGGTAAAAGGCTCGGGTAAGACATCGGTGAAGGTATATTTATTCCGCTTCTCAGACATAATGTCGCAATATATGTCCTGACATGGGCCATATTTAGCTTCAATGAGATGTTCCGCACCAACAGGATCAAAGGCGGCATCAAGACTGCCAAAAATGCCGCGGACATCGCCAACGCTTTTGAGCTGCTCTTTCGCAATATTGATATAGTGCTGAGGATCATCCATCCATAGGGTAGAAAATACCGAAGTCCAGCCAGCACCTTGGCTTTGCAAATAATGCGTGTACCTTTCCTGTGCCTGTTTTGGTGAAATGGTCAATTTCTTCAGGGCTTCTTCTGCCGACTCAATATGCGAAGGCTCTCCTGTCTTAATCACATCCAATATCCATAAATAAGCATCCGTCTGTTTATGCCCAGTGATTGTGCGTTGTGGTGGCAGAGGCTTAGTCATCCCAACCGCCGTGCTATATTTTCTCTCAGGAATAGTAAAGAGCACCTCATGTTCAGGGTTATCACGAAAAAGCCCTGAACGGCGACACGTTGTTTTTACTGTGTTGATATTAATGCCGGTGAGCCGAGATATCGTTTTATAGCCCTTACCCTCACGTTTGAGGCGCAAGATTTCGTCTTTCTGTTCCGTTGTCATTTTGCACACCCTATATTCAGATTCGATAAGGCGGCACTCAGGCCGCCATGTCTCTTACTGGCGACGACTACCACCACTGCGCACTGTTTTTGCGCTGATTACAGAATCCGCCAGTACCTGATACCCGGTGTTCACTTGCCCATCCTGCCCCGTCCATTGGCTGATATTCATTGAACCGGAAACGCTAATGAGGTCGCCTTTTCCATGTTTAGCTAAGAAATCAGCCTGTTTGCCAAAGGCGGTGACAGCAAGCCAGAATGTGGACTGCCCATCATCAGCGGCATGGCAAGGTAGCGACACGGCCATACGCGCCAACGCCATTGAGTTGCCATTGGTTGTAGCCTTTGATTGCACGTCAGACACAAGGCGTCCATGTGCGGCAATATGTGCGGTCATTAGTCATTCTCCTCATCATCTGAATCATCAATGGGCAAACTCAACACAACGAACCGGCATTGTTTCCCCCCGTGGCTAAGTGTTTTTTTACTGATGCCTTTGCTGGGCTTGTCCAACATTCCCGCATCTGCCAACGCTTGGGCAAAGGCCGTGTAATTAGCACCCGCCGCTATTTCGTCCTTGAATACCGTTGGCCATGTGTGGAAAGCGATAACATCCGTCACACGGTTCGTGACACGGTACCCTGCAAGGTTTTTAATGGGTAAATCTCGCGGATCAGAGTCTGGGTAAGGCAAATACCGACTCAAACCAAACTGCTGTAGAAATGCAGTGGCCTGCTCAACCCATGCTTTGGCTTCGCGGTTACCCATGCCAAACTCACTAACCCACGCATTAAAGCTATGCAGCAATGCATCGTGGCTTACGGACTCGTCCCACCCCGTTAAATCGGAGGACAGACGCAATGCGGCATCCAGAATGGCGAAGCGACTCGCAACACGTCGAACTTGCTCACTCGCTTCAGGGGGTAATAATGACAACCAGCGACGCTCAGAATCTCTGACAATTTTCACTGCCTGCTCATGGTGCTCTGCAAGATATGCGATCCATTTCCGACCAATGGCACCAAAGTTATTCTGATACCCATCTTTCATCGCATCCGCATGCGCCTTACCATCTGCATAGCCATGAAATTCTGTCGCTTTACTGATGGGAACGTTAAGGAGTCGGACTAATTGCCCCGCATTGATCTTCCCACCATCGGCTCGAATGTAGCTCTCGAGGTCGATTTCCCCAGTACTAAAGGCCATCGCTCGCCAGCGTTTAAGGTCGCGATTTCCGCCCTCTTTAGCGCCTTGAATTTTCCCTACACCGTTAAATAAGGCATAAGCCGATTCCGCCACCGCACGACGGTTGCCACCCTGACCGATTTCATCCAACGGCATAAAACCATCGTTATGTGCAGCGGCTTCGTTTACGAGGCCGAGCGCCGTTGAGTACCATGTGAGTTTCAATGCATCAGGCTCACCGTAAACACTACTGGCTGCATTTGCGGTGGTAGTTTTACCCGCAGAAGAGCCCCCAAACAGATGAACGCCAAAACCATCAGCCCCCGCTAAACCAATCAGCGGTGCAGACAAGGCGCAGGCAATGCCCAACATCATTGATGGATTACGATAAGCCAGCTTCGCAACACTGCCTTTCCAACTCTCGACCGTACCTTTTACGCAGTAGCCTTTCGCCGCCGCCGATCGACCATTAAACAATACTGGCCTTTCAGGACGCCCAATAATGGATGCATCCGGCATAATGTAAGCGCCGTACTGCCAACCTGTCGCATTAGCGATAGACCACAGTTCGCGGTTGCCACTACGTTGAAGGTGATCGGCTAAGAGAGAACGCAGACCACTTTTCGCAGTGATCAGCATTCCGCCCGACTTCATCCTTGCCCAACCTTCTTTTTCGCCAATATCGCGCAGAGGGATGGCTTCAATACGCTCTTTGTCCGTTCCCTCGGGTGTCCATGCCAGTATCAAATAGCGCTCAGCATCATCCTCACCAACGCCAACAACGTTGACTAACGTCGATAGCCATGATTCCTTTTCGAGGATTTCATTCGTACTGTTGTCCAACTTAGGCTCTATCCAGTACAGCCCCTCTCGGCGCTTATCCACGTAAGGCTTGAGATCGTTCTCTTTGTGACCTTTAGTGGGTTCGGATTGAATATCCGCCTGAGGTTGATAGAGGGCAGATGCAAAAGCTTTTGCGGCTGCTTCAAGCCCATGTTGCTGGCGGTAGTCATCCCAGTCCGCCTTTTTGTCTGTCGGCGGTGCCGATACCCATCCGGCCACGGCAAGAGCCGCTTTTTCTGCGTGTTCGATCCCGACGTTCTTTGCACCTTCGGCTAAATCATTATCAGCGGCGATAATAATTTGCGCGTCAGGATGGCTGACTCTCAAAACCTGCGCGACGGGTAGCAGGTTACCTGCATCAATAGCGGCCACAGCAAGGGCGTCAGGGCGCATGAGATGAACACTTAGCGCTGTCGCCAATCCCTCGGCAATCAAAATACACGGCGGGGTTTCCACGGCATTGATGGTGTAGAAGCTCCCCTTTTTAGCCGATCCCGCTATTAATCGTTTTTCACCCGATGGGCTAATCGTCTGCGCCGCAACAACTTCGCCTGATTCATCACGTAATGGCAGTAATAAACCGCCATCAGGCAGAATAGAGAAAGTAAAACCCTCCAGCCCCTTGCCCTGTAAATACGGGCTTTTGCCGAACGTGACCTTTTGCCCCAGCTTACGATAGCGGTCGGCAAACTTGGTGTGCTGCTCTTGCTCCAAAGCGCTTTTTTGTCCCTTGGGTGTTGGCAAGCTCTTTCTCTGGCTAATGACTTCTGGAATTTCGGCTGTCCGGTAATCAATACCCAACGCATCAGCTGCAAGCTGCGCGGCTGTTGTGATATCGCAACACCTAACCTTGGCTATCAGGTCTAAGCCGTCCCCCGCTCCGCACTGGTTGCAAAAGTGAGAGCCACGGCCGTTATCATCAAAACGGAAACGGTCTTTACCGCCGCACGCAGGGCAAGCCGTATGTGTACGTGGTGACGCAGGGACACTTACGCCGATAAAGCCGAGGATGTCTGGCCAACGATCAGTGGCGGCAGCCGTCACCTCACGGATCAGGTCAATATTACGCATGGAATGTTCCTCCACGTTTGGCGACTGAATCACCCATATCCGCCCGCATGGATGTCCAAAGTTCAATGCCCCGCTCGGACAATTCACCATCAACAACGCACTGCGCCAGCCATTTGATAGCGATCCCCTCCCACTGAGAGCCAATATCTTTCAGAGCCGCGAGAAAACACGCATCCACCAGATCACGTATTCCGCTAACGCCACCAATAACCTCCACATGGATATCCTGTCCATCTGCATTAACAGTGAACCAGTCACCGCCGTTCTGCTGCCGGATAAGGTCGAAGATGGCTGTAGAGAATTGGTTTGCCAGCGCATTCAGGCGAAAATTCTTGGTAATGAGTTTCATATTTCCTCCTTAATGAGCCGTCGGCGCAGTAGGTAAACCTTCACGGTTCAGTTGTTCAATGAAGCTATCGTGCAAATCCGCCAATATTTCACGCCCGACCTTCGATAGCCCACGATCGTTACCAACCATCATCGTGTAAAAATCGATGGCATTTTTGACACCCTGCTCGGGGCCAAAACGCTCAATCAGCGCCCCTTCGATGTTATTCGCCATCGCCAAGCGTTCGGTTAGGGGATAGAGATTCATGCTGCCCTGTTCGCCGACATAAATTGCACAGTCCTTGAATTCGCCCGGTCGCCATTCAACCCGCTCGGTGCCGTTTTCCTCGCGCTGCTCACGTATAAATGCGGTAGCAATCAGCCAGCGCCACAGCAGTAATAAATCACTGTCCGTTGCGCTTTTTCGGCTACTGCCCCATGCTTTGATAATGTCGAATGACAACGAGATCTCTTCTTCCCATTCGCCAGCATCCAGTCGGCGCATTACATCGTAAAATGGCACTAAATCGACGTGCTCAAATATACCCTTATGATTGGAGCGCATAATATTGATACCATCCGCAGTAGCCTCTACACGGTATTTACCGACAGCTTTATTTTTTCCAAATTCGGCATGAATAATATTGTTCATTAGTACATCTCCAATCCAAAGTGATTGCCTTTCGGGTCCTTTAATGCAATTTCGACGGCGTTAGCCATAAGCGATGACATAAATTCAATCCCTTCTGGCGTCAGCTTTGTATTGTCCTGATTCAACATTCCCGGATAGGTCGACTCCAATAAACTCTGGCTACTTGCCTTTCCGTATTTTTTGATGCACTCAACCTCAAAGCAGTCCTTCAGGCAGCGATGCACCCCGTCGGCCGTCAGGTCACCCAAGATAATCTGCTTGCGCCCGATCGTAACGACACAGACGGAATGGCCGCAATTACGGCGCTTGCAATAATCCACAAAAGCATTAGCAATGTGCTTACGATTTGATTCAATGTTTTTATTCATAATATGAACCTCTCCGGATTCAGGCCGAGCGATACCCCGGACTGAGTCCGTAATGAAAATAGTTAAAAGAAAATAGGCGTTAGCGTTTCGGTGTTTTATCGCGTTCCTTAATATTAAAGTCCGCTTCATCCGCATTGAATTTCAATGCTGCAATAATGCCGGGTATATACATCATCATTTCACCAATACCGCGTAAGTCCTCTTTTGCTTCCGACTCGGTATAATTTTCATTATCGCAAGCCCAAAATATGGCATTCCCCATAGCACCAAGCCCCGAGATTAATCCATCGTAAGCCGCTTCAGAATGCTGGCGAATATATTTCAGGGACTCTATGTTCTTTTTATCTAAGTCAGTTCGAGATAAAACATTTTCGATGTGGCTCATAGATTACCCCCGAATAATACGTTGAGGTCGATGTTATAAACTGCTAACCATGCTTGTGCAGGCCAAGCCTTCACGCTTCCCCAGCGATCATCAACGACATCCTTTGCATCCATACCGTTATCACGACACCACTTACGTAGCGGAACAAACTTGTAGGTATCCTTTACACCCGTAGCCTTCTCGACTTTCTTGATGGTCGCGTGTTTAACACCTTCACCGAGTCTTTCTTCCAACTCCTTACAGCGGCGACTCTTGGCGCTCAGTTTGCCGAGTGCGGAGGCCTCACGCTTGCGGCTAATCTGGCCTTTGGTTCGCTCAGCATGATCAGCGCGTTCTTTCTCCGCCAGTCGGCCTTTTTCAGATTCCAACGCAAGCTGAATGATTTCTAGCTTGGATAGCTCCACTGGTGCAGATAATGCCTTGGCATCACGCTGAGTAAAGTAGAACTCGGTCAGGTCGTTGTAGTATTCCCAAGCCTGATCAGTTTCCAGCATCTTGGCGTGGTTGGCGGCGCCGCGTTCAGTCCAGAGAATCAATGAGGTTGTATGTTTATTAACCGACTCGCTTAAAGATAGTCGGAATGACTTCAGCTCATTTCCGCTGATTTTGAAAAAGTGCTTACCTACAACAAAGCGGTTTGCATTACGGGTGTGGTTCTGCTGAATGCGGATCACCGTTGTGCCATACCCCGCCGCTAGCTGCTCTGTGGTTGCTACACGCTTCCCACGATATTCGATAACTTGCAGATCTTTGGCTTCAACAGCCATCAGCTCAGTTTTCTTAGCCATTGCACACCCCCTGTTCACCTTTGTTCTGTGGCTGTTCACCAAAATCCAGTGCATTCACCGCCTGCTGGGTCAACTCCTGAGCGACATCAACTAATGACTGCACGTACATTTGCATTTTCTTGTCGCCACTATTGAGGATCAGTTGGGTGCAATTCATCAGGTCTAAGGAGCGTTGCAAGCCAAGCAATACATTTGAGTCAGTGTGATAGATATAGGTGTTAGGCATTTTCGTCCTCCAACACTTTGCTAGCGATCCCTTCAATCAGGTCAATAAGCTCGAAGCACAACTGGGTTTCGCGTTCAGTAGAAACGAGGTATCCGGCCGCGGCTGCCAATGCTTGGATCTTGCCTAAGGCATCAACGGGTTCAGTTCGATTAGCTTTACGCATGGCTGGCCTCCTGACGTTGTTCGTAGATCCACATGAAACCGTCGTCAGTAGAGAACAATTGCAGACGAGAAGGTGCAGCCGTGCGGATCTGTGCTGCAAAGGTCAGATCCCAATCAATAAATTTGGCACGTGCTTCTGCTTCAGTGTCCGCTTCAGCGCGAAGAACAGTGGGTGTGCAAGTAGGTAAATCACTTGGGGTGCCCAAGAACAGGTATGTAAATTTAGGGCGAGTTTGGGTACTATGAGTAAATGCCATAGTGTTAGCTCCGATAACATTGTGGATAGAGGCCCAGACTGGATTGCCGTCCAGCTGGGCTTCGCTGATGATGCACCATGATAACAACAAGGTGAACACCACCAATATATTCTCAGGTGAACACCACGTCAACGATTGTATTGAATAATTTTTCGTGCATACTGAACACCACCTACCACAGTGAGATCCAGTAATGGCAACGGGAAGAAAGAACAATAAGTCCTTACAAGTTTCTGTAAGGCTGCCACTTGATGACCTTGAGTTAATCGAACAAGTTAAGGAAGATGGTGAAAGTACTGCTGGTTTTTTAGTTACTGCTGCTAGAGGCGAAATCAAACGACGCCAGCGCAAGAAAGCCAGACCAGAACCGGAAAGCTGAGCGGAGCTAATATCGTTAGCGCTGCCAACTGCCCCGATTATTTTGGGGTTGTTTTGCGAGTATCGTTTAGTTACCTGCAAATTTTGCGTACCGATAATTTCGGCGTGCAAAGTTTGTGCAGGACTCAAAGTCCCGTACAAACGCAAATCTGCGTTATTATCCAAATCTGTACTATAATGATTCGCCTCATGGTTGAACGAGTAATCATCCCAAAGGGCAGCGCTGCGAACGCTGCCTTTTTCTTTTTGCGCCTTCTGCGTGTCATCTCTGCTAGGAAAATGGTTGGCATCAGACTTCATCAATACATTAGGTGAAGTCCCTGCAATGCAGGTTTTAGACATAATCAATGAGTTAGCCGATTCCGTTGAATCGACGGAATTAAGCTGGATCAACGAGTTAGCCGATTCTCGCGATTCGCGATAATTAAGCTGAATCAACTGGTTGACTAACTCTGGTTCTCTGACAGAGATAAGGCCAATCAAAGAGTTATCTGCTTTCAGTTTTAAACTCGGCGTTTCACCAAGTTTGATTTGCACACATCCAAAAGAGTTGCGCAAAGTTTGACCAGACGCCATATTTGGCGTCTGCAACCTTTTCAATGGGTTAGTAGCAAACCCCGAATTCGGGGTTTGAATACTTTTCAATGAGTTATAGGCAAGCTGCAAATATGCCGCTTGGTTTTGTAAGTAACCGATAGTTACCTGCAAGGTTTGAGGCTCGTTTAAAGCTAGTCGCAACATCCCCTCTTTAAGAGGGTTAGTATGCTGCACAAAATCGCCGTAGCCCTTGTGCTGCAAGGCTCTTTCTGGGCACACCCCATAGATATTAGTCATCATGCTAAACTCCCTAAGACTGGTGCTGAGGTGATCAAGTTAGCGAAAGTGTCCATACGGCGAGCAACCTCTCGAACAGCCTCACTCGGGCTCATGCCATTACGCACCGCTTCATCAAAAGCCGCATGTTCAATCTTCTGCATTACTACGAGCAAACCTAATTGCTGCTCGTCAGCGGTGCCACGCTCACCATCCGACAAGCCAGCAACGCGATTTTCAGCGCGGGCCAGATTGATGTAATGATGACGCTGTGCGCCCAAGGCTTTCAGTCCATCACGGCTTTCGTGATAGCCGGGTAAATACTCACGGCGAATGGGCGCGGCGGCACGTCGTTTAGAGAATGCTTTGGTGACGTCCAGTTTGAACTGGTTCATTCGCTCAGGATCGCGCCCACGAATTACACGCATGATGTAATCAAGTTGTGGTTCATTTAATAAATAACTGATTTCTGGACGCCCACGCTTGCGATTCGATTTTCCCGATTTCAAATCGGGTAATTCTTTCATGGTTTGGCGAGGTAATGCGCCAAGCTCACGTAACTTACTCTGGTGTGTATTGATCGTTGCAACCAAACTTTCGTGTTGTATTCCTGCTCGTTGAGAAATAACTCTCGAATCGATGCGAGCCTCTTGTTTGTGCTGAATAAGGATTTCATTCTGGCCAGCTTGCAGATTCAAATAAGCACTCATGCCAATACCTCCACCAGCAAGCCTTTAGCCGTGTAGCCCATGACCTGCTTACCCTCAACGCGCACACGTTTTTTGGTCAGAAAACGAATGTGGTCAGCATAGACATGCAGCCATTTACCATCGACGGCGACACGCTTAAACGCCTTTTTCGGGTGCTCTGATACCTGCACAAAAACGCTGTAAGCCTTGTGCGGTGCGGTTTTCTCTGCGACAACCCCCTTGTCTTTGCCTGTAACACGGTACAACCAGAAACGACCATCCTTTCCAGTCAGTTTTCTCGTACGAACCGGTAAATAACCCGCCTCACGCATGGCCTCACTGAACGCGGCATCATTCAGGTAATACTGACGGCGCACTTCAGTAGATACCGATACGGCAAAACTTTGCTTTGTTGGATATTCGTTCCACTGGCGAACTAATTCGATAGGTAAGCCATTAACCAAAGTACCGCTCGTGATGGTTTTGGGGTGAGTCTGTCCACAGCCAGTTAAGGCAGTTAATTTTTTCATCTCAAATTACCTGTGGTTAATTAAGCTGATTTACGGCTGTAGGGGTTATTGACGTTCTCAACGACTGGAGGATTACGAACCCACCAGAGCACGTCAGAGAGAAGCCAAGCAACAGAGTTACGACCTAATGCACGGCGAGCGGGGAAGCGGCCTTCATTCTCTAATTTCCAGCGGGTAGAACGTGATACGCCGGAAATCTCATCACAAAGTTTCTCTCTGATATTGCGATCGAATGGGAAGCCATATGCACCGAGAATATAGCGGCGTTCTTCTTCTGTGGGATATTTATAAAGCGTGGTATTTGGCACTTCTTTCAATAACTGTGCAGCGTCGAATGGTTTCTTAAGCATGTTGCCTCCACTGTTTCTAAGTTTGTGGAGGCTATCTTGATATAAGTAAACTATCTGTGCAGTATGTAAAAATAATTATATTTGTTAAGTTAAAACATCCATGTCAAAATTTCGAATACAATTTCCCAAAAATTATTTAGTAGAAATTTCGTGCGCGATTTTTTCTATAGTTCTATAGTCAAGTAAAGCTACCACAAATTTTTTGATCGTTTGATTCATTTGTATGGAGTCATATTCTCCATCTGGGAATAAAGTCACCGCTAGAACACCGTTGGTTATCTTATTCCCTGTTGCAACTTCCCATAACATTAAATCAATTAATGGAATGGCGTTGTAAGCTATAAGCTTATCTCTTACGACATTCCAACCATTTTTAATGGTAGGTTCTGGTTTTTCTAAGTCTAATTCTTCTCTCCAGTCATTTAGGAGCTCTTTCAATTCATCTATAATAATGTCATCATGCTTCATCAAGTTTATCCTACAAAAAAAACCCTCGAAATACAGTGACTCTTTATTAATCGCTGAAACATGAAGAAACCTATCATTTAATTTAGGATCTGGCTCCACATTAATATTAATATTACTCTCTGATAAAAGCTCTCGCGACATAAACCTTAAATCCCTTACTGACAATGGGGATATAGCAGCACCCTCAGTTAAAGAGTATGAATAATTGATATCGAGTCTATTAACTTGATTTATGGTTACGGGTAACTCCTCATAATCCTCGACGTATAAGCCATTAGATATTTTTTTTCCGAAGAAACCATCTTTTTTGAATTCCCCTACCATCAAAGCATTGCTACGGCAACAGAGTTGATCGAGCATGTCATCATCTTTCATATCTTTGTATATTTCATAATCTGAGAGTTTAAACCATTTAGGTAGATCACTTTTTTTATTAATTCTCATTTTTCACCAACCTTTAAAATAGCTACGTTTTTATGATTGCCCGCCAGCACATCAAGCCGTTCAACCCACTTACTCAGCGCATCCAGCTTCTCTGGTAGGTACTGGCTACGGTTATAAATAGCCATTACACCCGGCATAGCGTGGCCTAAAAGCTGCTCAACCACGTGTGGTGCGATCCCCATATTGTTCATATGTGTTGCTAAAGTTCGCCGCAAGTCATGCATAGTCCACGGCTCAGAGTGTCCAAGCTTTTTATATATAGCCCTTCCACATTGGCTAACGGCCCCACTACTTTTGACTTCGCCAAGCAATAGCCCAGTCTTTTGGGTTTCGCTATACAGTTGCTCTATAAAATTACGCAACCCTTCAGGAATCGGACGCACAATTTTCTCACCAGCTTTAGTGTGTTCCTTGGGTACCGTCCAGATCCACTCATCACGATCCCATTCTTTCCATTCCGACAACCTTGCTTCTTGCGTCCTACACCCAAAGACTGTAATCACTTTTATTAGGCTGTTGTAATAAGGAATAAAGGTATTCTCGTTGGATATAGCTCGCCATAAATCACCTACTTCGCGCTCACTTAATACACGATCTTTCTTGGCTTGGGTCTTACCAACATCAGGGACAGTTAAATCCTCGAGGGCTGTACAGATTGCATAGCGCCGAACGCGGCAAAATTTCAAAGCCTGCTTACACATTTGGAACACATATCCGGATGCAACTGGCGTCTTCTTTTTCATGCGATCAAAACATTGCAGCCAGTAACGTGTTTCACAGTCAGAAAGCGCCATATCCCCAATAAATGGATAAATATGCTTCTCTAATTGAGCCTTGTGCCATTTAACATTAGCTCTGTTATCTTCGGCATATTCTGTGATCCAGTAGTGAATAGCATCTCTTACGGTTATTGGTTTCAGCGACTCACTTTTGATCAGCTTTAGTTGAAGCTTGGGGTCTTTACCTTCTGCCAGCCAAGAACGACATTGATCGCGCATTTCTCTAGCTTGCTTGAGAGTCACGTCAGGATACTTGCCCAGATTAAGTCTATATGGCTCTGTGTCGCGCCCTCCGAGTCGATAACGGAAAAACCAGCTCACAGCACCATTCTTGCTTATCCTAGCCATCAAACCGCCACCATCGGCTAATTTAGACTCTCTCTCCGCTGGAAGCCCGAGCACTGATTTCAACTTTCGGTCAGTCAATTTGTTTATGCTGCCTGCCACTTGGCACCTCATTATTAGCAATTTATTGGCTAGATATGTGGCTAGGTCGGTTAAATGAAGCCAAAGTCGGATAAGGGTCGGTTAAATATAAATACATAACTTAATGATTTATATAGATATAGATACAAATAACCGACTTAACCAACCTAACCTACCTACTTTCTACGCACGTGAGAGAACAGCCATTAAAGAATTGTTTTACTGGCTGGCTAACTAAAAGCCAATCTGCGTGCCCCACCACGTGCCCCACATTTCGTTGCACAACAGCATAAACAACAAAAAGCACTGGAACAATACACAGTATCAGAATTGATATATTTGATTGATTTATATGGAATTATAAAAAACACCCGATAGCACAGCTACAACTAATAAAATCATGTAGCGTGAAGTTATAACAAAAAAGTGGTAAACAAACCGGGCCGCCTCTCCAGCGGCCCGTTTGCTTTTTATTCTGCTGATAATCTCAATTTCAATAAGCCATAGAGTCAAACGAAACATTCTGGAATAATGAGGCCGACGCAACAGGAGGTCATATGAGTTTCAATCTAGCCGATCTTCCTCAGGAAGAGATGGACAAAGTTAATGTCGACTTAGCCGCAGCTGGCGTATCGTATAAAGAACGCTATCACATGCCGGTTATCGCGGAACTGGTTGAGCGTGAGCAGCCTGAACATCTGCGCACCTATTTTCGTGAACGACTGGCTTATTATCGCACCCTACGTATTGATACCCTTCCATACGAACCGCCAATGAAATAATGCCTGCGTAAGCTACTTTCCACCGGCTAAATCAAGAAAACTGCCGGTGGAATAAGACGCCTCATCCGACAACAACCAAACGATGGCTGCGGCAACTTCTTCAGGTTCACCACCACGCTGCATCGGTAATGAGGCTTTTATTCGATCAACACGATTGGCCTCTCCACCATCTGCATGCATTTCCGTATAAATAAACCCCGGCCGTACACCGTTAACGCGGATCCCTTCTCCTGCTACCTCCACCGATAATCCTTTCGTCAGCGTATCCATCGCACCTTTGCTGGCCGCATAGTCTAGATATTCGAAGGGAGAACCACTTTTGGCTGCCGCAGATGAAACGTTAACAATCGCCCCACCGCGCCCTCCGTGGCGTTTCGCCATGCGCTTAACCGCTTCTCGGCAACACAAAAACGTTCCGGTCACGTTAATATGCAGAATCTGGTTAATTCTCTCTGCCTTTAAGCCTTCTATTGTGGACTGAGTTTGCAAAATTCCAGCGTTATTCACCAGTGCATCCAGCCGCCCCCAATGGTGTTCAATTTGGTTAAACATATTGCAGACGGCTATCTCATCCGCAATGTTGGCGCAGACCAGCAAACTTTCCTGCCCTAAAGCCTCTATTTCCAGCGCCAGCGCCTGTGCTGCCACATGGTTTTGAGAGTAATTGATACACACGCGATACCCACGTTTGGCAAGCAATAATGCTGTTGCCCGCCCTATACCGCGGCTGGCACCGGTCACGAGAGCAACGGGAGATGAATTCACGGCCATTCCTTGTTAAATTAATGTTCGTAAGCCAGTGTAGCTGAGGTTGAAACGCCTTCAAGTATGATGGGTATAGTGGTAAACGCCATGATGTCGTAATATGTAGTAGACGGCATGTTGCTAATGAGAACGATTACCGGAGAACGAATGACGCAGAACGAACGCAATATTGCCCTAGTATGTGCGCTAAGCGAGTGGATAGAGCAACATCTAGGCCGCGATATTTATCTGGATGAGCTGGCTCGCTACTCTGGGTATTCACTGTGGCATATGCAGAAAATTTTTCGTGAAACCACCGGCATGTCCTTAGGCCGCTATATTCGCGAACGTAAACTGTCTGGCGCAGCAAAACGGTTACGCCACACCGAAGAGTCGATTATCGATATCGCGGTCTACTACGGCTTTGCCTCGCAGTCGCATTTCACCTACATGTTCCGCAAGCATTTCGATATCACGCCAACCAACTACCGGCTCCAGACCGACATTCAGCTGTCTACTATTCAGCCCCTGCACGTGATGTATAAACAAAGCGCCTGAATTCACTGAGAAACAGCACTATGCCAACCTCGTTACGTCACGTTCTCGGCGCTGTTCTGCGCGATCGTTTACTGCAATTTCTTTTGCTTGCTGGCGTCATTTTGGCCTGTTTTACGTCTTCCCCGCTGCGTGATTATCCTCGCTGGATTGATTGGCCCACGATTACCACCTTACTCGGACTGCTGCTACTGACGAAAAGCGTTGAGATGAGCGGCTATTTCGATTGGCTGGGCCGAAAAATGATGGCTCGCCTTAGCAATGAGCGAACGTTAGCGCTGTTTATGGTTGTGGCTTCTGCGCTACTTTCCACGTTTCTTACTAATGATGTCGCTCTTTTTATCGTGGTTCCGCTCACCATCACCTTAAAAAAACTCAGCGCCTTACCTGTTACCCGTTTAATCATCTTTGAAGCATTAGCGGTTAACGTGGGTTCTTTGCTGACGCCAATTGGCAATCCACAAAATATATTGCTGTGGAATCATAGCGGCCTGTCGTTCAGCGCCTTTATTGGGCAAATGTTGCCTTTGTCTGGCGTGCTGCTGTTTCTGCTATTGCTGTTCACGCTGATGTTTTTCCCAAACAAAACTATTCGTCCTCCGGCCGATCGCCAAGACAGCCCCCGTAAGCGCGGACTATTGCTGGCCTGTGCTGTGCTCTATGGCGTGTTTCTCGTTAGCGTCGATTTAGGCATGCCCTACCTCGGACTGTTAATCGTGCTGGTCGCTTTATTATGTTTGTCCCCTAAAGTCATTTTGCTGGTCGATTGGGCGCTTATTTTCATTTTCATGGCGATGTTTATCGATGTGAAATTACTGACTCAGCTACCAGTGTTATTACCAGTCACGGAAAACATGCAGCATCTTTCAACGCTCGGTACATACACGATCGGCATTCTGCTCTCTCAGGTGATCAGCAACGTACCGGCTACCATTTTGCTGCTGGGTTTTATTCCTGCCACCACTACGCTGGCCTATGCCGTAAATATTGGCGGTTTTGGGTTTGCGCTGGGATCCATGGCCAATCTGATTGCCTTACGCATGGCAAATGAAAAACGCATCTGGCTGACGTTTCATCTTTTTTCTATCCCCGCTCTCGTTATCTCTGCGGCGCTTGGCTGGTGGTTAATCTAAACTGATAAGCACTGCGTGATTTTTAGGCTTTATTCCATTTGGTTATTGATAATCGCAGAATGTGATTTAGCAAACCGCAAACAATGGTTTAGCTTCATCATCAATAACGGAACGCAATTACCTGCGTTTTTTTTAAACAAATAATTTAAGTAAGACATTGGAATACCTATGAAAAAAATGACCTTGGCTCTGCTTGCAACCTCATTATTTGCCACCTCTGCACTGGCTCAAGCGGCCGATGATCTGGCAGCAATTAAGTCTGCCGGCGTGATGAAATTCGGAACAGAAGGTACCTACGCGCCTTACACCTACCACGACAAAAGCGGCAAGCTGGTTGGTTTTGACGTGGATGTCGCACGTGCCGTAGCAGAGAAAATGGGCGTTAAGCCTGAGTTTGTTGAAGGTCGTTGGGATGGTTTGATTGCTGGTTTGAGCGCCAAACGCTACGACGCGGTCATTAACCAAGTTGGCGTTACCGACGAGCGTAAAGCCAAGTTTGATTTCTCTCAGCCTTATATCGGTTCTAAAGCGGTGCTGGTTGTCCGTGATGACAACACCAGCATCAAAAGCTTTGCTGATTTAAAAGGCCAGAAAGCGGCTCAAAGCCTGACCAGTAACTATTCAAAACTGGCGACTAAAAACGGCGCGGATTTAGTGCCTACCGACGGTTTCAACCAATCGTTGGATCTGGTGTTAAGCGGTCGCGCAGCGGCAACGTTAAACGATAACCTGTCATTCTTGGATTTCAAAAAACATAAGCCAGATGCGAAAGTTAAAATCGTCGCTACCGATGAAAATACCGAGAACTCAGCGATCCTGCTGCGTAAAGATCAGCCAGAATTAGTGAAAGCGGTCAATAAAGCGCTGGATGAAATGAAAGCTGATGGTACTTATAAAACGATTTCTGTACGCTACTTCGGTCAGGACGTTTCTCAGTAATCGTCTTTAACACTATCGCCAAAATAGTGACAAGCCTGCCTCTGTGAATCCTTAACCGGGTATCACTTCATGAGGCGGGCTGTTGTATTTAAGACGATCGTATTTAGGACGATCGCGTTTAGGCATACTGTTTTTAGACATATCGTTTCAAGACCTATTTTTTAGACTTACTGTATTAGGAGTACGGCATATGGCATGGCTACACAGCCTGACTGACTATATTCACGGCCTTGCCTGGCTACAGCTGATGATTGATTCGTTTTGGAGTCTGCTATCTGCGGGACTGCAATTCACGCTGCCTTTAGCGATCCTCTCTTTTATTGGCGGGATTATCCTTGGCTTTATCACCGCATTGGTGCGCCTCTATGCGCCAAAACCAGTCAAGTGGATTTTTGATTTCTACGTATGGGTTATTCGTGGCACGCCGCTGTTAGTGCAGTTGTTCTTAATCTTTTATGGTTTACCGAGTGCGGGGATCACCCTAGATGCGTTTCCGGCGGCGCTCATTGGTTTCACGCTCAGCGTGGGTGCCTATACCTCTGAAATCATCCGTGGGGCAATTATCTCGGTACCTAAAGGCCAGTGGGAAGCCTCTTATTCTATCGGTATGAGCAGTTCACAGGCCATGCGCCGCGTGATCCTGCCACAGTCGGTATTCGTATCACTTCCACCGCTGTCTAACTCATTTATCTCGCTTATCAAAGATACGTCATTGGCTGCGGTGATCACCGTTCCTGAGATGTTCTTGGCAGCACAGCGCATTGTATCTGTCACTTACGAGCCGTTGATTTTATATGTAGAAGCAGCGCTGATTTATCTGGCGTTCAGCACGGTGCTAGGTAAATTGCAAAACAAGCTGGAAGTGTACTACCGTCGCTACGAGTAAGTTTTTGTTATCTGCCCTGCGCACATCGTTTTCTGATTACGTTCATTCCGCATCATCTCCCCCAAAGAAATGGCGCTTTATCTTTGGGGTATTCCTTTTATCTTTGCTTAAAGCTCAATTATTTTTCGAATAAATCACTGTCTTTGGTCTTCGCCATTAGTAAACTCTGAATTATTAGAAAATCTGAACATTCACACACAAACCCTATGGTTTAACTGGTACATTATTCAATTGTTAATCAATTAGGAATGGTGGTTCAGTGACTCAATATGACGTAATTCGATTCTTTGCTATCGACGGAGCAAAAACTAAGAATGGTGGTCGAGTTGTTGCTAACAGATGTGCAATGAAATATCACGAACGCAGCATGGCAATCGAAGGCGATGAGGTGGTTTATCCTGATGCGCATACAGCTTATTTGGAGCGTGATGAAAGCACCATGATGGAAAGTATTGTTGAGGGGGTTAAATACACTGTGGCGGCTAGTGGGACTCGCGTAAGCAACGGAGATGAAATCATTGATGCTGGTCAACAAATGTCAGCAATGATAAGGCTAGCCAATGGGGAGATCACATGTGGCTATTTCGATCCGGAAGAGATTGAATTACTAAAAGCTGCTGGGAAAATCTAATTTTCAGTTCTAGGGAGAAGGCTTCACATGAGTCAGAAAGGATATTTTATCCGCGTAGGTGATAAGACAAGCTGCGGCGGTACGGTTAGAGGTGGTAATCCTAATTACAATATGCACGGCCGAGCTGCTTCGAGGCATGGCGATCTCGTCACATGCGGAAAGGATGGCAAGACATACCGAATCATCGGTGGCATCCCTGGTATGCTGGATAATAATGTGCAACTAGCTGGTACGCTCGATAGCATTAGCAGTTGTCCATGTAGGGCTAAACTTCTTTCATCACTCTCGAGCGCGACATATGAGAAAACTAGCCGTGCAGAAGTAAGAATGGCGGCTGCGCCACAATCGGAGGCGCCAACACAATACGCCCAAGCAGCTAAAAGTCATTCCCAACCTTTGATTGCTCCTGAAGCATCATCTCGTGAACCTGTCGATGCTGGTTTCTGTGTTTTGCCACTCCCGAGCTCGGCGAATAGTTATGAGCAGTTTTTGTTTATATCTCCCCCTGAAGGGACTAAGGAACTATATCGTTCACTAAATGGGAGTGGCGATGTAAAAGCAGGGTCTATCTTGCTTTTAGTAGACCCTCTTAAACAAGATCCTGAACAAATAGCACATCTAAAAGCGGCTAAAGATCGAGTTGATGCTGCCTTGGCTCCATTGACAAATGAAGAAGCAAATTTCTTACATAAACACTATGCAACTATTGCAAATTTTTCAAGTTTCGCTGATAAGGGAATTGGGCTTGCTGCTGATCCTGTCGGTAAATATTTCGAAAATATAGAGAAGATTCTTAAAGAAATACAAGATACATATAAAAATACATACTTAACCCGTGGCGCACTTATTGGTGATCAGTTTTATGTAAAACGAAGCCAACTATTTAAACAGCTTGATAGCGTACTTAAAGTAGGTTTTTTAAATAAAGGGATGAAGCTTGGTGAATATACAAAGTTAAAACACGCTCTAGGGCTGTCAACAAGCTCAATCACACATAAATGGAATACATCAGGTGTTAGTGATATAGACGGATATGCAACACATATAGAACGTGCTGCCAAGTATGTAAAGCTTATGAAATATACAGGCTATGTTGGGATAGGGTTTAGCGCGTTGCATTCAATCAATGAAGTGAATGAGGCTTGCTCTACTGGGCGTGAGAGTGAATGTACAAAGAAAAAATTCACAGAAGCCGGTAGTTTTACTGGTGGGCTAACGGGAGGGGTTGCTGGCGGAGCTATGGGAATGGGGATTTGCACCGTGGTTTTAGGTGCTTTAACTATTGAAGCCGGTGGAGTCGGAGCTCTAGCTTGCGGGGTTGTTCTGGGGGTGACTGGTGGATATATTGGCGGTGAAGCAGGCTCTAATCTAGGAGAAGGTTTTGGAGAATATATATATGAATCGAGAGGTGAGTAATTGAAATCATTAATTATGTTTTCATCACTTTTCAGTTTTACTGTCATAGTGATAGCCTTCATTTATTCAGAATTAAAAAATAATAAACACAAGGAACTATGTAATGAGTTCCTTGAACAGTATCACTACATACCCGCAGATGTCTTGGCCTATCAAAGTTCTGGTATCCTATTCACATTCCAAAAGGATATTTTTTTCCTTATGGCGGCAATATTCAATGATGATAGCTTTTTTGTTAGAAATTTAGATAAAAATATATTTTCTTTTATAAAAAAACAACCATCCAAAAAAATATTTTGGATTAAAGCTAAGTTTTTAATTTTGATATTTGGATTTATATCACTTATTGTTAATTATCTCGCTTTTACTATCTTCATAAAATAAAAATATTCATGAAGTGAGATTATTGGCGCAGGACTTGCTAAGTATATAGGTCATGAACTTGGTAGTTCCAGTGGTGAATTGTTGGGTGATAAGGTATATGAAACTTATGGTAAATAATATCTTTAGTACAACTGAAGTGAACAAGTTACAGCTGTTCGATGTAATGCCGTAATTGATGATTTAACTATGAGTTTTGATTCACTTACGAACGCTGCATTTTTTGGGTATTTTATCTCCATCGCTTTAATTCTGCTTATTTTCAAAAAAGTACGCTAGGTTTACAAAGACTATCAAGATTTCTGTTGATCTTCGCAGCTCCCAAGCTCAGCCGTTTATCTTTTACCTCTTGTAAAAACACCTTAAATCAGTATGGAACAGCAGCCAGAAAGTCACCTTCCACAAGGTGACTGGATAGAAATCTTCACCACAAGATGCAACTGCAACAAAAAGAAAACCCGCCGTCATTTACTGAAAATCAGCAAACGAATCGAGCGGGTGCAAATGCATGAGAAACTCTATGTCGAAGTTATTCAACAACTTGATAATAGCATCGCACATTTAATTAACAATTTGTTTTCCTTGTTTTGTGAGCAGGATCATTAAATTACCCTGTTTTCCGGTTTGGTATCGCCCATCCCATGTGACCCAAACTCCACCGGTACATCCCTACCAAAACTTAAACAGTTAAAAGAAAATAGAAAGATAGAAAATATCTTTCGTCTTTTTATCTTTGTTGTCTTTTTTATGTTTAAAGAGTGCGTTTTAGAGCCACCAGCAGGGATGCTGGTAGCAAGTTGAGGGCGCACAGGACGTACGCTCCGAGACCGGTCGGACAAACGACTCGGTAAAAAGCGCGAGAGTCGAGAGGTTGCGCGCTGGCAACCTTTCGTCGAACGCCTACGTCAGCCGTCTCATAGAAACGCAAATGCACACGAGCGGACGAAATCTTTCACCGCCCTCACATAAAAGATTCTATATACAAGGCGGCGTTGCTTGAGCCGCCTCACTCGGACACCCACGCCAGCGTTTTCATGGAAACACATGTGCTCATAGGCGTTCGAAACCTTTCACTGCTCTAACATAAAAGAACGTAGAGAGCTATATACTCGGTCTTCCGTCAAAACTAGTGTGCCTGCTCCTGCTGAGCAAACTTCAACTCAATCAGCGCTATTGCCTTTTGCACGCCGCGCTTGGTGACAGGGTCGATGCTGGCCTTGTCAAAATTGATACTCTTCAGCTGGCTGGCCATTTTTTCGCGCACTTCGGTAGGCGCAATCACGTCAATGACGTCTAAAATCTGCTTAATCACCAGTTGGCAGGCAACCAGATCGGACGCCAGTTCTTCACTCTCAGTCAGCATCTGAGACATACTTTTTCCTTTTTGAATTCAAATTTACGCGTGTGAAATCAACAGGGATTTTATCCCTGCGGGTATTACATAAATGGCTTCGGATCGCCCGCACCAACGCGCACGACTTCCGGTGAATCTTCGGTCAGATCAATCACCGTGGTTGGCTGTTGGCCTAAGAAACCACCGTGGATAACCAAGTCCACCACTTTACCCAGTGAATCTTGGATCTCTTCTGGATCGGATTCTGCAAAGTCATTGCCCGGCAGCATCAGCGTGGTCGACATTAACGGCTCACCGAGTGCAGCCAACAGATCCAGCGCAATTGGGTTTGACGGCACGCGCAAACCAATCGTCTTACGCTTTTCGCTCATTAGGCGACGCGGCACTTCTTTCGTGGCTTTCAGAATAAACGTGTAGTTGCCCGGCGTATTATTCTTGATAAGACGAAATGCGGTGTTATCAACAAACGCATAGGTCGAGATTTCAGACAGATCGCGACACACCAAGGTGAAGTTATGATTGCTGTCTAACTGACGGATACGGCAAATACGTTCCATCGCGTTTTTCTCACCCAGCATGCAACCCAGCGCATAGCCGGAGTCCGTTGGATAGACGATAACGCCGCCCTTACGCAGAACTTCCACACACTGACTAATCAGGCGCGGCTGAGGGTTATCCGGGTGAATATAAAAAAGCTGACTCATTGTAATTCCTCATTATTCAGGACGTGTCGATAGCTCAGAAAGATCAATAGCCTGAGTTACCAATCTCGCCATACAGGCTCAACGCCCGTCGGGAGCCACAATTTGCGGCCCAACTCAATCCATGCGCAGGGCTGGTGAAAATCAGAGCCCTGCGAAGCTAATAGCCCGAACTGCAACGCATACGCGGCCAGCTGCGAACGTTCATTAGGGGCTTGTTGGCACTGTGCGACTTCCATCGCATCGCCACCCCAGCTTTTAAAATCGGCAAGCAGCCGTTTCAACCACTTGTTGCTTAGCTGATAGCGGCCCGGATGGGCCACCACGGCCTGTCCACCCGCATGGTGAATCGCAACGATGGCCTCTTCAATTGTACACCACTGAGGCGGAGCGTAACCGGTTTTACCACGCGCAAGATAATGTTTGAAAACACCCCCAACGTTGGTTGCATAGCCTTGCTCAACAAGATAGCGGGCAAAGTGACCACGTGTGATCTCAGCACCATCGGCGATACGCGTCGCTCCCTCAAGCGCTCCGGGAATACGCGCTTTCTCAAGCCGCAGCGCGATCTCTTTCGCCCGCGCCTGACGCCGAGTCACCTGTTCACCCAGCAACGTTTGTAACTCAGCGCTGTCAATATCGACGTTAAGCCCAACAATGTGGATTTCATGATTCTCCCACAGCGTTGAAATTTCCACACCCGCAATCAGCTCAAGTTCAAGCCCTTGCTCAAGGATAGCTTGGCGCGCAGCGGGAATGCCTGCCGTGGTGTCGTGATCGGTGATAGCTAACGTGGTCACGCCCATTTCTGCAGCGCGAGACACCAACTCTGCGCTAGAAAGTAAACCATCAGATGCCGTCGTGTGGCTGTGCAGGTCAAACAGGGGTTGAGGTGACAGCGTCACTTCTTCTGATTCAAGCAGTGTATCTTGCAAAATAGCCATCCTATTGCGGTATCTGGCCCTATCATACCTAGGATGCCTAGCCGAGCGCTAACCTATTCACCTAATTCCTAAATCATTCTCTTACGCTGTACTCCTTTTCTTATTTCTCTGGGATTGAAATTTATTCATTTAAAAGGTGTTGACACATAACCATGAAACTAGTTTACTAGTACGCAGGTTCGGTACTAACCCACACTTTTTTAGTATCGACAGAAAATTAAGGTGAATGAGATGCGTAAGATTTCTTTAAACGGTCAGTTTTCAAATCAGGTGCAGGTGTCCGCAATGACTCTTTCTGCACGTTGGTGGCGTGACTCATTCAATTGGGCGGAGTAGCTGTGTTACGGATATGAAATCCAGCGCACCCCGCCCGCACCCTGCGGGCTTTTTTATAGCCAAAATTCAGCAAAAAACTCTTTTTAAAGAACACTAGCGAACAAGCGGACATAATAATGACTTCAACAAAACCCACTTTGACCTTGTTAACGCAAACGGCAGCCTATCGTAACGATCCAACGGCGCTGTTTCACCTGCTGTGTGGCGCTCGCCCCGCAACGTTGCTGTTAGAATCTGCCGAGATCGACAACAAACAGGATCTGAAAAGCCTGCTGGTTATCGATAGCGCCCTGCGTATTACCGCGATGGGCCGCAGCGTCACCCTTCAGGCATTGACCGAAAACGGTCGTGGCCTGCTTCCGTTGTTAGACGCGGCATTGCCCGCAGATGTTGAAAACGAGATATCCCCAAACCAGCGCGTTCTGCATTTCCCTGCCATCGATACTTTGCAAGATGAAGATGCGCGTTTGAAATCACGCTCGGTGTTTGACGCACTACGTACCCTGCTCACGCTGGTTATCGTGCCTGAACAGGAACGTGAGGCCATGTTTATCGGGGGCCTGTTCGCCTATGATTTGGTGGCGGGCTTTGAAAATCTTGCGGCACTAAACAGCGATCAGCGTTGCCCTGATTTTTGCTTCTATCTGGCTGAAACCTTGTTGGTACTCGATCACCAGCACCGCAGCGCTCGCCTGCAAGCCTCCGTGTTTACAGAGAATGCCGCTGAAGCACAGCGCCTACAGGCTCGTTTAGAGCAGCTAACCCAGCAGATGACGCAAGAGGCTGCGCCAATTACCCATCCTCGCGTTGAGAATATGCAGCTGAGCTGCAATTTGAGCGACGACGCTTTTGGTGCCGTTGTCAGCCAAATGCAGCAGGCCATCCGTATCGGCGAAATTTTCCAAGTAGTGCCTTCACGCCGTTTCAGTCTGCCGTGCCCTTCTCCACTGGCGGCATACCATACGCTGAAACACAGCAATCCAAGCCCATACATGTTCTTCATGCAGGATAACGATTTTTCTCTGTTCGGCGCCTCACCAGAAAGCGCATTGAAATATGATGCGACCAATCGCCAGATTGAAATCTATCCGATTGCAGGCACCCGCCCACGCGGACGCCGCGCCGACGGTGAATTAGATCGCGACTTAGACAGCCGCATTGAGCTTGAAATGCGTACCGACCATAAAGAACTGGCGGAGCATCTAATGCTGGTCGATCTGGCCCGTAACGATCTGGCGCGCATTTGCGAACCGGGCTCACGCTATGTCGCAGACCTGACCAAAGTTGACCGTTATTCGTTCGTCATGCACTTAGTTTCTCGGGTGGTCGGCACCCTGCGCCAAGATCTGGATGTGCTGCACGCCTATCAGGCCTGCATGAATATGGGCACCCTGAGCGGCGCACCAAAAATTCGTGCCATGCAATTAATTTCACAGGCAGAACAAACTCGCCGTGGTAGCTACGGTGGCGCCGTGGGCTATTTCACCGCACACGGTGATTTAGATACCTGCATCGTGATCCGCTCGGCCTACGTAGAAGACGGGATTGCCACCGTTCAAGCCGGTGCTGGCGTTGTTTTAGATTCTGTTCCACAGGCGGAAGCCGACGAAACCCGTAATAAAGCCCGTGCAGTGCTGCGAGCCATCGCCACCGCTCATCACGTGAAAGAGGTGTTCTAATGGCTGACATTCTTCTGCTCGACAATATCGACTCATTTACCTACAACTTGGTCGATCAGCTGCGCTCTAGCGGCCACCGCGTGGTGATTTACCGTAATCAAATTCCTGCGGATGTGATTATCAGCAAACTGGCTGAAATGGAAAATCCGGTACTGATGCTCTCTCCAGGCCCAGGCACACCGTCTGAAGCCGGATGTATGCCTGAGCTATTAGCTAAGCTGCGCGGCAAATTACCTATCATCGGCATTTGTCTGGGTCACCAAGCGATTGTGGAAACCTACGGCGGCCACGTGGGTCAAGCGGGTGAAATCCTACATGGCAAAGCATCGCAGGTTGAACACGACGGCGAAGGCATGTTTGCCGGTTTGCCTTCTCCGCTGCCGGTTGCACGCTACCACTCACTGGTCGGCAGCCAGATCCCGCAAGGATTAACGGTCAATGCCACCTTTAACGGCATGGTGATGGCTGTTCGTCAGGATGAAGATCGCGTATGTGGTTTTCAGTTCCACCCAGAATCCATTCTTACCACTCAAGGCGCTCGTTTGTTAGAGCAGACGTTGGCTTGGGCATTAGTCTAAATACGATAAATACAAACAAAATCAAAAGACTAACTTATAAAGAATTGACGGAGTAAACACCATGCAAGCCACATTGATCAAACCAACTATTTTTACGCATCAGCCTATTTTAGAAAAACTGTTCAAATCGCAGTCGATGACGCAAGAAGAAAGCCACCAGCTATTTGCCGCTATCGTGCGCGGTGAGTTAGAAGACAGCCAACTGGCAGCGGCGCTGATTAGCATGAAAATGCGCGGTGAACGTCCTGAAGAAATTGCAGGGGCTGCCAGCGCCCTATTGGCTGATGCTCAACCGTTCCCGCGCCCAGACTATGACTTTGCGGATATCGTTGGCACCGGCGGCGACGGTACGAACAGCATCAACATCTCTACCGCGAGCGCTTTTGTCGCGGCCAGCTGCGGCGCTAAAGTGGCTAAACATGGCAACCGCAGCGTTTCCAGCCGTTCAGGATCGTCTGATTTATTACAGGCCTTTGGCATTCGCTTAGACATGAGCGCCGAAGATTCACGCCAAGCGCTGGATGATTTAAATGTCTGTTTCCTGTTTGCGCCGCAGTATCACACCGGTTTTCGCCACGCGATGCCGGTTCGCCAACAGCTGAAAACCCGCACCATTTTTAACGTGCTCGGCCCACTGATTAACCCAGCGCGTCCACCTAAAGCCCTGATCGGCGTTTACAGCCCTGAATTGGTGTTGCCGATTGCTCAGGCGCTAAAAGTGTTGGGCTATAAGAATGCCGCGGTGGTTCACGGGGGTGGAATGGACGAAGTGGCTATTCACGCACCGACGCAGGTGGCTGAGTTAAACAACGGTGAAATCGAAAGCTATCAGCTTTCTCCGCAAGATTTTGGCTTACAGAGTTATTCGCTAAATGCGTTACAAGGCGGAACCCCAGAAGAAAATCGTGACATTCTGGCGCGCTTATTACAAGGTAAAGGTGATGCAGCGCACGCTGCGGCAGTCGCCGCTAACGTAGCTTTGCTGTTGAAATTGTTCGGTCAGGATAATCTGCGCCACAACGCGCAGCTGGCACTGGAAACCATCAGAAGCGGGACAGCATTTGAGCGAGTGACCGCATTGGCAGCACGAGGCTGAGTATGTTGCAAGGTAATCTTTCACCACAGAAGCAAGAAACCGTATTAAATCGCATCGTTAGCGATAAAGTCGTCTGGGTTGAAGCACGTCAATCCCAACAGCCTCTGGAGAGTTTCCGCGGGAGCATTGAACCGTCATCGCGTTCGTTTTACGACGCGCTGGCGGGCAACCGTACCGCGTTCATTCTGGAATGCAAAAAAGCCTCGCCGTCAAAAGGCGTGATCCGTGAAAACTTTAATCCGGTTGAAATCGCCACGTTATATCGCGATTTTGCCTCAGCAATCTCGGTGTTAACGGACGAAAAATATTTTCAGGGCGACTTTGACTACCTACGTCAGGTCAGCGCCACCGTTCATCAACCGGTGTTGTGCAAAGACTTTGTGATTTCCGAGTATCAAATCTATCTGGCTCGTCATTATCAGGCCGATGCGATTTTACTCATGCTCTCCGTGCTCGATGATGAGCAGTACCAACATCTGGCCGCCGTAGCTCATAGCTTAAATATGGGCGTATTAACGGAAGCCAGCAATGAAGAAGAGCTGGATCGCGCTATCGCCTTGAAGGCCAAGGTAGTCGGTATCAATAACCGTGACCTGCGCGATCTGTCGATTGATTTGAACCGCACGCGCCAAATGGCACCGCGTTTGCCGCAGGGAGTGACCGTTATTAGCGAGTCAGGCATCCATACCTACAGCCAGATCCGTGAACTCAGCCACTTTGCCAACGGATTCTTGATTGGTAGCGCGTTGATGTCTGAGCCTGACTTAAGCCTGGCATTACGCCGCGTGCTGTTGGGAGATAACAAAGTCTGCGGACTCACACGTGCCGAAGATGCCGCCACTGCCTACAACGCCGGAGCCGTATACGGCGGTTTGATTTTCGTTGGCAGCTCGCCGCGCTACGTTGACATCACTCAGGCACGCGAAGTGATTGCCGCTGCGCCATTGAAATACGTTGGCGTGTTCCGCAACGCCAAACTGGAAACGGTTCGACTCACCGTTGAACGTCTCGCGCTGCATGCCGTTCAGCTTCACGGGGATGAATCACAGGAATATATCCGCGAACTGCGTCAGCTATTGCCGGTTAACTGCCAGATTTGGAAGGCCATCAGCATCAGCGACCACATTCCTGCGCGTAATTTGCTGCATGTTGACCGCTATGTTTTCGATAATGGCAACGGCGGCACCGGTGAATCCTTTGATTGGAATCTGTTGGCAGGGAAAACGTTGGATAACGTCATGCTCGCCGGTGGTCTTAACGCCAGCAACTGCATTCTTGCCGCGAAGCTTGGCAGTGCGGGACTTGATTTCAACTCTGGCGTAGAAACCGCGCCCGGCATTAAAGATCAGCAAAAACTAGAAGCCGTATTTCAAACGCTGCGCGCTTATTAATTAAATCAATAATTAGGTTGGTACATAACATGACACTACTAAACCCCTATTTCGGCGAATTTGGCGGAATGTACGTTCCCCAGATCTTGATGCCAGCACTGAAGCAATTAGAAGAAGCCTTTGTCAGCGCGCAGAAAGATCCTGAGTTTCAAGCACAGTTCATCGATTTATTGAAAAACTATGCAGGCCGCCCTACTGCACTGACGCTGTGCCGTAACTTAACCAAAGGCACTAAAACTAAGCTGTACCTGAAACGTGAAGACCTGCTGCATGGCGGCGCGCATAAAACTAACCAAGTGCTAGGCCAAGCATTATTGGCTAAGCGCATGGGCAAAACAGAAATTATCGCCGAAACAGGCGCTGGACAACACGGCGTGGCTTCTGCGCTGGCCTGTGCTCTGCTCGGTCTGAAATGCCGCGTATATATGGGTGCTAAGGACATTGAGCGTCAATCGCCAAACGTCTTCCGTATGCGTTTAATGGGCGCAGAGGTTATATCGGTGACCAGCGGTTCCGCTACGCTGAAAGATGCCTGTAACGAGGCGCTGCGCGACTGGTCTGGTTCGTACGATAAAGCACACTACATGCTCGGTACCGCGGCTGGCCCACACCCATACCCAACCATCGTACGCGAATTCCAGCGCATGATCGGGGAAGAGACCAAGGCACAGATTTTAGGCTTTGAAGGCCGCTTGCCTGATGCGGTTCTCGCCTGTGTTGGCGGCGGTTCGAACGCTATCGGCATGTTTGCAGATTTTATCGTCGAAGAGTCAGTACGTTTGATTGGCGTTGAGCCCGGTGGATTAGGCATTGAAACCGGACAACACGGCGCGCCACTCAAGCATGGTAAAGTCGGGATCTACTTTGGTATGAAGTCACCGATGATGCAGACTGAAGAAGGCCAAATCGAAGAGTCTTACTCCATCTCTGCGGGCTTGGACTTCCCTTCTGTCGGCCCACAGCATGCTTATCTGAACAGCATTGGCCGCGCTGATTACGTGTCCATCACTGATGATGAAGCACTGGATGCCTTCAAACGTTTGTCGCGTGAAGAAGGTATTATTCCTGCGCTGGAGTCTTCTCACGCCTTGGCGCACGCTTTAAAAATGATTGAGCAAGATCCGGATAAAGAACAACTGCTGGTGGTGAACCTTTCAGGCCGCGGCGATAAAGACATTTTTACCGTTAACGATATTTTGACTGCGCGGGGAGAAATCTAATGGAACGCTATCAACAACTGTTCGCTGAACTCAAAACGCGTAATGAAGGTGCTTTCGTTCCTTTCGTGACCCTTGGCGATCCCACTCCCGCGCTCTCTCTGGAGATCGTAAATACCTTAATTGATGCCGGTGCCGATGCGTTAGAACTGGGCATACCGTTCTCCGATCCGCTGGCTGACGGCCCAACGATTCAGGACGCAACGCTGCGTGCTTTTGCGGCCGGCGTGACGCCGACGCTCTGTTTCGAACTGCTGGCTGAAATTCGTAAAAAGCATCCACAGATCCCAATTGGTTTACTGATGTATGCCAACTTGGTGTTCCACAACGGAATTGACGAGTTTTATCAGCGTTGTGCCGAAGTTGGCGTGGATTCTGTACTGGTTGCCGACGTGCCAATCGAAGAGTCTATGGCGTTCCGTCAGGCTGCATTACGCCACGGTATTGCCCCTATTTTCATCTGCCCACCGAACGCCGATGATGATTTGCTGCAAGGCATTTCCGCGCAGGGACAAGGCTACACGTATCTGCTTTCTCGTGCTGGTGTTACCGGGGCAGAAACCCGTGCTCAGCTACCGCTGCATCATTTGGTGGCGCGTTTAGATGAGCTGAAGGCACCGCCAGCGCTGCAAGGTTTTGGCATATCTGAACCTTCTCAGGTAAAAGAGGCGCTCGACGCCGGTGCCGCTGGGGCAATTTCTGGCTCCGCTATTGTCAAAATCATCGAAAAAAACCAGCACCAGCCCGATGTAATGCTGAAAAAATTGCATGATTTCGTCAGTGGAATGAAAGCTGCTACCCGTCGTTAAAATAGCCGTTTAGATAAACATCACCTCAACAACCGTGCCGTATTCGTACCGCACGGTTTTTTTGTATTAGTGATGCTTACATATTGATAAGCCTGTTTTTTAAAAATGGATTATAGTGATTACGGATGACATGACGACTAATCATTAGATTAGGTTTTAAATCGGTCGTTCTAACTATAAACAGCAAGGAGAAACATTGATGAAATGGGTTAAAGCGATTACCACTTTTTGCGCAGCGGCGATTTTTTCTGTTGCGTTGGCAGGCTGTGCGCCAACGGCCAAACAGGAAGGCACCGGCGGTTATATTGATGATACCGTTATTACGACCAAGGTGAAGTCTGCACTATTGGCAGAGAAATCTCTCAAATCAACCGAAATCAGCGTTGAAACCTTCAAAGGCCGCGTGCAGCTGAGCGGTTTTGTTTCTTCATCTGCGGATGCCAACCGTGCAGTTTCCGTCGCAAAAACGGTGAAAGGCGTGCGCGTTGTTGAAAACGATATGCGAGTTAAGTAACCGCTTCGCGCGATCAAAAAAGGCGCTTTACGCGCCTTTTTTATTGTCTGTAACTTTTTGTCTGCTTTCTGCGTCTGCAACACTGAACGTTTTATTGTCCCTGCTACACACTTCTGATTAGAAGCGATAGCCAACGGCAAACATGAATACAAATGGGTCAACATGTGTATCAATGCTTTGCTTTTGGTTATTTCCATCTCTGAACTTGATGGTGGTATCAATATCCATGTACCACAGTGATGCGTTGATCATCCAGTCTTTATCCACCAGATAGTCCAAGCCCACCTGACCCGCAGCGCCCCATGAATTATCCACGCTCAGATCGTGCAAGCCTAAGCTTTTGCCCGTGTTATTAAACTTCGCATCGTAGAAATTGGTGTAGTTGATACCCACACCGACATAAGGACGTAGCTTGTCTTCCGCTTTACCGAAGTACCACTGAGCCATCAACGTTGGTGGTAGTTGACGTGTAGACGCGATGTCACCGGTCGCCTGCAACCCTACTTTGTGCTGGAACGGCGTTGCTCCCAGCAATTCAACACCAATGTTATCGGTAATCAAGTAGCTGAACGTTAGTCCCAACTGGGTATCGTTATCGATCTTGAATCCACCCAGCCCCATCACGTTATCACTGCTTTCCGTTGGACGCACCGTCGCGGTACCGGCACGAACAATAATATCACCCGCCTGATGAGCCATAGCGAAAGATGGTGCCAGCGTTGCTGCCACACATAGCGCAAGTGTAATTTTTTTCATCATCCCTTCCCTTTATATGGTTATCACTGCGTGCGGAAATATAACCAAAAAGGATGATGCGTGATCTAACACAGATCACATCAATGACATTGTTTTTCACAAAATGACATGTATTAAACATGCATTAATTATATGATTTTACGTAAATTGATGTGGATCAATTTTAACGAGTTATAAACATACCTCACGCATCTCATCTAAGTTGATTGACGTAAAATTAACCTCAGAGTAATTTTTCTATTCCGATTGTTTTGGTTCGAAACCATAAGGAGTGGTGGGAAATCAAGATGAGTAACACACAAACAATTCCAACGATCTCACAACATAATCCCTGCATCTCATGTGGCGCATGCTGCGGTTTTTTCCGCGTTTCATTTTATTGGGCCGAAGCGGATGATGCCGGAGGCCTTGTGCCCGCTTCACTGACCGAGCAGGTCAACCCTTATATGCGCTGTATGCAGGGCACCAACACGAAAAAACCACGCTGCGTGAATTTGCGCGGAGAAATTGGTCAGAATGTTATGTGTTCGATGTACGAGAACCGCCCCTCCCCCTGCCGAGAATTTTCTCAATCTTGGGAGTTTGGAGAACCTAACGAAGCCTGCGATCGCGCCCGCGCCGCCTATGGGCTTACTCCGCTTGCTCCGCCAAACGCTGAAGAAATCGCCAGTAAAATAGCAGCGGGGTGCCACTTCCCCGGTTAACAGGGTACAATCGGCGCACATTGATTATTCTAAATCCCTTAATAACCTGATACTGCCGCGATCCTGCTGCTGTTTTAGTCAATTAGGGGGTCGTTGCAAATGCCAAGGAGCGCCTGCATGCCAATCACGGCCCGTACATTGTACCGTGACAGTTTTAACTTTTTCCGTCATCAGATAAGCACGCTGTGCCTGTTAGCGCTGTTAACCGCGTTTATTTCGGTGATCCTGAATCAGGCATTCACGCCGGGTGCAGACGATCTGAGTATTCTAGCCGGTGCTGATGGAACGCTAACGTCCGGTATGGGGCTGCAGGAAATGGTGCAGCAGATGACGCCCGAGCAACAGATGGTGCTGCTTAAAGTATCCGCTGCGGCCAGTTTCTCCGCGCTGATTGGTAATGTGCTGCTGCTCGGCGGTATGTTGGCGTTAATTCCGTTGGTATCTCAAGGACAACGCCTCAGCGCGCTGCGTGCGATTGGTACTTCTGCACCGATGCTGCCACGTCTGTTACTGCTGATGTTCCTGTGTACGTTGATGGTTCAGCTTGGTATTACCGCCTTTATCGTGCCGGGTATCGTATTGGCCGTTGGGCTAGCGTTAGCGCCGATGATTATGTCCGAAGAAAAGGTCGGCGTAATCAGAGCTATTCGAAGCAGCTTCCGCCTATCATTCGCCAATGTGCGTTTGATAAGCCCTGCCATCATGCTCTGGCTGGCGGCAAAACTGGCGCTGCTGCTGTTGGTAGGTGTGCTTTCTGCGCTGCACCCAACGGTGGGAATGGTGATTATGGGCGCGCTGAGTAATCTGGTTTCTGCGATGCTGATTATCTATCTGTCTCGCCTTTATATGCTGGTGAGACAACCGGCGTAATCAATACGTGATAGCAAAATGGGAGCCACGGGCTCCCATTTTTTATGGTGATACTTTAAGGTTCTATTGGCGGCTGATGTAAAGCGCTCTTATCTTCCAGCGCCAGGACCTTGGTTTCACTCGGCGGCGATGGTTCGCAGTTTACGCATTCGCTACTCTGAATAAACTTAAGCGCCAAATAGAGATCGGAAACAAACAACAGTCCTTTCTCTTCGCCCTTCGCGCGGTTTGCGCTGAACCAGCGCTTAAGGTCGGTTCTTCTCCCCGCTAAGACTAACTTGACGTTACGCTGTTTTAAATCGCGTTTCAGCTCATCAATAGCTGAGATCACGCTGATATCGGGATAGGTAAAACTGGCGACCGCATCAATCACCACCCAGCGCGGCTGAAACGGCATGCCGTCAACCAAATTAAGCACTCGTCTTTTGAAATAGCTGACGTTGAAATAGGTCAGCGGCGAGTTAAACCGATACATCAACACGCCTTCGACCGCTTTAACATGCGCTCCGTTGCCTAGCGAGTGGATCATACCCTCTTCGTTCACGCCCAGCAGTTGTTCCGTTGGACGAAACACGGTGCGCAAAAACTGGAGTAGACCGAGTAAAACGGCCAAACCGATCCCCGGCATAACCCCTACCAACATCACGCTGGCAAAGGTAAACAGCGCCAAACGAAACGCCGGTGGATTTCGACGGCGTAGCTGAATAATCGTGCGGAAATCCAGCAATGACCACGACGCATAAACCAACACCACGCCCAGAGCCGAGACGGGAATGTACTGCAACGGAGAGGTAAAGAACAACACCACTACGCCAATCACCACCGCCGCCACAATGGAAACAAGCTGGCTTTTACCGCCGTTGGCATCGTTCACTGCCGTACGCGAGCTGGTGCCGCTGATAGCAAAGCCCTGTGACAAACCAGAAATGATATTGGCGACACCCAGCGCTCGGAACTCGGCGTCGGCGTTAACTTCATAGCCATTTTTGGCGGCAAAACTGCGTGCGGTAAGCATCAGACTAACAAAGCTAATCAACGCCAGGTTAAGCGAGGGGATCACCAAATCACGCAGCAAACCGGGCTGGAAGCTTGGCCATTGCACAATCGGCAAACCATCACTGAATCCACCTATCGTACGTATGCCATGACGCGGCAACTCAAAGAGCCAAACCAACAACATTGCCAGACACATTGCAATAAGCGGCGCTGGCCAACTCGGGCGCAGTCGTCTCACGCCGATCAGCACCACCAGCGTGAGCAGTGATAACAGCATGGTCGGCCAGTGGCTCCCCAGTAAATCATGCGGCAACGACAACAAGCGCTCGATAAGCTCACGCGCTTTAGTTTGGAAGCCAAAAATTTTGCCTAGCTGATCGACAATAATGGTGATCGTCAGACCGTTTAATAATCCGGTGAGAATAGGCCGCGACAGTAAATCGGCCAGCGCGCCTAGACGAAAACGGCTGGCGATCAAACACCAACCACCGGTCATCAGCGTCATCATGATACACAGTTGCCATTGAAGCTCAGTGTTACCCGCGGCAAGCGGTGTCACAACCGCCGCGATCACCGCACAGGTGGCCGTATCTGGTCCCACAATGACCTGACGCGAGGAACCGAAAAGCGCATAGGCGATCATGGGGAACACGCAGGAATAGAGTCCAACGATAGCGCCAACGCCCGCTAAATCAGCGTAGGCAATCGCCACCGGTAAGGCCACGGCGGCAACCGAAAGCCCGGCACGAATATCACTTGTCAGCCACTCCCGCTGATACCCCATCAAGAGGGCTAAACCCGGCATCCAGCCGTTAATAAATTTCCATTTCATGTCGCTTACCTTCTTTACACGCTTGCTACATCATGCGTGTAAGCAACAAACTTATCAAGGTGATAGCAAGCATTATGCCATCTTGTAAGTATTTGCAAAAATAGCCGCCGTTGCATCCCACTCGGCGGCATTATGCGCGATAATGAGAACAGGTACGCGTTAGGGTTTTAATGCCTCGCCGCACTGAATCGGGTATAGTCGCTCGGTTAACTGATTTATGGACAGGTATATGAAGCAGCTTTTAGATTTTCTGCCCCTAGTAGTATTTTTTGTCTGTTACAAGCTTTATGACATTTACGTGGCCTCTGGTGCGTTGATTGCCGCCACCGCGGTAGCGCTAATCGTGACCTGGCTTAAATATCGTAAAGTGGAAAAAATGACGCTCATCACCTTCGTGATGGTGGCTATTTTCGGTACGCTGACGCTGGTATTCCATAACGATTTATTCATCAAATGGAAAGTGACCGTGATCTACGCACTGTTCTCCATTGCGTTGCTGGTAAGCCAAATCGTGCTGAAAAAACCGTTGATCCAACGCATGCTCGGTAAAGAGATTTCTCTGCCTGATATCGTATGGTCACGTCTGAATGCGGCATGGGCGGTGTTCTTTATGGCCTGCGGTGTCGCGAATCTGTATGTGGCGTTCTGGATGCCACAAAGCGTTTGGGTTGATTTCAAGGTCTTCGGACTGACCGCTCTCACGTTGGTCTTCACGTTATTAAGCGGCGTATACATCTACCGTCATATGACCGAAGAACAAAAACTCGGCAAATAAGGTTTTTCCTGAAGGCAATCTGCTTCAGGGAAGTGGTAACTGAAAAGAATAAGACTGACATTTATGAGCGAAAAACATCGTTTCCCTGAGGGAGAGCTTGTCCTTCGTACTTTGGCAATGCCAGCCGACACTAACGCCAATGGTGATATTTTCGGTGGCTGGATTATGTCGCAGATGGACATCGGCGGCGCAATTCTGGCAAAAGAAGTGGCTGAAGGACGTGTTGTTACCGTGGCAGTTAACGGTATCACCTTTTTGAAGCCGGTCGCCGTGGGCGATGTGGTGTGCTGCTACGCACGCTGTATCCGCACCGGCCGCAGTTCTATTACTGTGAATATCGAGGTGTGGGTGAAAAAGGTGTCCTCTGATCCTATTGGACAGCGTTACTGCGTCACTGAAGCCGTCTTTACCTACGTTGCAGTTGATGATGACAACAAGTCACGCACTTTGCCTGCGGGCAAAGAGAACTTCCGCGTTGGCTTCGACGATTAAGATCTTCGCGGCGATGTAAGCCTACAAAAAAAGCCAGTTCACAATGTGACTGGCTTTTTTATTGAGCTTGCAGCGGTTATTGAATTTCAGTATCACCGGTGATGCGGAAGATAATCGTTTTGGTCAATCCCTTCCCTTCACGACCCGTCGCAAAACGCCATTTCTTCAGCGCCTGTTTCACTTCGCGTTCAAACAAGTTGCGCGGCTCAGCGGAGATGATCTCCACGTTCGTCACTCGTCCATTGCTATCAACGTCATAACGAATCACAACCTTGCCTTCTTGTTTTAACGCAAAGGCACGCGCTGGATACATCGGTTTCACAATGCTTAAGGCCTGTGGGCCACTGGGTACTGCGGCAACCGCGGGGGCACTGGCGGTGTTGTTGCTCGCCTTCGTCGTTGATGTGCTGCTGTGCGTCGACGTGCTAGAGGCTGACGTTTCAGGCGACGTCACCGTGCGAGTTGGCGTCTCTTCACGCGGCTTTTCTTCAACCACTTTTTTCGGCTGAGGTTTAACGACCTCTTTCTTCACCGGTTTTGGTTTTGGCTTAATGACCGGCTTAGGCTCAGGCTTTGGTTCCGGTTTTGGTTCCGGTTTTGGTTCTGGCTTCGGTTCTTCTTTTGGCGGTGGCGGCGGAGCAGCCTCCGGTTTGGCATCTGGCTGAGGGATCGCGACAGGCGCCGGTGCGGCAAACATCGCAGGGTTAACCATTACCACATTGATCGGTTCCGGCTCCTCAGCGGGCATATGCAGCATTTCCTGCGCAGAGGCATACAGCAAACCAGCGATTAGCGTTGAATGCAACCCGATGGACAGCGTCGTTGGCCATGAAAGACGACGTGTCAGGAAAAACTTCTTCAGTGGTGATGTTTTCAGCGACAAAGTGTTAGCAACCTGGTTTGACGGATTGATTTAACCCAAATGTTCTTTACTCAATGAGCCTGCAAGTTTAAATGCAAATAGCAATCATGTGCAATGTGCAAAGGCGCCCAGAGCGAAAGAAAACGCGCGATTGACGGTTAAAACAGCAGCCCCGCAAACTCCTTAACAGCAAGATAACAGGCTTATTGCACCCTGAGTACAGATGCCGTAACGTGATGTTGTTTGTATCACACTCTTTATTCCAACAATCAGGATAGCCTTATGTTATATCTCATCTTCTCTCAGGATGTTCCCGACGCGCTGGATAAGCGAATGACCGCACGCCCTGATCATTTGGCTCGCTTGCAGGTCTTACGTGATGAGGGACGTCTGCTGACCGCAGGTCCACTTCCCGCCATCGACTCCAACGACCCCGGTGCGGCCGGTTTCTTAGGTTCAGCCATCATTGCCGAATTTGAATCGTTAGAGCATGCCAAAGAATGGGCCGATGCTGACCCTTACGTCGCGGCTGGCGTGTATCAGGCGGTTACCGTGGTACCGTATAAGAAAGTATTTTAAAACAGAACGTTATTGCCAAATTTTGGATGTAAAAATCCACCTCTTGAAGAGGTGGCTTTAAATGGGGCCCCCTAAAAGGGGGCCTTGTTCGTTTTAATCCTGTAATAACGCCATTTGCTGTTCGTATTCTTGGTCTTTCTTATCCTGATGCCT
>Ga0308172_1000562_pt1 | contig 43617 bp, 41 predicted proteins | sample PhyGR2_FD_202134 | JGI IMG/M metagenome (GOLD analysis project Ga0308172, IMG submission 202134) | Phyllosphere microbial communities from UC Gill Tract Community Farm, Albany, California, United States - DLSLSG.R2 | ecosystem: Host-associated > Plants > Phyllosphere > Unclassified | place: USA... | reverse complement strand
AAGAAACCCTGGCCTCGGTGAAAACCTGGGACATGGGCGACATCATCGCCGCCGAAGGCACCCTGGCCCGTTCCGGCAAGGGCGACCTGTACGTGGAAATGACCAACGTGCGCCTGCTGACCAAGTCCTTGCGCCCGCTGCCGGACAAGCACCACGGCCTGACCGACACCGAGCAACGCTATCGCCAGCGCTATGTCGACCTGATCGTCAACGAAGACGTGCGCCACACCTTCCGCGTCCGCTCGCAGATCATCGCCCACATCCGCAGCTTCCTGATGCAGCGTGACTTCCTGGAAGTGGAAACGCCGATGCTGCAAACCATTCCCGGCGGTGCCGCAGCCAAGCCGTTCGAAACCCACCACAACGCGCTGGACATGGAAATGTTCCTGCGTATCGCGCCTGAGCTGTACCTCAAGCGTCTGGTGGTCGGTGGTTTCGAGAAGGTCTTCGAGATCAACCGCAACTTCCGCAACGAAGGCGTCTCCACCCGTCACAACCCAGAATTCACCATGTTGGAGTTCTACCAGGCTTACGCCGACTACAAAGACAACATGGACCTGACCGAAGAACTGTTCCGCGAGCTGGCGCAGCTGGTCCTGGGCAGCACCGACGTGCCGTACGGCGACAAGGTGTTCCACTTCGGCGAGCCGTTCGTGCGCCTGTCGGTGTTCGATTCGATCCTCAAATACAATCCCGAGCTGAGCGCCGATGACCTCAACGACATCGACAAGGCTCGCGCCATCGCCAAGAAAGCCGGCGCCAAGGTGCTGGGCTTCGAAGGCCTGGGCAAACTGCAGGTGATGATTTTCGAAGAGCTGGTGGAGCACAAGCTGGAACAGCCGCACTTCATTACCCAGTACCCGTTCGAAGTGTCGCCGTTGGCCCGTCGCAACGACGACAACCCGAACGTCACCGACCGTTTCGAATTGTTTATCGGCGGCCGCGAAATCGCCAACGCCTACTCCGAGTTGAACGACGCGGAAGACCAGGCCGAGCGCTTTATGGCCCAGGTGGCCGACAAAGATGCCGGCGACGACGAAGCCATGCACTACGACGCCGACTTCGTCCGCGCCCTGGAATACGGCATGCCGCCGACCGCCGGTGAAGGCATCGGCATCGACCGCCTGGTGATGTTGTTGACCAACTCGCCGTCGATCCGCGATGTGATCCTGTTCCCGCACATGCGGCCACAAGCGTAACCGTAGCGAAATCCAGAGCCGCCTTTTATAAGGCGGCTTTTTTATGTGGCGTCTATAAGCGTCAAGCAAACAGCGCCAGGTTTTGATCTGTTCAAGGATGTGAGTCGTGAACCGCGTAACCGCACAAGAAGGCGCCGCCGGCATTGCTGCTGCCGTGGCTGAAAGCGTCCAGTACCAGGGCCGCAAGGCCAGTCGCCAAGGCAGCGAGCAGCGCAGGCAAGACATTTTGGATGCGGCCATGCGCATCGTGGTGCGCGATGGTGTGCGGGCTGTGCGTCATCGTGCGGTGGCCGCCGAAGCGGGGGTGCCGCTGTCGGCGACCACCTACTACTTCAAGGACATCGACGACCTGCTCACCGACACCTTCGCCCAATACGTGGAACGCAGCGCCGCGTTCATGGGCAAATTGTGGGTACGCAACGAGGGCTTGCTGCGCGAAATGGTCGCTTATGGCGATGGCAGCCCGCAGTCGCGCTCGCAGTTGGCGGACGACATCGCCCGCTTGACCGCCGATTACGTGATGCGCCAATTGACCAATCGCCGCGAGTACTTGATGGCCGAACAGGCCTTCCGTCAGGAAGCCTTGCTCAACCCGCGCCTGGCGGAACTGGTGCGGTCCCATCAACAGATTCTGCTGCAGGGCACCGGGCAGTTTTTCCAGGTATTGGGTTCCCGCGAGCCGCAACAGGATGCCAAAGTGTTGACGGCGATAATCGGTCGGATGGAATATCAGGGCCTGCTGGGCGGCCCAGAGCCTTTGACCGCTGACGAGATGCTTGAGATTCTCAAGCGTTACATGCATTTGGTGTTGGCCTCGGTCTGACACCGGGGGAGTCCAATGAAAACCTGGCGTTTGGCGGTACTGGCCCTGTCGTTCCTATTGCTCGGTGGTTGCCTGGTAACGTTCAAGGACCCGTTGCCCGCCCATGAGGCGGCGCCGGATGAACTGCTGGGCCATTGGACCAGCAAGAATGCCTGGGGCGAACCGCTCAATCTGCAAATCAGCCGCGCCGGTGAGCACCGCTATAAAGCGGTGAGCTACCCTAAAGCCTCGCCGGCCCAGCGCGATGAGTACCTGTTTACCGTTTCGCGCCATGGCAGCCGCTGGTATCTGTCGGCACCATTGCCCGCCAGGTGGGGAGGGCATTATTTCCTGGCGGGGTTCGAGTTCGACGATAAGCACGAATTGGTGGTCTATAACCTCGATCTCGAACAGATTCACCAGGCTATCGGGCAACAGGTACTGCATGGCAGCACCGTGGATACCGTCGAAGGCGCCGGTGTACTGATCGACAGCACCATGAGCCAGGTATTTGCCTACCTGGATGATCCGGCCAATGCCGATGTGTTCGTTGAAGCCGTGCGCTACCGGCGCGCGGGTCGATAACGTTTAAAGAGGAAGTACCGGGTGGACGATTACCAGCAGACGATACGCACCTTGTCCGATCGCATTGTGCTGGCGCAAACCCCGATCCGCGTCCTCGACGCCGTGAAATGGGACGAGAACATCCGTCAAGGGTTTCTCAAGGCCAAGGGCAAAGCCATGCCGGCTGTGGATCGCGATTATTACCTGAACCGGCCGCTGTCGTTCGATTCCAGCGCGGTGAAGCTGGAATTCCAGAATATCGAGCGTGACATCACCCGCCGGCTCGGCCAATTCAGCCCGGTGGGGCAGATCATGCGCCGCATGTGCAAGGAATACCGCATGGTGGTGCGCATGCTGGAGGCCCGCGGCACCGAGGACTTCGGCCTGATCTCCCAAGAGCTGTACGGCGCCGCCTCCGATGCGTTCCACGCCGGCGACCCGACCCTGGCCGATCTGGGCCTGATGCTGTCCGATTACCTGAACAACATCGACGGCCGTGGCGACCTCAAGGACGAAGCCAAGACCCTGACCGCCAAGGACGCCGTGGCCCTGCTGCAAACCCGTCTGAACAAGGTGTTCGGCGAGGCCGAAGAAACCATTCGTGTGTTCGAGTCCGACGGTATCGTCGCCGACGCGGCGGCGGGTGCCGACTACATCAAGATCCGCGCCGACGCGATGTTCAACGACCGCGATGTGCGCGCCTTGGAAGTGCATGAAGGCCTGGTACATGTGGGCACCACCCTCAACGGCCAGAATCAGCCGATCTGCACCTTCCTGTCCAAGGGCCCGCCGTCGTCCACCGTGACCCAGGAAGGTCTGGCGATCCTGATGGAGATCATTACCTTCGCCTCCTACCCCAGCCGCCTGCGCAAATTGACCAACCGCACGCGGGCCATCCATATGGTGGAGGAGGGCGCCGACTTCCTGCAGGTATTTGAGTTCTTCCGCGAGCAAGGCTTTGAGATGGCGGAAAGCTATGGCAACGCCAGCCGCGTATTCCGTGGCTCGGTGCCGACCGGTCTGCCGTTCACCAAGGATTTGTCCTACCTCAAGGGCTTTATCATGGTCTACAACTACATCCAGTTGGCTGTGCGTAAAGGCAAGCTGGAACAAGTGCCGCTGCTGTTCTGCGGCAAGACCACCCTGGAAGACATGCGTACCCTGCGCCAACTGGTGGATGAAGGCCTGGTGGTGCCGCCCAAGTACCTGCCCGAGCAATTCCGTGACATGAACGCCCTGGCGGCGTGGATGTGCTTCTCCAACTTCCTCAACCATCTGAGCCTGGATCGGATCGAGGCTGACTACTCCAATATCCTTTAAATGCTGTTATTTGCGAGGCTTCAACGGATGAGAATCCTCGGCATTCTGTGCCTGCTCCTCATACTGAACGGCTGTAGCTCGCTGCTGTTCTACCCCGAACCCGGCCTGCCGTTCACGCCACAAAAAGCACACTTGGACTACCGCGACGTCACCTTGACCACCGCCGATGGCGTCAAGCTGCATGCTTGGTGGTTGCCGGCCAAACCCGGCGTGCCGCTCAAGGGCACGGTTCTGCACCTGCACGGCAACGGTGGCAATTTGGCCTGGCATCTGGGCGGCAGTTGGTGGTTGCCGGAGCAGGGTTATCAAGTGTTGCTGCTGGACTATCGCGGTTATGGGCTGTCGGAAGGCAAGCCCTCATTGCCGGCGATTTATCAGGACGTGGACGCGGCTTTCAGCTGGCTCGACAAGGCCCCCGAAACCCAGGGGCAGCCCCTGATTGTGCTTGGCCAAAGCCTGGGCGGCGCGCTGGCCGTGCATTACCTGGCGGCGCACCCGCAGCGTCAGGCCCAGCTCAAGGCGCTGGTGCTGGACGGCGTGCCGGCCAGTTATCGTGACGTAGGACAATTCGCGCTGAGCACCTCCTGGCTAACATGGCCATTGCAAGTGCCCTTATCCTGGCTCGTGCCCGACGCGGACAGTGCGATCAATGCCATGCCCCAGTTGAGTGGCGTGCCGAAACTGTTGTTTCACAGCCTCGATGACCCGATCGTGCCCGTGGCCAATGGCATCCGCTTGTATCAGGCGGCGCCGCCGCCCAGAGTCTTGCAATTGACCCGGGGCGGGCATGTGCAGACCTTTGCCGATAAAACCTGGCAAACCGTGATGCTGCGCTATCTGGATGACCCGCAACATTTCAATGGCCTGCGGCGCCTGGGCGAAATTCCAAACTATCCGACTCCTAACGTTGATCCATCAGAGAGCCCGCAATGAGCGAAGAACGCAACATGATCCCGCTGATCCTCACCGGCATCGGCACCATCATCGGTACCGTCGGTTGCCTGTGGTACTACGGCTACCTGCACTTCGCCAAACCGGAAGATGCGTTGCTGCTCAGTGACTTCACCATGCTCAAGACCGTGCCGGGCGAGGATTACAAGATCTCCCTGACTCCGGCCGCCCAAGTGGCGCAGTGCGTCGATGGCGTGCTGGTGATGTTTGATACCGAGCAGAAAGGCTTGAGTGGCGTGCTGGTGAACAACAAGAAGCAAGCCGTGCGCTGCATGGGGCAGGAAACGCCGCAGTTGCAGCAGTGAGCTTGCACGTCATTGTTGTGGGAAAGCGCCACGAGACTTGGTGATTAAGTCTTCAGTGCAATGGTAAGCCTACGCAACCCGGAACTATCTCGATTAACCAGCCACAGATTCGGGACTGATTGGTATCACTGATCGGTCTTTATTTCAGTTATGTGGAGTTAGCATCTATGGCAGCTGTTAATGCACCGTCGAGTGTTGGGAATGCGCGCGATGCCGGCGCAGTGGGGCAACAGAGTCTCGATCAGCGGATCCAAGATACACGAAACCAAATTCAACAACTGCGATCGCGAGGTTCCCACGGTGGACCGGGAAGCAGTGGTGCCGGTGGCGACGAAACCCTTGAGGCGCTTTTGAAGCTGCTGAATAAGCTGCTTGAACAAAAAAAGAATGAAGGTGCACAGAGCGGTCAAGGGGCTCAAAACGGCAACGCTCAGCAAGACGGTCAATCTGGTGCGCAGCCTGCCTCTCAAATCCAGCAGGGAGACTATCAAGGGAACGCCCCGGTACCTTTCTGACTGCTCGTCTCACAAAAGCAGCCCTCGTCGATGGGCTGTTTATGGCGCTTGTAGCGATCAGTCCACCAACAAGTCGGCGCTGGCGGTAGTCACGGGCGACGGAATTATCTGGAACCCTATCGCGTATTCAAACCACAGAAAGCGGAGTTGCTTACACAGATCGAGGCTGAGAACGTGGCGATACGGATTGCTGCAATCGACAACATGCTGGACATGATCAGAGGGCATCAGACGCTGGAAAGGCGAGATGCTCGGGATCATGAGCTTGCGCAACTGATGGACAAGCTCTCGCAAAATACCTACGGTTCCAGAATTGAAATGCCCGCTGAGGATACTCATCGCACTATCGAGTTTGCCGAACCGAAAAAAAACCCACCGTAAGGTGGGTTTTTCTATCCAAGCTCAATCAATCAGTTCGCCATCGACGAACGTGGCTTGACCGGTTGGTTGTCGTTGGAGATGGTCACTTCAACGCGGCGGTTCATGGCGCGGCCCGATGCGCTGCTATTGTCGGCAACCGGATATTCCTTGCCATAGCCCTGGGTCACGATGCGCGAAATATCCACGCCTTGCTGAGCCAGTGCGCGTTGTACGGAAGCTGCACGGCGCTCCGACAAGCTCTGGTTGTAGGAATCGGAACCGGTGCTGTCGGTGTAGCCTTCGACGATCACTTTACGATCTGGGTTGTCGCGCAGGAACTGAGCCAGTTTGGTGATATTCACCAGGCCGCTGGATTTCAGATCGGACTTATTGGTGGCGAACAATACGTCACCGAAAGTCACCAGCGTACCGCGATCGGTCTGCTTGGCGTTCAAGCTGTCCTGCAACTGCTTGATCTGCGCATCGCGAGCTTCCAGCAGGGCGCGAGCGCGTTCGTCGCCGGCGTTTTTCAGCTTGGCTTCGGATTCGCGCAAAGCGATGGTGTCTTTGGCCACTTCAACGCGCTGGTTGGTCAGGTAAGCCAACTGGTCGACCTTCTTCTGGTCTTCCTTGTCGCGATAGGCTTTGTCGGCCTTGTCCAGCCATTCCTGAGCGTCCTTGGTTTCCAGCGCCGCAAGCTTGGTGGCTTGAGGGTTGGTTTGCAGGGCGGAGAAGTTGGTGCGGGCGTTTTCCAGGTTGGCGTTTGGCGGAGTGGAGCAAGCCGCCAAGGCAACGCTCATTGCCAACAGAGCAGGGATCATCAGTTGTTTACGCATAATCGTGTCGTCCTTTCAATTCAGTATCGGGTGCGGTGCGATCAAGGGGCTCGGTTTATTTCTGCTGGATAGCAGCCGGGCGCATGCCTTCCTTACGCAACTCGTCAACGGCCTTCTGGGAATCCTTTACCGCTTGCTCAGCTTTGGCAGCCTGGGCTTTACGTTCGGCGACACGGGCGTCCCACTCGGCTTGTTCAGCCAACATACGAGCCTTCTCGTAGTTTTTGTCGTGCATCGCGATTTCAGCTTCTTTGAGCTTGTCCTGAGCCGACTTCATTTCTACAGCGGCGTACTCGGTGCCACCGGCGCTGACAGCGCTGTTGACCGCCGACTGGGTCACTGCGTACTGCTCAGTCGGAGGGTTACCGGCGCAGCCAGCCAGAACGAAGCTGGTACCGATTGCCAGCGCGGCCAATTTAAGCCCGCGCAGATGGTTAAACGAGGATTTGGCAGTGCTGGTCTTCATCGTCTTCAACTCCATTGGATAACTCCTGAAAAACATCAAAATCCATCTCAGTCAGTGAACGGCTGCGAGCCCGGTGGTAAAGCGCCTGGTGCTCTTTCAAACGGCCGTTCCAAGTGATGGCTTACTGGCTGTGACCGGAGGCTTTTTTCAAAAGTTCAGAAGAGATGGCGATTTGCCTAAAAAAATAATTGACTAAGTAGTCAGCGAAAAAAATTGGAACTTTTGCACTTCCAAGCAGTATTTCGGGCCTGTAATAGGCCCGGAATACAAGGGGAGGGTGGATTAAACGACAGCAGATCAGTGCTTCGATTCGTCCGCACTGGTAGACAAATCATGTAGATAGCGACGCGACAGCGACAAAAAGCGCGGGGTAGGGCCGACGTCTTCGTACAGCGGGTCGCCCTCTTCATCGGTCGCAATCACCTGCTGACCTTTGATATAGGGAAAGCTGGCTTCCAGCTCTTCAAGGGCGGCGCCGATCAGCTCGCCCAGCAGCTCTTCGGTGTTGCGCTTGGGGTACATCTCGGCGATGGCCGCCAGCCGGGCGGCGGACTCCACGTCCAGGTGGATCGCATATTCGGTCTTGGTCAAGCGACCCTTGGCGTTCTCTTCCCAATGCTGGGCCAATTCTCGGATTTTCATGGCAACCTCAATAAAACCCACGGCAAGCGGGCGGTGATGAGTGACCAGCCGTTCGCCTATCGCGACGACTTATGGTTGAGACTAGCTGCAACCCACAAGGTTTAAAGTCTTGTCATAAAACAACGCGGGCGGCACTCTGGCAGATCTGCGCGTCCCGGATTTCTGGCTGGAGATTGGCTGATGAGTGATATCGATGCACGCTTGCGTGAGGATGTTCACCTGCTGGGTGAATTGTTGGGCAACACCATTCGAGAGCAGTACGGCGATGATTTTCTCGACAAGATCGAGCAGATCCGCAAAGGCGCCAAGGCCGATCGGCGTGGCGCCGACTCTGAGAAAACCGCCGGCGATGAACTGAGCGCCAGCCTCAATCAGTTGCAGGAAGACGAACTGCTGCCGGTGGCGCGGGCTTTCAACCAGTTTCTCAATCTGGCCAATATCGCCGAGCAGTATCAGTTGATTCACCGTCGCGATGAGTCGCAACCGGCACCCTTCGAGGCGCGCGTGCTGCCCGAGCTGCTGGCGCGCCTGCAACGCGAAGGCCACAGCAACGAATCCCTGGCCCGCCAGTTGGCGCGCGTGGAAATCGAGCTGGTCCTCACCGCCCACCCGACCGAAGTGGCGCGCCGCACCTTGATCCAGAAGTACGACGCCATCGCCGCGCAGTTGGCCTTGCAGGATCACCGCGACCTCACCACCGCCGAGCGCGAGCAGATCCGCCAACGCCTGCAACGATTGATCGCCGAGGCCTGGCACACCGAAGAAATCCGCCGCACCCGCCCCACGCCGGTGGATGAAGCCAAGTGGGGCTTCGCGGTGATCGAGCATTCGCTGTGGCATGCCATCCCCAACTATTTGCGCAAGGCCGATCAGGCGTTGCACGCGGCCACCGGCCTGCGCCTGCCCCTGGAAGCGGCGCCGATTCGCTTTGCATCGTGGATGGGCGGCGACCGTGACGGCAACCCGAATGTCAACGCGCCGGTCACCCGCGAAGTCTTGCTGCTGGCGCGGTGGATGGCGGCCGACCTGTACCTGCGCGATATCGATCAGTTGGCTTCCGAGCTGTCCATGCGTCACGCCAGCCCAGCGTTGCAGGCCAAGGTCGACGACAGCGTCGAGCCGTACCGGGCCGTGCTCAAGCAACTGCGCGACCGCTTGCGCGCCACGCGGCAATGGGCCCACACCGCGTTGAGCAGCAGCACTCCGGCGCCCGTCGAGGTGTTGCAGAACAACCGTGAACTGCTCGAACCCCTGGAGCTTTGCTACCAGTCGCTGCATGAATGCGGCATGGGCGTGATCGCCGACGGGCCGCTGCTCGATTGCCTGCGTCGCGCCGTGACATTCGGCCTGTTCCTGGTGCGTCTGGATGTGCGCCAGGATTCCAGCCGTCACTCGGCAGCCATGACGGAGATCACCGATTACCTCGGCCTGGGTCGCTACGAAGACTGGGATGAGGACGCGCGCATCAGCTTCTTAATGAAGGAGTTGACCAACCGTCGCCCGTTGCTGCCGGGGTATTTCAAACCGTCGGCCGACACCGCCGAAGTGCTCAATACCTGTAAGGAAATCGCCGCAGCCCCTGCGGCGTCGTTGGGCTCGTATGTCATCTCCATGGCTGGTGCGGCGTCGGATGTGCTGGCGGTGCAATTGCTGCTTAAAGAGTCGGGTGTACAGCGGCCAATGCGCGTGGTGCCGTTGTTCGAAACCCTGGCCGACCTGGATAACGCCGGGCCAGTGATCGAGCAACTGTTGCAACTGCCGGGCTATCGCGCACGCTTGCAGGGCCCGCAGGAAGTGATGATCGGCTATTCCGACTCGGCCAAGGACGCCGGCACCACCGCCGCCGCCTGGGCGCAATACCGGGCGCAGGAGCGCCTGGTGGATATTTGCCGCGAACAGCAAGTGGAGCTGCTGTTGTTCCATGGTCGCGGTGGCACCGTGGGCCGTGGCGGGGGCCCGGCCCATGCGGCGATCCTGTCGCAGCCACCAGGCTCGGTGGCCGGGCGTTTCCGCACCACCGAACAAGGCGAAATGATCCGCTTCAAGTTCGGTCTGCCGGACATCGCGGAGCAGAACCTCAACCTTTACTTGGCTGCAGTGCTGGAAGCAACGCTGTTGCCGCCGCCACCGCCCGAGCCGGCCTGGCGTCATTTAATGGACGAATTGGCCGCGGATGGTGTGAGGGCCTACCGCGCGGTCGTAAGGGAAAATCCGCAATTCGTCGAGTATTTCCGCCAGTCCACCCCCGAACAGGAGCTTGGCCGCCTGCCGCTGGGCAGCCGTCCAGCCAAGCGGCGTGCGGGCGGTATCGAAAGCCTGCGCGCCATCCCTTGGATCTTCGGTTGGACCCAGACGCGCTTGATGCTGCCGGCGTGGCTCGGCTGGGAGGCGGCGTTGAGCAATGCCCTGGCGCGGGGTGAAGGTGAATTGCTGGGGCAGATGCGCGAACAGTGGCCGTTCTTCCGCACCCGCATCGATATGCTGGAAATGGTGCTGGCCAAGGCCGATGCCGATATTGCGCGTCTCTATGATGAACGCCTGGTGCAGCCCGACCTGTTGCCATTGGGTGCGCACTTGCGCGACCTATTGTCGCAGGCGTGCTCGGTGGTGCTCGGTCTGACCGGCCAGTCGCAACTGCTGGCACACAGCCCTGACACCCTGGAGTTCATCCGCCTGCGCAATACCTACCTTGACCCGTTGCATCTGTTGCAGGCCGAGTTGCTGGCGCGCTCGCGCCGGCAGGAAGCCGCGCAGGACAGCCCTCTGGAACAGGCGCTGCTGGTATCCGTAGCCGGTATCGCGGCCGGGTTGCGCAACACCGGCTGAGGTTTTTCGCGTGTTCTCAATGGCTTGCGCCTGAGCCAGGACGGCCGCCCGGAACCGGGCGGTCATCGTCCATGGGGGCGGGTTGCACTCTGGAATACCCTACCTATGACGTATGCGCGGTGCGGGTTCTTCCGACTTTTGGCGGCTTGTGTGGTTAGGGCCTGCTGTGTATCTTGATCAGCCTTTGGCCGTTTGGGCGGCCCGAATCACATTTTTACGCGATTGGCCCCACGCGGCGAATCCGAGCGTCATCTCTATAAAAAATTGAGGAGCACATCGATGCGCGTCATTCTGCTGGGAGCTCCCGGGGCCGGTAAAGGTACTCAGGCAAAGTTCATCACTGAAAAATTCGGCATTCCACAAATCTCCACCGGTGACATGCTGCGCGCTGCGGTAAAAGCAGGCACCGAGCTGGGCATTAAGGCCAAGAGCATCATGGACGCCGGTGGCCTGGTTTCCGATGACCTGATCATTGCCCTGGTCAAGGACCGTATCGCGCAGCCTGACTGTGCCAACGGTTTCCTGTTCGACGGTTTCCCGCGCACCATTCCTCAGGCCGAAGCCTTGGTGACGGCTGGTGTCGAGCTGGATGCCGTGGTTGAAATCGCGGTGGAAGACGAAGAAATCGTCCAGCGTATCGCAGGCCGTCGGGTTCACGAGGCCTCGGGCCGCGTGTACCACACCGTCTACAACCCGCCGAAAGTTGAAGGCAAAGACGATGTCACCGGCGAAGACCTGGTACAGCGCAAGGACGACACCGAAGAAACCGTGCGTCATCGCCTGTCGGTCTACCATTCCCAGACCAAGCCGCTGGTGGATTTCTACCAGAAGCTGTCCGCTGCCAACGGCAAGCCGAAGTACAGCCATATCCCTGGCGTCGGTTCGGTGGAAGCCATCACCGCCAAGGTGATGCAAGCCCTGAGCTGATCACCTGATCGGCGTCTCACACAACGGCCCGCTTGCGGGCCGTTGTTGTTTATACTGGCGCACTTTTTTTCGACTTGGACACCCACACCGATGAGCACCCTGCTGGCCCTGGACACCGCAACCGAAGCTTGCTCCGTTGCCTTGCTGCACGATGGCAAAGTAACCAGCCACTACGAGGTGATCCCCCGCCTGCACGCGCAAAAACTGTTGCCGATGATCAAGCAACTGCTCGAAGACGCCGGCACCACGTTGGCGGCGGTGGACGCTATTGCTTTTGGTCGCGGCCCGGGTGCCTTTACCGGTGTGCGCATTGCTATCGGCGTGGTGCAAGGCCTGGCCTTTGCCCTGGAACGCCCGGTGTTGCCGGTCTCCAACCTTGCCGTCCTGGCCCAGCGCGCGTTGCGTGAGCAAGGCGCGTCGCAGGTAGCGGCCGCCATCGACGCGCGGATGGACGAAGTCTACTGGGGCTGTTACCGCGCGGTGGCCGGTGAAATGCGCCTGGTCGGCGCGGAAGCGGTGCAGCCGCCCGAAGCGTCGGCACTGCCGGAGGATGCCAGCGGCGATTGGTTCGGCGCGGGCACAGGTTGGGGTTATGGCGAGCGCATCGCGGTGAAACTGGCCGGCCAGGACGCTGCCATGTTGCCCCATGCCGAAGACCTGCTGACCCTGGCGCGTTTTGCCTTCGAGCGTGGAGAAGCGATCCCTGCCGATCAGGCCGCGCCGGTGTACCTGCGCGATAAAGTGGCGCAGACCAAGGCCGAACGCGGGCTGATTTGACGCCAAAGTGATGGCAACTTTCGCCAATCGTCAGAATTTGCCCCCGTTTTTAAACCTTTTTCAAATTATGTGTTCTAGTTATCACCAGAGCATTTGCGCGCAACGGAAGTCGCCACTAAAATGCCATCACTGATAGCGAGTTCGCATCGATGCGTATAGACGGATTTTCCTCACAGTCGTACCCCCTCAAACGTAAGCCGCGCAAGGCGAGCGTGACGGTAGACGATTCAGTCGAAGATTCGCCGGACTTCATCGAGGTCCATTCCGAGGCGGCGCCCGCTGCACAAGGTGCTGGTAATGCGCGCATAAGCGGCCTGCCCGCCCGTCAGCAAGACATGATCTTCCCCCGTTCCATGAGCAAAAGCGTCGCCACCGCCCTGGCCAGTTACCTGACCACCGCTGGCTTTGTCGAATGGGATATGGAAGTACTGGGCCTCGACGTTCACATCTGATGCATCTGCCTTACTACCTTGGTTGTCCGTCCTGGAGTGAAAACGCCTGGCGTGATTACCTGTACCCGGCCGATGCCCGCGCCAGCGATTATCTCGCCCTCTATTCCCAAGTCTTCAACGCCGTTGAAGGCAACACCACATTCTACGCTCGCCCCTCGGCCGCCACCGTGCAGCGCTGGGCTGAAATCATGCCCGCCGATTTTCGCTTCACCGCCAAATTCCCCGGGGATATCAGCCACGGGGGCGATTTGCGTGAGCAATTACCGGCGGCGGAAAGCTTTGTCGGCCTGATGAGCCCGTTGGGTGAACGTGTAGCTCCGTTGTGGCTGCAACTGTCGGCTGCGTTCTCGCCGCAGCGTCTGGCGGAACTTGCTGGGTTTATCGACGGCCTGGAGCGTCCGATGGCGGTGGAAGTGCGCCACCCGGAATTTTTCGCCAAGGGCGATGCCGAGCGCATGCTTAACCGCCTGTTGCGCGACCGGGGTGTCGAGCGTATTTGCCTGGACCCCCGTGCGCTGTTCAGTTGCACCTCGACGTCGCCGGCGGTGCTGCACGCCCAATCGAAAAAGCCCAAAGTGCCGCCGCGGCCGGCTGCGCTGACTCAGTTTCCGCAGGTGCGCTTCATTGGCCATCCGGAGCTGGAGGCCAACGACCCGTTTCTGGTGCCTTGGATTGAAAAAGTCGCCGGCTGGATCGAAGAGGGCCGTACTCCCTACGTGTTTCTGCACACCTCGGACAATCGCCTCGCCGCCCAATTGGCCATGCGCTTTCATACCCAACTGATGGCACGCTTGCCCGGCCTCGCACCATTGCCCACGTTGGATCGCGAGCCAGAAGTGGAGCAACTGGGGTTACTCTAGGGCTCCTTTTCCCGCCAGGAGCTTGCCATGGATGCTCAAACCCTTCGCGCCGAAACCTTCAAGCGCCTGCATGAACGCGACCGCGCGTTCGTGATGCCCAACCCGTGGGACGCCGGTTCCGCCGTGATGCTTGCCAGCCTGGGGTTCGAAGCCTTGGCCACCACCAGCGCGGGTTATGCCTTCAGCCTTGGTCGGCCGGATGCGGAGGGCGCGCTGTCTCTGGACGACACCTTGCTCAACGCGCATCAGATCGCCCAAGCCACGACACTGCCGGTGGCGGCCGACCTGGAAAACGGCTTCAGCGACAGCCCGGATGGCTGCGCCCAGACCATCCTGCGTGCGGCGGCCACGGGGATTGTCGGCGGTTCCATCGAAGACGCCACCGGACACTCTGGTGATCCCATTTATGCCTTCGACCTGTCTGTGGAGCGAGTACATGCGGCGGTAGTCGCGGCCCGCAGTTTGCCGTTTGCGTTCACGCTCACCGCCCGCGCGGAAAACCTCCTGCATGGGCGTCTGGATCTGCCCGACACCCTCCGCCGTCTGCAGGCTTACGCCGAGGCTGGTGCCGATGTGCTTTACGCGCCGGGCCTGCGCACCGCTGATGAGGTGTTGGCGGTGGTCAAGGCGGTCGCGCCCAAACCGGTGAATGTGTTGATGTCCGGTGCGCTGAAACTCAGCGTCGCGCAATTGAGCGCCATGGGCGTCAAGCGCATCAGCGTGGGTTCGGCGATGGCGTTGGCGGCCTATGGCGAGTTCTATCGCGCTGCCCAGGAGGTCTATGAGTTGGGCACCTTTACCTTTACCGAGCGCTCTATGCCCTTCGGCACGGCCAATCAGTTTTTCAAGGTCTGACCCATGCGGTTTATCAAGGTGATGGGCGTGCTGCTGATGCTGGGCGGCGTGGTGGTGGTCGGTGTATGGCGCGGCTGGGTGCCGTTGGCGCCGGAATGGAATCCATGGGCGCCGCTGGATGTGCGGGCCAGCCCAAACCTGTTGACGCGTTTTAAGCTGGGACGTCTGCAGGGCGACCCGGCGCTGTGCGACCAGGTGCTGAAGACTTCAGGCTTGCGCGTGAGCCATCAAGCTGATTCATCCGCCGATGTCGCCTGCCCGTTGCGCAACACCTTGCGCGTTCAGGGTGCAGAGGTGGGGTTGAGCAGCAGCTTTCTTGCCAGCTGCCCGCTGGCCGTGGCGTTTGCGCTGTTCGAGCGCCATAGCCTGCAACCGGCGGCGCAGACGGTGTTTGGCCAGGCGGTGACGCGGGTCGATCATCTGGGCAGTTTTGCCTGTCGCACGATGTATAACCGTGCCAACGGGCAACTGAGCCAGCACGCCTCGGCCAATGCGCTGGATATCGCCGGTTTTCGCTTGGCCGATGGGCGCAGTATCAGCGTGCTCAAGGATTGGCCAGGGGAGGGCACCAATGCGCGGTTCCTGCGTCAGGTGCGCGACAGTGCCTGTGATGATTTCAACGTGGTGTTAAGCCCGGACTACAACGCCGCGCACCGCAATCACTTCCACTTCGATATGGGGCGCTGGTGGGTGTGTCGCTGAGGGTCAAGCGGCCAGGCGCAGGTTGTGGGTGATCAATGGGCGTGCCCAGTAGTAGTCGAAGTCCAGGGCTTTCTGCTGCTCCACCAACGCTTCTTCGGAGTAAGGCGTAGGCGGCGGTGGCAACAGGTCCAGTTCGAACTCGGCGATTGGCAAGTGCAGGGCGCGCGGTTCCGGCGCGGGGCCTGGCTCCGGCAATGGCTGCCCGGCGGCCAGTACGATAGGGCGTACCCAACCGCTTTCGAAATTCTGCTGACGTTGCTGGGCGACGATTTCTTCTTCAGGAAACGGCGTCGCAGCCGGTGGCAGCAGCTCGGTTTCAAATTCGGCGATGGGCAGGAACAGCGGTTCTGGCGGGGCGATTTCGGTGTCTTTAACGTCGCACTCACGCTGGGTGAGGATCTGCGACAACAGGTCGGCGCCTGCGCTGGGTTCTACCGCCGGGTCCAGCGGTGCCGTCGCCTCGGCTGCCGGCGCGTCCGGCGTTTCGCCGAGCTGCTCGGCCAATGCCCGGGCGAAGAAGTCCTGCCACACATGACTCACGCCGGCCAGCGCTTGAGTGTTGCGCAAGCCGTAGTGGTTGTGGGTCGGCAGTACACCGATGGTTAGGGGGAGAATGTCTGACATTTTCTTCGGTCGACGCTCAGCTCTGGCAAAATACCTGACTGTTGGTTTTATCGGCCAGTGTTGGCCGATCCTTAATATTTTTGAGCGTAGCGATTGATGAGCGAACAACCAGCGGCCAGCCGCATCCGGGTCGAGGCCATGGCCGATGCTTTCCAGGCCCGTGCCGAGCAGTGGGCGGCCCAACTTGGCTTGCCGTTAGTGCTGGCGGATGCGGATTTTTCCTTGCAGGTCGGCGAACACGGCTTGCAGTTGCAGCAACTGGGGGCGGACGCGCCGGGGCCGGTGCGTGTGGACTTCGTCGAAGGCGGCGCGGCGCATCGGCGTTTATACGGCGGTGGCAGTGGGCAGATGATCGCCAAGGCCGTGGGCATCGCCCAAGGCGTACGCCCACGAGTGCTGGACGCCACGGCCGGCCTGGGCAAGGACGCTTTTGTGCTGGCGAGCCTGGGTTGCAACATGAGCCTGATCGAACGCCAGCCGCTGATTGGCGCTTTGCTCGAAGACGGCCTGGCGCGCGGCGCGGATGATTTCGAAGTGGCGCCGATCGTGGCACGCATGCAACTGCTCAAGGGCAACTCCATCGAGGTGATGCGCAACTGGGAGGGCGAGCCCCCTCAGGTGATCTACCTCGACCCTATGTTCCCTCATCGTGAGAAAACCGCCCTGGTAAAGAAGGAAATGCGCCTGTTCCGCCCGCTGGTGGGCGATGACCCGGACGCACCGGCCTTGCTCGCCGCAGCGCTGGCCCTGGCCAGTCACCGTGTTGTGGTCAAGCGCCCGCGCAAGGCGCCGTGTATCGACGGGCCCAAGCCGAGCCATGCGCTGGATGGCAAGTCCAGCCGCTACGACATTTACCCCAAGAAAGCGCTCAAGCCCTGATAACCGCTATGGCTTGTAGGCCCGCATAAACAACCCCACCACATCCTGCACATGGGCTTCGGCGGCTTCTTCACTCAACTGGCCGCCGCAGCCATACAGCAGGCAGAAGTTCGCCGTGCCTTTGAGCAGGCAGAAGAAATGCTCGGCCGCCTTGAACGGCTTATTGATGTTCAGGGCGCCGCTCTGGTCAATGGTGCTGAGCAGGCGTTCCATGCCTTGCAACATGCGCATGGGCCCGGCTTCGAAGAAAATCTGCGAGAGTTTCACGTCCTGATTGCCGGTGGTCATCATCAGCCGATGCAGGTTCACCGACTCTTCGCTGTTGATCAGCCGATGAAAACCACGGGCGATGGTCAGCAGGACCGTTTCCACCGGCACACCCGCGGGCATCTCGAAATACATCACCGGTAATTGTTCCTCGCACTTGGCCACGACGGCGGCGGTGAACAGGGTTTCTTTGTCGGTGAAGTGGTTGTAGACCGTGAGTTTCGACACGCCAGCCTCCAAGGCCACCGCGTCCATGCTGGTGCTGGCGTAACCATTGCTCAAAAAAAGAAATTTGGCTGCTTCGAGGATTGCCTGGCGTTTTGCCATGTCCTTGGGACGCCCGGGGCTATTGGTGTTCAGAGGATTGTCGGACATTTTCACCTTTAATACTGGACTGGTGAGTTTGGTATTAATAACATACCGGCAAGTATAATTATTCCTAGCATCATTTGCGAAAGGTCCTTCAGCATGCGCAGCACTTTCCTGCCCCTTGCGTTGCCTGCGTGTCTGGTCCTTCTATTGGCCGCCTGCGGTCATGAAGAAGCACCCCAGACCACCATCCGCCCGGCCATGGTGGTGCAGCCACAGCCTTCTGCGCAGACGACGGACAGCTACCCCGGAGAAGTGCGTGCACGCTACGAGCCGGACCTGGCTTTTCGCATTGGCGGCAAAGTCAGCAAGCGCTGGGTGGAGGAGGGCGAGCGGGTCAAGGCTAATCAGGCGTTGGCCGAACTCGACCCTCAGGACGTGCGCCTGCAACTGGACGCTGCCCGCGCTCAGGTCGCCGCCGCCCAGGCCAACTTGAGCCTGGTGCGTGCAGAGCGTGATCGCTACAAAACCTTGCTGGATCGTCAGATGGTCAGCCGGTCCCAGTACGACAATTCCGAAAATCTTTACCGTTCGGGCGAAGCCCGCCTCAAGCAAATCAAAGCCGAGTTCGATGTGGCCAGTAACCAGGCGGCCTATGCGGTCTTGCGCGCGCCGCAGGATGGCGTGGTGGCCAAGCGTGCGGTGGAAGTCGGGCAAGTGGTGTCCGCCGGGCAAACGGTGTTCACCCTGGCCACCGATGGCGAACGTGAAGTGCTGATCAGCCTGCCCGAACAAGGCTTTGCTCGCTTCAAGATCGGCCAGCCGGTGTCTGTGGAGCTGTGGAGCCAGCCGGATCAACGCTTCGCTGGGCGCATTCGCGAGTTGTCCCCTGCCGCCGACCCCAAGTCGCGTACTTTTGCTGCGCGCGTTGCGTTTACCGGCGGCAAAGTCCCGGCGGAACTCGGCCAGAGCGCTCGCGTATTTATACAGGCCGACGGCAGTAATCCGCTGTCCGTGCCGTTGTCTGCCATCAGCGCGGAGAACGGTGAGTCCTACGTCTGGCGCGTGCAGCCGGACAACACCCTCAAGCGCACACAGGTACGTATCGGCGCGTTCGGCGATAAAACCGTGCCGGTGCTGGAGGGCTTGAGCGCCGATGATTGGGTTATCGCAGCCGGTGTGCATGTGCTCCACGAGGGCCAGCAAGTGCGCCCGGTGGATCGCGCCAACCGCGTGGTGAATCTGGCGGCCAAGGAGTAGTCCCGATGGGTTTCAATCTTTCCGAATGGGCGCTACGCAATCGCCAGATCGTGCTGTTCCTGATGATCCTGCTGGCAGTGGTGGGCACGTTGTCCTACACCAAGCTGGGGCAGAGCGAGGATCCGCCCTTCACCTTCAAGGCCATGGTGATCAAGACCAACTGGCCTGGCGCCACCGCTCAAGAAGTCGCGCGGCAAGTCACCGAGCGCATTGAGAAAAAACTCATGGAGACCGGTGACTACGAGCGAATCGTTTCATTCTCGCGGCCGGGCGAGTCCCAGGTGACCTTCGTCGCCCGCGATGCCATGCGCTCGGCGCAGATACCCGAACTGTGGTACCAGGTGCGCAAGAAAATCAGCGACATCCGCCAGACCCTGCCACCGGATATCCAAGGACCGTTTTTCAACGACGAGTTCGGCACCACCTTCGGCAATATCTACGCCCTGACCGGCGATGGTTTCGACTACGCCGTGCTCAAGGACTACGCCGACCGCATCCAGATTCAACTGCAACGCGTAGCGGATGTAGGTAAGGTCGAACTGCTCGGCCTGCAGGACGAGAAGATCTGGATCGAGCTGTCCAACCTCAAACTCGCCACCCTGGGTTTACCCTTGGCCGCTGTGCAACAGGCGTTGCAGGAACAGAACGCGGTGACTACCGCCGGGTTCTTTGAAACGCCAAGCGAGCGCGTGCAGTTGCGGGTGTCGGGCAACTTCAAGACGGTGGACGAAATCCGCAGTTTTCCCATTCGCGTGGGGGATCGCACTTTCCGTATCGGCGATGTGGCTGATATTCACCGTGGCTTCAACGATCCACCGGCGCCACGCATGCGCTACATGGGCGAAGACGCCATCGGCCTGGCCGTGGCCATGCGCGAGGGCGGCGATATCCTGGTGTTGGGCAAGGCGCTTGAGGGTGAATTCGCGCGTCTTCAGAAGAACCTTCCGGCGGGCATGCAGTTGCGCAAAGTGTCAGATCAGCCCGCAGCGGTCAAAACCGGAGTCGGCGAATTTGTCCAGGTGCTGGCTGAAGCGTTGGCCATCGTGTTGCTGGTGAGCTTTTTCTCCCTGGGACTGCGCACCGGCATGGTGGTAGCGCTGGCGATTCCGCTGGTGCTGGCGATGACGTTCGCCACCATGTATTACCTCGGCATCGGCTTGCACAAGATTTCCCTCGGCGCCCTGGTACTGGCCCTCGGGCTGCTGGTCGATGACGCCATCATCGCCGTGGAAATGATGGCGATCAAAATGGAGCAAGGCTACGACCGGCTCAAGGCCGCCAGTTTTGCCTGGACCAGCACCGCGTTTCCGATGCTCACCGGGACGCTGATCACTGCGGCCGGTTTCCTGCCCATCGCGACGGCCCAATCGAGCACTGGCGAATACACCCGCTCGATATTCCAAGTGGTGACCATCGCGTTGCTCGCGTCCTGGGTGGCCGCCGTGGTGTTCGTGCCCTACCTGGGGGAAAAACTCCTGCCGGACCTGGCGAAGATTCATGCCGCCAAACACGGCCATGATGGCCCCGATCCCTACGGCACACCCTTCTACCAGCGTGTAAGGCGGTTGGTGGCGTGGTGTGTGAATCGGCGCAAAACCGTGATAGTGCTGACGCTGCTGCTGTTCATCGGTTCGGTGGCGTTGTTTCGGTTCGTGCCGCAACAATTTTTCCCGGCGTCTGGTCGCCTGGAGCTGATGGTCGATTTGAAATTGGCCGAGGGCGCGTCCCTGAGCAACACCGCCGAGCAGGTCAAACGCCTGGAGGCGCTGCTCAAAGAGCATGCCGGCATCGACAACTATGTGGCTTATATCGGCACCGGCTCGCCGCGCTTCTACTTGCCTTTGGATCAGCAGTTACCGGCCACCAGCTTCGCCCAGTTCGTGGTGTTGGCTAAGACCATCGAGGAGCGCGAAACCCTGCGCACCTGGCTGATCGATACCCTCAACGAACAGTTCCCTGACCTGCGCTCGCGTGTCACACGCTTGGAGAACGGCCCGCCCGTGGGTTACCCGGTGCAGTTTCGCGTGACGGGGGAGCATATCGAAGAGGTGCGCGCCCTGGCCCGCAAAGTCGCCGCGAAGGTCCGCGAAAATACTCATGTGGTTAACGTGCACCTGGACTGGGAGGAGCCGAGCAAAATCGTCTACCTCAATGTCGATCAGGACCGCGCCCGGGCGTTGGGCGTCAGCACCGCCAACCTGTCGAAATTCCTCCAAAGTTCCCTGACCGGCTCCAGCGTCAGCCAGTACCGGGAGGATAACGAGTTGATCGAAATCCTCCTGCGCGGCACCCGGCATGAACGCACCGAACTGACGTTGCTCCCCAGCCTGGCGGTGCCCACCGACAATGGCAAAAGCGTCGCGCTGTCGCAGATCGCCACGCTTGAGTACGGCTTCGAAGAGGGCGTGATCTGGCATCGCAACCGCCTCCCCACGGTGACCGTCCGCGCCGATATCTACGGCAAGGAACAACCGGCGACCCTGGTGCAGCAGATTTTTCCGACCCTCGCGCAAGTGCGCGCCGAATTGCCGGACGGTTACCTGCTGGAGGTCGGCGGCACCGTCGAAGACTCCGCACGCGGCCAGAACTCGGTGAAGGCCGGTGTGCCGCTGTTCATCGTGGTGGTGTTGACGTTGCTGATGCTGCAATTGCGCAGTTTCTCACGCACCGCGATGGTGTTTCTGACGGCGCCGCTGGGGCTGATCGGTGTGACGCTGTTTCTGTTGGTGTTCCGTCAGCCCTTCGGGTTTGTGGCGATGCTCGGCACTATCGCATTGTCCGGGATGATCATGCGTAACTCGGTGATCCTGGTGGATCAGATCGAGCAAGACATCAAGGCGGGGCTGGCGCCGTGGCAGGCGATCATCGAGGCCACGGTCCGACGCTTCCGGCCGATAGTGCTGACGGCGCTGGCAGCGGTGCTGGCGATGATCCCGCTGTCGCGTAGCGTGTTCTTCGGGCCGATGGCAGTGGCGATCATGGGCGGGTTGATTGTCGCCACGGCATTGACCCTATTGTTCCTGCCGGCCCTGTATGCTGCGTGGTTCCGAGTGAGGAAGGACGTTGCGTAATCATGTTGGCCACTGTTTCAGCCTTGACGTTGTTGTTGCTTGCCCCTGGGCCGACTAACACGCTGTTGTTGCGCGCCGGCGTGTTATTCGGCCTGCGGGCGTCGTGGAAGCTGGCCTTTATCGAGTGTCTGGCGTACTTGCTGCAAGTGTCGGTGTGGGGCGTGGCGCTGCTCTACCTGGCCGCTTACTCCCCTTGGGCCGTCAAGTTGATCCAATTGGCAGCGAGTACGTACTTGCTCTGGGTGTCTTGGCGCTTATGGCGCGGCGCTAAAGCCTTGGACGGCGTGGGCCGGGACCGCTTCACCAGTAGCTATTTTTTCTGGATGACGGTGATGAACCCCAAAGGGTTGTTGATCGCTTCGTTGATCGCACCACCGGACACATTTACCCATTGGACCGGCTATCTCGCCTTCATGTGCACGATGGTATTAGTCGTGGTTCCGATCGGGTCGGCCTGGATTGTATTTGGCGCCGGTGTCGTCGGGCGTGGGCGGCACTTGTTGAGCCCGCGTGTCATCAACAGGAGCGCCGCGCTGGCCATTGGTTTTTTTGCCACGGTGCTGCTTGGGCGTCTGGTTACTTCGATTCTCCCTTGATGACCTCAGTGCGCCCATCGCCGGTGCAGCAGGGCATTACATGGTCTGTTAGAGCAAACGGTTAAAGATGGAACCATTCAGCTCCTCGAACCACGCAAGGTTACCCGCTCAGACGACGTTAACGCATAGCTGGCAGGTTTCGGGCGTTGGTTTCAATTGAATTGGAAGGAGAGAAAATGTTTTTACCTTTATTGACGTTACCGCTGCAATTCTTAGGTTCGATGATGGGCTCTGGCATGGGGGGGGGGGCAAACTTGCGTCATAACCCACCTATCAACATCAATATCGAAAACAACAACAGCAACCTAAATAACAACCTGAATAACCTGCTGAACAATAACCCCACCTCGATCAACATCTCGACGGTCCCGGCCAGGCCCTGGATACCTTATTAATGTATCCCTTTCAGCATTGGTACATGAAGGGCGAATGCTTGGCCCCTGTCGCCGTTGCATGAAACAAAAAGCCCTGAATTCGTCAGGGCTTTTTTGTAGTCATCGAGACGGTCTTGGCTAGTGCGTTAAAGTGCGCCGAACACTTTCTTCGCTAAACTTGTGGCCGCCGCCGCAGGGTTTTTGCGGATCGTCTCTTCCTGCTGCGCAATCATCTTGAACAAACCGTCCAGCGCTTGTTCGGTCACGTAGTTCTCGACATTAGCGCTCTTGGCATCCACGGCGCCGAAGGCGGCGGCTTTGCCTGCCAGGGCGTTGTACTGCTGGGCTACGCCGACCTTGTCGGTAGCGGCCTTGACGATCGGCAGGAACTTGGCGCGAATGGCTTCGCGACTGCTTTTGTCCAGGTACTGAGTGGCCGAATCCTGGCCGCCGCTGAGGATGCCCTTGGCGTCGGTCACGCTCATGTTTTTCACAGCGTTTACCAGAATCGGCTGGGCTTGGGTCACGGCCGTTTCAGCCGCTTTGTTCATGCTGGTTTCCAGTTGGGTGACTTGATCACCCATGCCGAACATCTTCAGCTTGTCCGCGACTTTGCCCAACTTGCCCGGCAGGCCGATCTTGACCTCCGGGTTGTTGCTGAAACCGCCGGGTACGCCCAGTTGTTTCACAGCGATCTGGGCACCTTGGGTCAGTGCATCCTTGAGTCCGCCAGTGGCGTCGCCCTGGGACAGGCTGCCCAGGTCCAGGGCCATAGCGTTGGCGCCGAGCAGCAGGCCGGCACACAGGGCAGTGAAGCGAAGGGATTTACGGAGCATGGGCGCTTCCTTATGTTCGATGTTCGAAATCAGGGGGCTACGGCGTTGACGCGCACGCGCAGCGGCTGGGCGTCCTGGCCGTCGAGCCGCACGGTGTGGCGATCAGTGGTGGTGAACAGTAGCTTGCCCTCCAGCTCGATGCGAGCACTCACCGCGTAACTGTGGCCGGGCTTGACCTGTGCCGGGTCGTAGCTCAGGTGGAACGGCAGGGGCACCTGGCCTTTGACCGGGCCTTTCTGTTCGGCCAGAACCACGGCGGGAGCGTCCGCCAGGGACACGTCCTGCAGGCTCACGCTCAACGTGGCCGCCGGCGGTAGGGCGATGCGTTGCAGGTAGAACACTTCGCCGTCGAGGCTGGCCTTGGGCGCGGGACTCATGGATTGGCAGGCTCCGAGCAGGGCGGTGAGGCCCAGGAGGATGATCTTTTTCATGGTGCAGCTCCTTTTCAACGGGGCCGGAGGCTCTCCGGCCCTTATTCAATCTAGCGGCTTTCTTGCGGTTCCACCGGCGCATCACCCGCACCGTCCACACGGTGCAAGGCCACCTGGCGGATCGACAGGCGAATCTCGGCCGGTAACACGCGCTTGGCCGCGCCTTCGGCCAGTTCACCGAGCAGGTCGTGGTAGCTCAATTTGCCGGCCTCATCGCGGCGCAGCACATCTTGCTCCAGCAACGTCTGAATAAAATGTCGGAAAAGACTCTTATCGAAGAACTCCGGGGCATTGAGCCCGTGCAGGATCGACAGGCGCTGGGCCATGATCGTGCACAGGTCTTCCAGCTCTTCGGCGCTGATGCTGTTCTGGCCGCTGTTGAGCAACAGCGAGATCGCCATATAGAAGCGTTGCAGGGTCTGGGCGATGCTCTTGGACAGCAGCGTCAGCAACACAAAGTGTCGCGAGCTGGGGGCCGGGCGCAGGTACACATCTTTCTCGAAGCGCAACAGGCCCTGTTCGACGAACGCCTCCAGCCACTGGTCGATCACGTTGTCCAGATCCTCCAGGGACCAGCGGATAAACAGTTCCGATTGCAGGTACGGGTACAGCGCGTGGGTATAGCGCAGGATCTGTTCGCGGCTCATGCGTGAGCTGCTCTGGAAGAAGCTCGCCAGCAGCGCCGGCAGGGCGAAGATGTGAAGTACGTTGTTGCGGTAGTAGGTCATCAGAACGGCGTTCTGTTCGTCCAGGTACAAAATCTTGCCCAGGGCGTCGCTCTGTTCCGACAGCAGCTTCATATCTTTGACGTGCTGAATCAGCGCCATGCCATCGCCTTCCGGCACCGTGGTATGGGGCGAGTAAGGCACGCGGCGCAATAGCGTCAGGTACAAGTCCAACTGACGGGCCATGGCCTGTTCATCCAGGGCCAGGCGCGTGGTGGACAGCAGTGCCAGGGCCACCAGATTCACCGGGTTCACGGCGGCGGCTTCGTTCAAGTGGCGAGCCACTTGTTCGCCCAGGCGATGGGTAGTTTCGTTGAGCCACGCCGGCTTGTAGTTCGGGCCTAGGTCCTGGGCGCGCCAGTCCGGTTGCTCGGCGTCGAGGAATTCCGCCAGCTTGATCGGCTCGCCGAAGTTCACCGCGACCTGGCCGAAGCGCTGCTTGAGGGCGCCGACCACTTTGAATATATCGAAGATCGACTCTTTCTTCTTGCTCGCCCCGCGCAGTTCGCCGAGGTAGGTGCGGCCTTCCAGCACGCGCTCATAACCGATGTACACCGGCACGAACACGATCGGCATACGCGAAGAGCGCAGGAAACTGCGCAAGGTGATCGCCAGCATCCCGGTCTTGGGTTGCAGCATGCGCCCGGTGCGCGAGCGTCCGCCTTCGACGAAGTACTCCACCGGGAAACCCTTGGTGAACAGCGTATGCAGGTACTCGTTGAACACAGCGGTGTACAGCGGGTTGCCCTTGAAGGTGCGGCGCATAAAAAATGCACCGCCACGGCGCAGCAGGCTACCGATTACTGGCATGTTCAGGTTGATACCGGCGGCGATATGCGGCGGCGTCAGACCGTTCTTGAACAGTAGGTAGGACAACAGCAGGTAGTCGATATGGCTTCTGTGGCACGGGACGTAGATCACCTCGTAACCCTGGGCAACCTGTTGCACACCTTCGATGTTATTGACCTTGATGCCGTCGTAGATCTTGTTCCAGAACCAGCTCAGCACCACTTCCAAGAAGCGGATCGCGGTGTAGGTGTAGTCCGAGGCGATTTCGTTGCCGTAGCGCAGGGCCTGGGCCTTGGCTTTTTCCGGGCTGATTTTTTCGCGTTCGGCTTCGTCGGCGATGGCCTGGCGCACCAGCGGCATGTTGACCAGGCCCTTCACCAAGTTGCGGCGGTGGGACAGGTCGGGGCCGATCACCGCAGTCTTCAGGTTACGAAAGTGCACACGCAGGATGCGCTGGGCCATGCGCACGGTGCGTTCGTGGCCTTTATTGTGCTCGATCAATTCACGCAGGTTGATAGGCGCGGAGAATTGCACGCGAGTCTTGCGCCCCAGGATCAGGATGCTCAACAGCCGACGCAGACGCCCGGTGACCGCCCAACTGTCGGCGAACAGCAGCTTCCAAGGGCTGGACTCGCTCTCGGGGGACTGGCCCCAGAACACGCTGACCGGAATGATTTGTGCATTCTCTTCGGCGTGCTCGCTGAGGGTGTTGACCAGGCGGGTCAGGGTTGGCGGCGCACCGCGCTTGTCCTGGCGGCCGAGCCAGTCCGGTTCCGGCGTAAGGTAGAAGAACGCCGCCGGCTCCATCAGCGGGCCTACCGACACCGGCAACACCGGGCGCGGCAGGCCGGCCTTGGTGCACTCGGCGTCGACCACGGCCAGCTCGGTGAGGGAGGGTGATTGCAGGACGTAGAACACCGGCCGGCTGCGGTCCAGGTTGAGGGTTAGGGACGACTGGTTGATCGTCTCCGAGCGAACCCAGAGGTACAACAGTCGGCGCAAGGTGCCGAACACCAGACGGCGGAACGGGGAGCGGGTCATAGGCGAGCTGCTTCAAGTGGGAAAAAACCGAGCAGGCGCTCGGGCGGGTAGTGTGCCGTATTCGCCGAAAATCGGCAAAAAAGCAGCGATGTAAACTTGAGTTGAACGCTTTTGAACCTGCCATATACTCGGCAGTTCAACGCGTACCGGCTCAATAATAAAAACCGAAGTGGGAGTAAACAGATGGCAACGCGCGAAACCGGCAATGTGAAGTGGTTCAACGATGCAAAGGGTTATGGCTTCATTCAGCGTGAGGACGGCCAGGATGTGTTCGTGCACTACCGCGCCATCCGCGGTGAAGGCCACCGCTCCCTGGCCGAGGGCCAGCAGGTGGAATACGCCGTGGTGAACGGCGAGAAGGGATTGCAGGCCGAGGATGTGGTCGGCCTATAGGCTGAGTGGCAGGTTTAAGCGGCAAGCTACAAGCTACAAGCTACAAGCTACAAGCTACAAGCTACAAGCGCTTTGGCTTGCAGCTTGCCGCTTGCAGCTTGAAGCTGCTTTTCAACCCGTCCTCCAAGTAATCTGCTCTTCGCCGTCTGCGCTGATGCGAATCCAGATGTCGGCACTTTCTTCACCTTCTTCCTCGACCCACGTGCCCGGCGCGCAGCGCACTTCAACGTTCAGCGCGGCAAACGCGGCGCGGGCGCAGGCGATGTCGTCGTCCCATGGGGTCTGGTCGCTTTCCAGGTACAGGCTGTTCCACTTGCCAACGGCCTTGGGCAGCCAGGTGACAGGCACGTTGCCGGCCTTGCACTTGTAGGTCTGGCCTTTCTGGACCCAGTCGCTGCATGGCCCCAGGGCCGCGCCCAGCCAGGCGGCGATGGCTTTGTGGTCGACGTCGGCGTCCTTCAGGTAAATCTCGATATCGGGTTGGCGCATGGATGTTCCTCGTTGCGGGATTCGAAAATCCATTCGCGAAAATAAAGTCGGTTATTGAAGCACGAAATAATCGTAGCGCATCGACACCGTGACCTTCAGCGGCTCGGCCGCCTCGATCACTTCGGCGCGGCGCTCGGCACTGGCCCGCCAGCCATGGGGTGTCATGGCCAGCAGGTTGGCGCGGTCCTTGGGATCGGCCAGGCTCAGTGTGAATTCCAGGATCTCGCTGTGCGCCAGGCTCATGCCCGACGGCACCAGGGCCAGGTGCTTGTCGTCGGTGTATTCGCGCACTTCGTCGTACAGACGTTCACGCAGCTCCATCAGGTGACCACTGGTAGGGCCGACCTTCATCAAGCCGCCGCCAGGGCTGAGCAGGCGCTTGGCTTCCTGCCAGTCCAGCGGGCTGAATACGCTCGCCAGGAACTGGCAACTGGCGTCGGCCAACGGCACGCGGGCCATGCTGGCGATCAACCAGGTCAGCGCCGGGTTGCGCTTGCACGCACGTTTGACCGCTTCCTTGGAGATATCCAGCGCGTAGCCGTCGGCATGGGGCAGGGCCTCGGCGATTTGCGCGGTGTAGTAGCCCTCGCCACAGCCGATGTCCACCCAGCGCTGCGGCGCACGTTCTGCGGCCAGTTCGGCCAGGCGTTTGGCTACCGGGGCGTAGTGCCCGGCGTTGAGGAAGTCGCGACGCGCCTCGACCATGGCCAGGTTGTCACCCGGGTCACGGCTGTTCTTGTGCTGTACCGGCAACAGGTTCAGGTAACCCTGGCGTGCCCGGTCGAAACGGTGCCCGGCCGGGCACGCCACGCCATTGTCCACCGCGTTGAGCGGGGCACTGCAAAGGGGGCAGGCGAGCATCAGGCGAGCAACTTGATCAGGGTCTGATAATAGATTTCGGTCAGCACATCGAGGTCGCTGGCCAGGATGCGCTCATTGACCTGGTGGATGGTCGCGTTGACCGGCCCCAGCTCGACCACTTGGGTGCCGAGGGTCGCAATGAAGCGGCCATCGGAAGTGCCGCCGCTGGTGGACGCCTGGGTCTCGCGACCGGTGACCGCCTTGATGCTGGCCGATACGGCATCGAGCAGGGCACCCGGTTCGGTCAGGAACGGCAGGCCGGACAGCGCCCAGTCCACGTGCCAGTCCAGGCCGTGCTTGTCGAGAATCTGCGCAACGCGTTGCTGCAGACCCTCCACGGTGGACTCGGTGGAGAAACGGAAATTGAACACAGCCGTCAGCTCGCCGGGAATCACGTTGGTGGCGCCGGTGCCGGAATTGAGGTTGGAAATCTGGAAACTGGTAGGCGGGAAAAACGCGTTGCCGTCGTCCCAATGCTCGGCGGCCAGTTCGGCCAGGGCCGGTGCGGCCAGGTGGATCGGGTTCTTCGCCAGGTGCGGGTAGGCCACGTGGCCTTGCACGCCGCGTACGGTCAGGGTCGCGCCGAGGGAGCCGCGGCGACCGTTTTTGACCACATCGCCGACCAGCGTGGTGCTCGACGGTTCGCCGACGATGCACCAGTCCAGGCGCTCCTTGCGCGCTGCCAGGCGTTCGATCACGGCTTTAGTACCGTGGTGTGCCGGGCCTTCTTCATCGCTGGTGATCAGGAAAGCCACCGAGCCCTTGTGGTCCGGGTAGTCGGCGACGAAGCGCTCGGACGCTACCAACATCGCCGCCAGGCTGCCTTTCATGTCGGCTGCGCCACGCCCGCAAAGCATGCCGTTTTCGTCGATCAAGGCGTCGAACGGGTCGTTCTGCCAGGCCTGCACCGGGCCGGTCGGGACCACGTCGGTATGGCCGGCGAAGCACAGTACCGGGCCTTCATGCTTACCGTGGGTGGCCCAGAAATTGTCCACGTCTTCGATGCGCATCGGCTCAAGTTTGAAGCCGGCGTCGCCCAGGCGCTGCATCATCAGCTTCTGGCAATCGGCGTCGATCGGCGTCACCGAGGGGCGGCGGATCAGGTCGATGGCAAGTTGAAGGGTGGGCGAAAGGTCGGCATGGGCCGTCATGGGAAAACTCCGGAAAGCATGTTTGGAAGAGCAGGGCGGGCAGACAAAACGGCCGTTATCTTATAGCAAAACGGCGGCCAGAGGCCGCCGTTTAGTGCATTGCGCAAGTTTTTACGCGGCCGGAGCGGGCTGTGGCGCCGGCGCCGGTTTCGGCAGCGACGACAAGAACGCCATGATCAGCGCCGCCACGTACGGCAGGGACTGTACCAGCAACATCACCACCCAGAAGCGCATGTCTTTGCTCGGCAGGCCCTGCACCAGGTAGATCCCCAGCGCGGCGCCCCACAACAACAGCATGATGAACATTTCTTCGCGGGCTTCGGAAATCGCGACCCAGAAGCCGTGGTTATCCGCGTTTTTCGGTGTACGAAAGAACGGAATGCTGGTGGTGAAGAAACCATACAGCACCGCCTTGGCGATGGTGTGGGACAACGCCAGCCCGGCCAGGGCCGCGCAGAACGCGTCCTTGAGGTTCACGCCCACCGCACGGCGGTACAGGAAAATGATCTTGCCCACCTTGAACACGAACAGCGCCAACGGCGGAATAGCAAAAATCAGCAACGGTGGGTCGACCCGGGTCGGTACGATGATCATCGCCGCCGACCACAACAGCGCGCCGACCGTAAAGAAGATGTTCATGCCGTCCGCCACCCAAGGCAACCAGCCCGCCAGGAAGTGATAGCGCTGGCCACGGGTCAGTTCGGTGTCCTTGCCGCGCAGCAGGCTGGCGGTGTGACGCTTGATGATCTGAATCGCGCCGTAGGCCCAGCGGAAGCGCTGCTTCTTGAAGTCGATAAAGGTATCCGGCATCAGACCTTTGCCGTAGCTGTCGTGGTAATACGCCGCCGACAGACCTTTCTCGAATACCCGTAGGCCCAGTTCGGCGTCTTCACAGATGCACCAGTCGGCCCAGCCCAGTTCTTCGAGCACCGAGCGGCGGGTCATGGTCATGGTGCCGTGCTGGATAATCGCGTCGCGGTCGTTGCGGGTCACCATGCCGATATGGAAGAAGCCTTTGTATTCCGCATAGCAGAGCTTCTTGAAGGTGCTTTCGTTCTGATCGCGATAATCCTGCGGCGACTGCACCACGGCGATTTTCGGGTCGGCGAAATGCGGCACCATGTGCTTGAGCCAGTTGGGCGAGACGCAGTAGTCCGAGTCGATCACGGCGATCACTTCGGCGTCTTTGGCGGTGTGCGGAATCAGGTAGTTCAACGCACCGCCCTTGAAACCGGCCAGGGGCGCGACGTGGAAGAACTTGAAACGCGGCCCGAGGGTGGCGCAATAGTCGCGCACCGGTTCCCACACGGCCGGGTCCTTGGTGTTGTTGTCGATGATCAGGACTTCGTAGTCCGGGTAATCGAGCGCGGCCAGGGCGTCGAGGGTCTGTTTGACCATCTCTGGCGGCTCGTTGTAGCACGGCACATGGATCGATACTTTTGGGCGGTAGTCCGAATCGCCGACCACCGGCAGGAATTCACGCCGACGCTTGTGGGTCCATACCGCTTCGGCCAGTTCGTGGGCTTCGGTCAACAACACGATGAACACGCCAAGGGCGCCGAGCGCCAGCAAAAAGCCGACGGTCAGGCTGAACCAGGTGCTGTATTGCTGGCTGTAGTCGTAGCCGATCCATACCAGCACCGAACCGCATAGGAACGCAATAAAGGTCAGGAACGTCCGGCCGCGCTGGCGCAGGGCCGAGCCGTCGATCATCAGCAGGGTCAGGGACAGCAGCGCCAACACCACCGAACCGATGGCCAGCACGCGCCATTGCGGAATCGCCACCACCGGCCCTTCGAAGTTGAATTTCTGCTGGCGCGCGGCGTTGAACACGCCCCAATACGCACCGACCGAGCCTTCGTCGCTGGCCTTCCACGGCTGATCGAACGCCTCGATCACGAAGTAGTTGTAGCCTTGGCGGTTGAGCTTGTTCACCAGCGTGCGCAGGTAAATGGCCTGGTCGGCCGGGGACGCGTCAGCCCCACCGCGCATGCGCCCGTTGCTTGGCCAGCCGACTTCCGACAGCAGCAGCGGCTTTTTCGGGAAGGTCTTCTTCAGATCCTTGGCGCGGTCGAGTACGAATTGGCCGGCCTTATCCACCGGAATATGTTCCCAATATGGCAGGATGTGCGCGGCGATCAGGTCGACGTGCTTGGCCAGTTGTGGATTGTGTTCCCAGATGTGCCATTGCTCGGAGGTGGTTACCGGTACTTTGACGGCGGCGCGCACACGGTCCAGCAGCACGATCAGCGCCTCGGGCGTGATTTCCTCGCGGAACAACGCTTCGTTGCCCACCACCACGCGCACGACGCTGCGCGAGTTGTTGGCGATCTCAATGGCGCGCTGGATTTCGCGTTCGTTACGCTCCAGATCCGGGCTGATCCAGATCCCCAGGGTCACCCGCAGGCCGAATTCTTCCGCCAGTTTGGGGATATCCCCCAGGGTGCCGTCGACCGAGTAGGTGCGGATGTTGTCCGTCAGCTTGCTCATGATCGCCAAGTCTTGACGCATCTGTTCGTCGGTGGGGTATTGGTCTTTCTGGGGGTACTGGCCTTGTTGGAACGGCGAGTAGGAAAAACCGGAGATTTGTTCAGGCCAGTTGGGGGCTGAGACCGGGCGGTTGATCAGCGCCCAGAAACCGGTGAACAGCGCGGCAATTGCCAGCACCACCACCAGGTTGAGTCCAAATTTACGCGATGCCATGGTTATGCGGGTTCCAAAGGGTGTGGAACGAAATGAGGTGCCGGGCTGCGCCGAACGGCGCGCATCCTACACCGGCCTTTCCCTGACCGTACAGCAAGCCGAGAAAAACCGGACATTGGGCAGCGAAAGTACATCTAAGTTCTTAACTTGTAGCTTGTAGCTTAAAACTTGTCGCTGCGTAGCCCTATAATGCGCGCCGGTTTTTGGGGTAATGGTCATGAGTACAGAAGATCCGCGGTTTGCAGGCGTTGCCCGTTTGTATGGCATTGAGGGCCTGAAACGCTTGAAAGCGGCCCATGTGGCGATCGTCGGCGTGGGCGGCGTGGGCTCGTGGGCGGCCGAAGCCATGGCCCGCTGCGGGGTGGGCGAAATTTCGCTGTTTGACCTGGACGACGTCTGCGTCAGCAACAGCAATCGCCAGTTGCACGCCTTGGACAGCACCGTGGGCAAGCCCAAGGTCGAGGTCATGGCCGAACGCCTGCGCGGCATTAACCCGGACTGCACCGTGCACGCAGTGGCGGACTTCGTCACCCGCGACACCATGGCCGAGTACATCACGCCCAACATCGATTGCGTGATCGACTGCATTGACGCCGTCAACGCCAAAGCCGCGTTGATTGCTTGGTGCAAGCGTCGCAAGATCCAGATCATCACCACTGGCGGCGCCGGCGGGCAGATCGACCCGACGCTGATCCAAGTCTGCGACTTGAACCGCACCTTCAACGACCCGCTGGCCTCCAAAGTCCGCTCCACGCTGCGCCGCGATTATGGGTTCTCCCGCACCGTGACTCGCCATTACAGCGTGCCGTGCGTGTTTTCCACTGAGCAACTGCGCTATCCCAAACCAGACGGCAGCATCTGTTTGCAGAAGAGTTTTGTCGGCGATGGCGTGAAGCTGGACTGCGCAGGAGGATTTGGCGCGGTGATGATGGTCACGGCCACCTTCGGCATGGTGGCCGCGACCAAAGCGGTGGACAAAATTGTGGCGGGAGTGCGCAGGCCCTCGGAGCGGGTCAAACCCACCTGAATCTCACGGCCTTGCACAAATCAAAATGTGGGAGGGGCAAGTCCAATCATCGCACCGGCCCTCCCACATTTAGTTCTGTGTCTGGCTTAGTGTTCGCATGCGCTGCAGGACTGCATTCAAGCCATTGCTGCGCGACGGCGACAGTTGGCGGGAAAGCCCGAGTTGATTGAACCAGTCGGACAAGTCGACCCCCTGCAACTCAGCAGTCGATAACCCGTTGACTCGCGCCAGCAGCAGTGCCACCAACCCACGAATCATTCGTGCATCGCTGCTGGCGGCAAACTGCCAATGACCGTTCTCCAAACGGCCAACCAGCCACACCAGGCTTTCACAGCCCTGCACCAGATTGGCGTCGACCTTATCTTCATCCGCCAAGGCCGGCAACCTCTCGCCCCACTGCATCAGCATGCGCGCGCGTTGCTCCCAGCTGCCGACGGCTTGAAACGCTTCGAGCGCCTCTACGGCATCAACGGGCAGAGTCATCGCAGCATATCCAGCGCTTGGTCCAGGGCCTCGAAAAAGCGCTCCAGATCGTCGGAATCGTTGTACAGCGCCAGGGACACACGGATCGCCCCCGACAAGTGCATCGCCTTGAGTAGCGGCATTGCACAGTGATGGCCGGCGCGTACGGCAATTCCTTGCTCGGTGAGCAAGTGCGCGAGGTCGGCGTTATGGATGCCGTCGACCACAAAGCTGACCAGCGCAACCTGCGGCGAACCCAGCACGCGCACGCCGTTGCGGGCCTTCAAGCCGCGCAGCAGGTAATCATGCAGAGCGGCTTCGTGGGCGAGAACCGCCTGTGGGTCCAGTGAACTGAGGTAGTCCAGGGTCGCGCCCAGGCCGATCACTCCCGCGATCGGCGGCGTCCCCGCTTCGAAACCCAGGGGCGCTGGGCGGAAGCTGGCGCTGTGATAGTCCGCGTGCTGCACCATCTCGCCGCCCAATTGCCAGTGGCGCAAGTGGTGCAGGGCGTCGTTGCGGCCAAACAACACGCCAACGCCGTCGGGGCCGTACAGTTTGTGGCTGGAGAAGGCATAGAAATCACAGCCTAGTGCCTGCACATCATGCCGACCATGGACGATGCCCTGGGCTCCATCCACCACGGTCAGGGCGCCATGGGTCCGGGCCATCGCCAGCAAGGTTTCCAGCGGTTGCCAGGCCCCCAGCACATTGGATAACTGGCTCACCGCCAACAGGCGCGTGCGGGGGCCGATCAGTCCGACGGCGGCTTCAACATCGATCACGCCGTCGGCATTGAGCGGCAATACCACTAACTCCAAGCCGCGACGTTTGGCCAGTTGCTGCCACGGCAGCAGATTGGCGTGGTGTTCCAAGGCGCTGATGACGATCTCATCGCCCGTTGTGAATAAGTGCTCAAGGCCATAGGCCAAGAGGTTCAGCGCAGACGTCGCGCCATGGGTAAACACTATTTGCCCGCTATCACCTGCGTTCAACCACTGTGCAACCTTGCTGCGGCTGTCTTCGAAAGCCTGGGTCGCATGGGCGCCGGGCAAGTGTTGGGCGCGGTGCACATTGGCTGCGCCATTGGCGTAGTAATGGCTGATCGCATCCAGCAGCGCCTGGGGTTTTTGAGTGGTGGCGGCGTTGTCCAGATAGGTCTGGTCCTGCCGTTGCAGGGTGGCGATGGCCGGAAAGTCGGCGCGCCAGGGGGAGGGCACAAGCATGATGATCAAGACTCGTATAAGCGGGCCGCACCGCGAAGGCGCGGCCCACTAGTGGCATCGAGTGGCTGCTTAGTTGTGAGCGTGCAGCGCTTCGTTCAGTTCGATGGCCGATTTGTGGGTTTTGCACTCCACGGCACCGGTCTCGGAGTTGCGACGGAACAGCAGGTCCGGTTGGCCGGCCAGCTCGCGCGCCTTGACCACTTTGACCAGTTGGTTCTGCTCATCGAGCAGCGCGACTTTGGTCCCGGCGGTCACGTACAGGCCCGACTCCACGGTATTGCGGTCGCCCAATGGGATACCGATACCGGCGTTGGCGCCGATCAGGCAGCCTTCGCCGACCTTGATCACAATGTTGCCGCCGCCCGACAGGGTGCCCATGGTGGAACAACCGCCGCCCAGGTCCGAGCCCTTGCCGACGAATACGCCGGCCGACACGCGGCCTTCGATCATGCCCGGGCCTTCGGTGCCGGCGTTGAAGTTGACGAAGCCTTCGTGCATCACGGTGGTGCCTTCGCCCACGTAGGCGCCCAGGCGCAGGCGCGCGGCGTCAGCGATACGCACACCGGCCGGCACCACGTAGTCGGTCATTTTCGGGAACTTGTCCACCGAGAACACTTCCAGCAGCTCGCCACGCAGGCGCGCTTCCAGTTGGCGCTCGGCCAACTCGCTGATGTCGATCGCGCCCTGGCTGGTCCAGGCCACGTTCGGCAGTTGCGGGAACACGCCGGCCAGGCTCAGGCCGTGGGGCTTGACCAGGCGATGGGACAACAGGTGCAACTTGAGGTAGGCCTCAGGCGTGGAGGTCAGTGCGGCGTCTTCGGCCAGCAGGGTGGCAACCAGCGGCGTGTGGCTTTCGGCCAGACGGCTGAGCAGCGCGGCCTGGGTCGCGTCGACGCCCTTGAGTGCGTCCGCCAGTTGCAGGGCCTGGGTGACGGTGAAGGTGATGGCTTGGTTGCCTTCGCTGTAACCGAGGATCGGTGCGATGGCCGCGACGATTTCAGCCGACGGGTTGAGCAAGGGGTGTGCGTAGAACACTTCCAGCCAAGCGCCTTGGCGGTTCTGAGTGCCGACGCCGAAGCCCAGGCTGAATAGGGAATGGGACATGCTGTTACCTCTACAAAAATAAAAGGGCTGGCCTACTTGAGGGCCGCCGAATAAATGTCTGGCTTGAAGCCAATCAGGGTTCTGTCTCCGAGATCCAGCACCGGGCGCTTGATCATCGAGGGTTGCGCGAGCATCAATTCAATGGCTTTCGACTGATCGAGATCGGCTTTGCGTTCGTCTTCGAGTTTGCGAAAGGTGGTGCCCGCGCGGTTCAACACCACTTGCCAACCGTGCTCGTTGCACCATTGGGTCAAGTGCTCACGGTCGATACCGGCCGTTTTGTAGTCATGGAACTCATAATTCACGGCGTGCTCATCGAGCCAGGTACGTGCCTTTTTCATGGTGTCGCAGGCTTTGATACCGAAAAGGTGCAACGTTTTGCTTGAAGCGGTCAAGGAATTGCCCCCCTCTGATCCGATGGAGTGTGCTGATGAAAGTCAAAGGTCTGGGATTATGCCACGCCCAGCGCATTTGGGTGCCGCTCGTCAGCACCGTGCGACTTTTGTGCAAAAGCCATCGCGCAGCATAGGCGGCTAATATGGCACTTCAACGGCGAGTTGTTGCCTGATGTGTGTCGTTGCGAGTCGATTGTCCGGGAACCCCGCCTTATGCAAACCGCCTACACCGTTCTTATCCTGCTGATGCTGGTTAGTGCTTCGCGCCTGGTCGGGCGTGTTATCCCGCTACCGTTGCCCTTGGTGCAGATTGCCGCGGGCGCTTTGCTGGCCTGGCCCACGTTGGGGCTGCATGTGGCCCTGGACCCGGAGTTGTTTCTGTTTCTGTTCCTGCCGCCACTGCTGTTTTCCGATGGTTGGCGCATGCCCAAACGTGAATTGTGGCGCCTGCGCGGGCCGATCCTGACGCTGGCAGTGGGGCTGGTGCTGTTTACCGTGGTCGGCGCCGGTTACTTCATCCACTGGATATTGCCTACGATCCCGCTGCCGGTGGCCTTCGCCCTGGCGGCCGTGTTGTCGCCGACGGACGCCGTGGCGGTGTCGGCCATTTCCCAGAATCGGTTGCCGACCCCGCTGATGCACATGCTGCAGGGGGAGGCCTTGATGAATGACGCGTCGGGCCTGGTGACCTTCAAGTTCGCCCTGGCAGCGGCGTTGACCGGGATTTTTTCCCTGGCGGATGCCAGCCTGACCTTCGTGCTGGTCGCCCTTGGTGGCCTGGCGGTGGGCGTCGCCTTGAGCTGGGTGGTCGGTCGGTTGCGGGCCTGGATGATCGCGCGGGGCTGGGACGATCCGGCGACTCATGTGGTGTTTATGTTGCTGTTGCCCTTCGCCGCCTATGTGCTGGCCGAACGCCTGGGGGCGTCGGGGATTTTGTCGGCGGTAGCGGCAGGGATGATGCAAAGCTGGCTCGACCTGCTGCCGCGCCAGACCAGCACGCGCCTACTCAACCGCAGCGTGTGGTCGTTGCTGGAATTTGCCTTCAATGGCCTGATTTTCCTGCTGTTGGGCCTTCAATTACCGGACATCATCAAGGCCGTGGTGAGCCATGAGTCGACGCTGTGGCCGACCTTGCTGTATCGCTGCCTGGATGTGATCGCGATCTTTCTGGTGCTGGTGGCCTTGCGCTATATCTGGGTGCAGAGCATCTGGCGTCTGTCGGGCATGTTGCGGCGCTTGCGTGGGAAAAGTGAGCTGACGCTGATGCCGGATGCCCGGTCCTGTTGGCTGTTGACCGTCGGCGGTGTCCGCGGTGCCGTGACCTTGGCCGGTGTGATGTCGGTGCCGCTGCTGCTGGCGCCAGGCAAGGCTTTCCCCGAGCGCGACCTGCTGATCTTCATTGCCGCCGGCGTGATCCTGCTGTCGCTGATCGCTGCCTGTATTGCGTTGCCGCTTTTATTGCGCGGGATCGAAAAAAGCCCCGACGAAAAGCGCCACAAGGAAGTGCGCGAAGCCTGGAAAAAGACGGCCGTGGCCGCGATTCATGCCCTGGAGGCCGAGGAACAGCCCGGGACCGAGAGCCACGACGCCGCCCAAGCCGCATTGGCCACCGAGCTTAAAGCGCGCTTGATGTCGGAATATCGCCATCAGTTGGACGTCTTCAACGATTCGGCCGAAGCCCAGGCGCTGGCGCAACAGATGGACTTGCTGGAGCGAAAATTACGCCTCAAGGCTTTGCGCGCCCAGCGGCTGGAGCTATACAGCTTGAGCCGTCATCACCAGATTGGTGATGACGTGTTGAGAGAGGTGCTGGCGGAGCTGGACATGAGTGAGGCGAACCTGGGGCCCGTGAAGTAAGCGCTTGGAAGACTGAACATTGGGTGCCCGAAGGATTGCCATCCCTCGGGCTCTCGCTGCGTCTGGCTTAACGCCGGCGCTGAATGAAATCGCGAATTCGCTCCGCTGCCTCCACACACTCAGCCAGCGGCGCAACCAGCGCCAGGCGCACTCGACCGGCCCCGGGGTTGACCCCGTCCACGTCCCGCGACAGGTACGAGCCCGGCACCACCGTCACATGTTCTTCCACGAACAGGTCGCGGCAGAACGCGGCGTCGTCACCCTGCACATTCGGCCATAGGTAGAACCCGCCGTCCGGCGCCTGCACGTCCAGTACCGGCTTGAGAATGGCTAACACGGCCTCGAACTTCTCGCGGTACAGATCACGGTTGGCCAGCACATGGGCCTCGTCCTGCCAGGCCGCGATACTGGCGAGCTGGGTTTGCACCGGCATTGCGCAGCCATGATAGGTGCGATACAGCAGGAAACCTTTGAGGATATCGGCGTCACCGGCCACGAAGCCGGAGCGCAGCCCTGGCAGGTTGGAACGCTTGGACAGGCTGTGGAACACCACGCAACGCTTGAAGTCCTGGCGACCCAGTTCCACACAAGCACTGAGCAGGCCTGGCGGCGGGGTTTGCTCGTCGAAATACAGCTCGCTGTAGCACTCGTCGGCAGCGATCACGAAATCATATTCGTCGGCCAGGGCGATGAGTTTTTTCAGGGTCTGGACCGGAATCAGCGCGCCGGTCGGGTTGCCCGGTGAGCACAGAAACAGGATCTGGCAGCGTTTCCAGATATCCGGCGAAACCGCGTCGAAATCCGGGTTGAAGCCATTGCTGTCCAGGCACGGCAGGTAGTGCGGCTTGGCCCCGGCGAGGAACGCGGCGCCTTCATAGATCTGGTAGAACGGGTTCGGGCTCACCACCAGTGCGTCTTCACTGCGATTGACCACGGTTTGGGTGAAGGCAAACAAGGCTTCCCGGGTGCCGTTGACCGGCAAAATAGTGCGCGCCGGATCGAGCCACCCCTTGGGTACATTGAAGCGCCGTTCGCACCAGGCGCCGATGGCCTCGCGCAAGGCGGGAATGCCCAGGGTGGTCGGGTACACCGCCATCTGGTCGAGGTTATTAGCCAGGGCGTCGGCCACGAACTGCGGGGATTTGTGCTTGGGCTCGCCAATGGACAGCGCAATCGGGCGCTTCGCCGGGTTCGGTGTCACGCTGCCCAGCAGGGCGCGCAACTTTTCGAACGGGTAGGGTTGGAGCTGGTTCAGGGCGTTGTTCATCGGTGTATCTCGTGCAAGGCGTTAAAAACGGCGAAGGGGGCGGTGGGCCGCCCCTGGTATCAAATCGTCAGGCGCGTCAGTTCAACGCCCGGCTCCTGGGGCACGCTCAACTGTTGGACGATGGCTTCCTGCAAGCGTCGGCACAGCTCGGGGTCGGACAACGGTTGGTTGTCGGCATCGGTAATAAAGAACACGTCTTCCACGCGTTCGCCCAGGGTCGCAATCTTGGCGTTTTGCAACGACAGGTCGAACTCCAGGAAAATCCCGCCGATGCGCGCCAATAGGCCCGGACGGTCCGGCGCGCTCAGTTCCAGCACGGTGACTGGGCGCTGGGCATCGTTGGAGATGGTGACCTGGGGTGCGAAGGCGAAGTGCTTGAGCTGGCGTGGGACCCGACGCTGGATGATGGTGGGGTAATCGTCGGGGTTGCGCAGGGCTTCGGTAAGGCCTTCGCGGATTTTCTTTACCCGCGCCGGATTGTCGCCGATCGAGTCGCCATCGGTGTCTAGCACGATGTAGGTGTCGAGGGTGAACTGGCTGCTGGAAGTGATCACCCGTGCGTCGTGGATGTTCAGGTTGAGCTGGTCCATGGCGGCCACGGTCACGGCGAAGAAGTCGTGCTGGTCCGGTGCATAGATGAAAATCTGCGTGCCGCCCTCGAACTCGCGCTGAGTGGTTTCCTTGATCAACACCAGCGGGCCGCCATCGGCAGGCTGCTGCAAAATGGCGTCGGTGTGCCAGGCGACATCGCCGGCGGTGTGGCGCAGGAAGTAATCGTCTCCCAACTGCGACCACAGTTGCTCGACATCGTCCGGGTCGTTGCCGCCGCGTACGAGGATATCCAGCGCCGCACTTTGGGTGCGGCGGATCTGCTCTTCGCGGTCCACTGGGTTTTCCAGGCCACGGCGCAGGGCGCGCTTGGTCTCGGTGTACAGCTGACGCAGCAGGCTGGCGCGCCATGAATTCCACAGAGTGGGGTTGGTGGCGTTGATATCGGAGACGGTGAGCACGTATAGGTAGTCGAGGCGGGTTTCATCGCCGACCACCTGGGCGAAATCATGGATCACCTGCGGATCGGACAAGTCCTTGCGCTGGGCAGTGGTCGACATCACCAGGTGGTTCTGCACCAGCCAGACAATCAGGCGGCTGTCCCACAACGGCAATTGGTGACGCTGGCAAAAAGCCTCGGCATCGACGGCGCCGATTTCCGAGTGATCGCCATGCCGGCCCTTGCCGATGTCGTGGTACAGCCCGGCCAGGTAGATCAGCTCGGGCTTGGGCAGTTTGGCCATCAACTTACTGGCCAGCGGGAATTTTTCCGATACCTGGGTGTACTGCAACTTACGCAGATGTTTGATCAGGTTCAGGGTGTGCGCATCGACGGTATAGATATGAAACAGGTCGTGCTGCATTTGCCCGACGATAAAACCGAACTCCGGTAAATAGCGCCCGAGGATGCCGTAACGGTTCATGCGGCGCAGGTTGCGGTGGATGCCGATCTTGCATTTGAACAGCTCGATGAACAGGCTGGTGTTGCGGATATCGTTGCGGAAGTCTTCGTCGATCAGGTAGCGGTTTTCCCGCAGCAGGCGAATGGTGTCGGCGCGCACGCCTTTGATTTCCGGCTGCTGGGCCATCAGCACGAAGATTTCCAGCATCGCGAATGGCGTGCGGCGGAACACGTTGTCGCTGCGTGCTTCGATATAACCGTCGTGCAACTGGAAGCGCGCATTGATAGGTTGCGGCGGCGCTTCGTCTTCGGGGGCCAGGATCACCTCTTCGAAGTGCTGAATGATCAGGTCGCTCAGCTGCGCAATGCTCATGACCACGCGGTAGTACTGCTGCATGAAGCTTTCGATACTGGTCTTGGCGTCTTCGCCTTCAAACCCCAGCAGCGAGGCGATGGAGCGCTGATGGTCGAACAGCAAACGATCTTCGGCGCGCCCGGCAAGCATGTGCAGGGCGTAGCGCACTTTCCACAGGAACTCCTGGGAGGAGGCCAGCAGCGCATTCTCGCTTTCTACCAGGAAGCCTTCGCCGGCCAGGGCGCGCAGGTTCAGGGTGCCGTATTCGCGACGGGCCACCCACAGAATGGTCTGGATGTCCCGCAGCCCTCCGGGTGAACCCTTGACGTTGGGTTCCAGGTTGTACTCGGTGTCGTTGTACTTGTGATGCCGGGCTTTCTGCTCGGCGCGCTTGGCCAGGAAGAAATCCTTGCTCGGCCACATGTGCGCCGTGCTGGTGACGTCGAGCATGCGCTGGCGCAGGCGCTCGGGGCCGGCGATGGTGCGGCTTTCCATGAGGTTGGTGATCACGGTGAGGTCGGCACGGGCCTCTTCGGCGCATTCGTCCACCGACCGTACGCTCTGGCCGACTTCCAGGCCGATGTCCCACAACAGTGTGAGAAAACGCTCGATGGAATCGCGAAAGATCTCATGGTCTGCACTGTCCAGCAGGATCAGCAGGTCGATGTCTGAGTACGGGTGCAATTCGCCGCGACCGTAGCCGCCGACCGCCACCAGGGCGATGTCGGCGTCAGTGCTCCAGGTGAACTGTTCCCAGGCCTTTTGCAGGATGTTATCGACGAACCAGGCGCGATCCTCGATCAGCCGGCGGATATCCCGGCCCTTGCGAAAGCGCTCATCGAGCACCTCGCGGGCCTGGCGAATGGCTTTTTTGAACGCGGCGATAGGGCTCGACTTCAGTGCCAGCTCGGCCTGGAACTGGCCACGGTCGAAGAGTTCGGGATCCACCTGGGGCATCGATCGGCTTTCCTTTCTATCTATGAGTCAGTCACAACACCGTTTGGGAAAACCAACGCAGCCTTGAATTACGCCGACACGCGCGGGATGGTGTCGTCCGAGCGCAGGGTGAAGATCTCGTAGCCGGTTTCGGTGACCAGTAGTGTGTGTTCCCACTGGGCCGAGAGCTTGCGGTCTTTGGTAATAGCGGTCCAGCCGTCGCCCAGCACCTTGGTGTCGGCCTTGCCCTGGTTGATCATCGGCTCGATGGTGAAGGTCATGCCGGCCTTGAGTTCCATGCCGGTGCCAGCGCGGCCGTAGTGCAGGATCTGCGGTTCTTCGTGGAACACCTTGCCGATGCCGTGGCCACAGAACTCGCGAACCACCGAAAAGCCGTTCTTTTCAGCGTGCTTCTGGATCACTTCGCCGATGTCGCCCAGGCGGCAGCCAGGTTTGACGATCTCGATAGCCTTGTACATGCATTCCTGAGTGACCTGGGACAGGCGCTCGGCCCAGACCGGCACGGTGCCGACGTGGAACATGCGGCTGGTATCGCCGTGATAGCCATCCTTGATCACGGTGACGTCGATGTTCAGCGTGTCGCCGTCCTTGAGCGGCTTGTCGCCTGGGATGCCGTGGCAGACCACGTGGTTGATCGATGTGCAGATCGACTTGGGAAAGCCTTTGTAGTTGAGCGGGGCAGGGATAGCCTTTTGCACATTGACGATGTAGTCGTGGCAGATACGGTCGAGTTCCTCGGTGGTGACGCCGGGCTTGACGTGTTCGGCAATCATTTCCAGCACATCGGCCGCCAGTTTGCCGGCAACGCGCATGCCGGCGATGTCTTCGGCGGTTTTCAAAGTAACGGTCATACAGGCTCTCTCTAGCGCGAGGCGCTGAAATCAAAACGGTTTACGGGTGTGCGACAAAAGGTTACAGAATTCGCACAAGCCCTGAAAAACGCGATTCTAACAGACGATGCTCTCAAGTCATGAGGGTCTGACGATCGCTTCTCTCTATAGGGTGGGGGTATCCGGACTCAATTCAAAGGGTTGCGCGAGTGGCCTTCAAGGCAGTTGTGATTGCAGGTTTCGTTTTCGCCCTTCGTGTGGTATAAAATGCGCCGCTTTCCGGGGATACCCCGAAAAGCTTAAATCCACACACGTGTCGACACGATGACCTGGGTGCCGGAGGCCTTGATGCCGCTGGTTGGTCATTGGGATACGTGGAGGCCAAACCCGACTTACTTAAGGAACTATCATGTCCCAAGTCAACATGCGCGATATGCTGAAGGCCGGTGTGCACTTCGGTCACCAGACCCGTTACTGGAACCCGAAAATGGGTAAATACATTTTCGGCGCGCGTAACAAGATCCACATCATC
>Ga0308172_1000560_pt1 | contig 43659 bp, 41 predicted proteins | sample PhyGR2_FD_202134 | JGI IMG/M metagenome (GOLD analysis project Ga0308172, IMG submission 202134) | Phyllosphere microbial communities from UC Gill Tract Community Farm, Albany, California, United States - DLSLSG.R2 | ecosystem: Host-associated > Plants > Phyllosphere > Unclassified | place: USA... | reverse complement strand
AGCCATTCCGAAAGAGATGCTGCCTGTCGTCGACAAACCGATGATCCAGTACATCATTGACGAGTGTGTTGCCGCGGGTATTAAAGAGATTGTGCTGGTCACGCATGCTTCTAAAAATGCGGTTGAAAACCACTTCGACACCACCTATGAACTGGAAGCGCTGCTTGAAGCGCGTGTGAAGCGTCAGCTGCTGAGCGAAGTGCAGTCTATCTGCCCGCCAGGCGTAACCATCATGAACGTGCGCCAGGCACAGCCGCTGGGCCTGGGCCACTCCATTCTGTGTGCCCGCCCGATGATCGGTGATAACCCGTTCGTCGTCGTGCTGCCAGACGTCCTGCTGGATGATTCTACCGCTGACCACATGCGTTATAACCTCGCTGCGATGGTTGCCCGTTTCGAAGAGACCGGCCACAGCCAGGTTCTGGCGCAGCATATGCCAGCGTCCGATCTCTCTGAGTACTCCGTGATCACCACTGAAGAGCCGATTGATCACCCAGGCGACGTGAGCACCATTACCGGTTTCGTTGAGAAGCCAGAAGATACGGCAGGCCTGAGCTCTGACCTGGCTGCGGTAGGCCGCTATGTGCTGTCTGCTGATATCTGGGCAGAACTGGAGCGCACTGAGCCAGGCGCATGGGGCCGTATCCAGCTGACCGATGCGATTGCCAGCCTGAGCAAACATAAAACCGTTGATGTTTCGCTGCTGACCGGTCACAGTTTCGACTGCGGTCGTAAACTCGGATACATGCAGGCGTTTGTCTCTTACGGACTGCGCAGCAACGCGCAGGGTCGTGATTTCCGCGAAGCTATCCAGACCATCCTCGCAAAACAAAAGTAAACCATTCGCCGCGTTCTGCGCGGCAGATTGAAAGGAGCTCACATGGCAATTTTGGTAACGGGCGGAGCAGGGTACATCGGCTCCCATACGGTACTGGCGCTGTTGCAGCGCGGTGATGATGTTGTGGTTCTGGATAACCTCTGCAATGCCTCTCGCGAAGCGATTAACCGCGTTGAGAAACTGGCGGGTAAGAAAGCGACTTTCGTTGAAGGCGATATCCGTGACCGTGCCTGTCTGCGTGACCTGTTCGCCTCCAACAGCATTTCAGCCGTGATCCACTTCGCAGCGCTGAAAGCGGTAGGTGAATCGACCCGCATGCCGCTGGAGTACTACGAGAACAACGTCGCGGGCACCGTGGTGCTGCTGGAAGAGATGCGCAATGCCGGCGTCTGGAACTTCATCTTCAGTTCATCAGCGACCGTCTACGGCGCAGCTGCACCGGTTCCTTACGTTGAGACCACCCCGATTGGCGGCACGACGAGTCCTTACGGCACCTCTAAGCTGATGATCGAGTTCGTGATGCGCGACTTCGCGAAAGCAGAGCCGAAGTTCAAGGCGATTGCCCTGCGTTACTTCAACCCGGTTGGCGCGCATGAGTCAGGCGAAATCGGTGAAGACCCGACGGGCATCCCGAACAACCTGCTGCCGTACATCGCGCAGGTCGCGATTGGCCGCCTGGAGAAGCTGGGCGTGTTTGGCGGCGATTACGATACGCCAGACGGCACCTGCCTGCGTGACTACATCCACGTGGTTGACCTGGCCGAAGGGCACCTGAAAGCGCTGGACCATCTGAGCAAAGTGGAAGGCTACACCGCCTTTAACCTGGGCGGCGGCAAAGGCTTCTCCGTGCTTGAGATGATCAAGGCATTCGAGAAGGCATCCGGTAAGGCGATCCCGTTTGAGATCAAGCCACGCCGTGACGGCGATCTGCCTGCGTTCTGGGCCGATGCATCACTCGCAAACAGTACGCTCGACTGGCGCGTGACGCGCGGCATCGATGAGATGATGCGCGATACGTGGAACTGGCAGAGCAAGAACCCGGATGGGTTTCGGTAGTTGAAAAGATAGAGGCGAACTTAGGTTCGCCTTTTTTATATATGTTTTGAATTTTCCTAAAGGCCTTTCTCACTAATCTGATTGCATCACCCTGGCGCATCAGTAACCATCACCTACTGCATCAAAGTGCTCATTAGTTGAACTAACACCCGCGCCATAAACGCATTTTATTCGTAATAGCTATATCTGAGTGATAGAATTTACGATTGTTGAATGATAAACCCGCTTAAGTAATTTCATTAATAAAGTGATATCAATCAACTGAATGCTGAACATCTGGCAGGTTCATGTTGTCAGCATACTTATCCGATCAAAGATAATCAGCATCGTGGGAGCTGTAACCCAGGGGCGGTAGCGTGCCCTGAAAACACCTATGATTGTCTGCTTTTTATTCAGGCGTCCATGCCTCAGATAGCTTGTCAGGAATAAACACGTTATGAAGATTCTGATCACTGGTGGTGCAGGGTTTATCGGTTCAGCGGTTGTGCGTCATGTTATCAATAATACGAACGATGAAGTCATTAACGTTGATAAACTGACCTATGCGGGCAATCTTGAATCGTTGAAAGAGGTAAGCTGCAATGCACGCTACACTTTTAAGCAGATCGACATCTGCGATGGGCAGGCTATTGCTGAAGCATTAAATGAGTTTCAACCAGATGCCATCATGCATCTGGCCGCTGAAAGCCACGTAGACCGTTCAATCACTGGCCCTGCTGAATTTGTTCAGACCAACGTGGTAGGTACCTACACACTACTGGAAGCGACCCGTCAATACTGGAGCGCATTGCCAGAAGAACGTAAAGCAGCATTCCGTTTTCATCATATCTCGACTGATGAAGTTTATGGTGACCTGCCGCATCCGGATGAAATGGACGGCGAATTGCCGCTGTTCACTGAAGAAACCCCTTATGCACCCAGCAGCCCTTACTCCTCGACTAAAGCAGCCAGCGATCATCTGGTTCGCGCCTGGGGCCGCACTTATAAATTGCCAGTCATCGTAACCAACTGTTCTAACAACTACGGTCCTTATCATTTTCCGGAGAAACTCATTCCACTGATCATCAGCAATGCGCTGGAAGGTAAACCACTGCCAATCTATGGCAAGGGCGACCAGATCCGTGACTGGCTCTATGTTGAAGATCATGCGCGCGCTCTTTACACCGTGGTTAAAAATGCAGAGACGGGCACCACGTATAACATCGGTGGACATAACGAAAAGAAAAATATTGATGTTGTGCTGAAAGTCTGCGAACTGCTGGACCAGCTGCGTCCAAAAGCCACACCGTACAGTGATCAGATCACCTATGTTCAGGACCGTCCGGGACACGATCGCCGCTACGCTATTGATGCCGCTAAGATTGAGAAAGATCTTGGCTGGAAACCGGAAGAGACCTTTGAAACGGGCCTGAAGAAAACCGTTGAATGGTACTTTAACAATTCAGAGTGGATTGAGCATGTGAAGAGCGGTGCGTATCAGAACTGGATCGAACAGAACTACGAGAAGCGTAGCTAATGAATATTCTGCTTTTTGGTAGAAACGGTCAGGTCGGCTGGGAACTGCAGCGTGCCCTGGCTCCGTTGGGCAATCTTATCGTAGTGGATCGCCATTCCACTGACTACTGTGGTGATTTTGAAAATCCACAAGGTCTGGCCGAAACGGTGCGCAGGATTAAGCCAGCGGTTATCGTCAATGCCACTGCTTATACGGCGGTGGATAAAGCGGAATCTGAGCAGGATAAGGCCCGTCTGGTTAACGCCACTTCTATTGAAGCGCTGGCTATTGCTGCCAACGAGACCGGTGCATGGTTAATCCATTACTCTACCGATTATGTGTTTGACGGATCGGGCGATCGGCCGTGGCGTGAAGACGATGCTACAGCGCCGCTTAACACCTACGGTCAGACCAAGCTGGAAGGTGAGCAGGCTGTTGTTAATAACATGACGAAATACCTGATCTTCCGCACCAGTTGGGTTTATGCCGCGAAAGGGAATAACTTTGCCAAAACGATGCTGAAACTGGCAAAAGACCGTGAATCCCTGTCAGTGATAAACGATCAGTTTGGCGCGCCCACCGGTGCTGAGTTAATTGCTGACTGCACTGCTCATGCAATCAGAGTGGTTCTGAATGACAGCAGCGTTGCTGGCCTGTATCACCTCATTGCAGCGGGTGAGACGACCTGGCATGCCTATGCTTCTAAAGTCATCACATTTGCGAAAGCGCAGAGTGTTGAACTGCAGGTACAGACAATCAATGCCGTGCCAACCAGTGCATTCCCTACACCGGCTAAACGACCGGCGAACTCGAGACTCAATACAGAAAAGTTTCAGCAGGCCTTTGGTCTGACCCTGCCCGACTGGACGGTCGGCGTTGAACGTATGTTGCTCGAAACGCTTATTTAATAGAAACGGGCCGCTATAGCGGCCTGACTAATTAAGGTGAAATTGTGAAAAAGAATAAAGGTATTATTCTCGCTGGTGGCTCAGGAACGCGCCTATATCCGGTAACCATGGCTGTCAGTAAGCAATTGCTCCCGGTCTATGATAAGCCAATGATCTATTATCCGCTCAGTACGCTGATGCTGGCAGGGATCAACGATATTCTGATTATCAGTACGCCACAGGATACACCGCGCTTTGAGAGCCTGCTGGGCGATGGTTCTCAGTGGGGGATTTCGATTCAGTATAAGGTTCAGCCGAGTCCGGATGGACTGGCGCAGGCCTTTATTATTGGTGAAGAGTTTATTGGTGATGATTCAGTCGCACTGATTCTGGGCGACAATATTTTCTACGGCCATGACCTCTACAAGCAGCTTGAAGCCGCGTCAGTGAAAGATGGAGGGGCTACGGTCTTTGCTTATCATGTTACTGATCCTGAGCGATATGGTGTTGTTGAGTTTGATAGCGAAGGTAAAGCCATTTCACTGGTAGAAAAACCTGAAAACCCTAAAAGTAACTACGCAGTTACCGGCCTTTATTTCTACGATAATAGTGTAATAGAAATAGCTAAGAGTCTGAAACCATCATCAAGGGGTGAACTTGAGATCACTGATATTAATCGCATATACATGGAGAAGGGTGAATTATCAGTATCTATAATGGGGCGCGGGCATGCCTGGTTAGATACAGGAACCCATCAAAGTCTAATGGAGGCAAATAACTTTATTCAAACTATTGAATCTCGGCAAGGTTTGAAAGTAGCGTGCCCTGAAGAAATTGCTTATCGGATGAGCTTTATTGATAAAACGCAGCTAATAAAATTAGCTAAACCATATATGAAAAATGAATACGGTAAATATCTCATGGCTTTGGTTGAAGGGCGCATTTAATGAAAATTATTGAAACTAAACTCTCTGGCGTCAAAATTATTGAGCCAAACGTGTATGGTGATGAACGTGGTTTTTTCATGGAAACCTGGCAGCAAAAAAAATTCGAAGAGCTTGTTTGCCCACGGAGTTTTGTTCAAGATAATCATTCCAGATCTACAAAAGGCATCCTGCGGGGGTTACACTATCAGACAGAAAATACACAAGGCAAACTAGTCCGGGTTGTTTCCGGCGAAGTTTTCGATGTCGCTGTTGATATTCGCAAATCATCGAGTACTTTCAGCCAGTGGATTGGTGTGCATCTTTCTGCAGAAAATAAACGGCAGTTATGGATTCCAGAAGGATTTGCTCACGGATTTTTTGTACTATCTGATAGTGCTGAATTTTTGTATAAGTGTACTGATTACTATAATCCTGCGCATGAACATACAATTCTCTGGAATGATGCCACTTTAAATATTGATTGGCCCATCAAAGCAGGTGAATCTCCACAACTATCTGCAAAAGATGAAAATGGCCAAAAATTTATCGACGCGGTATATTTTAGCTAGTTTAAATATATATTAATTGCCGGTAATTTTTTGTTGCTAACTAAACATTCCAATTGGCTTGAAATCATTCATGAGTAATTTTAAATCTACCATAAAGCTTACACTCGATCTCGCGAAAAGAGAAATAGCCTCTCGTTACAAAGGTTCATTGCTGGGTTACTTATGGGCTGTATTTACTCCCTTACTTCTGTTGTTAGTTTATACATTTGTATTTGGTAGCGTTTTTAAATCTAAATGGGTCGGCTTTGATACCACTAAAGGTGACTTTGCAATTGTATTGTTCATTGGTATGCTCACATTTAATATATTCGCCGACAGCGTATCACGCTCTCCATGGCTTATCACAGGGAATGCAAACTTCGTCAAAAAAGTTATATTCCCGGTTGTCATTCTTCCCGTGGTCAACATGTGCTCGGCGCTTTTCAATTTTGTTATGGGAATGATACCCTGGTTTATTCTTACTTGCCTTTATCATGGACTTCCTCCGGCAACTATATTTTTAATTCCAATATATATTTTACCAGTGGTATTCATTGGGTTAGGAGGAAGTTGGTTTATTTCCGCCTTAGGTGTTTATTTTAGAGATGTTGGCCAATTTATCGGCGTAATGGTAATGCTCTTAATGTTTTCATCGCCAGTTTTTTATCCGGTTTCAGCGGTACCAGAAAAATTTAGAATAATATTCGAGATTAACCCTATAGCTAGCACGATTGAAATGGTTCGTGAAATTTCGGTATTTGGAACCATTCCGCCAGCTAAAGAGTTTGTTATACCTTTTTTAATCTCACTATTCATAACTTTTTTGGGATACGCTTTCTTTCAAAAGTCAAAAAAAGGTTTTGCTGATGTGCTCTGAATATAGTCTCATAATTGATGATATATCTAAGCAATATAAAATGTATGCAAGTCCGAAACATAGATTTTTGGATTTATTCAGTAATGGTGCCTTAGGTAAGAATAAAAATTTTTACGCTCTTAAAAACTTTAGCTTAAAAGTTAAGAAAGGAGAGTCGATTGGTATACTTGGCAAGAATGGCGCTGGTAAGTCAACATTACTTCAAATACTCGCGGGTATAATCCCCCCTAGTTCTGGCTCTATTACTGTCAATGGAAATGTTTCGGCCCTGCTTGAATTGGGGGCAGGATTCAATCCAGAATTTTCAGGTCGAGAAAACATTGAAATCAGTGCAACTATCTATGGTGTACGATTAACTGAAGAAAAAATAAAAAGCATAATAGATTTTGCAGATATCGGTGATTTTATTGAACAACCAGTTAAAGTTTATTCAAGTGGAATGTTTATTCGATTAGCTTTTGCTATCGCCTCTCAAATGGAACCAGATATTTTAATTGTCGACGAGGCTCTTTCTGTTGGCGATCTTCAGTTTCAGACCAAATGTCTCCGTCTTATCCAAAAGTTGAGAGAGAAAGGCTGTACCTTTGTTTTTGTTTCCCATAGTCCACGTATGGTTGAGCTTTTTTGCGATCGTGCTATATGGCTGCAAAATGGAAGTGTAAAATCAGATGGTGAACCAAAGAAAGTCGTTCGAGCTTATGAAAACTTCATGGTTGGCGGACTTGATAGTGATGCTGCTGAAATGCCGGCTATCGCAACAGGTGAAGATGTTAATTTCGAAAACAACTTTTTAAAAATATCACAAAGTCATCATATAGAAGCGAAAACTGGCTTTGCCATTGATAGTGTGAGCATCAAAGTTGACGATGAATACAATCCTAATTCTATCGTCAGCAAAAAATCTAAAATGATGGTTGAAGCTTGTTTTACTTTAGCTCATCCCGTAAACAAACCTTTATGGGCAGTAGGTCTTTTTAATGAACTTAACCAGCCTGTTTTGCACTTTAATACTGATAATACAGGTGTGATTTTTGATAACAGTGAAAATACTAATCTAAAAGGAATCATTCGCTTTACGTTTGATTTACCCTCTATACGTCCTGGGGAATATTTAGTGGCCATAGGTCTTGATGATGGGGTGCCAGGAACAAGTGAAGTTTTAGTCCACCTTTACGATGCATTTAAAATGAGAGTTACACCTGCAAACGAATCGCCACAGGCTGGCTATTTACAAATAAAAAATGGCATTGTTGAGATTGTAAATGAAAAATAACTATCGTCTTCCTGCAGATTATAATTCAAGAGTGGATTATGAAAAATATATCGATGGACATGACTCGCTTCATTCAACGGTTTATCAACCACAAGTCTATAAGTCAGCTTTTGAAATCGTCAAAAGAACACATGCTAAATATTTAATTGATATTGGTTGTGGCGACGGTAGCAAAGTCGCACAGGTAAGGGAATTTAAATCTGATTGCGAAGTTATATTGATAGACCACGAATATATTATAAACAATATAGTAAAAAAATATGACTTTGCGCAGTATATCTCTGCAGATTTTGATGTCGAGATTCCACCTATCGATGAGTCAATTTTAAAAGAATCAGTAATTGTATGTAGCGATGTGGTTGAACATTTACTTAAACCTGAGATAATAATCGATTTTTTCCGTAAGTGTAAGAGTCTTGTTAAGGCAATAGTTATCTCAACACCCGACAGAGTGGAGGAAAGAGGTTACTTTGATTATGGTCCACCAGCTAACCCTTACCATGTAAGAGAATGGACTTTAGATGAATTTAGCCGGCTATTAATGGATTATGGGTTTAGAGACAGGATGCTAGCCGGATTAACAATTTCGAATGACTATAATAATGTTAAAGCAACGCTATTCTGTGTTATAAGCAAATATTTTGAATATGAAGCTCCTGCTTTTTCATCTGTGAGCAGAATTACGAGCAACAAAAGTGTGTCCTTAAAAGATATTAAAAGCCTTTTCATAGCTGAAAGTGTTGAGGAATTAAATAATGATAGTTGGTATCTTATTGATTATCATCAAATGAAACATTATCCACTGATGCTCAAAATACCTGTTGAAGAATGCATTTCGCTCGCGAACCATCATGGGTTTAATGTCATATTCAGCACATCCCTGAAAACACACTTTAAAAAAGATAGAAGTTTTAAAGATAGAGGTATCAGAGCGGGAGAAGTTGAAATGGACATAAACTCTTTTGATGAGCCAATTGGTGCTATTAAAGGTGAATTAGTCAAAGATATCATTGCTAATAAAAGCGCAGCTATAAAACCATATATTTTCAACATATTAAATATGGGAGAAGCGAATTTATCTAAACCAATTTTTTCTTTTAAGAGGCTCAGGAAAGACTCCCTTAAACTATCATATTGGCATGAAAACATTACACGTAAGAATTACATCGTTGAGCTGGCATTTGGTGGCAGGGTAAAATGAAAAGAAATATCATTAATGCATTAAAGAAAAATGGTACATTCAGGAAAGCTTATTTCAAACTGGTTAATAAGGTACCGTTCATAGAAAATATTTTATCTTTATATCGTTACGCGAATTGGATGAGAAATTATAAGTCTTCAATAAGCGACAATGAAAAATACTTTAAAATATTTCACGAATTTAATACAGAAGCTATTAAGTCAGGTTTTGATGATGATGTTAGTAAACCAATCCTCATTATGACCACATATAATGACCACGACATTATAGAATCTATTATTCGAGAGAACGACAAGCTTGGATATGAACAAATCATTATTGACAACTGGTCAAGTGATGGTACTTGGCATATCATACAAAAACTTAAAAATGAGATTGATTCAATTTTAGATATTCAACAATACCCATTTGATGGACCTACAGATGATTACCAATGGAAATCAATGTTGGATCTTAAGGCCAGAATCGCCTCAAAATATAAAGGTAGATGGATTCTACATCAGGATAGTGATGAAATTACAATTTCACCTTTTCTTAACAGGGATATAAGGCATGTTTTAAATGCTGTAAAAAAGATGGGTTATAATGTCGTTCCATTAAGAATGTTGGATTTTACCCCTATTGATAATAGCTTTACCATCGGCAATCCTGTGACGCATTTTAAATATTACAGATTATCGCAAATTATTTCTTATGGGCTGCAAAATAAAGTATGGCTACAAGGTGATAATGAAGTTGATTTGAGCAGTATGGGAGGACATGATGTATCATTCTTGGGCAAAAAAGTTTTCCCAATACGTTTACCTCGCTTTCATTATAGTATTCGCTCCATCGAGCATGCGAAAAGTAAATACTCTCCTAAAAGACTTGAGCGTTCTGCAAGTGAACGCCAAAGTCTTGGCTGGCATACACATGTGGAAGTAAAGCTAAATGAAAAGGTGATTTATGATAAAGAAGAACTCATAAATTACAATTTTGATGATTTATATTCATCCCGATTCAATTGGTTTATTTATAATGACTAAATTAAAAATAATTAATATTGGGCCGGTGGAGTGGTTTTCTCCTCATTTCGCTTATGATAATGATCAAATCGAAGTGTTTAATTATGATCCATGGAAACAGGATGTTTCCCTTGTCGATTTTTGCCATTTGGTCAAACCCGATGTTTTATACATATTTCGTGGCGATATAGTCAGGAGTCAGTTGTTTCGGCTTCAACATATTCATCAAATAGAATTTTCTAGTGAGATTTATCCTTCAAATCCATTCAGTAACAAATACTCACAATGGTTAGGAATAAAAAAATTCATGCATTGCATGAAAGATATATCACCCTATGCTAATATTTTCCATTATGATCAATCAAGGAAAGGTTTCCTTGAAGCAATGGGATTGAATTTCAAATATCATTTTCTCCCGGTAAATATTTCTAGCTTCGAAGCGAATAACACTGAAGTGAAAAAAGATATCGACTTGCTTTTTTTCGGTCGCGCATCGCAAAGAAGATCCACAATATTTTCAAAAATCAAAGAGCGAAATTTGAAATTTGTTTGGATAGAAAACGGCTTGAACTGGAATGAACTTTCTGGATTTATATCGCGCGCTAAAGTAGTCCTTAATTTCGCGGCAGATGAGTGTGATAATTTTGAGCCAAGAATATTATTAGCTTTAGCCGGAGGTGCAAATGTAATCACCGAAAGATCTGTTGGGTTAGATTTATTTAATCGTGAGTTTCCAGGCTACTCTCGGTTCATAAAAATTGTCAAACCAAATGCTGAAGCAATCATTGATGCATATCGTTATTTTGAAGGAATGAGCGGAACAATCCACGATTTTGAATGTCATACTTCGCATTTATCTTCAAATACATTTATTTTAAACGAGCTAAGTTTATAAATTTAAGGGGATTATAATGGATATATTGGTAACAGGTGGCGCAGGTTACATTGGATCACATACAGTCCTCTCATTGTTGGAAAAAAACTATTCGGTAGTAGTTATCGACAACTTATGCAATTCGTCTATGACTGCGCTTAAAAGAGTGCAGAAGATTTGTAATAAAAATATAAAGTTTTATCAAGGTGACGTAAGAGATAAAAAATTATTAAGAGAAATTTTTAAAGAAAATGATATAGATTGTGTTATTCATTTTGCTGGACTCAAATCAGTTGGGGAATCAGTTGCACGACCATTAAGTTATTACGAAAATAATTTTAGCGGGACACTTACAATTCTTGATGTTATGGCAGAGTATAATATCAGAAAATTAATATTTAGCTCTTCTGCAACAGTATATGGTGATCCGCAAGAAATTCCTTTAAAAGAGACCAGTCACGTAGGTGGAACAACGAATCCTTACGGGACTTCCAAATATTTCGCAGAAAAAGCATTGATTGATTATGCTAAGAGTAATTCACAAGTTAGCATAACCATTTTGAGATATTTTAATCCAGTAGGAGCGCATCTTTCTGGACTTATAGGTGAGTCTCCAAAAGGAATTCCGAATAATATATTGCCTTACGTTACTCAGGTAGCTGTAGGTAAGTTAGATGAGTTAAGCATATTTGGCAGGGATTATCCTACTAAAGATGGAACTGGCGTTCGGGATTATATCCACGTAATGGATCTTGCGGAAGGCCATATTGCTGCCCTTAATGATACAAAAAGTAGTGAAAATATTAGTATCTATAATCTTGGCACAGGACAAGGCTATTCTGTATTGGATATTTTGACTGTATTCGAAAATGTAACTGGTATGAAAGTTCCCTACAAATTCGTTCAAAGGCGTCCTGGAGATATTGCAGAGTGCTGGTCTGATCCTTCTAAGGCGCTGAAATGCCTTAACTGGAAAGCTACACGAAGCCTTGATCAAATGTTAGCAGATGCATGGCGGTGGCAAGAAAAAAATCCTAATGGGTTTGATGATTAATCTTCTTCTGACATTTATAAGTGATGTTGCGTGAGACATTTCACATTAATATCAGAATAACATCGATAAATTTATCTCAAGGTCTACTATGTGTCCTAAGGCGAATTCAGTTGCGATTTTACTTGCAACTTATAACGGTGCTAATTTTTTAGTTCCGCAACTGAATTCTTTTAAAAATCAATCATATTGTTCCTGGGAACTTTATGTTTCAGATGATGGTTCAAGTGATGACACGCTTGCTATCCTTGAAAAATTTTCCCGTAACTCACCAACGAATGTCTATTCTGGGCCTCAAAAGGGGTTCGCAAGAAATTTCCTTTCTCTCATAAACAGGAGTGAGGTAAACGCGAGTTATTATGCTTTCTCTGATCAAGATGATATATGGTGCGATGACAAACTTAAACGGGCAGTTGATTTCTTAAGTAAGATTGATGATGATTTACCTGCATTATATTGTTGTCGTACAACCTTGATTGATTCTTCTGATAAAATTGTTGGCTATTCCACTCTGTATAAAAAGAAACCGGGTATTGGTAATGCTTTAATTCAAAATATTGCAAGCGGAAACACGATGGTGTTTAATCATGCTGCAAGAAAATTGCTTAATCGCTTGTATGGAAAAGAAATTATTGCGCATGACTGGTCTCTCTACCAAATTGTTGCTGCCTGTGGTGGAGCAATATTTTATGATGCAAACCCTGGTGTGTTATATCGTCAGCATGATGGTAATCTTATTGGCAGTGGATTAAATTACTTTAAACGATTCCAGAATTTTATTGAAGCAGTCAATGGGCGTAGTTCAAGATGGAATGATATAAATCTGGATTTATTAAGCTGTGTTGAGCCTGACCTTTCTGTTGACGCAAAAAAAGTAATTCACTGCATTAAAAAAATGCGTAGTTCGAAATTAGTCGAAAGAATGAAGATTTTTCATTTTTCTGGGTTATATCACCAAACCACAATCGGCACTTTGACTAATTACTGTTATGCAATGCTAAATAAAATTTAAGGCTTTAATGTGAAAACGTACGCATCATTGGTGTTGTATAAACATGACTATGACGATGTTAAGTTAACAATTGATTGCATTCTAAACGAAACAAGCATAACAAAATTCATTATTGTAGATAATGGAAGTCATTGTAATTGGTTATCAGATTTGAATAGCAAAAAGCTAGAGGTTATTCAAACCCCTGATAATAATGGGTTTGGTTCAGGGCATAATATTATAATCAATAAATATAAAGAACAGGCCGACTTTATTTTAATATGTAATCCTGATATCTATTTCGAGAAATGTCAGGTGGATATTTTCATCGATTTTAGTGCCAGCGTAAATGCAGATTTGTCTACTCCGAAAATATTATATCCCGACGGAACACTTCAACGCAGTTGTAAACTTTTGCCATCACCCTATCAATTATTTATGCGTCGGTTTTTATCAGGAATTTCCGCATCGCTCAATAACGTTTACGAATTAACAAATGCTGATTACACACGGCCTTTTTTCGCACCTTCTGTTTCTGGCTGCTTCATGCTTCTAAGTAGAGATGCTTTAAATATTGCCGGTTGTTTTGATACAAGATATTTTATGTATCTTGAAGATGTTGATATATCCAGGCGAATATGTTCTGCTGGATTGAAAGTTATCTATTGCCCAACTGCGTGTGTAGTGCACGAATCACAAAGACGATCTTACAAAAGCGTAAAATTTCTTTTCTATCACATCAAATCAGCTATTTCTTATTTCAATAAATGGGGATGGCTATTTGATAAAGAACGCAAAAGATTGAATGGGAAATGTCTATCAGAATTACCTAAATCTAAAACCGACTGAAATAAAATTTACACTTTTTATAGTTACTAATGAAGCAGTGTTTGACGGTTAGTGCTTAATTGTAATCAATAATCTCATAAGCAATGTACTATATTGTACTATAGGGATAGACTTAATTAATTACTTCAATAGTAACGAATTTGCTGCGTTTCCACTTTTAAAGGTAGACAGGAGTAAAAAATGTCCAAGCAACAGATCGGCGTTGTAGGTATGGCAGTGATGGGCCGCAACCTGGCTCTTAACATTGAGAGCCGCGGTTACACTGTTTCAATCTTCAACCGTTCACGCGAAAAGACTGATGAAGTCATCGCCGAGAACCAGGGCAAGAAGCTTGCTCCTTTTTACACCGTTGAAGAGTTTGTCGAATCGCTGGAAAAACCTCGTCGTATCCTGCTGATGGTTCAGGCGGGTGAAGCGACTGACAAGACTATCGCCTCACTGACTCCACACCTGGATAAAGGCGACATCCTGATTGATGGCGGTAACACCTTCTACAAAGACACCATCCGTCGTAACAAAGAACTGTCAGACCAGGGCTTCAACTTCATCGGTACCGGTGTTTCCGGTGGTGAAGAGGGCGCACTGAAAGGCCCATCTATCATGCCTGGCGGCCAGAAAGAAGCTTACGAGCTGGTTGCGCCGATTCTGGATAAGATCGCGGCACGTGCGGAAGATGGTGAAGCCTGTGTGGCTTACATCGGTCCGGACGGCGCGGGTCACTATGTGAAGATGGTTCACAACGGCATCGAGTACGGCGACATGCAGCTGATTGCAGAAGCTTATGCTCTGCTGAAAGGCGCACTGGGCCTGAACAACGAAGAGCTGGCTGAAACCTTCACTGAGTGGAACAACGGCGAGCTGAGCAGCTACCTGATCGACATCACCAAAGATATCTTCACCAAGAAAGACGAAGAAGGTAAATATCTGGTTGATGTGATTCTTGATGAAGCAGCGAACAAAGGTACCGGTAAATGGACCAGCCAGAGCTCACTGGATCTTGGCGAACCTCTGTCACTGATCACCGAGTCTGTCTTCGCTCGTTACCTGTCCTCACTGAAAACGCAGCGTGTTGCGGCCTCTAAAGTACTGAGCGGCCCACAGGCTAAAGCCTTCACGGGTGACAAAGCGGAATTCATCGAGAAAGTTCGTCGCGCTCTGTACCTGGGCAAAATCGTCTCTTATGCGCAGGGCTTCTCACAGCTGCGTGCAGCGTCAGAAGAGAACAACTGGGATCTGCACTACGGTGAAATCGCTAAGATCTTCCGCGCTGGCTGCATCATCCGTGCCCAGTTCCTGCAGAAGATCACCGATGCTTATGAAGCCGATGCAGGCATCGCTAACCTGTTGCTGGCTCCGTACTTCAAAGATATCGCGGATCAGTATCAGCAGGCGCTTCGTGATGTGGTTTCTTACGCAATTCAGAACGGTATCCCGACGCCAACCTTCTCTGCGGCGATCGCTTACTACGACAGCTACCGTTCAGAAGTGCTGCCTGCCAACCTGATTCAGGCGCAGCGTGACTACTTCGGTGCGCATACCTATAAGCGTATTGATAAAGACGGTGTGTTCCACACCGAGTGGTTAGATTAATCACTAAAAAGGGCTTCCCTCGGGAAGCCCTTTTTTATCCTACCAGCAAATCCCCGCTCCGAATCTCCCGCTCACCCGCCAGTCGCACAACCAGCATGCCAGCTGTAGCAAACTTCACCCAGTGTCTCGCATAGAGAATACCGCCATACTCTGCCACCAGTGGGGTGATGTGGTCGGTCAGCGGATCAACAATCTCAGCCACCACTTCTCCCGGACGAATCAGCGCGCCCAGCGGTTTACGATGCAGGATCAGACCCGACACCGGCGAATGAATATATTCACAGCCCGCTAACGGCGTAGGTGGATTTTTCAGGGCAGGGGAGGACGCCGCCGATCCCTCGCTGTGACGCTCTTTGATAACGCCACCTTCTCCTGGTGCTTCCGCGATGTCTGGCACGTTTAAGCCAATCGGCCCGTCATTGATGGCCACGACATCGTCACCGCCCGCACTCGCCGGGACCAGTTCATCGCCGCCAATGACGGGTGCAGCCACCTCTACGGAAATGGAAGGTTCGCTGTAGCCGATATAACCGCCTTCCTGCAGCGCCGAAATAATCGCATCCGCATCTTTCTCCGCCTGTTCAGGCGAAACATCACGCACGCCACGCAGCTCCAGCGTTACCGGCAGCAATCCACGCGGCATCGGGTAATCTTTACCAAACCGCTCTGCCAGCGTCAGCCAGGGTTCGCAGCAGGCTTCATCAAACGGCTCACCGCCCGAGATCTGCGCCAGCAGCTGCACTTCACTGCCTAACCAGCGCGCCAGCGGCTCAATGTCCGGCCAGGCATGCGGCGTGGTATAGAGATGGGGCACAGCTTCCCAGTCACAGTGCAGGTCAATCATCAGATCCGCCTGGCTGGCCATCCGCATCAGGGTGTAGCGTTGTGCATCCAGCTCAGTTTTTGGCACGGTATCGCGATAGTGACGATCAATCGCATCCCGGATCAGGCTGCGGTTCTGCGATTCACTCTGGGTCAGGCTTTCTGCCAGCCCGGCCGCCAGCGTCGTTCCCAGTGACGGGAAACGACGGTTAAAGTCCTGCCCGGAGAGCGTATGAAAACGACCCAGATGGGTGCCGTGCCAGTGCTGTCCCAGCGCCAGAGGATTGGCAACCGGAACCAGGGTAAAGGCCGCTTTGAGTTGTCCGGCGGACTCCAGCGCCTGCAGTCGCTGTTTTAAAAACCACGCAACCGCCATACCGGGTAGTTCGTCGCCATGCAGCGCAGCCTGGATATAAACCTGACGCTCGTGGTCCGGAGCAAAATGGAAACTGATGATTTCACGCTGGGTGCCTAAAGAGGCGCTTAACAATGGATGATGTTGTTGATGCATACCGTGTTAATGTCCTTTAATCGGCAAAGGACGACAGCGCGCCGTCCCGAAAAAGTTAGAGTATAGTGCCGGATCGCGGTGAGGACGAAAAAGGGCGCCCGCGAGGTTACTGCTGGATAGAGATATCCGTGGCGAAGTAGCGCTTCTGAATCTGGTCAAACGTGCCGTTCTTTTTGATTTCGGCGAAGGCGTTATCCAGCGCGGTTTTCAGTTCGGTATCGCCTTTGCGCAGGCCAACCGCCGTGCCCGGGCCGATAATCGGATCCTGAACAATCGGGCCAGCCAGTTCAAAATCTTTGCCCTGCGGATGCTTCAGGAAGCCAATGGCCGCCTGCGCCGCATCGGTGAAGACCGCATCCAGTCGGCCTGAAACCAGATCGCTTTCAACCTGTGCCTGATCGCCATAAGGCACCACGGTCACACCGTGAGGCTGCCATTTCGCCACTGCGTAGCGCTCCTGCACCGTTCCCTGTTCCACGCCAACCGTTTTTCCTTTCAGAGACTCTGCCGTCGGCAGTAATCCGGAACCTTTACGGGCAACCAGCTGGGTGTGGGTGTCATAGAGCGGCACGGTAAAATCGATCTGCTTCAGGCGCTCTTCGGTAATGCCCATGTCAGACAGGATAGCGTCAAATTTACGTGCCTTCAGCGCCGGGATCATGCCGTCAAACTGGCTTTCGACCCAGACACATTTCGCCTGCATCTGCGTACAGAGCGCATTGCCTAAATCAATATCAAAGCCGACCAGCTTGCCCTGTGGCGTTTTCGATTCAAACGGCGGATAGGTCGGATCGACCGCGAAACGCACCTGTTCGATTTTCGCGTGAGCGCCAAAAGTGCAGCCTGCCATAACGGCCACAGCCAGCGTCTGACGCAGGCGTTGAGTTAAAATGTTCATGATTTTGCTCTTATTCTGTCGTGATGAGTGTTTATGCAGAGTATCGCCGGGCTGCCGGGATGGCAATTACTGCGTTATCTTCACCACGTCAGCCGCGCACAGCGCCCGGTAATCTTCGGTGTTCAGAATCACTGAGCGCTCCAGCAGACCGGCGTTAAACGCGATCTCCGGATAACGTTCAAACAGCGCGGGGTCCACAACCAGTCTGAGGTCGGGATGAAAGCTGAACGGCGGGATCGCCCCGAATACGCAGCCGGTCAGCAGATCGGTCTCCGCCGGGCTGGCGAGTGAGGCGCGTCGTCCACCGACCGCCGCGGCGACTTTGCCCAAATCGGCCTGCTTATCGGCCGGTAAAACCGCCAGCACATGCTGTTTAACGCCGTTGCCCTTTACATGACAGACCAGCGCTTTCGCGCCCTGGCCGACTTCGGTGCCGCGTATCGCCGCCACGGCTTCGCATTTACCGGTCGCCTCATGTTCCATCAGACGATAGCGAGCCTGATGCTGGTCGAGCAGGGCGATTAATTTTTCATGGGTGGTCACGGTTCTCTCCCTGAGGTTTGAGTCGCCGTTATTGTGGGGAATAGGGTGAGGATTGAGAAGAATTCTGCTCAGAATCCGCATGAAAACGAAATTCTGAGCAGATTATTGCACAATTACTTGTGGCGGGCGCGGAGGTTATTAATCACGGCGCTGAAGTCGAGATCCTGATCCTGTAACAACACCATCAGGTGATAGACCAGATCTGACGCTTCATTCGTCAGTTCATCACGATCGTTGACGGTCGCCGCCAGCGCGGTCTCAACGCCTTCTTCGCCCACTTTCTGCGCGATGCGTTTCGTGCCGCTGGCGTAGAGCCGTGCGGTGTAAGAGCTTTCAGGGTCAGCTGTTTTGCGTGACGCCAGCAGCTCTTCCAGCTGATAGAGGAAGGTCCACTCTGGCACGGCAGGCGAGAAGCAGCTAGTGGTGCCAAGATGGCAGGTCGGGCCAATCGGATTCGCCAGCACCAGCAGCGTGTCGTTGTCGCAGTCAGGCGTGATGCTCACCACCTGCAGAAAGTTGCCGGAGGTCTCTCCTTTGGTCCACAAGCGGTTTTTGGTGCGTGAGAAAAAGGTGACATGGCCTTCTGCCAGGGTTTTTTCCAGCGCCTCCGGGTTCATGTAGCCATGCATCAACACTTCGCCTGAGACGTTGTGCTGGACGATGACCGGCATCATGCCCTGTGTTTTGTCCCAGTCGAGAAGGGCCAGTTGTTGTTCAGTTAGCACGCGCGAATCTCCACTCCGTTGTCGATCAGAAAGCTCTTCAGCTCACCAATATTAATAATCTGCTTATGGAATACCGAGGCGGCTAACGCACCATCCACATTTGCCTCAGTAAACGCATCGAGGAAGTGCTGCAGGGTGCCTGCGCCGCCAGAGGCGATCAGGGGCACGTTGCAGACTTCACGCATTTTCTTCAGCTGCACCAGGTCATAGCCGTTACGCACGCCATCCTGATTCATCATGTTCAGCACGATCTCGCCTGCGCCCAGCTTCTGCACTTCCTGCACCCATTCCAGCGTTTCCCACTGTGTCACGCGGGTACGCGCTTCGTCACCGGTGTATTGATTCACCTGATATTTGCCGCTGGCTTCGTCAAACCAGGTATCGATGCCGACCACGATACACTGCACGCCAAAACGGTCCGCAAGGCGGGTGATCAGCGAGGGATCGGCCAGCGCTGGCGAATTAATCGAAATCTTATCCGCACCAAACTCCAGAATGCGCGCTGCGTCTTCCGGGGTTTTAATGCCGCCTGCGACGCAGAATGGAATATCGATCACTTCCGCAACGCGCGACACCCAGCTTTTGTCCACAACACGGCCATCAGATGAGGCGGTGATGTCATAGAACACCAGTTCGTCAGCACCTTCGGCTGCATAACGCTGCGCCAGCGGCACGATGTCGCCGATGATCTCGTGATTGCGAAACTGTACGCCTTTGACCACCTGGCCGTCACGTACGTCCAGGCAGGGGATTATCCGTTTTGCCAGCATGCGATCGCCTCCGAAACTGTGAATTTATCTTCCAGCAGCGCACGTCCGACAATCACGCCCTGAACGCCGCTGCCACGCAGGGCGGCGATATCATTGAGGTCGCCAATGCCACCCGAGGACTGGAAAGCAATCGTCGGGAAGCGTGCCGTCACTTCCTGATAGAGCGCAACATTGGAGCCGCTCAGGGTGCCGTCACGGGAGATGTCGGTGCACAGCACGTGCTTCAGACCCACCTGCTGAAAATCGGTAATCACCTCTTCCAGCGTCACGCCTGCCGCTTCCTGCCAGCCACTGATCGCCACTTCTTTGCGGTTGCTGGCATCAATGCGCACATCTAACGCGAGCACAATCGCCTCTGCGCCAAACTCTGCAAACCACCGTTTCACCTCTTCAGGCTGCTTCACGGCGGTGGAACCGACCACCACACGACTCGCGCCCGCTTCCAGCAGCGCGTGCACATCGTCACGGCTGCGAATGCCGCCACCAACCTGCACCGTGACATCAACGCCGTCGAGCAGGGTTTTCAGCAGCGCGATCTGGCGTTTCGCCGGATCTTTCGCGCCGGTTAAATCCACCAGATGCAGGACGGTTGCGCCCTGGCTGACGTAATCCTGCAGACGTGGCAGCGGATCGCTGCCGTAATCGCGCTGCTGACCATAATCGCCCTGATGCAGACGAACCACTTTGCCATCAATTAAATCTAACGCGGGGATAATCATTACATCTCCAGGAAGTTTTTCAGCAACTGCGCGCCCGCTTTGCCCGAGCGTTCCGGATGGAACTGGACGCCGAAGAAGTTATCTTTCTGTACCGCGGCGGTGAAGGCTTCACCGTAGTGGCACTGAGCGATCGTGCTGGCGTTGACCGGCATCGCGTAGCTGTGGACGAAATAGAAATAACAACCTTCGTCGATGCCACGGAACAGATGATTGCCCGCCTGCGCGGTAATCTGGTTCCAGCCCATGTGCGGCAACGGCAGGCCGTGCGTATCCATTAACGAAACCGGCTCATCGATAATGCCCAGTGTCGGTACGCCGCCATTTTCATCGCTGCCGCGACCCAGCAACTGCATGCCCAGACAGATGCCCAGCACGGGCTGGGTACAGGCTTTAACCAGATCGATCAGGTCACGCTCTTCCAGCTGATTCATTGCCGCCTGCGCGGTGCCCACGCCGGGCAGGAACAGTTTGTCGGCGCGCAGCACCACATCGGGATCGCGGCTCACTTCCGGGGTGTAGCCCAGACGTTCAATCGCCCATTTGACCGATGAGAGGTTGGCGCAACCGGTATCCATGATCACCACGTTCATCACAGCACTCCTTTCGAGCTCGGCAGGGTATTACCCTCAACGCGGATCGCCTGACGCAGCGTACGACCAAAGGCTTTAAACAGGCTTTCGACGCGGTGATGGTCATTCTTGCCTTTGGTTTTCAGATGCAGGGTGCTCATCATGGCGTAGGAGAGCGAGCTGAAGAAGTGCTCGACCATCTCAGTGCTGAGGTCGCCCACGCGCTGATAGTTGAACTCTGCTTTAAACTCGATGTGCGGACGGCCGGAGATATCCAGCGCGCAGCGCGCCAGGCATTCATCCATCGGCAGCACAAAGCCAAAACGGCCAATGCCGCGTTTGTCACCCAGCGCTTTCAGCAGTGCTTCGCCCAGTGCCAGACCGGTATCTTCCACCGTGTGGTGATCGTCAATGTAGAGATCGCCTTTCACTTCGATGTTCATGCGGAAACCGCCGTGCACCGCAATCTGGTCCAGCATGTGGTCGAAGAAACCCACGCCGGTATTAATCTTGCTGCCGCCTTCACGGTCCAGCCACAATTCGACCCGCACCTGGGTCTCTTTGGTGTTGCGCTGCACCAGCGCATGGCGGTCACGCTGCGTCAGACGCTGCTGGATGGTCTGCCAGTTCTCGCCGTCAGCACCGTAGCGGATAGGCTGGATGCCCATGTTCTCAGCCAGTTGCACATCGGTCAGGCGATCGCCAATGACATAACTGTTGGCGGTATCCAGCGCGCCTTCCTTCAGCCAGGCTTCCACCATTCTGGTTTTCGGCTTGCGGCAGTCGCAGTGATCGTCCGGCAGGTGCGGGCAGATCAGCACATCGTCAAATGCGATGCCCTGCGAGGTCAGAACCTGCATCATCAGATTGTGCGGACCATCGAAATCGGCCTGCGGGAAACGGGAGGTGCCAAGACCATCCTGGTTGGTGATCATCACCAGGCGATAACCGGCGGCCTGCAGCGCCAGCAGCGCCGGGATAACGTCCGGTTCAAATGCCAGCTTATCCATGCGGTCCACCTGATAATCTTCAGGCGGCTCAGAGATTAACGTACCGTCGCGGTCAATAAAAAGGGTCTTCTGGCTCATGCTTGCTCCACAGAAAAGGCTTGCAGCGCGGCGATCACTCGTTCGCACTCTTCACGCGTGCCAATGGAGATGCGCAGGCATCCCGACAGGCCCGGATTTTTGTTCTGATCACGCAGGATAATGCCCTGATCCCATAAGGTTTTGAAGACTTTTGGTGAATCGGTAAAGCGCGCCAGCACATAGTTGGTTTCGCTGGGGAAAACCTGCTCGACGCAGGCCAGCTGAGCCAGTTCAGTCTGCAGCCAGCCGCGGTTCGCATTCAGCTGGGCCACATGCTCACGCATCAGCGCAACGCCTTGCTCGCTCAGCGCCTGACCGGCCACATCGGCCACCGGTGTGGCCAGCGGGTAGGGCGCAATCACCTTCATCAGCAGGTCGATTACCGGCTTATTCGCCAGCGCAAAGCCGCAACGCAGGCCCGCCAGCGCAAAGGCTTTTGAGAGCGTACGCAGGATTACCAGGTGCGGATAATCCTTCAGCCAGCCGGTCAGGGTCGCCTGCGGGCAGAATTCAATATAGGCCTCATCCGCCACGACCAGCGCCTTACCCGCGGTCATCGTCAGCAGCTGACGGATGTCATCCTGATTAATCAGGTTGCCGGTCGGGTTGTTCGGGCTGCAAAGATAAACGACTTTGACGCCGTCCAGTTGTTCCGCGATAGCAGGCAGATTCAGCTGCCAGTCGCTGAGCGCCGGGACGGTGCGGTATTCAATGCCGATGGTTTCGGCGCTGACGCTGTACATGCCATAGGTCGGCGGACAGAACAGAATCGCATCCTGACCCGGCTCACAGAAGGCGCGCATGATCAGTTCGATGGCTTCATCCGCGCCACGGCTGACCAGCACCTGCTCAGGCGTTAAGCCTGCGTAAGCGGCGTAGCGCTGAATCACCAGCTTAGGCTGACACTCCGGATAGCGGTTCAGCGTCTGCTGCGACAGCTCAAACGGCACCGGCAGCGGAAATTCGTTGGCATTGAGCCAGACATCTCCGTTCCCACCCAGACGACGCGCCGACATATAAGGCGTCAGGGCGCGCACATTCGCGCGCGCCAGCTGCTCAATATCCTGACTCATGCTTGCTCCTTCAGTGCGGCAACGCGCAGGGTGACGGCATTTTTATGGGCATCCAGCTGCTCGGCGGCGGCCAGCGTTTCAATCGTGGCGGCCAGATTCAGGAAGCCCTGCGGCGTCAGCTCCTGCACCGTCATGCGTTTCTGGAAATCGGCCAGGCCCAGGCTGGAACAGGTCGAGGTATAACCGTAGGTCGGTAACACGTGATTGGTGCCCGACGCGTAATCGCCTGCGGACTCCGGCGACCAGTCGCCTAAGAATACCGAACCGGCGCTGGTGATTGACTCCACCAGATCGCGCGGCTGACGGGTCTGCAGAATCAGGTGCTCCGGGCCGTAGAGATTCGAGATGGCGACGCACTGCTCAAGATCGCGCGCCACGATCAGGCGGCTGCTCTCCAGCGCCTGACGCGCCGTGGCCGCACGCGGCAACTCCGCCAGCTGTTGCTCAACCGCCACCGCGACCGCTTCGGCCAGCTTTAATGACGGCGTCAGCAGAATCACCTGCGAGTCGGGACCATGTTCAGCCTGTGAAAGCAGATCAGATGCGACAAACGCGGGCGTGGCACCTTCGTCAGCAATCACCAGCACTTCAGAGGGACCGGCAGGCATATCAATCGCCGCGCCATCAAGTCGCTGACTCACCTGGCGTTTCGCTTCGGTGACCCAGGCGTTGCCCGGGCCAAAAATCTTATCGACGCGCGGCACGGTTTCAGTGCCGAAGGCCAGCGCGGCGATGGCCTGCGCGCCCCCCACCTGAAACACCTCTTCTACGCCACACAGCTGCGCGGCATAAAGGATCTCATCGGCAATCGGCGGGGGGGAACAGAGCACCACGCGGCCACACCCGGCGATACGGGCAGGGGTCGCGAGCATCAGCACGGTAGAGAAGAGCGGGGCGGAACCACCAGGAATATAGAGCCCGACCGACTTCACCGGGCGGGTGATCTGCTGGCAGCGCACGCCAGGCTGCGTCTCCACATCCACCGGCGGCAGAATCTGCGCGTTGTGGAAAGTTTCGATATTGCCCACCGCGACGGCCATCGCCTGCTTCAGCCCGTCACTCAGACGGGCGCTGGCTTCTGCAATTTGCTGCGGCGTCACGCGCAGGTTTTCCACCTGCGCTTTGTCGAAGCGGGCGCTGAACTCGCGCAGAGCGTCATCGCCGTTCAGCTTGACCTGCTCCAGCACGTTACGCACCGTCAGCGTGACGTTTTCAGAGGCGGCGATGGCAGGACGTAACAACAGCGCCTGCTGCTGTTCGGGGGTGCACTGCTGCCACTCAATCGGGGTAGAAAAGGCCATGGCTTACTCCATCATCTTCTCAATAGGCAGCACCAGAATCGAACTGGCACCCAGTGCTTTCAGTTTTTCCATGGTTTCCCAGAACAGGGTTTCGCTGCTGACCATGTGCATCGCCACGCGGCTGACATCGCCTGCCAGCGGCAGCACGGTCGGACGCTCAGCACCTGGCAGCAGGCTGATCACTTCTTCCAGGCGCTCACTCGGCGCGTGCAGCATGATGTACTTCGATTCACGCGCTTTAATCACGCCCTGAATACGGGTCATCATCTTGTCGATCAGCTCCTGCTTGGCGGCAGGCATCTCGCCGTCACGCTGAATCAATACCGCTTTAGAACGATAGATCACTTCAACTTCACGCAGGCCGTTGGCTTCCAGCGTGGCACCGGTGGAGACCAGATCGCAGATGGCGTCTGCCAGACCGGCGCGGGTTGCCACTTCGACGGAACCGTTCAGTAAACAGGTTTTGAAGCTGATGCCTTTCTTGTCGAGGTACTGTTTGAGCAGGTGCGGATAGGAGGTAGCGATACGGGATTTATCGAGGCATTCCGGGCCGGTGTACTCGGCATCAGTCGCCATCGCCAGCGACAGACGGCAGCCGCCGAAATCCAGGCGGCGGAGGGTGAAGTAGCGTGGATCTTCACCCTGGGCACGGCGCGAGAGCAGCTCTTCTTCCAGCACGTTTTCACCGATGATGCCTAGATCGACCACACCATCCATCACCAGGCCAGGGATATCGTCATCGCGCACGCGCAGGATGTCGATCGGCATGTTCTCCGCAAACGCAATCAGGCGCTGTTGCTGAAGGTTGATTTTAACGCCGCAGCGCGCCAGCAGTTCGCGTGAATCATCACTTAAACGGCCAGATTTCTGCATAGCTATGCGTAAACGGGTGTTATCTAACATGGTTCCTGTCCTCTTAATCCTGTCCTGAATGTGTGGTTGCATCAGCCCATAAAAAAACCCCCGGAAGACGATCTTCCGGGGGTTCTCTTGCGTTCACACCACTGGAAGATCTTGAAAGTCTTCCAGCACCAATCGCCTGAAAGACTAGTCAGGATGATGGTGGTGATGATGGTTGAACTGAACGCGTGTCATAATAATCTCGTCGATGAATGAGTATTCATTTGTGGGGTTTAACCTAACGAAGATGGCTGCGCTTGGCAACACTTTTTTAAACAGGCGGTTCGGAAAGCGCTGAAACAGGTTGTTCTGGTTTGCAATCCGGGGGCAAACTACGGTGAAGTCAGGGTTGATGTTTCACGTCAGGAGTCAAAATGAAGAAGGTTGCGATAGTGGGACTGGGCTGGTTGGGTATGCCGCTGGCCACGGCGTTAACCGCGCGAGGCTGGCAGGTCACCGGCAGCAAAACCACGCCAGACGGTGTTGAAGCCGCACGCCGTTGCGGCATCGAGGCGTTCCAGCTGGAACTGACGCCGGAACTGCAGTGTGAGGCCGTCGATATCGAGCCGTTGTTCAACGTCGATGCGCTGATCGTCACGCTGCCCGCCAGTCGCACCGCAGAAGGCGGCGAGGCTTATCTGCAGGCGGTACAGAATGTGGTCGATACCGCGCTGGTTTATAAAGTACCGCGCATCATCTTTACCAGCTCAACGTCAGTTTATGGCGGCAGCTCCGGCGTTAAACGGGAAAACAGCCCGCTGAATGCAGAAACGATAGCCGGTAAGACGCTGGTCAAACTGGAAAGCTGGCTGCACGATCTGCCGGGGACCAGCGTCGATATTTTGCGCCTCTCCGGTCTGGTCGGACCTAAGCGTCATCCGGGACGCTTCCTGGCTGGCAAGCAGGATGTCGCCAATGGCTCGCAGGGTGTGAATCTGGTTCACCTGGATGATGTGGTTGAGGCGATTACGCTGCTGCTGCAGTCGCCGAAAGGGGGGCGGGTATACAACCTGAGTGCGCCGAAACACCCGACGCGTGACACCTTCTATCCTGCGGTTACGCGCCAGCTGGGTCTGCAGCCGCCGCAGTTCGCGCCAGAAGCGGTTAAAGACAGCGGCAAGCTGATAGATGGTTCCCGCATCTGTAACGAACTCGGTTTTGAGTACCGCTATGACGACCCGGTAAAAATGCCACTGGAGTGACAGACGGCTGGCATGATTGCGGGGGCAGGGTGCTCCCGCCTAACGGGTTGAGCGATCTGTTTGCTACATAGTTACAACATACTAAAAGCACTTAAACGACACGGCAGAATGTGCCCTGCTGAAAGAGCGTGGTTAAGCAGGCCAGACAATAACGTCTGGCCCTCAGCCTCATACGCCTAATCGATCCCTCAGTGCGTACCACACCGCGCCCATCGCCGTCAGTGGCACCTTAAACCGCCGCCCACCGGGGAACGGCAGGTGAGGGAGTCGGGCGAAGGCGTCAAACCGTTCGGCGTCGCCGCGTAGCACTTCGCTGATCAGCTTGCCGGACAGATGGGTACTGGTCACGCCATGACCGCTGTCGCCCTGCATGAAATAGACATTTTTCTCCAGCCGGCCAAACTGCGGCATGCGCGACAGCGTCAGCAGGAAATTGCCGCTCCAGCTGAAGTCCAGCTTCACGTTCTCTAACTGCGGGAACGTGCGGAGCAGTTTGGGTCGAATCAATGCTTCAATGTCGGCCGGTTCCCTTGCGCCATACACCACGCCACCGCCATACAGCAGCCGGTTGTCTGCGGTCAGGCGGAAGTAATCCAGCAGGTAGTTGCAATCTTCCACACAGTAGTTGTCTGGCATCAGCGACAACGCCTGGTCGGGTGTCAGCGGCTCGGTCGCCACAATCTGCGAACCGCACGGCATGCTTTTCCTGCTCAGGCGCGGCTCCAGTTGCGGTGACAGATAGGCGTTGCCGGCGAAGATGACAAATTGCGCGCTGACCTCACCCTGGGCGGTCTTCACCCGGTTCGGCGTGCCATAAACCACCCCTGTCGCCGCAGACTGTTCATAGATGCGCCCGCCATGGCGCCGGATGGCTTCCGCCTCACCCAGCGCCAGGTTCAGCGGATGCAGATGGCCACCGCGCCGATCCAGCAGCCCACCGACGTAGCGTTCGGTGGCGACTTCGCGGCGAATGGCGCGTTCGTCCAGCAGCTCCAGATCGTGATTGCCATACTGCTGCCACAACGATTTCTGTTTTTGCAGATGCGCCATCTGACGTGCATTCAGGGCCGCAAAAATGCCGCCAGGCCGGTAATCGCACTCAATCGCATACCGCTTAATACGATCGCGGATAATCTCAGCGCCTTCAAACATCATACCGCCCAGCATACGGGCGCTCTCTTTGCCGTAGCGCTGCTCAATCACATCCACGTCGCGGCTGTAGGAGTTCACCACCTGTCCGCCGTTACGACCGCTGGCGCCAAAACCGACCCGCGCCGCTTCCAGCACGACCACGTCGTAGCCGACCTCGGTCAGATGCAGCGCCGCAGAAAGACCGGTGAAACCGCCGCCAATAATACAGACGTCACACTGAATGCTCTCCTGTAAGGTCGGCCAGGGCGCATGCGGATTGGCAGTCGCAGCGTAATAACTCTCCACGTAATTCATAACAACCTCCGGAAGCGCCTAAAAATTAGCTGGCGTGTGGGCACTGACAATGCGGCAGGGAATTTCAGCACTGTTGGTGAAGCTGTGCGGTAAGCCGGTATCAATCACATAGCTCTCTCCGGCAGAGAGGTGAAATTGCTGTCCGTTGATGACCAGCGTAATTTCTCCTTCCAGCAGCGTGCCGGTCTCTTCCCCCGGATGACGCAGTTTCTCGCCGGTGCTGGCGCCGGGTTGATAGGTTTCCAGCAGCATCCCCAGCGTGCGCTGCGCACGACCATTGTCGATCAGCTTCAGCGAAACGCCCTGGCTGCCAATCTCCAGCAGATCGCCGGGGCGAACAATCACCTTCGGCTCCGCATCCGCTTTGGGTTCAGAAAAAAATTCTGACAGCGACAGCCCATAGACTTTCAGCAACTTCTGCAGGGTGCTGACTGCCGGGCTGACTTTATCCTGCTCGATAGTGCTGATGGCGCTGTGGGTCAGTCCGGCCAGTTCAGCAACCCGGCGTTGCGACAGCCCCATCGTCTGCCGGATTTGTGCCAGCCGTCGTCCCGGTGCCAGCGTGGCATCACTCATCAGCTTTTCCCCTGTGATAGCGAATGGCGGCCTGAATAAAGCCGCTGAACAGCGCCTGCGAACCCGCCGTGCTTTCCGGCTGCCACTCGGGGTGCCACTGCACCGCAAGGGCGAAGGGATGATGACGCAGACTCACCGCCTCAATCAGGCCATCCGGCGCGCGCGCTTCAACGCGCAGCTGCGGACCAGGCTCACGAACGCCCTGATGATGCAGTGAATTAACTCTGAGCGGGCTGTTGCTGTCCAGCAGTGTCCCCAGCACGCCATCCGGTTCGATAGTGACCTGATGGGCTGGCGCATACTGCTGATCCAGTGGCAGCGTCTCATCTTCATGATGACGCTGAAACGGCGGTTGCTCACTGACCTCCCGCCAGAGCGCTCCGCCATTGGCGACGACCAGCTCCTGCATTCCACGGCAGATGCCGAACATCGGCATTTTGTGGCTGGTGGCCCAGGTGATCAGCGAAAAGGCAAGACGGTCACGGCCCGGATCGGCATGGGGCTCTTCGCCCGCCTCGCCATAATGCCAGGGTTCGATATTGCTGGGACTGCCGGTCAGCAGCAGGCCATCCAGAACAGCCATAGCGTTTTCTAATAGATGAGGCGCATTCATCAGACTGTGGGGCAGGGCCAGCGGAACGCCGCCCGCAAGGACAACCGCATCGATATATTTGTTGTGAACGGTCTGGCTCACGTGACCGCCCAGATTTTTCTGGCACATCACTACGCCAATCAACGGCTTGTCAAAAATAATGCCCATCTTACGTCCTCGCATCACTGTTCGAAATATCTACCGAAAGGGCACGTCTGGCGGTTAAGTGTGCAATATTTTTTCAATCTAGCAATCTGCAGGTTGTTCTTCAAACAGATTTGTTACATTTGCACACTTTTTATGTTGGCGCTATGTTAGTGGTGTGGCTGTTATTTTGAGCATTACGCAAACCTAATAGGGGCGGGTGAGATCATGACTAACCTGGTAGAAGTAGAAGACTTTATGCTTCACAGTGAAGAGAAACGAACCAGCGCGTTCCAGCATGAGGTGAAAGCCTGGCTGGAACGCCATCCTGAAACGCAGTATGTCGACATCCTGTTAAATGATTTAAATGGTGTGTTCCGCGGCAAGCGCATTCCGGTCTCTGCGCTGCCTAAGCTGGAAAAAGGGTGTTATTTCCCCGCCTCGGTGTTCGCCATGGATATCCTCGGCAACACGGTTGAGGAAGCGGGACTCGGCCAGTCAATGGGCGAACCCGACAATCTCTGTCTGCCCGTCTCCGGTACCTTAGTTCCCTCCGCGTCTGACCCTCAACACATTGCGCAGCTGCTGTTAACCATGTGCAACCAAGATGGCACTCCCTTTGACGTTGAACCCCGAAATGTCCTTAACCGGCTGTGGCAACAGCTGCGTAACCGAGGTCTGTTCCCGGTGGTAGCGGTAGAGCTGGAGTTCTATCTGGTGGACAAAAAGCGCGATGCCGAAGGTTTTATCCAGCCGCCATGTTCCCCCGGCAGTGATGAACGCAACATGCAGAGCCAGGTTTACTCGGTGGATAACCTCGATCACTTCGCCGATGTGCTGCGCGATATTGACGATCTGGCGCGTCAGCAGGGCATCCCGGCCGATGGTGCGCTGGCAGAGGCCTCGCCCGGACAGTTTGAAATTAACCTGCATCATACCCGCGACGTGCTGCGCGCCTGCGACCATGCGGTACAGTTGAAGCGTCTGATTCGTCAGGTGGCGGAAAATCACGGTATGACCGCGACCTTTATGGCGAAGCCGTATGAGGAGTACGCAGGCAGCGGGATGCATGTGCATATCAGTATGCTGGATGCCGCCGACCACAATGCCTTCGCCTGCGATGACGGCAGCGATTCGCCGCTGATGAAACGCGCGCTGGCCGGTATGATCGACCTGATGCCGGCTTCAATGGCGCTGCTGGCACCCAATGTGAATGCCTATCGCCGCTTTGTCCCGGACGCCTATGTGCCGTTACAGGCCTCGTGGGGTCATAACAACCGGACCGTCGCGCTGCGCGTGCCGTGCGGCGATACCGACAACCACCGGATTGAGTACCGGGTTGCGGGCGCAGATGCCAATCCCTATCTGGTGGTGTCGGCTATTCTTGCCGGGATGCTGCACGGGCTTGATACGCAGCTGCCGTTGCCACATCCTGTCACCGGTAACGGTCACCATGCTGAGGGGCTGGCACTGCCGATCCGCCAGAGCGATGCGCTGTATGAGTTTGACAGCAGCTATCCGTTGCAGAAGTTACTGGGTGAACGCTTTGCCAGCGTCTGGCACAGCTGTAAGCACCATGAACTGATGCAGTTTGAGCGGCTGATTACGTCAACGGAAATCGACTGGATGCTGAAAAACGCCTGAAACGCCGGTTTTCCGGCACTTATGCGCGCTTTTTTTGCATAACATGCCCCGATGGGTTGTATTTCTGCCACGGCTTAGGGCAGAATACGCGGCCTGCAAAATCAGATGATAACCGACGCTCCACGCGCCGGTTATTTTTTTGCATCCAGTTTTATAAGAGCGTTTTTGCTGACTTAACCGAGGCCGGGCACGCACCCGGATAGATAAACACTGAAAACACGCATAAGCGTGAGATTGAGGATTACAAAGATGGGGATGTTTTTCACTCTGCCAGCCAACGCTGGTACGCGTTTTCGTGATGACTACGGCGCCGCGTTAACCGCTAACCTTACTCCCTGTCGCTTAATGCGCAGTTGCCCTGTGACCCAGCCCAGCCAGGTTGTCGCACATGGGGGACTGAAGCATGTCGCTTAATACCTCCGCCGCACCGCAGCGTGCGCAGCTCAAAAAAACACTCACGTTACTTCCGGTCGTCATGATGGGCTTAGCCTACATGCAGCCTATGACCCTGTTCGATACCTTTGGCATCGTTTCCGGGCTGACCGATGGTCACGTCGCCACCGCTTATGCTTTCGCGCTGATTGCGATTCTGTTCACTGCCGTGAGTTACGGTAAGCTGGTACGCCGCTTCCCCTCTGCGGGCTCCGCTTATACCTACGCTCAGAAGGCGATCAGTCCGCACGTCGGCTTCATGGTCGGCTGGTCATCACTGCTGGACTATCTGTTCATGCCGATGATCAACATCCTGCTGGCTAAAAACTATTTCGAATCGCTGGTGCCGGGCATCCCGTCGTGGATTTTCGTGGTGTTGCTGGTCGGCTTTATGACGCTCTCTAACCTCAAGGGCATCAAAACCGTCGCCAACTTCAACAGTGTGATTGTGGTGCTGCAGGTGGTGGTCATGGTCGGGATTACCGCGATGGTGATCTACGGTGTGGCAAGCGGCGTCGGTTCCGGCACGCTGGTGAGCAGCCGTCCGTTCTGGTCTGAGAATGCGCATGTGGTGCCGATGATTACCGGTGCGACCATACTCTGCTTCTCTTTCCTCGGCTTTGATGGCATCAGTTCGCTGTCGGAAGAGACCAAAGATGCAGAACGCACCATTCCGCGCGCCATTTTCCTGACTGCGCTGATTGGTGGTGTGATCTTTATCGCTGCGTCTTATTTCCTGCAGCTCTACTTCCCGGACATCACGCGCTTCCAGCATCCGGACTCCTCACAGCCTGAAATCATGCTGTTCGTGGCCGGTAAAGCGCTGCAGGTCGGCATTCTGATCTTCTCGGTGGTCACGGTGCTGGCATCCGGTATGGCGGCGCACGCTGGCGTATCGCGTCTGATGTATGTCATGGGCCGTGATGGCGTGTTCCCGGAGCGTTTCTTCGGTTACATCCATCCAAAATGGCGTACCCCGTCGCTCAACGTGCTGCTGGTCGGTGCGATTGCGCTGATGGCGATTAACTTTGATCTGGTAACAGCCACCGCGCTGATTAACTTTGGTGCGCTGGTCGCGTTTACCTTCGTTAACCTGTCGGTCATCGCGCAGTTCTGGGTCCGTGAGAAGCGTAACCGCACGCTGAAAGATCACGTTCAGTATCTGCTGCTGCCACTGCTGGGTGCACTGACGGTCGGTGCGCTGTGGGTAAACCTGGAAGAGAGTTCGATGGAGCTGGGCCTGATCTGGGCCGCCATCGGGATTATCTACCTGGCATTTGTGACCCGCAGCTTCCGTAATCCGGTGCCGCAGTTCAGCGAAGAAGTGTAATCGCGCTCACGTTGCCGCCTTCCCGGTCTTCCGGCAAGGCGGCAACGGTTTAACTGGCCAGTACCAGCTCCCAGCTACCCGCACTTAATAACTCCCGTCCTGCCTCACTCAGCTTCTTGTCGGTCACCACGACATCAAACCTCTCCAGCGGTAACGCCAGAAACGTCGCAATCCTGTTGTATTTCGAACTGTCACTCAGCAGCACCCGTTTACTGCTCACCTCACTCACCGCCTGCTTCACCGTCACTTTATCTTCATCCGGCGTAAACAGGCCCCGCGGCCCCCAGCAGGAGGCGGAGATAAAGGCAATGTCGATAGCCAGATGTCGCAGGCTGCGTGCCGCCGACTCCCCGACACAGGAGCGGTTCTCCCGGCACACGGTGCCGCCGGTGTGAATAACCCGGCACTGACTCGCCTCCATCAGCAGGTTCGCCACCATAAAATCATTGGTCACCACCAGCAAATCATCCCGATCCACCACTTCCCGCGCCAGCGCTAACGTAGTCGTCCCCGCATCCAGATAGATGCAGCTGTTACGCGGAATATGGCGGGCGGCGGTGCGGCCAATGGCGCGTTTCTCATCATTGTAAAGAGCGCTTTTCGTCAGATGTGACGGTTCAGCCGCCAGCCGGTCGGCTGAACGCACGCCGCCAGACACCGATAACACGGCACCTTGCTCCTCCAGTTTCTGCACATCACGGCGTATGGTCATATGTGACACACCCAGCCGCTCTGTGAGTTCTGCAATACTCACTACGCCACGATCGGCGACCAGCGCCAGAATCTGTTGATGACGTTCAACCGGAATCATATCTGCTCCCTGATAATTATCATTTTTTCACATTATAAAGTATCTGCCGGTTAACCAGAACAAAAAACAACAGCGGATAGCCCGGCGGCACCTGCTTTTCCGCGGTAAGGCACTGTCACAGCCGTAAATCCGGCAATGTTAAAAATTGTTCCCGTTCACATCGATGATGTTTATTTGTGAGGAGAGACACATTTTTACCGGCAGGAAGCTGGCAGGATTAACAGTAACAAACAAATAATCACTTAATTTAACAGTGGAGGCGTAACGTGCCAGCTGAAAACATCTGCGTTATCGGGTTAGGTTCTATGGGCATGGGTGCCGCGAAGTCCTGTCTGCGGGCTGGTCTTAATACCTGGGGTGTCGATCTGAATCCTGCGGCGCTGGAGACTTTACGCCAGGCGGGCGCGCGGGATGCGCAGTCATCCGCCGCAGCCTTTGCAGACCAGCTCGATGCCGTTTTGCTGCTGGTGGTGAATGCGCAGCAGGTGAACGTCATACTGTTTGGTGAAGAGGGCCTGGCTGCAAAACTCCGCCCCGGCACGGTGGTCATGGTCTCATCCACACTGTCCGCCCTGGATGCGCAGCAGATTGAGCAGCGTCTGGCCGGACATCAGCTGCTGATGCTGGATGCCCCGGTTTCCGGCGGCGCGGCCAAAGCGGCCAGCGGTGAGATGACGGTGATGGCCTCAGGCAGTGACGCGGCCTTTGCACAACTGCAGCCGGTGCTGGATGCGGTCGCGGCTAAGGTGTATCGCGTGGGCAATGAAATCGGCCTCGGATCAACCGTTAAAATTATTCATCAGCTGCTGGCGGGTGTTCACATCGCGGTAGGCGCAGAAGCGATGGCGCTGGCGGCGCGGGCCGGCATCCCGCTGGAAACCATGTATGAAGTGGTCACCAATGCGGCCGGTAATTCGTGGATGTTCGAAAACCGCATGCGGCATGTGGTCGACGGCGACTACAGTCCAAAATCGGCCGTCGATATCTTTGTGAAAGATCTCAACCTGGTGGCAGACACCGCGAAGTCGCTGCACTTCCCGCTGCCGCTGGCCTCAACCGCCCTCAATATGTTCACCGAAGCCAGCAACGCCGGTTATGGACGTGAAGATGACAGTGCGGTCATCAAAATCTTCAGCGGCATCACGCTGCCGCAGGCAGGGGAGAAAATCTGATGCGTCTTGGTGTCATAGCGGACGATTTTACCGGGGCCACGGACATCGCCAGTTTTCTGGTGCAGAACGGCCTGACCACCATTCAGTTCAACGGCATCCCGGCCCGCGAGGAACTCACCGGGGCGCAGGCGATTGTGGTCAGCCTCAAGAGTCGTTCCTGCCCGGCAGAGCAGGCGGTTGCGCAGTCACTGGCTGCGCTGGCGTGGCTGCAGAAGCAGGGCTGCGAACGCTTCTACTTCAAATATTGCTCCACCTTCGACAGCACCGCACAGGGCAATATCGGTCCGGTGACCGATGCTCTGCTGAATGCGCTGGGTGAAACGCAGACGGTCATCTGTCCGGCGCTGCCGGTGAATGGTCGTACCGTCTATCAGGGCTACCTGTTTGTCGGCGACCAGCTGCTGTCAGATTCCGGTATGCGGCATCATCCGGTCACGCCGATGCACGACAGCAACCTGCTGCGTCTGATGACGGCGCAGGCAACAGGCAAAGCCGGGCTGATCGCGGCGACACAGATCGATCAGGGCGCAGCGTCAGTGCGTCAGGCGCTGGGCCAACTGGCGGAGCAGGGGATCAACTACGTCGTGACTGACACCCTGCATCAGGCGCATCTGCTAACGCTGGGCGCAGCGCTGAGCGATATGCGGCTGGTCACCGGCGGTTCCGGGCTGGCCATCGGTCTGGCGCGGCAGTGGGCGACGGCTGAGACCGATGCGGAAGCGGAGCAGGCAGGCCGTCCGCAGGGCGATCGCGCCGTAGTCCTGTCCGGTTCCTGCTCGCAGATGACCCATCGTCAGGTGGCCGCGTATCGCCAGCTGGCACCCGCCTGCGAAGTCGACATTGATCAGTGTCTGGAAGAGACAGAGGGCTATGCCCGGCAACTGTGCGACTGGGTGGAAACAAACAGTCATCAGGCGCTGGCACCGCTGCTTTTTGCCACCGCAGACGCGCAACAGCTGCAGATGATTCAGCAGCGCTATGGTGCGCAGCGCAGCAGCGAAGCCGTTGAGCAGCTATTCGCCGCCGTCACCCGTGAACTGAAAGCACGCGGCTGGCAGCGCTTTATCGTGGCGGGCGGTGAAACCTCCGGCGTGGTGGCGCAGAGTCTGGGTGTGACGGCTTTCCACATCGGCCCGACGATTTCGCCCGGCGTGCCCTGGGTTCGTGACATCCATCAGCCGCTCTCTCTGGCACTGAAATCGGGCAATTTTGGCGATGAAGATTTCTTCCGCCGCGCGCAAACGGAGTTTACTTATGACTGAATCTTTCTCTTTAGCGGAGCAGCAGGCGCGTGACGAGATGGTGCGTCTCGGCGCCTCGTTCTTTCGGCGCGGCTATGCCACTGGCTCGGCGGGCAACCTCTCAATGCTGCTGGAGGATGGCAATCTGCTGGCGACACCCACCGGCTCCTGCCTCGGTGAATTAAAGGGTGAGCGGCTGTCGAAAGTAACGCCTGAAGGCGAATGGCTCTCCGGCGACAAGCCCTCCAAAGAGATTGCGTTTCACCGCGCGCTTTACCTGAACAATCCCGACTGCAGGGCGGTGGTGCATCTGCATAGCCACTACCTGACCGCGCTCTCCTGTTTACAGGGGCTGAACCCGGAGAACTGCATTCGTCCGTTTACCCCCTATGTGGTGATGCGGGTCGGTGATGTGCCGGTCGTGCCTTACTACAAGCCGGGCGATGGACGACTGGCTGAGGATCTGGCGGCGCTGGCACCGCGCTACCGCGCCTTCCTGCTGGCGAATCACGGGCCGGTAGTGGTGGGCAAATCATTACAGGAAGCGGCAGACAACACCGAAGAGCTGGAAGAGACCGCCCGTCTGATCTTTACTCTGGGCGACCGCCCGATCCGTTATCTCAATGATGCCGAAGTGGCGGAATTAAGGAGCCGATAATGCCGAAGTTTGCTGCTAACCTCTCGACGCAGTTTACAGAATACCCTTTTGCCGAACGCTTCGCTGCCGCGGCTGAGGCCGGTTTCACGGCGGTCGAATTTCTCTTTCCTTATGACTACCCGGCCACGCAGATAAAACAGTGGCTCGATGATAACCACCTGCAACTGGTGCTGTTCAATACCGCACCGGGCAACGTCGCGGCCGGTGAGTGGGGCGTTTCTGCCATTCCCGGACGGGAAGCGGAGGCGAAGGCGGACATCGATCGCGCCCTGAGCTATGCGCTGGCGCTGAACTGTCCGCAGGTTCACATCATGGCGGCGACGGTGCCGCCGGGTGCCGACCGTCAGCGCTACGTTGAAACCTTTATCAGCAACATGCGTTATGCGGCTGAACGCTTTGCACCGCATGGCATCATCCTGCTGATAGAAGCGCTTAACCCAACCACCAAACCCAACTATCTCTACGCCAGCCAGTATCAGACGCTGGAGATGGTCGAACAGATCGACCGGCCCAATGTCTTCACTCAGCTCGACCTGTTTCACGCGCAGCGGGTGGACGGCAACCTCAGCCATCTGATTCGCCACTATGCCGGGCGCTATCGCCACGTACAGATTGCGTCGGCCCCGGATCGTCACGAGCCGGACGAGGGTGAAATCAATTATCCCTGGCTTTTCTCACTGCTGGATGAGGTCGGCTATTCCGGCTGGGTGGGCTGCGAGTATATCCCGCGCGGCAGCACGACCGAGGGTCTTGGCTGGTTTGCTCCCTGGAAGATAACCGCCTGATTTAACGCGCTCTGAAACCGGTGTTCCGGCACCGGCAGGGCGCGGCTTGCCCTTTATCCGGCCTTTTACCTGCTATTTCTGTACACCGATAACCCAAAAAATATAACAATTTCTGAGGTTTACCATGTCTACCGCACTGCTGTTAGCCATAGCGACCGCCAGCATCGTGATCCTGCTGCTGCTGGTCATCAAAGCCAAAGTTCATCCATTTGTCGCCCTGTTAATTGTCAGCCTGCTGGTGGCTATCGCAACCGGCATTCCGGCTGAGAAAATCATGGAGACGATTATCACCGGGATGGGCGGCCTGCTCGGTCACATCACCATCATCATCGTGCTTGGTGCCATGCTCGGGGCAATTATTGAAGCCTCGGGGGGCGCTGAATCGCTGGCGCAACGCTTCAGTAAAACGCTGGGGCTGAAGCGCACCGTCGCGGCTTTAACCATGGCGGCCTTTATCCTGGGCATCCCGGTGTTTTTCGAAGTAGGCTTTATCATCGTCATCCCGCTGATTTATGGCTTCACCAAAGTCGCGCGCGTCTCACCGCTGAAATTTGGCCTGCCGATGGCGGGCGTGATGCTGACAGTGCACGTGGCGCTGCCGACCCATCCAGGCGCCGCGGCTGCGGCCGGGATCCTGCATACCGACATGGGATGGCTGATGATGCTAGGTATCGCGATTTCAGTGCCGGTCGGGATCATCGGCTACTACGTGGCGAAAGTCATGAATCGTCGCCATTACCATCTGTCAGTGGAGGTGCTGGAACAGTTGCAGATGGCGAAGCCTGAGGGACAGGAAAAGAAAAATGAACCGGCCCCGCCGGGTGCGCTGACCATCAGTGGTCTGATTGTGGTGCCGATTGTGTTGATTGTGCTGGGAACCCTGTCTCACACGCTGCTGGCGGAAGGCAGTCTGCTGCGTAACGTCATGACAGTGATTGGCACACCGCCGATTGCCCTGTTGATTGCCTTAGGGCTGGCGGCCTGGCTGCTGGGTGTGCGGCGTGGCTGGAGTAAAGATAAGCTGGAAGACCTGACCGGCAGAGCCATTCCTACCTCAGCCAGCGTGATTCTGGTGGCGGGGGCAGGTGGCGCATTCGGCAAAGTGCTGGTGGAGTCGGGCGTGGGTAAAGCGCTGGCAGTCACCCTTGAAACGCTGCATCTGCCGCTGGTGCCTGCTGCGTTTATCCTGTCGCTGGCGCTGCGTGCGTCACAGGGCTCAGCCACCGTCGCTATCCTGACCACCAGCGGGTTACTGACTCAGGCGGTGACCGGCGTGACGGACATGCAACGGGTTCTGGTCACGCTGGCGGCCTGTTTCGGCGGCCTGGGACTGTCGCATGTCAATGATGCGGGATTCTGGGTGGTGACCCGTTATCTGGGGCTTTCGGTGGCTGATGGTTTACGCACCTGGACGGTACTGACGACGATAATGGGATTAAGTGGTTTTGCGCTGACCTGGCTGGCGTGGACCGTGCTCTGATTCAGCATGATCAGAAACGCTGACCCGGCAGGGGATGCCGGGTCGGATTATATCAGTGCTTCAGGAGACCAGCTCCTGCGCATACAGATAGAGCGCTTTGAGCTGCCCAACCTTTTCTGCATCCGCTTCATGCAGATTCGCCAGGCCTTCCAGCTCCTGCATAAACGCCTGCACGCGCTCAGCATTCAGCACCTCACGGCGATGCTGCAACCAGCGTTGCTGCTCGGCATCATCCAGCGTGCCGGGGAAGTTACGCGCCCGGTAGCGGAACAGCAGTTTCGCCACGCGCGCACTTTCAAAGCTCAGATCCAGCGCAGGCAGATTGGCGGGTGCGGTCTGGCGGATAATATTCATTCCCGCACGGTCGGCATCACTGAAGAACCCATCATAGAGCTGCGTGTCCACGTCGTCTGACGGCGCAAACGGCTCCGCTTCGGCAAACAGCGTGACCAGTTTCTCCCGCACATCGGGCTGCTGACGCAGCAGCGCCAGATTCGCCAGACAGTGCTGACGGTCAATGCCCAGCCGGGCCGCATCTTCCGGGCGCAGCGTACTGGCAGGCGCCAGCACCGGACACTTATTGATATGCACCAGTTTGACCGGCACCGGCGGCAGATCGCCGAGATCGTTTTTCGGCGTGTAAAGACGCTCACGCAGCGTGTCGGCATCCAGTTGCAGCAGCGGCGACATATCACCCGCCAGATCCACCACGATCAGCGCATTGCGGTTATCGGGATGCCAGGCCAGCGGCACGATCCAGCTGGTGTTACCGCGCGCGGCACCGAACATGCCAGAGACATGGACCAGCGGTTTCATCTGCGGGATGTCGATCAGGTTCATCAGCTTGTTTTTGTTACGATGGGTAAACAAAAACTCAAACAGTTTTGGCTGCTTCTCTTTGACCAGCTTCGCCATCGCCAGCGTGGCATACACATCGGACATCGCATCGTGCGCATTTTCATGGGACACGCCGTTGGCTTTGGTCAGATGCTCCAGCCGGAAGCTGGGAAAGCCTTCTTCATTCTCCGGCCAGTTGATCCCTTCGGGCCGCAACGCATAGCAGGCGCGCATCACGTCGAGCAGGTCCCAGCGTGAGTTGCCGTTTTGCCAGGCCCAGCCATAGGGATCGTAAAAGTTGCGATAGAAGATATTGCGCGTCACTTCGTCATCGAAACGCACGTTGTTGTAGCCCACCACACAGGTTTGCTCTGTGGTGAACAGCTTATGGATGCGTTCAGCGAACTCTGCTTCGATCACACCGCGACTCATCGCGATCTGCGGTGTAATGCCGGTAATCATCACCGCTTCGGGCTGAGGCAGATAGTCATCTGGCGGACGGCAGTAGAACACTTCTGGCTCGCCGACCGGATTGAACTCACTGTCGGTGCGCAGTCCGGCAAACTGGGCTGGCCGGTCACGAGAGGGGCTGGTGCCGAAAGTCTCGTAATCGTGAAAGAGGAAAGTGGGCTGTACGCGGTCGTTATTCAAATTTCATATCCGTTCATTGCGTTCACTGACTTTATGAACAGAAAGCCCACGGCTTTCTGTTCGCTCTGACTCTCTCTGCGCGCAGCAGGGTAAGTTATGATCGTTCTGTCTGATGCGCGCTGACTGTGAAGTCTGCTGTGTGGGACATTATAGCGGCTCCTGACGGCGGCTGGCCCAGCCCCGTATGGTAAACCATATTCCGGCACGTCTGAAGTTAAGGGTTAAGCCTGCCTGAAGTCTGTTTTGCCGCCAGGCAGCAAGGACAGCCGCTTCAGACGCCTGAACCCGGATTGCCAGAGTCTGTACCCGTTCCGAAACCGGAAGCCGTTACGCATTTTTTCAATGCCGGGCTGACTCCTCCCAGGCCATTTCACAGTACCAACCCGCCTCTTATCTTCCCTGATGACGCCAGCCGACAGGGGTAAGCCGCCAGCCACGATCATCTGAGATCGGCCCGGTTCATACTTTTTTTCAATTTATTCAAACCTTCACAACGCTTTTGCCGTAAAACGTGCGGCTGTTTCCGTTTCGTTTTCAGAAATTTTCTCTCCCCTGCAATTAAGGATGAAGTGTTGAAAAGGCGTCTGCTGTTCACCGTTACCGCTACTGTTTTCTGGGCCTCGCTGGCACAGGCTGATGCGATCCCCTTTCCTGTGACGCCTCCGGCGATTGATGCCGCTTCCTGGGTGCTGATGGATGCCACCACCGGGCAGGTGCTGACTGCAGGCAATCCCGATGAACGCCGCAACCCCGCCAGCCTGACCAAACTGATGACCGGTTATGTGGTCGATCGCGCCATCGACCAGAAAAAAATCAGTCGCGACGACATGGTTACGGTCGGGAAAGATGCCTGGGGGGCAGGTAATCCGGTCTTCAAAGGCTCCTCGCTGATGTTCCTGAAGCCCGGCGATAAGCTGAGCGTCCGCGATTTAAGCCGTGGTGTCATCATCGATTCCGGTAACGACGCCTGCGTTGCGCTGGCTGATTACGTGGCGGGCAGCGAAGCGAGCTTCGTGGGCATGATGAATCATTACGTTGAGAAACTCGGCCTGCAGAATACCCATTTTGAAACCGTGCATGGCCTGGATGCGCCGGGTCAGTTCTCCAGCGCGCTGGATATGGCGAAACTGTCACGCGCCATTATTGATGGCGAGCCTGACTTTTATGCCATGTACAGTGAGAAAACCCTGACCTGGAACGGCATCACCCAGAACAACCGTAATGGTCTGCTGTGGGACAATAATCTGCACGTTGACGGGCTGAAAACCGGTCACACTGAGACCGCAGGCTTTAACATTATCGCCTCGAATGTGGTGGGCAAGCATCGCCTGATCGCCGTCGTGATGGGCGGTAAAAGCTCGAAAGGCCGCGAAGAGCAGGCGCGTAAACTGCTGGTCTGGGGCCAGAACACCTTCGATACCGTTCAGCTGTTCCATGCCGGTAAGAAGATTGGCAGCGAAAACGTCTGGTACGGCAACCCTCATCAGGTCGATGTAGGTACCGCAGACGATGTTTATCTCTCTCTGCCGCGCAGCGAAGTGCAGAACGTGAAGGCGAAGTACGTTATCGATCGCAAAGATCTGGAAGCGCCGCTGAAAGCCAACGAAGTGATTGGTGAGATTCAGGTGATGGATAAAGATCAGCAGATTGCGCATTATCCGCTGGTGGCGCTGAGTGCCGTCGAACCGGCCGGTGTCATTACCCGCCTCACGGATTATCTCAAGCAGAAGTTCTGATAAGCTGCGTGTCAGCACTAAAACGGGTAGCCTGCGGGCTGCCCGTTTTCATATTAAGACCCGGAACGGGTGACTCAGAGCCGATAAAGGTTACACCGCCGTAATCAGTTGTTTTTAACTTCCGGGCAGATATGTGAGACGGATGTTGATAATTGTAAGCGAACGTCAAATCTGTTGGAAATATCCCGCCTGCGCTAAGCCTGAGCCTCGTTCAGGGTTAAGATAGCCCCCTTATGTTCATGCAACCGGAAAGTCACTTTGCGTCCTGATAAGCCCATATCAAAACTGGAGTTCTGGTTTTATCGCCATTACCGCTCCGTCCACGGCGTGCGCATCGCCATCGCCTTTATACTCTGCTTCATCTTTGTCCGCGCGACCCATATCCCGGAAGGCACCTGGCCGCTGATTACGCTGGTGGTGGTAATGGGGCCGATCTCCACCTGGGGAAATGTTTTTCCGCGCGCGCTGCAGCGTATCAGCGGCACGGTGGCAGGGTCCATCTCCGGTCTGATTGCCCTGAAGCTGGAGCTGATCTCCATGCCGATGATGCTGGCCTGGTGCGGCATCATCATGGTGATCAGCGGCTACCTGACGCTGGGTAAACATCCCTACATGGCGCTGTTGATCGGGATTACGCTGAGCGTAGTGGTGGGTGCGCCAACCGGCGATTTCACCATGGCGCTGTGGCGCGGCGGTGATGTGATTCTGGGATCGCTGATGGCGTTGCTGTTTACCGCGATCTGGGCGCAGCGTGCTTACACCCACTGGCGCATTCAGCTCTCTGACGCGCTGGCGGAAATGGCCAAGATCTATCACGCCGGTTTCTCGCCGAATCTGGTTGAGAAGCCGCGCCTCAACAAACCACTGGGCAAGTTGCTGAGCAGCGTTATTAAGATGCGGGCGCTGCTGGAGCCGTCGAGCAAAGAGACGCGCATTCCGAAGTCGGTGCTTGAAGCCATTCAGACCATTAACCGTAATATGGTTAACACGATTGAGATGCAGATTAATGCCTGGTGGGCATCGCGCGAGAGTCATCTGATCATGCTTAACGCGCCTGCATTACGCCGCACCCAGCAGATGACCGAGAACACGCTGCGGGCGCTGTCGGTGATGGCGATTGAGGGGGAAACGGAAGAGGTGATTGCCAACAGCCATGAGCTGACCGAAATCAGCGGTGAACTGCGACGGCTGATCGCCGACGCGGGCAGCGAGGGTCTGGAGGAGACGCCAATCTATGGCTACGTCTGGCTGACGCTGGAACTGGCGAAACAGCTGGAGCGGATGACCGATCTGATGCGGATGGCGCTGCGCAAATAATCACCTCAGACAATGACTTAATGTGAAACCGGGTTTCTTTGCGCTAAGATAAGAGCCAGTCTGAATTTAGCTGTGAAAATTGCTTACCTGGCGGGCTAACCGCTAAGCTGATCGTTTTGACTCTCTCCCTGCGTCAGCAGGCTCAAAGAAAGGTGCCATCATGGAAAATGCCAAGCAGTCATTTCAGGACGTACTGGAGTTCGTGCGTATGTTCCGCCGCAAAAAC
>Ga0308172_1000558_pt1 | contig 43739 bp, 26 predicted proteins | sample PhyGR2_FD_202134 | JGI IMG/M metagenome (GOLD analysis project Ga0308172, IMG submission 202134) | Phyllosphere microbial communities from UC Gill Tract Community Farm, Albany, California, United States - DLSLSG.R2 | ecosystem: Host-associated > Plants > Phyllosphere > Unclassified | place: USA... | reverse complement strand
GCAGGCCCCATCCTGGGGCCCAGCGCTTGACGGGCATCCATGCCCGTCACCTCCCTCCGCAAGCCCTGCGCTCGGCCTCCTGAAGTCGCGATCTGTGTTGCCTGGACTACCGCGCGCTTAGAAGCAACAGCAGCAACAGCAACAGCAACAGCAGTTTTACTTAGAGTAGGCAGGAGCGCCTGCAATACTGAACCGGATTAGTATGAATGAGAAGGAACAAATAAGATGCACTTACAGAATCATGACAAGGCACTGTTACCCAAGTTGTAACGAGTGGCCAACTTTGCGTATGGGCGTAAGAACGCCCACGCAATTACAACATAGCCTCAACTACACCAGCACAAGCCACCATCACCGCTGCGGATCCAATACGCGCTCAAGCTCCGCCGCCCGCTCTTGGGTCATGTCCATCAGGCAGGTCCCGCCCTCAAGCTGCGCCATGGTGCCGCCACTGGCCGTGCGATGAAACTGGCAGTTGGCATCCCGATAAGCCAGCCACTTACGCTGCACATCACGCAGGCTCTTTTGCTGATCCGCCGGTAGTTTATTCATCAGCTGTTTGTAGACGCGGTTCAGACGCTGGTCCTGTACCTGCGTCTCGGCCTTGAGGCATTCACCCATGGCCAGGGTACTGGAGGCATTGTCCATACAGCGGGCATAAGCGGGCGACGGAACGTCGGCCATGGCCAGCGGCGTGCAGCACGCCAATGCCAGCCCAGCCAGATAGTGCTTGATCATGCGAACTCTCCGTGAAGGTCAAAGCGTTTGAGGTTGCTCCGGCGGCATCAACACCCTGCTCGGCTCGAAGCGCAGCGACGGCATCTGTGTGGCGGCATACAACATCACCGCCAATGCTGCAATCAGGGTAACGTCCGCCCAATTCCACCCAGGCATATCAGCGGCTTGGCGCGCTTTCAGACAGTACCAGCCCTGACCAAAGCAAAACACCAGCATCGCTGCCACCCACACGTAGAAGCCTGCCGCCAAGCCCGTCAGGTCGTGGAACTCATAACTCTGGTTGTCAGGCAGGCGGTCGATACCCAGGCTGGTCCCTGCCAGATACAGCGCACAAAGCCCCAGCAGCAGGGCCAAACGGCGAAAGCGCCGATGCGCCAGGATGGCCAGGGCGAGCAACGGGTTGGCAAACCACTGGTGTAGGCCGAATGGCATGCCCCAAGGCCCGTACAGCAGCATCTGCAGGGCGGGCATGTGGTGGCCGTCACTCATCGAGGCGCCATCGAGACACAGGGCGACCAGGTACAACAGGAGGGTAATGCTGAGGTAAAAAGCGGGCAAAGGACACCTGGAAGGTCGGCACAGGGGATGACCATAACCCATGTCATCCCCCGCTTCCAAACTGGGTGATCGCAGCCTCTCACGCCACCGGCGGTTCCAGCAGCAGCCCGTAGATACCCGAGTCCGACAGCTCACCGCCCACGCACCAGCGCGCTCGCAGGGTGCCCTCCAGCACGAACCCCTGGCGCTCCAACGTACGCGCCGAGCCTTGGTTGCGAGGGTCGATCTCGCCTTCCAGGCGGCGCATGTGCAGGGTATTGGCGATGTAGTCGATAAAGCACGTCAACGCTTCATCCATGTATCCCCTGCCCTGCACGGCGCTGGCCAGGCAATAGCCGATCTCACCTCGCCGGGAGGTGTCGTCGATGTTGAACAGTTGAACCATACCGATCAGTTCGCCGTTGTCCCGGCGGTACATACCCAACTTGAGTTGCTCGCCATTGGCGTACGCTTCACGGTCAGCTGCCAGCGCGCTCTGGGCTTCAGCCAGATTCTGCCAGGGCGCGTGGTGCCAGTACCGCATGACCTCAGGGTCGGCCATGATCGCCAACCACTTCGCCGCATCGGCGTGGCGCATGGGGCGCAGGTAAAGGCGCGGGCTATCGAGACATAGATCACTCGGGAAACTTCGGGGTGGGGTCACGCCGGCTCACCTGTCCATTGCTGGGTAAGATGACAGTTTAGCGTCAAGCGCGACCTTCAGGCAGTGCAAAACTGCACGGCGGGCCACAGTCGACAGCCAACGCATTCAGCTTCGCATCGCGACTCTGTCAGAGATGGCGAATCCTACCGACTTCCATGTCAACGATTCAGGTCCAAGACGCTCGTGCGCGCACGCTTAGATACGGGCTTAGGCGACCTCAGCCCCATCATCGGGCCAATGCGGCTCATTCGCCCCAGGCGGGGTCAATGGCGGTAGCCCGTAGGCGGCCCGGGCGGTATCACAGCGTGGGTTGTGTACGCCCCCTTCCCACGACGCCTCGAACTCGCGGCAGGGACTGGAACGGTTGGCGTAGATGGCGCAGGCCACACCCTGCCCCACCTCGCCCTGCAGGCTAATGCAGCGGCAGGGCTTGGCGTCGGTGCCAATCATGGCCACCCGAGACGGACTCACTTGCACCACCAGATCGTCAGGCACCACACCGCCGGAGGACTGGCATTCACCCCAGAAGAAGGACACACGGAAGTACCCGCAGCAAGCGCCGCAGTCAAGGCAAGGGTTATATTCGGACATGATTGCACGGAAGAAAGGTGGTTGAGATCGGGGCTGGCCCGAGCAGCCATTCTCGGTCCAAGCGGGGGTGATTGAATAGAGGGGCAGAAAAAAATAACCGCAGGCGCTTGGCTTTCACCAGACACCCTGTTCGCCCCTCGACTTCAGTTAGCGCAGCGCTTTATAGGTATCGCCATCGCATTGATTCAGGCCAAGGCCCGCGGCTGGGCGATAGGGATCACCGCGCACATGGCTGAAGGTCGTTTGCCGGGTGCCCTGGTGTAACAGCCGGTCGTCAGGGCTACCTTCGGTCACAAGGGTGTAGGACGCACGACGCATTGCTTGGTACCGGTCCTCACAGTCTGCCATTGCCTTGTGATAGGCCATCACTTGTCCGTCACTCAAGTTCAGGCACTTGGCCAATTCGACACCCCAGCGCCTCAGGCATACTTCGGCGTAGTGCCTGACCACCAAACCCGGCTCGACGAGCACTTCGCCGCTGCCCGCACCGTCAACCGACGCATTCCCCACCAACGTCGCGTGCCGACCCGGCATGGGAAACACGCTTATCCGGGTACCGGGTTGCACGCCTGGCACCACACAGGCGAACCCTTTGGAGCGTTCGTCACGGGAGTAGAAGCCCACATACTCGCGCACATTGCCCGGCAGCATCACGCGCTCTGGCTGTACATTGCCAATGCCTGGAACCGGGTCAATGGTAAAAATGTTGACCGGGACATCGCACAGTTCAGGGTCCTTGGCCATGGCATTGGCCAGCATGTGGCAGCTGATGCCGCCGCGGCTCCAGCCGACCAGGTTGACCTGGGTAGGCACGCGCGGCTTGCGGAACAGATGAATGATGCGCTCTTGCAGCTCTTGCGGCGTGGGGTGGCGATCGCCGTAGTCATAGGTTCTCCAGAACCACGAAGCGGTCGAAGCCACCTCTGGCACAGGGACGCCGGCATCCTTGAGGCGTTTGTACTCGGCTTCGCTTAGCTTGGTGCGCTGCCAGCGGCTTTCGCCCTTGATGATCTGCAGCACATGGCTGACGTTTTCTTCCCAGCCACGGCCAAACAACTGCCCTGTCCAGTTGTAGTAGCCGCCGGGATCGACGAACAGGCTGTCGTCCTGGAGATTGCCGCTGCCCGGACCGTCGACAGCGACCCAGTGGGCAAATTCGCGGCCTTGGTCATGGCTTGCCAGGGTCGAGACCAGTTCGCCGTTCCAGAAGTTGGTGTTGGTGTCGTCGAAGCGATGGGAACCTGTCCCACAGAAATAGGCGGTAAAAACACTCATGTCACTATCATCGTGCGAGAAATGAGTGCCGAAGGTAATCAGTCAGCGAGGCAAGGCACATTCGGAAGCCCACCCCACCATTGAGCGCAGCGCACCTGCCGCCGGCAACGCCAGCGGCAGGCCGTCACGGATTACTTGCGCGCCAGCCCGTCAGCCCGGAACATCTGGCGGATACCGCGGATGGCCTGACGGATCCGGTCCTGGTTTTCGATCAGGGCAAAGCGCACATGGTCATCACCATAGTCCCCAAAGCCGATGCCTGGCGAGACACATACCTTGGCCTCGGCAAGCAGCTTCTTGGAAAACTCGAGCGAACCCAGGTGTGCGTACTCAGGCGGGATCTTGGCCCAGACGTACATGGACGCCTTGGGGTTCTCGACCATCCAGCCCAACTCGTGCAAACCCTTGACCAGCAAATTGCGACGCTGGCGGTACTGCTCGGCAATATCCCGTACGCACTGCTGATCCCCTTCCAGCGCTGCGATGGCAGCCACCTGCAAAGGCGTGAACGTGCCGTAGTCGTGGTAGCTCTTGATGCGCGCCAGGGCATTGACCAGTTCGGGGTTGCCGACCATGAAGCCGATCCGCCAGCCGGCCATGTTGTAGCTCTTGGACAAGGTGAAGAACTCCACCGCAATGTCCTTGGCGCCAGGCACCTGCATGATCGATGGCGCCTTCCAGCCGTCGTACACGATGTCGGCATACGCCAGGTCGTGGACCACCAGCACGCCATATTGCTTGGCCAATGCCACCACGCGTTCGAAGAAGTCCAGCTCCACGCATTGGGCAGTCGGGTTGGACGGGAAGCCGAGAATCATCATCTTGGGCTTGGGGATCGACTCGCGAATGGCCCGTTCAAGCTCGTTGAAGAAGTCCACGCCCGGCACAAGCGGGACAGAACGCACCTGGGCCCCGGCGATGACAGCCCCGTATATATGGATCGGGTAGCTGGGGTTGGGTACCAGTACCGTATCGCCTTGGTCCAGTGTGGCCAGCATCAGGTGCGCCAGGCCCTCTTTCGAACCAATGGTGACGATGGCCTCATCTTCGGGGTCGATGTCGACCTCGTACCGTTCCTTGTACCAGTTCGAGATAGCGCGACGCAGGCGCGGGATGCCGCGGGATGTGGAGTAGCCGTGGGTATCCTCGCGCTGAGCGACCTGCACCAGCTTCTCGACGATATGCGGCGGCGTGGCGCCATCGGGGTTACCCATGCTCAGGTCGATGATGTCCTCGCCACGGCGGCGGGCAGCCATCTTGAGCTCGGCAGTGATGTTGAAGACGTAGGGCGGGAGACGATCGATGCGCGCAAAACGGCGCGGCAAACCTGGAGTGGCCATGGTTTCCTCAGAAAACGTAAGCGCCCGGAACCGTCCGAGCGACGCTGGCCGCATGCGGCGACCTGATTCAGAAGATAGTGCCGATATAGGTGTCTTGTAAAGGGTAATCTGCTGTTTTTTATTATCTAAACAGGGGCATTTTTTGTAGCGCCAAAGCGCGCAGTGGTGCGCTTCACCATCGCTGGTAGGCCTGTTCCAAAAAAGCTCTACAAACCAAGCGAGGGGTCTGGCTCACCCGCCACAGGCCCCAAATAGACATAAAAAAACCCCGGCGCACAGGCCGGGGTTTTCGTGAAGCAGGCGTGGTTTCAGCGTGCGTAGGTCATCAGCACGTCAGCAGCCGTCTGGCTGTCCACCCCCATCATCAGGCTCAGGGCCATGACGGTGAGGATGGAAAAGCCGAACACTTTGCGCGCCCATTTGCTGTCGTCTTCGGCCTTGTAGCCACCCCAGGCCATGTACAGCCAGTAAAGGCCCATGGCAGCTGCCACGGCCATGTAGCCGAGGCCAGCGTAACCGCCGAGGGTGAGCATCAAGGTCGCAAGCACGAAGGCCAGCACATACAGCACGATCTGCTTCTTCGCAGCCAGGATGCCACGCGCCACCGGCAATACCGGAATGTTTGCGGCGCTGTAGTCCTTGAAGCGGAAGATGGCGATGGCAAAGCTGTGCGGCATCTGCCACAGGCTGAACATCACCAGCAGGGTCACAGCCGCCAGGTCGAAGCTATTGCTGACAGCGCAGTAGCCAATGACAGGCGGCATGGCACCGGACAGGCTGCCGACCAAGGTGCCGTGCACCGATTTACGCTTGAGCCACAGGCTATAGAAGCCTACATAGACCACGAAGCCGATCAGTGCGCAGTACGCGGACAGGGGGTTGGCCTGCACGTACAGCAAGCTGAAACCCGCCACCCCAAGCAGGGTGGCGTAGATCAGCGCGAGGGGCAGTGACATGCCACCCTGTACCATCACGCGGTTCTTGGTGCGCTCCATTTTCTGGTCGATGTCGCGGTCGATGCAGTTGTTGAATGCACAACCGGACGCCACCACCAGGGAAGTACCAACGACCACTGCCAGCAGCAGGGCGAAGTCCACATGGCCCTTCGCGGCAAGGAAGAAACCGCCTGCCACGGAAAGCACGTTACCGAAAATGATCCCCGGTTTGGTGATTTGGATAAAGTGCTTAACGGACATGCAGTCTTACCTCACTTGGCCAGCATTTCGACGTGGATGCTGAACATGATCCACAGCGACAGGCCAACCAGCAGCGCGATCACCATGGCGGTGAACAGGAACGTCGATACGTTGTTGCGTTGCTCTTTCGAGCGGTCCATGTGCAGGAAGTACACCAGGTGTACCACTACCTGAATCACGGCCATGGCCACAACGATCAGAACGGTCAGGTTCTTCGGCAGGCTTGGGTACATCACCAGGCCGAACGGAATCGCGGTCAGGATGATCGACAGGACGAAACCGATCATGTACGACTTGACGCTGCCGTGGCTGCCTTCGTGATGAGTGTCGTGTGCGTTAGCCATTACAGAACCCCCAGCAGGTAGACGACGGTGAATACGCAGATCCAGACCACGTCCAGGAAGTGCCAGAACAGGCTCAGGCAGCTCATGCGGGTCTTGGCGGTCGGCGTGATGCCGTGCTTGTTGATCTGGTACATCATGATTGCCATCCAGATCAGACCAGCCGTCACGTGCAGACCGTGGGTGCCTACCAGGGCGAAGAAGCCCGACAGGAAGCCACTGCGGTTCGGGCCGAAGCCTTCGCCGATCAGGTGATGGAACTCGTAGATTTCCATCGCGATGAAGCCCGCACCGAACAGGAAGGTCACAGCCAACCAGCCCAGTACGCCTGCCTTGTTACCGGCGAACATCTTCAGCATGGCGAAGCCGAAGGTGATCGAGGACAGCAGCAGGAACAGCGTTTCGACAGCTACGAACTTGAGCTCGAAGATGTCATGACCCGACGGGCCGCCGGCAAAACTGCCGGACAGCACCGCGTAGGTGGCGAAGAGCGACGCAAACAGGATGCAGTCGGTCATCAGGTACAGCCAGAAGCCCAGTACGGTCATCTGGCCCGAGTCGTGGTGGTGATCGTCGTGCCCATGGTCGTGACCATGAGCACCGTGCATTACTTGACTGGACATTGATTACACCCGCTCAAACGATTCGACACGTGCGCCGGCAGGCAGAGCACCTGCATTGGCCAACGCTTTCATGCGCTCGCCTTCGATGCGCGCCACTTCTTCGGCCGGAACCATGAAGCCCTGGTCGTCACGCGCAGCGTGGCGAACGAAGACAGCGATGGTTGCAACCAGGCTTGCGCCGACCAGCCACCAGATGTGCCAGATGAAAGCGAAGCCGAAGATGGTCAGGAACAGACCCATGAACAAACCGGTAGAGGTATTGCTCGGCATGTGGATCGCTTCGTACTTGCCCGGCACCTTGTAGGCAACACCGGCTTCCTTGGCTTCGTGCCAGGCATCCAGGCCAACCTTCTCAGGCATGTGGGCGAAGTTGTAGAACGGAGGTGGCGACGAAGTCGACCATTCCAGGGTACGGCCGCCCCATGGGTCGCCGGTCACGTCCAGGTTCTGGTGACGATCGCGAACCGATACGAACAGCTGGATCAGCTGGCAGGCGATACCGAACAGGATCAGCACGGCACCGACCACGGCAACGTACAGGTAGGGTTCCCACAGTGGGTTGTCCGAGTGGTTCAGACGACGGGTCATACCCATGAAGCCCAGTGCGTACAGCGGCATGAATGCCACGTAGAAGCCCGAGATCCAGAACCAGAAGGCAGCTTTGCCCCACTTCTCGTTCAGGGTGAAACCGAAGGCTTTCGGGAACCAGTAGGCGAAGCCGGCGATGTAGCCGAATACCGCACCACCGATGATCACGTTGTGGAAGTGGGCGATTACGAACAGGCTGTTGTGCAGCACGAAGTCAGCACCCGGTACAGCCAGCAGAACGCCGGTCATGCCACCGATGGAGAAGGTGATCATGAAGCCCAGGGTCCAGAGGATCGGCGCAGTGAAGCGCAGACGGCCCTGGTAGATGGTGAACAGCCAGTTGAACAGCTTCACACCCGTCGGAATGGAGATCAGCATCGTCGCCAGGCCGAAGAAGGTGTTGACGCTGGCGCCGGCACCCATGGTGAAGAAGTGGTGCAGCCAAACCGCAAAGCCCAGTACAGCGATCGCACCCGATGCGTAGATCATCGCGTGGTGGCCGAACAGGCGCTTGCCGGAGAAGGTGGAGGTCACTTCCGAGAACACGCCGAAGGCCGGCAGGATCAGAATGTAAACCTCAGGGTGACCCCAGGCCCAGAACAGGTTGACGTACATCATCGGGTTCCCACCAAGCTCGTTGGTGAAGATGTGGAAGTCCAGATAACGGTCAACGGTCAGCAGTGCCAGTGCAGCGGTCAGGATCGGGAACGAAGCCACGATCAGGACGTTTGCCCAGGTGCAGGTCCAGGTGAAGATGGGCATGTCCATCAGCTTCATGCCAGGTGCGCGCATCTTCATCACGGTGACGAGGAAGTTCACGCCTGTCAGCGTCGTACCCAATCCTGAGAGCTGTAGCGCCCAGATGTAGTAGTCGACACCCACGCCCGGACTGTACTGAATACCCGCGAGCGGCGGATAGGCAACCCAACCGGTCTTGGCGAATTCACCAACGCCCAGCGAGATGTTCACCAGCAGCACGCCTGCCAGCAGCAGGTAGAAGCTCAGGGAGTTCAGGAACGGGAAGGCCACGTCACGCGCACCGATCTGCAGAGGAACCGCGAGGTTCATCAGGCCGGTGAAGAATGGCATCGCCATGAAGATGATCATGATCACACCGTGGGCGGTGAAGATCTGGTCATAGTGTTCAGGCGGCAGGTAGCCTTCGGAACCACCGGTGGCAACAGCCAGCTGGGTCCGCATCATGATGGCGTCGGCAAAGCCGCGCAGCAGCATGACCATCGCGACGATGATGTACATCACCCCGATTTTCTTGTGGTCGACGGTCGTCAACCACTCGGTCCACAAGTAGGACCACTTGCGGAAGTAGGTGACCGCACCAACGACAGCGATACCACCGAGCGCGATAATGGCGAGTGTCACCATGACTATCGGCTCGTGATAGGGTATCGCCTCCAGGCTTAATTTACCGAACATCTCTTACTCCTCTGCACCGGCAGCTGGTTGCATACTCGATTCCACACCCTTGGTAGTGGCCAGGTCTTTGCTGCCAGCTTCTTCGTGGCTCGAACGACCGCGGTTCATGCCTTCGTACTTGTCGACGATCAGCTGGAACTGGTCAGGCGAGGCCTCGCTATACAGCGTGACTGGGTTGTTTTCGCTTGGTTTGGCCAAGGCTTCGTATTCGGCCTTGCCCAGCTTCTTCGGCGACTGCTTGACTTCGGCGACCCACTTCTCGAAGTCTTCCTGGGACGTGGCAGTAGCCTTGAATTTCATGCCGGTGAAGCCAGCACCGCTGTAGTTGGCGCTGATACCGTCAAACACGCCGTTCTCGTTGGCGATCAGGTGCAGCTTGGTGGTCATGCCCGCCATGGCGTAGATCTGGCCGCCCAGGCCCGGGATGAAGAACGAGTTCATCACGGCGTCGGAGGTGACGCGGAAGTTGACCGGGGTATTGGCCGGGAAGACGATCTTGTTGACCGTGGCGATACCTTGTTCCGGGTAGATGAACAGCCACTTCCAGTCTAGCGCGACGACGTCGATCTGCACGGGCTTCACGTCGGAATCCAGAGGACGGTACGGGTCGAGCCTGTGGGTGGACTTGTAGGTCACGTAACCCAGCACGATGATGATCAGAATCGGGATGATCCACACCGCAGCCTCGATCTTGGTCGAGTGAGACCAGTCCGGGGTGTAGGTGGCTGCCTTGTTGGAAGCGCGATACTTCCAGGCGAACACCACGGTCATGATGATGACTGGCACGACGACCAGCAGCATCAGGCCGATTGCGATCAGGATCAGGTTCTTTTGCTCAATGCCGACCTGTCCCTTCGGGTCGAGCAGGGTCCAGTTGCACCCACTGAGTAAAAGCATGCCTAAAAAGGGCAATATGCCAAACAGTCTGGGGTAACGCTTTTTACTCATCTCACGACCTCTAGATCAGCTTGCTTCAATGCAATTGGTGTTTGGTAGCCAACACTTCGTCCAACCAAGTGAGGCATTGCGCGCCCGTACCCGCTCCTGCCTGGGCCCGACTGCAGGACCTTGGCTTCAAGCGAGTTAGCGGTGCTTTTGGTTTCGTAGGCAAAGGCCTGTATAGCAGACCAATTCCATTTGGTGCGGAAAACGCGGAGGGGGGTCCGCCCGGTATCGCCGTTGGGCGAAACTTGACGAAGTCAGCAAAAAGGAGCGCTGGGGCTTCCTTCAATCCTGCGACTTGCAAGCAGTGCCGAACGGAAATTGGGGGCGATTGTAGATAGGTCGCCAACCCTTGACTATGACTTATTGAGCAACAGTCCTTTACAGGATCTGTAACAATAACGCCGATAAATTCAACTTCGCGACACTTTGTCGCACCCCTGGCTATAGCCCTGCAACCCGCATTCAGCAAGGGCTACAGCTTGATCTGGATCAACTTCCCAGGGGTTTCCCGACCTTGATCGAGCGCCTGAAAACCTTGTTGGATTCAGGGACTTTTGTCTAAGGGCGGCGACGGTTGCGGTAGATGCCAAGTGGCACCAGCAACGCCGTCAGGACGAAGGCAATCAATGCCCATTGCGCCAGCGAAAGGCCCAGCACCGGTGGGTAAGGCGTGCTGCAGAAGCCGTCCACTTGAAACGCCAGCGGCCAGAGCTTGGCCAAGGGCAAGTCATCGACGATGGGCTGCAGGGTATCGATGCCACAACTGACCATGGGGTTGGCGAGTATATACACATGGTTGCCGGCTGCAATGATTCCGCCAATGGCGCTGACCACCACCAGTGCCTCGAAGAAGGTCAGGCTGCGTCGCCCGGGCATGGCTGCGGCCAGGAATGCAAAGACGGCGATGAACAGGAGCGCATAGCGCTGAAGGATGCACAACGGGCATGGCGCCTCGCCCAGCACTACCTGCATGTAGAGCGCGCCACCGATCAGCGAAACGCAGATCAGGCCCAACAGTACCAGAAAGCGCCGTTCCCGATTCAGGCGCGATGTTTGATCATTCATTGCCGGTTCCTTGGATGGATAGTCGCAGCGTATTCCGCCAGCCCGGCGTAATTCTACACAGACGCCGGTTGCCTGGGCGCCCCGCCTTTCATGGATACATATTCCAGGCGGCAATGGGGTGTGGCTCAGACCGGGCATTGGCAGGACGGTTCAACGAGGGGCAGCGAAAATTGAAGCTACCGAACAGGCCGCAGTTGCCGCCTGCTTCTCGCTCAGCAGGAGTGAATGGCAGCTGGGTTAATGCAGGATTAACGCTCAAACACGTATCGCCCTGGCGATCTCGTCTTCGCAGGAAGGGGCTGCCTTCCAGCCCCAGAGACGGCCGACCTTGCGCCTGGCCGTTACGCTTCTTTATATATAGTCACTAGGCGCTAATGCGCTTACGCCAGCGCTGCGGCCGGCCCGAAGAACTCGTAGCGGGTCTGTTGCTCGGGTACGCCCAAGGCCAGAAGCTGGCGTTTAACGGCGGCCATGAAGGGCTTCGGCCCGAGGAAGTAGGCGTCCACATCGCGCTCGCGAGGGAGCCATTCGCCCAGCAGATGCTGGTCCAGCAGGCCCACGGCATCGGCGTGGGCTGCTTCATCCGCTTCGGCGTAGCAGTAGAAACGCTTGAGCTGCGGATGCTGCGCTGCCTGAGTGTCGAGCCACTCGCGAAATGCATGCACCTGTCCATTGCGCGCGCAGTGAATGAAGTGCACCGGCCGCCCGGTCGGCAAGGCTGCTTCTAGCATGGCCAAGGTAGGCGTAATGCCCACGCCCCCACTGATCAGCACTAACGGTCTGTCACTGGCGGCCAGTGTGAAATCACCGGCTGGCGGGAACAATTCGAGGGTGTCACCTACCCTCAGGTGGTCATGCAGGTAGTTGGAGACCTTGCCATCGGATTCGCGTTTGACGCTGATCCGATATTCACGCCCGTCGCACAAGGCGGAGAGCGAATAGTTGCGGCGTTGCTCTGCACCATCGATCATCAGCCTCAGGCCGATGTACTGCCCTGGTTCAGCCTTGAGCACCGGCTTGCCGTCCACCGGTGCGAAGTAGAAGGAGACGATCTCGAGGCTTTCTTCCACCCGCCGTGCCAGTCGGAATTCGCGAGCCCCTCGCCACCCGCCGTCGGCCTCTTCCTTTTGCTTGTAAAGGTTTTCTTCAGCACCAATGAGTATGTCTGCCAACTGGCCATAGGCTGCGCCCCAGGCATCGATTACCTCGGCCGTGGCAATGTCTGTGCCCAACACTTCCTCGATGGCCCGCAGTAAACAGCGGCCAACGATCGGGTAATGCTCGGGCAGGATCTGCAGCGCCACATGCTTGTTGATGATCTGGCCCACCAGACCGCCCAGCTGTTCGAGCTGGTCGATATGACGGGCATACATCAGCACGCCATTGGCCAAGGCACGGGGCTGGTCACCGCTGGCCTGATGCGCCTGGTTGAACAGTGGGCGTACCTCGGGATACTCGTTGAGCATCATCTGGTAAAAATGAGTGGTCAGTGCCTCGCCGCCTGTTTCCAGCAATGGAACGGTGGCCTTGATGATCGCACGTTGTTCGGCATTGAGCATTGCAGCAACTCCTGAGCCTGGGGCTTCGAATGATGCTCAGTCTTTTCATCATTCGTGCCAAGTCCAGCGCGCAGCAAATCCGCGGCCTTCAAGCCGCACCATGTCTAAATGACTCAGGGCGGCGTATAGTCAATTAGACCCACAGGAGTCCCTATGACTGCCAAGCCACTGCTTACCGCCTTGCTGCCACTGGTCAGCGACCTGTCTCGCGACCTGCCTGATCAGGAACGCTATCGCCGTTTACTGCAAGCCATGCGGAGTCTGTTGCCCTGTGACGCTGCCGCCTTGCTCCGGCTCGATGGCGAATGGCTGGTGCCCTTGGCCGTGGACGGCCTGAGCCCAGACACCCTTGGCCGTCGCTTCAAGGTCAGTGAGCATCCACGTTTTCAGATTCTGTTGAGCAGCCCCTCCCCTACCCGCTTTGCCAGCGACTCCGAGCTGCCAGACCCTTACGATGGCCTGGTCAATACGCCGGATGTGGACTTGGAGGTTCACGACTGCATGGGTTGCCCTTTGATGGTCGATGAGCGCCCGTGGGGGCTGGTCACCCTCGATGCCCTGACGCCCGGCCAGTTCCAGAGCCTGGAGCTCGACGCCTTGCAAGCCTTTGCCAGCCTGGCCGCTGCGACGGTGACCGTGGCCGAGCGGATCGAACGCCTGGCCCTGCGTGCGGAAAATGAGCATCAGCGGGCGGAGGTGTACCGCCAGGCCAGTGGTCAGGACCGAGAGCTGATCGGCCAGAGCCCGGCCCACCAGCGCATGGTGGAGGAAATCCGGCTGGTGGGCAGCAGCGACCTCACCGTGCTGATCACCGGCGAGACCGGGGTGGGCAAGGAGTTGGTGGCCCAGGCCCTGCACCAGGCGAGCAGCCGGGCCCACAAGCCGCTGATCAGCCTGAACTGCGCAGCGCTGCCCGACACGCTGGTGGAAAGCGAGCTGTTCGGCCACGTGCGCGGGGCGTTCACCGGCGCCCATGCAGACCGCCGGGGCAAGTTCGAACTGGCCCATGGGGGCACCTTGTTTCTCGACGAGGTGGGCGAGTTGCCGCTGGCGGTACAAGCCAAGCTGCTGCGCGTGTTGCAAAGCGGACAGTTGCAGCGGCTGGGTTCAGACCGCGAACACCACGTCGATGTGCGCCTGATCGCCGCCACCAACCGTGATCTGGCCGCCGAGGTGCGCAACGGGCGCTTGCGTGCCGATTTCTACCACCGTCTGAGCGTCTATCCGTTGCATGTCCCTCCTCTGCGGGAACGCGCACGCGACGTGTTGCTGCTGGCAGGCTACTTCCTCGAACAGAATCGCTCACGCTTGGGCCTGAGCAGCCTACGACTGGGCGCGGACGCTCAAACTGCACTCCTGGCCTACGACTGGCCGGGCAACGTGCGTGAACTGGAGCATCTGATAGGCCGCTCGGCGCTCAAGGCGTTGGGCCGACAAACGGTACGCCCCAGGATCTTGTCCTTGACCGCTGCCGATCTGGATCTGCAACCACCTACCTCACTCCATTCGCAGCCCGCTCCAGCCCCTGAGACGACGGTACCCGACCTGGGTGCTGGAGGCCTGCGCCAGGCGCTGGACATCTACCAACGCCAGCTGATCCAGGCCTGCCTGGATCAACATCAGGGCAACTGGGCAGCCACCGCAAGAGCGCTCGAACTCGACCGCGCGAACCTCAGCCGCCTGGCCCGGCGGTTAGGTATTCGCTAGGGGTGCCTCACAAAAGGATTAACCCAGAAAGCCTCTGGTTGGTCTGAACACGGCTGCTATATCTCCTAAACGCCCACGCCTCGACCCACCGGTCGAGGCCGCCGCATCGCGTTCCAGAGGACCTGGTGCAGCAATGCCGGCCACATTCAGGCCGGGGGGATCAGTCGACCAGCAGGGAGCACTTCATGGAAAACATCGTCGTCGCCGATAAGCAGTCCGCCGTCGCCACCCAGAATGCCTGGGGCAATATCAGTCTCAATGGCCCAGGCGTCGTGCAAATGCCCGTCGCCCCCGACCAGGTCGCCACCGTCACCCAACGCGGGCAGGATTTGATCGTCACGCTCAAGTCCGGCGAGAAGGTCACCATCGGCAATTTCTTCGCGGTGAATCAGGCTGGCGTTGGCAGCGACATGGTGTTCGTCGGCGAAGACGGTACCCTCTGGCAAGCCGAATACGACGCCCAGGCGTTCACCGGCTTCACCTTCAACGAAGTGGCTTCTCTGGACGAACTGGTTGCAGGCATCGGTACGGCGGGCGATGCCATGCCGACGTGGGCCATCGCAGGCCTGGGGTTGCTCGGCGTGGGCGGCGGCGCGGCGGCGGTAGGCGGCGGTAGTGGCGGCGGCGGCGGTGGTGGCGGTGGCGGTGCAGTGCCTGACACCACGGCCCCGGCGACCCCCATCGACCTGCTGGTTTCCCCGGATGGCCTGCGCCTGTCGGGGCGCGGTGAAGCGGGTGCGATCGTGAACATCCGCGATGCGGCTGGCAACCTGCTCGGTACCGGTACGGTCGGGGCCGATGGCAGCTTCGATGTAGCGCTCAACGCCCCCCAGATCAACAGCGAAAACCTGCAAGTGACCTTGACCGATGCAGCCGGCAATGTGTCTGCACCAGGCACCGTGACCGCACCGGATGCGACCGCCCCGCTGGCGCCAACCGAACTGGCGATCGACGCCCAGGGCACAACGCTTACCGGCCGCGCCGAGCCCGGTTCCACGGTGTCGGTCAGAGGGGCCGACGGCGTGCTGCTGGGCTCGGCCACGGCAGGGGCGGACGGAGTGTTCAGCGTTACCCTGCAACCGGCGCAGACAGCGGGCCAGGCGTTACAAGTCACGGCTGAGGATGCAGCGGGCAACACGTCCGCCGCAGCCGGTATTGCCGCTCCAGTGGTCGATGGCACCGATACTACCCCTCCTGATGCGCCCGTGGCGCTCGCTGTGTCCGCTGATGGCACGCGCCTTTCGGGCCGTGGCGAGCCCGGCACTACGGTCAATGTTCGCGACGCTGCCGGCAATGTGATCGGCAGCGGCGTGGTGGGGGCCAATGGTGCCTTCGAGGTGGTGCTCACACCCGCGCAGCTCGATAGCCAGAACCTGCAAGTTACCCTTACCGATGCCGCTGGCAACGTCTCTGCACCGGGTGCTGTCGTAGCGCCAGACCTCACGGCGCCGCTCGCACCGACCAATCTGGCCGTCGATGCCCAGGGTGCCACCCTGACCGGGCGGGCCGAGCCCGGGTCTACCGTTTCGGTACGCGGCCCCGGCGGCGCGTTGCTGGGCACCGCCATCGCGGGCGCTGACGGCCTGTTCAGTATCACGCTACAACCCCCGCAGACCACTGGCCAGGCCTTGGCCGTGAGCGCCACCGACGCGGCAGGCAATACGTCGCCGGCAGCCAACATCACCGCGCCCTTGGTCGATGGCGGTGACACCACGCCGCCGGATGCACCGGTGGACCTGGTGGTAGGCCTGGCTGGCACCCAACTGACCGGCCGCGGCGAAGCCGGCACCACCGTGCAAGTGCGCGACGCGGCAGGCAACCTGCTCGCCACGGGCACCGTGGGTGCTGATGGCACCTTCACCGTCAGCCTGGACCCTGCCGTCAAGGACGGCAGTAGCCTTCAAGTCACCCTGACCGACGCGGCAGGCAACACTTCACCAGCCGCCAGCGTGGCGTCGCCAGATCTTGTGGGGCCCGCGCAGCCCACCGACCTGGCACTGGCCGATGGCGTCACCTTCACCGGGCGCGGTGAGCCAGGCGCTACCGTGCAGGTGCGCGACGCTGCCGGCACCGTGATCGGCACAGGCACCGTAGGCGCAGACGGCGCCTTCAGCGTCACCCTCTCCCCTGCCCAGGCCAACGGCCAGGCACTGGACGTACGCCTGGTCGATGCGGCAGGCAATGCCTCGGCACCCTTGCAGTTCGATGCCCCTGACATCACCCCGCCAGAGGCGGTCACCAATGTGCTGGTTGGCCCGAGCGGCACCGTGATCGGTGGCCGAGGCGAGCCGGGTGCGACGGTCGAGGTGCGCGATGCGAACGGTACCCTGCTGGGCAGCGCTGTGGTTACCGCCAACGGCACCTTCCTGGTCAACCTCGACCCCGCCGTGCAACCCGGCGAGCAACTGAGCCTGGTGCAGACAGACCCTAGCGGCAACGCCTCGCCCGCAGTCGACTACGAAGTGCCCCTGACGCCAGCCCTGGAAAGCCCTGCCAACCTGGCGGTAAACGCCGACGGCACAGTGCTCAGCGGTACTGCTCCGGCGGGCTCGCGCGTCGAGGTGCGCGATGCCAGCGGCGCGTTGATCGGCAGCGCCATCGCCAATGCCGACGGCAGCTTCAGCATCGACCTGAACCCCGCTCAGGCCAATGGCGAACTGCTGGATGTGGTGGCCATCGCCGACGATGTGTCATCACTGCCCGCCCAAGTCACCGCCCCTGACATCACGGCGCCCACCGCCCCCACAGAGCTGGCGGTGAGCGCCGACGGCACCGTGGTCACCGGCCGCGCGGAGCCGGGCAGCACCGTGCGTATTCTGGCCGCTGACGGCACTGAGTTGGGCTCGGCGGTCGTCGGCGCCACCGGCGTGTTCAGCATTACTTTGAACCCTGCCCAAGTAGACGGCGAAGTGCTGCAAGCCACTGCCGCCGATGCTGCGGGCAACATATCCCAAGCCAGCGCAGTCACAGCACCGGACATCGATGGTGGCGGTGATGTCACCCCGCCAGACGCGCCCGTGAACTTGGTCATCGGACTGGCAGGCAGCCAACTGACCGGTCGCGGCGAAGCCGGCACCACCGTGCAAGTGCGCGACGCGGCAGGCAACCTGCTCGCCACGGGCACTGTCGGCGCCGATGGCACTTTCACCGTCAACCTGGACCCCGCCGTCAAGGATGGCAGCAGCCTCCAAGTCACCCTGACCGACGCGGCAGGCAACATTTCGCCAGCCGCCAGCGTGGCATCTCCAGATCTTGTGGGGCCTGCGCAACCCACCGACCTGGCCCTGGCCGATGGTGTCACCTTCACCGGGCGCGGTGAGCCAGGCGCTACCGTGCAAGTGCGCGATGCTGCCGGCACCGTGATCGGCACAGGCACCGTGGGCGCAGACGGCGCCTTCAGCATCACCCTCTCCCCTGCCCAGGCCAACGGCCAGGCACTGGACGTACGCCTGGTCGATGCGGCAGGCAATGCCTCGGCACCCTTGCAGTTCGATGCCCCTGACATCACCCCGCCAGAGGCGGTCACCAATGTGCTGGTTGGCCCGAGCGGCACCGTGATCGGTGGCCGAGGCGAGCCGGGTGCGACGGTCGAGGTGCGCGATGCGAACGGTACCCTGCTGGGCAGCGCTGTGGTTACCGCCAACGGCACCTTCCTGGTCAACCTCGACCCCGCCGTGCAACCCGGCGAGCAACTGAGCCTGGTGCAGACAGACCCTAGCGGCAACGCCTCGCCCGCAGTCGACTACGAAGTGCCCCTGACGCCAGCCCTGGAAAGCCCTGCCAACCTGGCGGTAAACGCCGACGGCACCGTACTCAGCGGTACTGCTCCGGCAGGCTCACGCGTCGAGGTGCGCGATGCCAGCGGCGCGTTGATCGGCAGCGGCATCGCCAATGCCGACGGCAGCTTCAGCATCGACCTGAACCCCGCCCAGGCCAATGGCGAACTGCTGGATGTGGTGGCCATCGCCGACGATGTGTCATCGCTGCCCGCCCAAGTCACCGCCCCTGATATCACGGCGCCCACCGCCCCCACAGAGCTGGCGGTGAGCGCCGACGGCACCGTGGTCACGGGCCGCGCCGAGCCGGGGAGCACCGTGCGTATTCTGGCCGCTGACGGCACCGAGTTGGGCTCGGCGGTCGTCGGCGCTACCGGCGTGTTCAGCATCACCTTGAACCCGGCTCAGGTAGACGGCGAAGTGCTGCAAGCCACTGCCACCGATGCCGCAGGCAATGCATCCCAGGCCAGTTCGGTCACCGCACCGGATATCGATGGCGGTGGCGATACAACGCCGCCTGAAGCGGCTTCCAACCTGGTCGTGGGTGTGGCGGGTACTCAGTTGAGCGGTCGCGGTGAAGCCGGAGCTACCGTCCAAGTGCGCAATGCGGCCGGTGACCTGATTGCAACAGGCACCGTGGCCGCCGATGGCACCTTCACTGTCAACCTGGACCCCGCCGTCAAGGACGGCAGCGACCTGCAGGTCACGCTCACCGATGCCGCGGGGAACGTGTCCCAGCCCGCGACCGTTACCTCCCCTGACCTGATTGCCCCGGCGCAGCCAACCGACCTGGCCTTGGCTGGCGGCGTGACCCTGACCGGTCGCGGTGAAGCGGGTGCCATCGTGCAGGTCCGTACCGCAACCGGTACCGTGATCGGCTCGGCAATCGTGGGTGACGACGGCCTGTTCACGGTCACCCTCTCTCCTGCCCAGGCCAACGGCCAGGCGCTGGACGTGCGCCTGGTAGACGCAGCTGGCAACACGTCTGACCCGTTGCAGTTCGATGCCCCGGACATCACCCCACCCGAAGCCGTGACCAATCTTCTGGTCGGCCAAGGGGGGACCGCACTCAGTGGTCGTGGCGAAGCCGGTGCCACAGTTGAAGTGCGTGACATCGATGGCAATCTGCTAGGTCGCGGCGTAGTCACCGCCAACGGCACATTCCTGGTAAACCTCGACCCTGCCGCGCAGGCCGGTGAGCAACTGAGGCTGATTCAGGTAGACCCCAGCGGCAATGCTTCTATCCCCGTGACAATCGCGGTGCCGGCGACCAATCCACCCGCCAGCCCTGCTGAGCTGGCACTGTCCGAAGACGGTACCGCCCTCACCGGCACCGCCCCGGCAGGCACTCGGGTGGAAGTGCGCGGGGCGGACGGTGCGTTGCTTGGCAGCGCAGTCGCAGGCCCTGACGGCAGCTTCACCGTCGAGCTGGCACCCGCACAAGCCAACGGCGAATTGCTCGATGTGGTCGCGATCGACAGTGCAGGGCTTTCTTCCCTGCCCACCCAGATCATCGCCCCGGACATCACTGCGCCTGCAACGCCAAGCGAACTGGCCATCAATGCCGACGGCACGGGGCTCAGCGGACGTGGCGAGCCCGGCAGCACCGTGCGTGTGCTGGCTGCCGATGGCACCACGGTATTGGGCAGCGCAGTGGTCGGCGCCACTGGCCGCTTCAGCATCACATTGAACCCGCCACAGGTCGACGGCGAGGTCTTGCAGGTCACGGCCACCGACGCAGCGGGCAACACCTCTGCTGGGGGTAATGTCACCGCGCCGGATATCGATGCCGTGGACAACACCCCGCCTGCACCTGCCACGGGCCTGGCCATCAACCTTGCCGGCGCGCAACTGAACGGGCGCGGTGAAGCTGGCGCTACGGTGCAGGTACGCGATGGCCAAGGCAATCTGCTGGCCAGCGGAACCGTCAATGCCGACGGCACCTTCCAGGTCAACCTGGACCCTGCGGTCAAGGACGGCAGCACCCTGCAAGTCGTGCTCACCGATGCCGCCGGCAACGCCTCCACCCCCGCCACCGTGGTCAGCCCCGACCTGCTGGCGCCCGCCCAGCCAACCGAGCTTGCCCTTGAAGGCGGCATCACGCTTACCGGTCGTGGCGAGCCTGGCGCAACGGTGCAAGTACGCACCGCTGGTGGGGCCGTGATCGGCACCGGCCTGGTGGATGCAAACGGCAACTTCAGTCTCACCCTGGCACCCGCGCAGGCCAACGGCGAAGCACTCGATGTACGCCTGGTGGACGCCGCCGGCAACGCCTCGACCCCGCTGCAGTTCGAAGCACCGGACATCACGCCGCCGGCTGCGGTAAGCAATGTAGTGGTGGGCAACGCCGGCTTGACCGTGGCCGGTCGAGGCGAAGCGGGCGCGCGCGTGGAAGTGCGCGATGCGACCGGCACTGTGATCGGCAGCGGCACCGTGAGTGGCAACGGGACCTTCCTGGTCGAACTCAACCCACCCGCCCAGCCCGGCGCACGCCTGAATCTCGTGCAGACCGACCCCAGCGGCAATGCGTCCGAACCGCTGCTGCTCGACGTCCCCCTTGTTCCGGCCCCGGCCAGCCCGAGCGGTCTGGTGGTGGCCGACGACGGCACCAGCATCAGCGGCACGGCCCCGGCAGGCAGCCAGGTGCAGGTACGTGATGCCGATGGCAACGTAGTCGGCAGTGTGGTGGTAGGTGCCGGTGGCACGTTCACCGTGGTGCTCAACCCGGCTCAGGCCAACGGCGAACTGCTCGACGTGGTGGCCATCGATGGCGCAGCAAACGCCTCCCTGCCTGTGCAGGTGACGGCGCCGGACATCACGCCACCAGCCATCCCCGGCGAGTTGCAAGTCAATGGCGACGGCAGCGTGGTCACGGGGCGCGCCGAAGCAGGCAGCACCGTGCGTGTGCTGGCCGCTGACGGGGTCACTGTGCTGGGGTCAGCCGTGGTGGGTGCAACCGGTGTCTTCAGCATCACCCTGAATCCGCCACAGGTCGACGGCGAGGTCTTGCAGGTCAATGCCACCGATGCCGCCGGCAATGCCTCGTTGCCAGGCTCGGTCACTGCGCCTGTGATTGACAACGGGGGCGACACCACGCCGCCACAACCTGCCACCGACCTTGTGATCAGTGCCAATGGCGCCACCGTTTCCGGGCGCGGCGAAGTCGGCACCACCGTGCAAGTGCGCAATGATCAGGGGCAGCTGCTGGCAAGCGGCACGGTACAAGCCGACGGCACCTTCGTGGTGCAGTTGCAGACGCCGGTGATTGACGGCTCGGCGCTCCAGGTCACCCTTACCGATGCAGCGGGCAACGTCTCGGCGCCAAGCTCGCTGGCCGCGCCTGACCAGGTGGCGCCGCTGCAGCCTGCCAATCTGGCGCTGGAAAACGGCGTGACCTTGAGCGGTACTGCCGAGGCCGGCGCGCGCGTTGAAGTGCGCGACGCCGCTGGCACCCTGATCGGTAGCGCCATCGCCCAGCCCGGCGGCACCTTCAACCTCACACTCGACCCGCCGCAGGCCAACGGTCAGGCCCTGTCCGTGACCGTGACCGACGCTGCGGGTAACAGCTCGGTGCCGCTGGGCTATGTCGCCCCCGACATCACGCCGCCAGTGCCGGTCAGCAACGTGCAAGCAGGTGCGGGAAGCCTCGCCGTCGCAGGCAGGGGTGAACCGGGCGCCACCGTACAGGTGCGCAATGATGAGGGCCTGGTCATCGGCACGGGGACTGTCGCGGTCAACGGCACCTTCGTCGTCAACCTCGATGCGCCGCTGGCGGCCGGCCAGGCCATCTCGCTGGTGCAGACCGACGCAGCTGGCAATACCTCCACGGTGATAGACGTCACCGTTTCGCAAGCCCCTGTACCGGCCAGCCCGACCGATATCGTGGTGGCTGGGGACGGCACCTCGGTCAGTGGCACCGCACCGGGCAACGCTCAGGTTGAAGTACGCGATGCCCAGGGCAATGTCATCGGCACCGTTCAGGCCAACCCTGACGGCAGCTTCACCGTGGGGCTCACACCGGCCCAGGCGAACGGCGAAACCCTGGATGTGGTCGCCGTCGACGGCGACGGCACCCCCTCGCTGCCCGTGCAGATCGTCGCTCCCGACATCACGGCCCCCAATGAACCTACCGAGCTGCAGTTGAACACCAATGGCAGCGTATTGACCGGACGGGGCGAGGCAGGAGCCACGGTGCAGGTCACCGATGCCGATGGCAACGTGCTCGGCACGGCTCAAATCGGTGCCAACGGCGTTATCAGCGTGCAGCTGACGCCACCACAAACCGATGGCCAGACCCTGGAAGTCACCGTGCGCGATGGCGCCGGCAACACCTCCAGCGCCACCCTCACGGCGCCTGATCTGGACGGCCCGCTGCAGCCTTCTGCGTTGGCCATCGACACGGCGGGTATCCACCTCACCGGCGTGGGTCAGGTCGGCTCGATCATCACCGTCCGCGACGCAGACGGCGCTGTGTTGGGCAGCGCAACCGTGGGCGCTGACGGACGCTTCGACGTCACCCTGTCCGCTGCCCAGCGCAACGGCGAAAGCTTGAGCGCGGAAGCCACCGACAACCTGGGCAACAGCGCAGGGCCTGTACCCTTCACGGCGCCGGATACCACGCCACCTCAGCAGGTTACCGATGCGGTCATCAACGGCGCAGGCAGCGCGGTGAGCGGTACTGGCGAAGCCGGCGCCACGGTGACCGTACGCGCGCCGAACGGCGCCGTGCTGGGCTTCGCCCAGGTAGGCGGCAATGGCGCCTTCTCGGTCACGCTCGACCCCGCGCAGACCAATGGCCAAGTGCTGAGTGTCGAACAGCGTGATGCTGCCGGCAACCTGTCCCAAGCCGTCGATCTGACTGCACCGGACAACGAACCGCCTGCCCTACCCGGCACCCTGCTGGTATCAGCCGATGGCACCCTCGTGACCGGCACGGGCGAGCCTGGCGCACAAGTCACGGTGACCGGTGTGGCTGGCATCGTGCTGGGCACTGCCGAGGTTCAAGCCGATGGCAATTTCAGCGTCACCCTGGTACCCGCGCAGCTCGGTGGCCAGGACCTGTCGATCATACAGACCGACCCTGCCGGCAACCCGTCCCCTGCGGGCACCGTGACGGCGCCCGACCTCGCACCGCCTCTGGCGGCTGTTGGCCTCTCGCTCAATGACGCCGGGAACGTACTGAGCGGTCAAGGTGAGGCCGGGACCACTGTCGAGGTGCGCGATGCCGCTGGCAATGTGCTGGGCAGCGTCGAAGTAGGGGTAGATGGCAACTTCGAAGTCCCTCTCACCCCAGCGCAAACCAATGGCGAAGTGCTGTCGGTGATACTCATCGACGCACAGGGCAACCTGTCGCCTGCAACCACGCTCACGGCTGACGACAGCACACCACCGGCAACCGCTACGGGTCTTGTCATCACCCCGGGCGGTACTGCCATCCAGGGCGTTGGCGAGCCCGGCGCCACGGTGGAAGTACGGGGCGCTGGCGGCGCCGTGCTGGGCAGTATCCTGGTGCCTGAGGGTGGTAATTTCACCGTACCCGTGTCACCTGCGCAGCTCGATGGCCAGGTGCTGGATGTCGTACTGATCGACGGCGCCGGCAACGCCTCCTCGCCAGGACGGGTCACCGCGCCGGACATCACCCCACCTGCGCAACCCACCGGCGTGGTGGTCAGCGAAGACGGCACCACTGTGACCGGTAACGCGCCTGGCGCCCAGACCGTCACGGTACGCGACAGTGCCGGCGGTGAAGTCACTGTCCCGGTAGACGCCGACGGCGGCTTCAGCGTGACGCTGCCCACCGCGCAAAACAATGGGGAGACCGTCACCGTCGTGGTCACCGACCCGACCGGCAATGCATCGGCGCCGATCAGCGTGACAGCACCGGACAACACCGATCCGCTGCCAGCTACCAACGTCAGTGTGAGCCCCGATGGTACGACGGTCGGCGGCACGGCCGAACCTGGCAGCACGGTGGTCATCCGCAACCCGGATGGCTCCGAGCGCGGCAGTGATACGGCCGGCCCGGACGGCACCTTCGTGATCCCGGTCGACCCGCCCCTGAGCACGGGCGAAACGGTCGACGTGGTCGTGATCGACCCGTCCGGCAACGCCTCCACCGACGTGCAGCTGCAGGGCCCGACCGGTAACGAAGTGGCGGCCCCTAGCAACCTGGCGATCAGCGAAGACGGCTTCCTCCTGACCGGCCAGGGCACCGTCGGTACCTTGATTACCGTGACATCCGCCGGTACCACATTGGGCACGGCGACGGTTGGCACCGACGGCATCTTCCGCGTGTTCTTCCTCAATGCCCAGCTCAATGCGCAGAAATTGCAGGTCACCGCGCGAGCCACGGCAGGCGGCCAACCCTCGGTGCCAGCCACCGTGGTTGCCGAAGACACCACGCCGCCTGATGCACCGACAGGCGTGGCCATCGACCGTATCGGCAGCACCTTGACCGGCCAGGGGGAAGTGGGCGCTACCGTGCGTGTCAGCGATAGCTTGGGCAACTTCCTGGGCAGCGCGACCGTAGGCAGCAATGGCTTGTTCACGGTCGACTTCGTCCCGGCAGTGGCCAACGCCCAGAACCTCATCGTGACCCAGGCGGACGCGGCCGGTAATGTGTCATTGGCTGCGACCTTGCAGGCCCCCGATCTGCAGGCGCCTCTGGCTGCCTACAACCTGAGCTTGAACAACGCGGCCACGGTCGTCAGCGGCCAGGGTGAAGCCGGGGCGCTGGTGACGATTCGCGATGCCAGCGGCGCGGTACTGGCCACCGGCACCGTCAACCAGAGTGGCCAGTTCCAGATCACCCTGCCCAGTGCCCAGACCACCGGCAGCGCGCTGCAGGTCACCCTCAGCGACGCAGCCGGCAACGTGTCGGCGCCGGCCAGCCTCGCGACCCCAGACCGCACACCGCCAGCGGCAGTGATCGACGCGCAGTTGAGCGGCGATGGCCGGCAGCTGTCCGGCAGCGGTGAACCCGGCGCCACCGTGCAGGTGCGCAACGCTTCCGGCACCGTGCTGGGAACCGCGACGGTGGGTGTGGATGGCCGCTTTACCGTGGTGTTCGATACGCCCCAGGCCAATGGCCAGGCCATCGGCGTCACCCAGGTCGATGCCGCCGGCAATACCTCGGTTGCCGTCAACCTCACCACGCCAGACCTCACGCCCCCCGCCGCCCTGACCAACGTGGTGCTGAACAACAACGGCCTGACCCTGACCGGCTTGGGCGAAGCAGGCGCCACCGTCAGCGTGCGCGGGGTCGACGGCACTATCCTCGGTACAGGACTGGTCGCGGCCAATGGCAGCTTTACCCTGACCCTGAACAGCGCCCAGCTCAACGCGCAGCGCCTGAGCGTCACCCAGACCGATGCGGGCAACAACACATCGGTGGCGGTTGCCGTGACTGCGCCGGACTTCACCGCCCCCGACGCGCCGGTCAACCTGCTGCTCGCCCCGTCGGGCCTGCAGATGACCGGCAGCGCCGAAGCAAACAGCACGGTGACCGTGCGTGACAACGCCGGCAACGTGCTGGGCACGGCAGTCGCCGCCGCCAATGGTACCTTCCAGGTAACCCTCAACGCGCCCCAAACCAACGGGCAGGCCCTGCAGGTGACCGCCACCGACGCTGCCGGCAACGTTTCGACCGCTGCGCCCTATACCGCAGCGGACACCACGCCGCCAGCCGCCGTCAGCAACCTGGCCGTGTCCGCCGACGGCGCAAGCCTGGTGGGTAGCGGTGAGGCCGGTGCCACAGTGCGCGTCAGTGCAGCCGATGGCAGCCTGTTGGGCACAGCAGTGGTCGCAGCCGACGGTCGCTTCAACGTCAGCCTCAGCCCTGCGGCACTGGTGGGTGAAACCTTGAGCGTGGTGCAAGCCGACGCAGCACAGAACGTCTCGCCTGCCCAATCGATCAACGCCCCTGGGCCTTTGGCACCGGCAACCCCGGCAGACTTGGCCCTGGCAGCCGACGGCCTGTCGGTCTCGGGAACGGCAGCCAGCGGCACCACCGTCAACGTGTACGGCACCAATGGGCAACTTCTGGGCAGCAGCCCGGTGGCCAATGACGGCAGTTTCACGGTCAACCTTGGCAGCCCACAGGCCAACGGCGAAGTGCTGCTGATCGCCGCTACTGGCACCGACGGCGCGGTATCGCTACCTGCCACGCTGCAGGCGCCGGATACCACGGCGCCGCTACCGCTCACCGGCCTGGTGCTGTCTGGCGACGGCCTGGTCGTAACCGGCCGCGGCGAACCGGGCGCTGCCGTGACCATCACTGGCGAAGGCGGTATCGAACTCGGCACTGCCGTGGTCGATGCTGCTGGCAACTTCAGCGCCACGCTGGCCACGGCACAACTGGACGGCGAGCTGCTCAATGCCAGCCAGGCCGATGTGGCCGGTAACGAATCGAACAGCGTCAGCCTTACCGCGCCGGACCGCACCGCGCCAACACCTGCACAGGACTTGACCTTCGCTGGCGGTGGCAGCCTGCTCAACGGGACAGGCGAGCCAGGCGTCACCGTGCGGGTGATCGCTGCAGACGGCAGTGTGCTGGGCAGCGACACCGTGCGTGTCGATGGCACCTTCCAGGTCAACCTCTCTGCGCCTCAGGCCAACGGGCAACAGGTGCAGGTGCTGCTGACCGACGCCGCCGGCAACCAATCGGGCGCCAGCGTCATCACCGCGCCCGATACCACGCCGCCAACCGCACCGGCAGAGCTGGCGGTTTCCAGTGACGGCGTCACCATCACAGGGCGCGGCGAAGCCGGCGCAGCAGTGACCGTCACCAATGCAGCGGGTGAGGACATCGGCAGCGCCATTGTCGATGCCAGCGGCAACTTCACGCTGACCCTCGACCCGCCGCTCACCAACGCCGAAGTGCTGAGCTTCACCCAGGCCGATGCGGCCGGTAATGTCTCGCCGGTCGCCACCTTGCAAACGCCTGATTTCACCCCACCAGAGCCATTGACGCAGGTAGTGATCAACGCCGATGGCAGCGTGGTCACCGGCTTTGGTGAGTCGGGATCAACGGTAACCGTCAGGGATGCAGCGGGCGTGACGCTGGGTACGGGCACGGTCCTGGCCGACGGCAGCTTCCGTGTGGACCTGTCGCCGGCTCAGATCGATAACCAAGTGCTTTCCGTGCTGCAGGCCGACCCACCCGGCAACGTCAGCGAGGCGGTCACGGTGCAGGCGCCAGACCTGACGCCGCCAGCAGCGGCGACCGAGTTGCGGCTCAATGCGGCCGGCGACACCCTCGGTGGCGTCGGCGAAGTGGGCGCCACCGTGCGGGTGTTCGTGGGCACGACACAGATCGGCACGGGTGTGGTGAACGCCGCAGGCACCTTCACCATCGCCCTGCAAACCCCGCAGCTCAATGGCGAGCGCTTGCAGGTGACCCTGACCGATGCTGCCCAGAACGTCTCGCCGGTCAGCACCCTGACCGCACTGGACATCACGCCCCCTGAAGCAGTGGTGGCGACCATCAACAGCAGCGGCACCCAATTGGTCGGCACAGCCGAAGTCGGGGCGCGCGTGACGGTGCTCAACAGCCAGGGCGATCTGGTAGGCCAGGTTGTCGTCGCCGCTGACGGCCGTTTCGTGGTGGCACTGACGCCGGCACAGATCAACGGTGAAGTGCTGACCCTCATCGCCCAGGACGCCACCGGCAACCCATCGCCGGGGGTGCAATTGCAAGCGCCTGACCTCACCCCACCGGTGCAGCCGGGCGACCTGGTGCTCGATGCCACCGGCCAGACCCTCACCGGCACGGCCGAAGCCGGCACCACCATCAGCGTGCGCGGGCCGGACGGTGTCGAAGTCGGCACTGTGCAGGTGGCGGCGGGCGGTGCCTTCACGATCGCCCTGGATCCAGCCCAAGACAACGGCCAGCTTCTGACCGTCGTCTCCATCGACGCAGCAGGCAACACCTCACTCCCGGCCACCTTGCTGGCCCGGGATACCTCGCCGCCCGATGCCGTCACAGACCTGGCGGTGGACAACACCTTCACCGTGATCACGGGCCGTGGCGAGCCAGGCGCAACCGTTACCATCAGCAAAAACGGGACGGTGATCGGTACCGGTGAAGTCAGCGAGGCCGGGACCTTCCAGATCGTCACCAGTCCGCCTGCCGGCTCGGTGGCGTCGCTGGTGGTCTACCAGACCGATGCGGCGGCCAATACGTCTGCCAGCATCACCTTTGTCACGCCGTTGGCACCCCCTCCTGTACCACCTACCAATGTCGTGCTGGCCAGCGATGGCCTGACTTTGTCGGGCAATGCGCCTTCGGGAACAGGCATTCGGGTATATGACGCGGCAGGCAATCAGATTGGTGTCGGCGGCGCCACCTTGAACGGTACGTTCAGCCTGCAACTGACGACTGCACAGCTCAACGGGCAGCAACTGACCGTCACGGCCGTTGCCTTGGTTGGCGGCGAATCGCAGCCGACCTTCGTGGTGGCGGCAGACATCACCCCGCCTGCAAACCCTGTCATCGCCGCGCTGTCGACCAATGGCCTGGTACTGACCGGCACCGGCGAAGCGGGCGCAACCGTGACCGTGCGCAGCGCCGGCAATGCGGTGCTGGGCACCGGGCAGGTCAACGCCGCAGGCGAGTTCAGCATCAACCTCAATGCACCGCAGTTGAATGGCCAGGTGCTGAACGTCAGCCAGACCGACGGGGCGGGCAACGCCTCTGGCAGCACGGCCTTCACCGCGCCTGACCTCCAACCACCGGCTGCGCCGACCAACGTGACGGTCAACGGTGCAGGCACCGTGCTGACCGGCAACGGCGAAGCAGGCGCTACCGTTACCGTGCAAGGCCCAGGTGGCCAGGTCGGTACCGGTGTGGTGCAGGCCAACGGCACCTTCACCATCGCCCTGACCTCGCCGCAGAACGATGGGCAACTGCTGGTGGTGCGCCAGACCGATGCCGCCGGCAACCTGTCCGGCAGCGCCAGTGTGCTCGCACCCGATACTACGCCGCCTGCCGCGCCGATTGCCACCATCAACCCCACCGGCACCGCCGTCAGCGGCTCGGGCCAGGTCGGCAGCACGGTACAAGTGCGCAACGGCGCCGGTACGGTGCTGGGCACCGCCACGGTCGGCAGCAACGGCCTGTTCGTGGTCAGCCTGGCGGCCGCGCAGATCGACAACCAGGCGTTGTCGATCACGCTCACGGACGCGGCAGGCAACGTTTCGACGCCCACCGCGTTGACCGCGCCGGACTTCACCCCGCCAGCGGTCGCCGGCAACCTGCAGGTCAATGCCGACGGTACCAGCCTGACCGGTACCGGCGAGCCCGGCGCCACCGTCACCGTGCGCAGCGCAACCGGCACGGTGCTGCAAACCGGTACCGTGCAGCCTAACGGCAGCTTCACCGTGGCCTTGAACCCACCACAGGACAATGGCCAGCTGCTGTCGATCACCCTGAGCGACCCACGCGGCAACGTGTCGGGCAACGTCACCGTCACCGCGCCCGATGTGGACGCCGATGCGCCGGTCATCGCCAGCGACAACCTGGCGACCGCCGTGGTCAACCTTGCGCCCGTCGTCAGCAGCCGTACCTACCAGGACTCGTTCAGCACCCTGCTGGCGGGCTTCAGCAAGACCTTTACCTGGACAGTGGGAGCAGGCACAACGGCGGATCCAACGCTGACGCTCAACACGGGCAGTGCCCTGGCCCTGCTGGACAACGCCACCTTCACCTTGCAGGTGAAAAATGCCAGCGGCGCCTGGGTGACGCTGGCGACCGGTAACAGCCAGGGCTTGCTCGACCTGGTATTGCTGCCGCTGGGCCAAGGCCTGCGCGTGGACATCGGCGAGCTGCGTGCCGGTGACTACCGGCTGACCGTGGGCAGCGGCGGTATCGGCCTGCTGACCACGGTCAACACCACGTTGCAGGTCGATACCACCAGCCTGACCCAGTTCACCGGTACGGGCGCAGCGACGTCCGGCAACGTCGTCACCGATGTGGGTATCGACGGCACGACCGATGCGCGTGGGCCGGACAGCGACGCGGTGCTGCAAGTGCTCAAGGGCGGGAGCTACGTGACCGCTGGCAGCGCTACCACCGTGCAGGGCCAGTACGGGACCCTGGTAATACGGGGCGATGGCAGCTACACCTATACCCCCAACGGCAGCCCGAGCAGCGTCGGCAAGGTGGATGTGTTCAGCTATCAGCTGGTGCATCCGAACGGCAAGTCCGACACGGCCAACCTGTACGTGCGCATCGACAGCCCACAAGCCACCGAGGTGTGGAGCAACACCAACTATGCAGCGCCCGCCACCGTAGTGGACGCGGTGAATGACGTCGACAACACCAACATCAGCCTGGTGAACCTGCAAACCAGCAGCACCACCACGTTCTCACCGCTGTCCTTGCCGGTGCTCGGTACCCGCTCGGCCACGTACACCACTACCGTGGCAGCCAACACCACCGCTGATGTACAGGTAGTCCTCAATTCTGCCAACCTGCTGACCCTGCTCAACGGCACCACGCTTGAGCTGCTCAAGCTCAACCCGGCCACCGGGCAGTACGTGACGGTGCAGACCGTCGGCGGTGGTTCACTGGTCACTCTGCTGGGCGGGGGAGCGGGCTACACCTTCCAGAACCAGGGCGCCGGCACCTACCACGTGCGGGTCACCGCAGGCGGCATTGGACTACTCAGCTCGCTGACCACCACGGTCAATGCCACGGCCACTCACCTCAATGAGTTCGTGGTAGGCAGCTATACGCCGGTCACCGGCAACCTGCTGACCGACGGCGCGGGCGCCGACAACCTGGGCTCGCCCCTGACGGTGCTGAGCGTGCTGACGGCGGCGAACACCTTCACCATCCCGGGCTACAACGGGGCCATCGTCCAGGGCAGCTACGGGACCTTGGTGGTGCAGGCCGATGGCAGCTACGCCTATACCCTCGATGCCGGCCTCAGTTCGTCGGTGATCGGGCAACAAGAGGTGTTCACTTACGAGCTGACCCACCCCAACGGCACTACCGACACCGCCACGCTCACCATCAACCTCGACCCGGTCACAGGCTTTGCCGCCACCGCTGCGATCATGGCGGACACCGGTGACGAGGGCGCGGCGCTGGCCGGTGTCGCCACGGTCGCTGCCAGTGAGGTGATCGCCGGCACCGATGGCGATGACACGCTGGTGGCCAGTGCCGGTAGCGCGGTCACGCTCGACGGAGGCGCCGGTAACGATACTCTGGTGATCAGCGACCAGGGCTTTGCCAGCATCAACGGGGGAAGCGGTAGCGACACGCTGCTCTGGAATGGCGGTGATGCCAGCATCGACCTGGGCAACCTGGTCGGTCGGGTGCACGAGATCGACACCATCGACCTCAACGACACCAGCGCAGTGACTCTCACATTGACCCTGGCCGACGTGGTGGCGGTTACCGACAGCGCCAGCGACACGCTGATCATCAAGGGGGATGACAGTGACTCGGTTCACATGACCGACACCTGGAGCAAGGTGGGGAACCAAACTGCCGACGGTATCGACTATAACCAGTACGCGGCTCAGGAGGATCCGAGTCACCATTTGTGGGTGCAAAGCGGTATCCATGTGGTCTGAGGCCGCTGCAAACCCGCCGGGTACATCCCCGGGGGCAAGGACGATGATCAGCAGTAAGGACACTCTGTGAAACCAAGCAGTACGCTGTCACCGTGGTTGCTGGGAGCCTTCGGGCTCCTGGTCTTGAATTTTCAACCGGCGGCCCAGGCCGCCGATGACATAGACCCCGCATTACGCCAGATCGGGCCGTCCCTGCTCAGGGACGCGCCTGAAGCGGTACCGGCAAGGCCTGCCGTGGGCATGGCCCCGGTAGCCGGCGCGCAGGCCTTGGGGTTGTCCGAGGCCGTGTTGCAGGCCGCGCAATGGCACCCCAGCATCGCCGAGGCCATCGGTAACCTGTACAAGCAAGGCGAAGGTATCAACGTCGCCCGTGCAGGTTATTACCCGCAGATCTCCGGTGGGCTGCGTACCGGCTATGACACCGGGTACGGCGGTGACCGCAGCAGCCAGGCCATCAACCTGTCGCTCAAGCAGATGCTGTACGACTTCGGCAAGGTCGATCATGCGGTCAGCGCTGCCCAGGCCGCAGCCGCCCGGGCCCAGGCCAATATTTTGCTGGTGGTCGATGACCTGGCCCGCGACACCGCCTATGCCTGGATCGAAACGCGCCGCTATGAGCAGCTGATCGGCATTGCCCGTGACCAGATCCGCGGGGTGGGCGACATTGCCAACATGGCTCGCCAGCGCAGCGACATGGGCGCCAGCACCCGCTCTGACGTGGTCCAGGCAGAATCGCGGGTACAAAGCGCCCGCGCCGTGCTGGAGGAATACAGCGCCCAGTACGAGCGCTGGCGCTCGACCCTGGCGGCCTTGCTCGGACGTGCCACGCCGGTCTCTCTGGACGAACGACCGCCTCAGGAACTGGCCCAGGCCTGCAAGCGCCCGAGTCAGGGCGACGAGCGCCTGCCAGCGGTACTGATGGCGCTTGCCCAACGTGCCCAGGGCCAGGCCGAACTGGCCCAGGCCAAGGCCGAGGCTTACCCCACCGTGTCGTTGCAGCCGCAGGTCAACCACTACCTGGACAACGACTACAACCGTGACAACTCGCGCCTGGACCGTACCCAGGCCGGTATCTACCTCAACGTGGAGGTACCCATCTACCAGGGCGGCTCCATCAGTGCCCGCAGCCGCGCGGCCGGCTATGCCCTGACGGCCGCCGATTCGGCCGAGGATGCCGCGCGCCTGCAGGCCCGTCGCGGCCTGGCCGAGGCCACCGCACAAACAGCGGGCCTGGGGCGCCGCCTGAACTCGCTCGAGGCCCGCCAGGACAGCATCCAGGAAGCGCGAATGCTTTATGGCCGCCAGTACCTGGACCTGGGCACGCGCCCCCTGCTCGACTTGCTCAATGCCGAGCAGGAAATCTACCAGTCGCGCTTCGAACTGGCCGGCACCCGTTCCGACCTGCTGCGTCTGGACGTGGACTGCCTCTACAACACGGGCGCCCTGCGGGCGGCCTTCGGCCTCGAGGGGCGTAACCTGCAAGGTGTGGAGATTCAGCCATGAGCGATCCGGTCAATGTGACGCTGCCCGAACCGGCCCAGGCCCCGGCGCCTGCCACCAGCGCGCGCGCTGACCTCGGCCCTTGGCTGGAGGTGATGCTGCAGGTCGCGCACCATTATCGTCTGGACGTGTCACCCCAGCGCATCCGCCTGGCCGCCGATGAGGATGCCCGCCCCCTGGACGAAATCCTGCGCCACATGGCCCGACAAGCCGGCCTGGCCTTGCGCTTCGTGCGTTTCGACGCAAAAGGCTTGCGGCAATGGCGCACGCCGCTGGTGTTGGAGCTCGATGACGGCCAACTGGCGGTGGTCGAGTCGGTGACCCAGGAGGACGACCTGGCGGTGGTCTTCGCAGGCGATCAAGGGCTGACCTCGCGCCTGCCCCGCGATGCGCTGCAAGGCAGGATCACCCGCGTTGCACTGCTGCGCCCCGCACGGCCACTGCGCGATGTGCGCACCGATGACTACACCGCCCCGTACGACCGGCACTGGTTCGCCCGTATCGTACTGCGCGATCTGCGCCCGTACGGGCAAGTGATGATCGCCTCACTGGTCGCCAACGTACTGGCGCTGGCCGGGGTGCTGTTCTCGATGCAGGTCTACGACCGCGTGATTCCGGCTGAATCACTGCCGACCTTGTATGTGCTGTTTGGCGGCGTGGTGCTGGCGTTGGTGTTCGACTTCAGCATGCGCCTGCTGCGTCTCAAGGTCACCGACCTGTTGGGCAAGCGGGCCGACCTGCGCGTCAGCGACCTGGTCTATGGCCACGCCCTGCGCCTGCGCAACTCGGTGCGGCCCAAGTCCACCGGCTCGTTCATTTCGCAGTTGCGCGAGCTGGAGTCGATCCGCGACCTGATCACCTCCAGTACCGCGACGGCACTGGCCGACCTGCCCTTCTTCCTGCTGTTCCTGTTCGTGTTCTGGCTGATCGGCGGCGTGCTGGTGTTCGTGCCGATCGTGGCCCTGGTGGCGATGGTGGTGCCGGGCTTGCTCGCGCAGCGGCGCCTGGCACGGTTGGCCAATGCCTCGATGCGTGAGTCCTCGTTGCGCAATGCCATGCTGGTCGAGAGCATCCAGGGCCTGGACGAGATCAAGGCTCTGCAAGCCGAAGCGCGTTTCGAGCGGCAATGGAACCAGTACAACGCCGCCTGCGCCCACACCAACCTGCGCCTGCGCACCCTCACCAACGGGCTGGTGGCCTGGACGCAGAATGTGCAAGGGGCCGTATTCGCCGTGGTCATCGTGATCGGCGCGCCCATGGTGATCGCCGGCGACCTGACCACCGGCAGCCTGGTGGCCGCCTCCATGCTGGCCTCGCGCATGATGGCGCCGCTGGCCCAACTGACCCATGTACTGACCCGCTGGCAGCAGGCCAAGGTGGCCCTGCAAGGGCTGGACAAGCTGATGCAGTCGCCAGTGGACCACCCCGAAGGCGAGGCACGGGTGCACATGCCTGCCCTGCGTGGTGAATACCGCTTGCGCCAGGCCACCTTCCGCTACAGCGAAGAGGCGCCGCCTGTGCTCAACATCGCGCAGCTGGACATTCGCCCGGGCGAGCGCATTGCCGTGCTCGGCCGCAACGGCGCTGGCAAGTCGACCTTGCTGCAGGCGCTGGCCGGTAGCATGGACCTGATGCAGGGGGAGGTGAGCCTGGACGGTATCGCCATGGCGCACCTGGACCCGGCCGACCTGCGCCGTGACGTGGGCTTGCTGGCCCAGTACGCCAGGCTGTTCCACGGCACCCTGCGCGAGAACCTGACCCTGGGCGCCGGCCAGGCCAGCGATCAGGAGCTGGTGGCGGCGCTGTCGGCCACCGGTGCGCTGGACTTCGTGCGTCGCCTGCCCAAAGGCATGGATCACCTGATCCTCGAAGGCGGCCTGGGCCTGTCCGGTGGGCAGCGCCAGGCCCTGGTGCTGTCGCGGCTGCTGGTGCGTCAGCCGCAGGTGCTGCTGCTGGACGAGCCCACCGCTTCGCTCGATGACATCACCGAGCGCCGGTTGCTGGATAACCTGGATCGCTTCTGCCAGGGCCGCACCTTGGTGATCGCCACCCACCGGTTGAGCGTGCTGCAGCGGGTGGACCGCATCCTGGTGCTCGACGGCGGCCGTATCGTGATCGACGACGCACGCGACGCCGCGTTGGCCAAACTGCAAGGAGCGCAGGCATGAGCAACCATGAACTTCCCGCCTCTTACCTCGATGGTCAGGATGACCAGGCGGTGTTTCGGGCTGGGCGCCTGATCACCCTGTGCGCGGTGATGCTGGCGGCATTCCTGGCCTGGGCGGCCTGGTTCGAGGTGACCGAGGTGTCCACCGGCACGGGCAAGGTCATCCCCAGCTCCCGTGAGCAGGTGATCCAGTCGTTCGAAGGTGGGATCGTCGCGCAGATGAGCGTGGCCGAAGGAGATCTGGTCGAGCGCGGCCAGGTCCTGGCCCAGCTCGATCCGACCAAGACATCATCAAGCGTGGGCGAAAGCGAAGCCAAGTACCGCGCCGCCAAGGCCAGCCAGGCGCGCCTGCAGGCAGAGGTCACGGGCAAGCCGTTGAAATTCCCGGCTAGTCTGCGCGAGTCGCCCGAGCTGATCGAGGCGGAGACGGCGCTGTACACCACCCGCCGCCGTGGTCTTGAGCAGACGCTGGCCGGTATCGAGGACTCGCTGCGGCTGGTGCGCAGCGAGCTCAAGATCACCGAAAACCTGGCGAAGATGGGCGCTTCCAGCCGCGTCGAGGTCATCCGCCTGAACCGCCAGCGCTCGGAACTGGAGCTCAAGGCCACCGAGGCACGCTCGGAGTATCTGGTGCGGGCCAGGGAGGAACTGGCCAAGGCCAGTGCCGAGGCCGACAGCCTGTCGGAGGTAATCCGTGGCCGCAGCGACTCATTGACGCGCCTGACCTTGCGCTCGCCGGTGCGGGGTATCGTCAAGGACATCGAGGTCAACACCCTGGGCGGTGTGGTGCAGCCAGGTGGCCAGGTGATGAAGATCGTGCCGATGGATGAGCGCCTGCTGATCGAGACCCGCATCGCGCCACGGGACATTGCCTTCATTCACCCCGATCAGGCCGCCAAAGTGAAGATCAGCGCCTACGACTACTCGGTGTATGGCGGCTTGGACGGCAAGGTGGTGGGGATTTCGCCGGATACTCTGCAAGACGAGGTCAAACCTGAAATCTACTATTACCGGGTGTTCATTCGCACCGAACAGGACAGCCTGCAGAACAAGGCCGGCAAGCAGTTTGCAATCGTGCCAGGGATGATCGCCACGGTGGATATTCGCACCGGGGAGAAGACGATACTCGACTACCTAATCAAACCCCTGAACCGGGCCAAGGAAGCCTTGCGCGAGCGTTAGCGCAAGCGCCCCTAAAGCCTTTACGGAACAGGCCGATAACCTGTCATCCCCTGTTCCCCACCGAAGGTCACCATGGCCAAGCAAAATGCCCGCGCGGACGCGTTGTCCCTGCTGTTGTTCACCCTGCGCAGCGGCAAGCTGATGGCAATCAACCTGCTCAAGGTCAGCGAAATCATTCCGTGCCCGGCGCTGACCAAGCTTCCCGAGTCCCACCCGCATGTCAAAGGCGTGGCGACCTTGCGCGGGCATCCGCTGTCGGTGATCGACCTGTCCCGCGCCATTGGCGAGCAACCGCTGGCCGACCCCAACGGCGGGTGTTTGATCGTCACCGAGATCAGCCGCTCACGCCAGGGCCTGCACGTGCAGGCGGTCAGCCGCATCGTGCACTGCCTGAGCACCGACATCAAACCGCCGCCGTACGGTGCGGGCAAACAGTCGTTCATCACGGGCGTCACCCGCGTGGACAACACCTTGGTGCAGGTGCTCGACATCGAGAAGGTCATTCACGGCATCGCCCCGCCCCCCGTCGAATTGCCCGCCAGTGGCCTGAGCGTCGAGGACGCCAGCCTGCTGGCTGCCGCCAACATCCTGGTGGTCGACGACAGCAACGTCGCCCTGCAACAGTCGGTGCATACCCTGCGCAACCTGGGGATCGAATGCCGCACCGCCCGCAGTGCCAAGGACGCCATCGGCATTCTGCTGGAGCTGCAAGGCACGGCGCAGGAGATCAATGTCATCGTCTCGGACATCGAGATGAGCGAGATGGACGGCTATGCCTTCACCCGCAGCCTGCGCGAAAGCCCGGATTTCCAGCACGTGTATGTGCTGCTGCACACCTCGCTGGACAGCGCCATGAGCAGCGAAAAGGCGACCCAGGCCGGGGCCAATGCCATCTTGACCAAGTTCTCGTCCCCGGAGTTGACCGACTGCCTGGTGGTGGCGGCGCGGGCGGTGGTCTTCGCCGAGCGCTGACCTGCCCACACGGCAGCGGGTTTGCCCCTCGGACTGACTGGGGCATACTTCCATACCCCTTTCGCAACCAACAGGAAGCCACGCATGAAACGTATCAGCCTCATCCTGATCAGTTGCGCCCTGTTCAGCGGCCTCGTCCAGGCTTCCAGCAACCAGGCCTGGAACGAGCACCGCCAGCAAATGCTCAAGGCCTGCCTGGCTGCCAGCCAGTTCAAGAACGCCCATGCCCGTAGCAAGCCCGCCGAATTCGACGACCAGACCGGCATGAGCGCCCTGCTGGTCGAAGGCCTGTACCCGCAAAAGCACATGAAGCAGCGAACCGGTACCGAGTTGTGCCTGTATGACCGCAAGCAACAGCGGGCGTATGTGAGTGAATGGAGCCCGCAAACCAAGTGAGCGATAGCCTGCGTTTCGCCTGCACCGGCTGCGGCAAGTGCTGCAGCGGCCACCATGTGCCCCTGACCCTGGCCGAGTCGCAGCGCTGGGCCCGTGACGGCGGGCAGGTGATAGTGCTGTTAGAGGCATTCGTGGTGGACGGCCCTGGCATGCCCCCTGAGCAACGCGAACATGTGCTGTTGCGCTCTCATGCCGTGCCCAGTGCCGACGGCCAGGTCCGGGTGTCGGTGACCTTCGCGGCCTTCAACCCTGGCCGTTGCCGCTACCTGGACGACAACGACCTGTGCGCCATTTACGACCAGCGCCCACTGGTGTGCAGGATCTATCCGGTTGAAATCAACCCGCACATTCCCTTGCGGCCCGAGAGCAAGGATTGCCCACCCGAGGCCTGGCAACAGGGGCCTGAGCTGATTCACGGCACACAGCTGGTCGATGCCGAGTTGCAGGCGCTGGTGCAGGCCTCTCGGCAGGCAGACAGGGAAGACATTGCGGCCAAGGTGGCGGTCTGCCAAGCACTGGGCATGACCACCAGCGCGCTCAAGGGCAACGGCTTCACGGCCTACCTGCCTGACATGCAGGCATTTGCCACAGCCCTTGCAGAGCATCCTCAGGACACAGGGGGGTCTTGGGCTCTGCATGTCGAAGACGCTGTATTGCAGGCCCAGTTACAGGCACTTGGGGTGCAGGTGACTGACCAGCCACCGGTTTATTACGCCTTTATCGGGTTCTAGGGGCAGGACGGGTGATGTTGGCTTGAACACCGTCAGCCCGTTTTACCCGGTCAGGGGCGCCGCTGCGGCTGTAGTGGCCTACGCAGTGGCCGTGCCACGCAGCTTCGCGACTTACAAGGTTCGGTGATCCTTTCACAGGGTGTGTTCACACCGCCCCCTGAGCGCCTTGTCTTTCGTCACGCTACAAGGCTCTAAACCGGGCATTTCAACGACAATCTGCGCCATTCCAGCCCCGATACTTACCTTTTACGCAACAGTGCTTATCCAACTTCGCTCTGTTTAAACTGCCTCCACACGACTAACTTTACCCCTGTCCTCATTAGCACTTGCACCGCAAGAAGGTAGTTAGAAATGTCCAACAGTATGGGTATTGCCAGCGTGTTCGTCCTGTCGTCCCTGTTGTTGTCCCCCCTGGCCATGGCCGAAGAGTCGCCTGCATTCGTGGCCCGCAACGCCGAGTTCGCAGCGGCCCATCAGGACGCCCGCGAAACAGTGGCCGCCCAGCATGCCGAGACGGTCAAAGCCTCGCAGCAGACAGCGTCCAAAGCGGTTGTCGATACCGACGCCGACAGCTGAGCCTACGCCTCGGCGCGTTCAACATGCGCCATGGGATTCATCTGTTTCAATATGTTAGCCTCTAAAAAGCCGCTGCCCTATCAGCGGCTTTTTTTCGTATGCGCTGGGTTTTCCCCTGGCAGATTCGTCATGCAGCAAGCATGACCATCTCCTACAACAAGCACTGCCCCGCCTACCGATCAAGGAGTCAATACCGGTGTCTTTCGCGTTTCGCTTCACCCCGCTTTTCATTGCGCTCAGTGCAAGTATTCCCGTCACGGCCCAGGCCACCGATGACAATGCCGAAGGTTTTGTAGCGGGTTCATCGTTGAACCTGCACCTGCGCAATGCTTATTTCAACCGCGACTCCCACAATCAGGGTGCACGCGATACGCGGGAATGGGGTCAAGGGGCAGTGGCGCGCTTCGAATCCGGTTACACGCCAGGCATTGTCGGTTTCGGTCTCGACGCGCACGCCATGCTGGGGGTTAAGCTGGACGGTGGCGGTGGTCATGCAGGCACCAGCATTCTGCCTACACATGTGAAAGGCGACGGCGAACTGGGCGCTGCCCCGCATTCGTTTTCCACAGCAGGCGCGGCGCTCAAGCTCAAGGCGCTGGACACCGAGTTCAAGGCCGGCGACCTGTTCTTGACCAACCCCGTGATCGCCGGTGGCGAAACCCGCATGCTGCCGCAAACGTTCCGGGGTATCAGCCTGATCAACACCAGCGTCGAGGGGCTGCTGCTTGAGGGTGGCAAGGTCAGTTTCACCAAGCCCTACAACCAAAGCGGCCACCGCCGTATCGATACCTACTATGGCTCGCTGGATGAGCGCGGCAAGAGCAAGCACCTGAGCTGGGCGGGCGCAGCCTGGAGCGGTACACCCAACATCACTACCAGCGTGTATGCGGCCGAACTGAAGGATATCTGGAACCAGTACTACGCCGACTTCGACTACACCTACGTGGTCAACGAGCAGGTCAGCCTCAACCCTGGCGCCCACTTTTATCACACGCAAGACACAGGCCGGGCCTTGCTGGGCAGCATCGACAACAATACCTACAGCCTTCACCTGACACTCAATGCGGGCGCCCATACCGTGACGGCCGCCTATCAGCGGGTCAACGGCGATACCCCGTTCGACTACATCAACCTCGGTGACAGCGTCTACCTGGACAACTCGCGCATGTATTCGGACTTCAACGCGCCGAACGAGCGGTCCTGGAAACTTCAGTACGGGTACGACTTCGCCGGCCTCGACTTGCCCGGCTTGAGCGCATCGCTGTCTTACTCGCGGGGCAAGGCCGACCTGACCAAGGCCGCCCAGGGCAACAGCCACTACGATTACTACCGGGCCGATGGCAAGGATGCCCAGCACTGGGAACGCGACCTGGACATCAAGTACGTGTTCCAGGAAGGCGACCTCAAAGACCTCTCGGTACTGGTACGGTATGCCACGCACCGCGGCGGCCAGGGCTACGCCTCGATTGACGGCAACAGCAACAACGACGAGATGCGCGTGATTGTCGACTATCCCTTGAACGTGTTCTGACAGTCACTGCAATCACTGGCTGATCAGCGCGGCAGGGGAACCCCTGCCGCACGGTAATTCCGTCGGACGAACTTGTCCGACAATCTTCACTTGCCTAGAATGTCGCCGCCGCAAATGGCCCCCAGCAGTCGCGACCATGCCTACCTCACCGTTACGCCTCCCCCCCTCCCGGTCGCACCCCGAACTTGCTCTCGTGCTGGGCAGTTGCCTGGCCGTGTTCGCCATCGTGGCCATCGTCAGCTACTTGCTGATGCGCGAGCGTGAAAGCGTGGAGCAATCGGCCGTACGCTCGGCCAACAACATCGTGCAATTGATCGAAAGTGACATTTTGCGCAATGTCGAGCTTTACGATCAGGCCCTGCAAAGGCTGATCTGGGCAGTAGGCCGCAAGGAGCTGCCCTCCGTACCCGGCTCCCTGCGCCAGCGGCTGCTGTTCGATGACACCTTCGCCGACCGCAAGCGTGGGGATGTACTGTGGCTGAACAGCAACGGTGACGTGGTAGGCGATTCGACCAGCAGCGTACCGCGCAAGGCCAACTTCCGGGACACAGGCGTGTTCCAGACCCATTTGCACAACCCCAACACCACCCTGCTGGTGGGGCCGCCGTTCAAGGCCCAATTGGGCGACCTGGACTGGTGCATCAGTTTCAGCCGGCGCATCACCGATCCGAACGGTGATTTCGCAGGCATCGCGGCTGGCGCGCTGCGCCTTGGCTACGTTACCGATCTGTTCAAACGCCTGGATATCGGCGCCAACAGCAGCGTGAACCTGCTCAACGTCGAAGGCCAGCTTCTGGCCCGCCAGCCCATGGGCCCCTCCGATCCATCGGTCGGTAGTCAGCATGCCGGCAAACCCAATTTCCAGCGAATACTCGGGCAGCAGAGTGGCAGCTTCGTCGCGGCCTCCGCCGGGGATGACGGCGAGCGCATGTATACCTTTGCCCGCGTGGGCGACTTGCCGCTGATCGTGCTGGTGGTGCATGCCACCGACGAGGTGTTCGCGTCCTGGCGCCGTACGGCACTGCTGGTCAGCGTTGCCACCGGGCTGCTGTGTGCGGGCATCATCTGGTTGACCTGGCTGCTCAGTCGCGAGCTGCGTCGCCGTTTCCAGGCTGAACAGCGCCTGGCGACCTTGGCCGCGACCGACAGCCTGACCGGCCTGGCAAACCGCCGGCACCTGGACCAAGTGCTGCGCCTTGAATGGGCACGTGCACAGCGTACGCGCCAACCACTGACGGTGCTGATGGTGGATGTGGATCATTTCAAGGCGTTCAATCAGCGCCACGGCCATGCGGGCGGTGACCATGTACTGCGCGAAGTGGCCAAGGCCATCGAGGCCTGTATCCGTCGGCCGGCCGATCTGGCCGCCCGGTATGGCGGGGAGGAATTTCAGGTGGTACTGCCGGAAACCGACGTGGAAGGGGCACGGATGCTGGCGGAACGAATATGCCGCAGCGTCGCACGACTCGCACCTTTTGGTGACGATACCCAACCGGTCACGGTGAGCATCGGTATTGGCAGCCTCAACGCACACACCCAGCAAGACCTTGCAGCCATGCTGGATGGGGCGGATGAAGCGCTCTACCGGGCCAAGGCCAACGGCCGCAACCGGGTAGAAGGCCCGGTCACTTAGGAATGAGCGCGGACCTTGTCACGCAGCGCCTTTACTTCATCATGATTTTGCTGCACGCCTTGGAGCTGACGATCGACCAGGTCCAGGCTGCTTGCTGCGGCAGGGACGTTGAGCTTGACGAGCTTTTCACGGGCTTGACGGTACGCCTTCAGGGCATAGTCCTGGCCACGCTCGGTCTCGTTCATCACCGCCTCGTCATCATGGCTGGTGAAGGCTGTCTTAAGTTCGATCCAGGCACGGTGCAGGTCACCGGTGAAGCTGGTGGACGTCTCCGGGTCACCGCCCAATTTACGGACCTCGTCCTGAAGCTCCTTAACAGCTTTGCCGCAACCAGTGGCGCGCTCGGTCAGGAAACCTTTGAGGTATTGATTCTTGACGTCTTCTGCCGATTTCAGAAAGCCTTTCTGGCCATCTTTGCTGTATTCGATCAGGTCGTTGAGAATATCGATCACGTCTTTATTGGTATCGCTCATGACTCAAACTCCTTGAGGGTTGATAAGTAGACAGGAGCAGCCTTCGTGCCAGCTTTCCAAAAAGAATAAAGTCTTTTAAATCAGCAGCTTAAAAGATAAAGGCAAATTGCCATGCATCGCGTTCTGCATGATCTGCCTAGGTGGGTCGTGCAGTTTGCAGTATGGTGGGCGTCTTTATGACGAGTACGAAAATGTTCAACCCGGAACGTCTCGAACTGCTGGTGACCCGCAGCATGCCGTTCGGCAAATACCAAGGCAGGATCATTGCCGACCTGCCGGGCGATTACCTGGCGTGGTTTGCGCGCAAGGGCTTTCCCACAGGAGAGCTAGGGGAGTTGCTGGCGTTGATGCATGAGGTCGATCATAACGGCCTGGCTGACCTGCTGGCGCCGTTGCGGCGCAAGCATGGCTGTTGAGCGGGTTGGCCGACCGCGCCCTCACGGGACGGCACGGTGTAGCGCTGACTCCGCTCCCTGTAGGAGCGCCCCGGCAAGGCCGCTTGTGTCTTGATTAGAGATTAGAATCTGGAGTGAGAGCGGTGAATGGCAAGCTGAAGGCCGCAGGTGCCTTGAGCACGAGTGGGAGCACAAGCTGCCATTCACCGTTCCACTTTGGCGA
>Ga0308172_1000556_pt1 | contig 43852 bp, 39 predicted proteins | sample PhyGR2_FD_202134 | JGI IMG/M metagenome (GOLD analysis project Ga0308172, IMG submission 202134) | Phyllosphere microbial communities from UC Gill Tract Community Farm, Albany, California, United States - DLSLSG.R2 | ecosystem: Host-associated > Plants > Phyllosphere > Unclassified | place: USA... | reverse complement strand
CCCAGCCTACGCGCCAGGCCAGGGTTTTGCTGCCGTTCGGCACGTTATAGGCGAAGGTGCTGGCGTTGGTGTTGGGATCGATGTAGTCCGCGCCCCAGTAGGTAAAGATGGATTCAAAGTTGCGGCTGCGCATCTTGCTCCACAGCTCGGATTCCGCCACCGGCTGGATATCCAGATTTACATCCGCCTTCGCAAAGCTCGACTGCAGCGCCTGGGCAATATCGATATAAGGCGGCTGATTCACCACCGACAGCGCGATATGCGCGCCGGGCTTAATACCGCCTTTGGCTAAAATCGCTTTGGCCTTCTCGACATCGTAGTGGAACGGTTTGGTTTCGAGCGCGCCGTCAAAACCCTGGGGCAGGAAACTCTGGTGTACGCGATATTGCCCCTTCAGCAGCTGATTCGCCAGGCTGTCGTAGTCCACCAGCCAGCGCGCGGCCTGCCATAAGGCCGGATTGCCCAGCGCAGGCTGCTGCGTACTTTTGGTGTTAAAGCCGAGATAGTAGATCAGGCTGGAGGGAAAGGCGGCAATGTGCACGTTGGGATCGCTTTTCAGCGAGGCAAGCTGATCCGGCCCCAGCTGGTACGCCGCATCCACATCGCCCTGCTGGATCAGCAGCCGACGGGTGCCCGGATCGGCCACGCCTTTCAGCAGCACCCGTTTCAGGTGCGCTTTCTGCGTGCTGTTGGGATTGGCCTCCAGCACCAGCGCCTGCAAGGGCACGAACTGCTTGATTGCGTAGGCCGCGCTGCCCGCCGAGTGGGTTTTCAGCCAGCCATTGCCGAAGTCGTTATTGGCGACATGCGACTGCGCCAGCTTGCTGTCAACGATGGAGGAGACCGGCGCGGTCAACAGGCGCAGGGCCAGATCCTGCCCGATCTCTGCCGGCCAGCGCAGCTCCAGCTGATGATCGTTGATCACGGTGAACTGCTGATCGATGTTCTCCGGCGTCCAGCCAAATTCCCCGAGGATAAACGAGGGCGCTTTGTTCAGCTTTACCGCGCGGGTAAAGGAGAACACCACATCCTGCGCCGTTAACGGATTGCCGCTGGCAAAACGCGCCTGCGGGTTCAGGTCAAACACCAGGCTGTGCGGGGTTTTGCCCGCCTGCCAGCGCAGGGCCGCCAGCGGGGCCAGCTTCTGCGGATCCTGATGATCCGGCTCCAGTAACGTCTGATAGATATTACGCAGGCTGCTGTTGCTGACGGTTTCAAAGCTTTCCGCCGGATCGAAACTGATAATGCCGTCCAGCGGCACGGCGACCACAAACGTATCTTTCGGCGTTGCCGCGTGGGCGGCAGAGGAGAGAGCAAGGGCGGTAAGCAGGAGCAGCGGTTTGCGCATAGCGGTTATCCTTAATGATTGATAACCCTACTGTAACCCGCGCCAGAGCAGGTCAAAATGCCGGTTTGTTCTGAGCTATGCCAGTTTTGTCTTAGCCGAGTATTTTCAGGTGACAGGCCGCCCAGAGGCGGGCGGCTCAGGCCGTCAGTGGAAGTTATGAATGACTTCCAGCACGCCGTTGATAATGAACTGGACGCCCATGCAGACCAGCAAAAAACCCATCAGGCGGGAGATCGCCTCGATGCCGCCTTTGCCCACCAGGCGCATGATCGCCCCTGAACTGCGCAGGGAAATCCATAAAATCACGCTCACCACCAGGAACGTCAGCACCGGCGCGACGTTCAGTACCCAGGCAGGGAAATCCACCCCGCTGCGCACGGTAGAGGCCGAGGAGATGATCATCGCGATCGTCCCTGGCCCGGCCGTGCTAGGCATCGCCAGCGGCACAAAGGCGATGTTCACCGGTTCCTGTGCCGTTTCCAGCTCATCGTGCTTGTGCTTAGCTTCAACCGAATGGCCCACCGGCTTCGCCGGAAACAGCATCCGAAAACCTATAAACGCCACGATCAGCCCGCCTGCGATGCGCAGCCCCGGAATAGAGATGCCGAACGTGTGCAGCACCGCGCTGCCTGCGTACCAGGCCACCATCATGATGGCGAACACATAGATGCTCGCCTGCAGCGCCTGGCGGTTGCGCTCCTGAAAATTCATCTCACCGGCCAGGCCCAAAAACAGCGCCACGGTGGTGAGCGGGTTGGCGAGCGGCAGGATCACCACCAGCCCCAACCCGATTGCTTTGATTAACTCCAGCATGCCTTATCCCGCTTAGTGTTTAGGACGTTCCAGCGCTTCCAGCAGCTCCGGGAAGAAGTCTTGCAGGATCTCCGGCGTCATCAGCTCCGGGTACTGCATCAGGTGCTCGCGGATACGTTCGTTTACGTCTGGGATCAGGCGCTGTGCCGCATCGCTGGCGCTGATTTTGTGCTTCTTCATGCTGCGCAGCAGGTCTGCGGGCAGGTTGTCTTCGTCTTCGTTATCTTCCACCATCTCCAGCGCGTCCAGCTCGTCGAACATCTCCATCAACGCTTCGGTCTGCGGCGTGCGGGATTCATATTCGCGCGGATGCTCTTCTGCCATATAGCGCAGCATCAGGCGCATCGGCGTGCCATCGGGGGACTTGGGCGGTTCGGCGGCGAACCAGGTCAGCAGCTGGTGGATGGTGACCTGATGGACGTGATAACCGTTATCCACCAGCTCGTCGGCCAGCAGCTCGGCGCTTTCGTTTTCAATCAGACAGATATGCGTGCGGTTGGGATCGTACTCTTCGAGCCACTGGTAGATCTCTTCGATCACCCCATCGTCGTACTCGAACTTTTTGTTTACATAGCTCCCTTCTGACGCATTTACGCAGGCTGTGATCAGGTCTGGATCGAAGTAAATTGCGATGTTGATACCTTTCATGCGTGCTGTCCTGTTCAAATCCAAAACATCACTATAGCGCCCAACGCATTAGGAAGGAAAACTTATGACTTAACGTGTTGCGATACAAGGTGATGCAGACAGCGGGCGGGGGACTGACTGGCGGTAAAAAAGCGAGTAAGAAGGGGCGATAAACCTGCCAGCGCGGGGCTGGCAGGCGGCTGTCAGGAAATAAAGTTTTTACCCTGTTTCAGCACCACGTCACAGGCTTTGGTTTTCAGCTTCTCGCCCATCGGCGAGTTGCTGAGGCTTTGCAGGTTTAGCTGCTGGCCATTGCCGGTGTTCAGCAGCCCGGCCACGCCCTGGGTGTAATCCGGTTTCTGCTCCTGTGCCGCCGTGGTATTCAGGCCCAGCTTGCTCAGCACCTGATCTTTTACCGACTGCACGTTGTTTTTCACCACGTTGTGCTCCACACAGTACTGCATTACGCCGGCGGCATTGGTCATGCTGTTGGCGCTCATGGCTTTGTCGTTGCTGTTCAGCAGGCTGGTAATGGAGGACATCGACAGCCCGCCGTTCTGCTGACCTGTTGCACCGTTGTTTTGCTGGCTCAGCTGGTTGGCGGCGCTGCTCAGTTGATCCTGCCAGCTTGCAGCTGACGCATTGCCCGCCAGCAGCAGGGCTGCCAGGGCGCAGGCGATATGGCGCTTTTTCATTTCGACCTCGGTTGGGTTTTATGCTTCGTGCTGTTAAGAGGCGATGGGGATGAGAAAGTTCCGACGGGATCGTAAGGAGAAGGCGGTTTGGGAGGATTCTGGCAGCGGGACAGCGCGGGTTTACCGGGTTCCGTGTGTTTTTTCGCCGCTTAGCGCACATCACAGCGGAATTGGGTTGCTTGCTGGGCACGTAACGGTATAATCCCCAACGTTTTCCGCATCCTCTTCAGTGCCGAAGTGGCGAAATCGGTAGACGCAGTTGATTCAAAATCAACCATCGAAAGATGTGCCGGTTCGAGTCCGGCCTTCGGCACCATTAGTTCTTCCAAGACCATCCGAGAAAGTCCAATTATCCCTTAAAAATCAATGCTTGCAGCGATTTTTATGTCCTGAGTCGTCCGAGGTTGTCCGTTGAAATCCTGATGTCATTGGGGGCATAATTGGGGGCATCTTAACTTCGATAAGAAATGTGCCCCCAAATGAAGCTCAACGCCAGACAGGTAGAGACAGCAAAGCCAAAAGACAAAACCTATAAAATGGCCGATGGCGGCGGGTTGTATCTCGAGGTTTCGGCAAAAGGCTCTAAATACTGGCGCATGAAATACAGACGGCCTTCTGATAAAAAAGAAGATCGCTTGGCATTTGGTGTCTGGCCGGTAGTGACGCTTGCTACAGCAAGAGCTAAACGCGACGAAGCAAAAAAGCTGTTAGGACAAGGTATTGATCCAAAAGCTCAGTCTAAGGAAGCCGAGACAGAAAATGCGGGGGCTTATGCCTTTGAAACAATCGCTCGAGAGTGGCACGCCAGCAACAAACGTTGGAGCGAAGACCATCGTTCGCGCGTTATCCGCTATCTTGAGCTTTATATCTTTCCACATATCGGTTCGTCCGACATTCGCCAGCTCAAAACTAGCCACCTTTTAGCCCCAATTAAAAAAGTTGATGCCAGTGGTAAGCACGACGTTGCCCAGCGACTTCAGCAGCGTGTTACAGCCGTTATGCGTTATGCCGTGCAGAATGACTATATCGAATCTAACCCCGCTATGGATATGGCAGGAGCTTTGTCTACTACTAAAGTACGTCACTATCCAGCATTACCCTTTAGTCGGTTCCCTGAATTTTTGGAGCGTCTGCGTGTTTATGGTGGGCGTATTATGACTCGTATAGCTGTTGAACTTTCTTTGCTTACCTTTGTTCGTTCTAGTGAGTTGCGCTTTGCAAGATGGAAAGAATTCGATTTTGACAAGGCTTGTTGGCGAATTCCCGCAAAGCGTAAAGAGATTGAGGGAGTACGACATTCCCATCGTGGTATGAAAATGAAGGAAGAACATATAGTTCCGTTAAGCCACCAAGCGTTGGCTTTGCTTGCTCAGTTGCAACAATTAAGTGGCGACAATGAACTCTTATTTCCTGGCGATCACAACCCAAACAAGGTGATGAGCGAAAACACAATTAATAATGCCTTGCGCACTATGGGCTATGATACAAAAACAGAAGTATGCGGGCATGGATTCAGAACTATGGCAAGAGGTGCTTTAGGTGAATCTGGATTGTGGAGTGATGATGCAATAGAAAGACAATTGAGTCATTCAGAGCGAAATAATGTTAGAGCAGCCTACATCCACACTTCTGAGCATTTAGATGAAAGAAGATTAATGGTACAATGGTGGGCTGATTATCTTGATGAAAACACGCATGGTTTAATCTCACCATATGAATTTGCGAGAAACTCCCTAAAATAAGGGAGTTTCCTAATTATATTGATACTACGCTTTGAACTGAAGTGTCTATTTCTAAAATTTGAGAGATTTTGTTATGTAATTCTAAATTATTTTCAGGCGTTTCAATCGAAACAACTAAACTAAATTGAGCAATACTGGATTGTCGATTTTCTTTTTTAAGCTCTTTCCACCAACCACTGACTGGGTAAACAGCTATATATTTTTTATCAGCAAGCTCTACTGCACTTCCAACCCATACGTCACTATGAATTGAGCCTCTGTTACGCATTGTGGGTCCGAGAAGCCACTTGTCAGAATCGCTATCACCTATATCTATATCTGGATTAGAGTTCCTGTACTTTTTGTTTATTCTAGCTACAAATTCACCTGATTCTTCCCCAGCGCAATTGAAATCAAATCTAAGACCATGGGAAGTGTATTTGAATTTGTTTTCCCAACCTCTCTCACCTGGATTAGGCTCGATGAAATAAGAGAGTGTAACTCTTAATTTAACTTCTATATCACCTAGTTTTTCAAGTTCTTCTGAAGGCCATGGTAAGCTGTATAATACCATTTTGTTCATAGTGCCTTCTGGTGTATAAGGTTGTATTTGATCTTCTACAACCAAATTAACTGACTTATCACCACTTGTAAGCGCTTTAGAAAGATTTGGTTGACCATAACCAGCTACTCTTAATAGATTAGAAACTGATTGTTTGTTCTTTAGTGGGGAAAATCTTTCGATAATTCTTTGAGGCCATTCTGCGCTATGTATCAGTAGTGCTCTGATTGTTTCTGGGCGATAATCAGGATATTGAGACCATAATTTTGATATGAAATTCGAAGCTAGAGCAGTTGCAGCACTGGTTTCGATAAATGAAGCGAAAAATTTTCCGTCAATAAATTCATTTGAAGTTGTCAGTAGGCTTAATTCTTCGAGGTTCGCTGGGAATTCATACTCATCATCAAAACCATAGTTTCCACCTTCAAAAATAACGTCTGGTTTAAAGGGGGATGATGAAATCCAACTCATTGAGGTAGTGGATGACGGGCCTAAATCGGTCAGGTCTGCTAGTAATCTATAACCTTTTTCAACAATATTACCTTCACTAGCCCAGTATCCTACAGTTATTGAATTATATGAGTTTGCTGGATCTTCTATTGTTGAGGTAAAATTTGATTCTGGGTAGTCTTTTAGAAATTTAGGGTCCATATTTCCTGCGGAAATAACAAAAATTCTCTTCATGTCGTCATCGGGACTTCCGCTTGCCAATACATCTATTGCTGCGGAAAAGCTTGAGGCAATACCCCTGAGTTTATATCCAGAAGTTACTGCCATTGTATAAATTCTTTTTTGACTTGGTCGTATCGCTTCAATGTTATAAACTGCGTCGGTTATTATGGCTCCATACAAATCATAATCATTTTCCCCCTCATCAGGTAGAATTTTAACTGATTCTATTGTCGAAGTTATATCAGTTACGCCACTCTGCAGTGCCAGCTTAAGATCTCCATATAGAACAATACCTGAAACGGCCGTCCCATGACCTTTGATATCATTGGTAGACCATGTGGGCTCTGAACTTATAACTGTTTCTTCAGGGGTAAACTCTTGAAGCAATGGATGGGCTGAGTTTATTCCTGTGTCTAATACACAAACTGGAATAGGGTTGCTAATTTTTCTTGTCTTTAAAGAACCCACCCACTCGTATGATTCAGCGGGATTCATATCTAAGAATGTGTTACTAATAGTTTGCGCGGGTCTAATCTCAGCTATGTTTTCTAAAAGTAATTGTAAATTATATAATTGTGACAATGATGCATATGCAAGTTTTACTATTCGCTCTTTGAAGATCAAAGTATGTTGCTTTAGAGTAACCCCTGCCAATTGAGCGGCTTGATGAATTCTGTGAACTGTTTCATCTTTATCTGTTTTACTAAAATCGAACCAAAGTTCGACGTTTATAATTTCCTTATTATCATCCGGTAATGCTTCAGGGCTAATCCAAAGTGATCTAATACTTCCAAACTCAATATCTGAAATCGATTCAACAAATTTCCTATTCTTTGGTTCTTGTGATTTTGTTTCTTTATTAAGATATTCGTTAAATATTTCATCAATTTTACTAATTTTTTCGATAGGTACTGAAACGTTTGCAACTGTTCGGCCTTCGACATTGTTTACTGATAAAAGGGTCATGCCGTGTGAACTTAATGTGGATAGTGCAATTCTATCATCTACATCAACATTTTCTTTAAAGGTAAGAACTAAGTGCTTAGGTTTGTCTTCATCTCTGAGAATGAAATCAGTAAAGTCATCAGATTTTTTGAATTCATCAATCGCTAATTTTAACGATTGATTAAGCTTCGCAAAATGCGCATTTCTATTAACTGGTTTTCGTTCCACAGTAATAGATAGAGGGATAGGGGAGAAATCAATTAGCCTATAGGATGGTGTTACTTTTATGTGTCCTTTCATCTTTTTCACCTTTATTTATAGCTTTTTCTTTCGTTGAGAATTTCTTCGAGTTCCATCTGGTTAATAATTTTTTTATTATTTATTATGGCTAGTTTTATGGCGTCATCACAACTTTTAGCAACTTCAGAATAACTAAGCCCATTTGAAGCATCGATAATATTTTCAAAGTCTTTAATTTGAATTTTAAAGGTCGAGAATTTGTTTTTAATAAGTGTTTCAATATTTTCTCTTTGGGGGAGTTCGTATTCTATGACATCATCAAACCTACGGTACAGTGCACTATCCAAAATGTCTTTATGATTCGTAGCGCTGATAATTAAACTATCAGATATGTGCTCATCCATAAGTTGGAGAAATGTGTTTAATACCCTTCTGATCTCGCCCACATCGTTATCCATAGTTCGCTTCGAACCGATGGAATCAAACTCATCGAAAAGGTAAACTCCTCTATTATGAGAGATGTAATCAAATATCCCCCTCAGCTTTACCGAGGTCTCACCCATGTATTTTGTAATCAAAGAGTCCATTCTTACGGTGAATAAAGGAAGGTGTAACTCATGAGCAATGACACTGGCTGTAAGTGTTTTACCTGTTCCCGGTGGACCATATAATAAAAGGTGCCTACGTGGTGATAATCCATGCTGACGTATTTTTTTAGCATTCTTGTTTTCATCGAGAAAACGGAATAGTTTGTTCCTCACTATTTTTGAAATGATAATTTCATTAAGTGAAACTGTAGGGTGAGATACTGTAAATAAATCATTTGATGAATGATTAAGTGCTGCTGAGCTGGATGACAACACCCGAGGGTAAGTATCAGCATTTTCACTGCTGTGGACCAATTTAGCCTTTTCAACTAATGTTCTAAGTTCATCAGCTAGTTTGGCATGTCCTATTCTTGCTTCGTGGGCAGCTATCTGTAATACAATTGAGAGAAACTTTCTTTCATCTTTGGCTATAAAATTTTTAACTAATAGCTTTATTTGATTTGCGCTAGCCATAAATTATATTTTCCATTGTCACTACATTCAGAGATGAAGCAGCCATGATTTTTCATTGATGCGGCTATTTTAACGCTAATTTTTTGCAATTAACACTCACTAAGTTTTTATTTATAATCCTTAATTATCAATCGGTTGTGGTGTTTTTATCGTGGTGCGTGATGTTCATAACGTCTTTATCGAACTCGTAGTTGCCTGTAAGGGTGTAGCATCTTGGTTATCTGACAGAAGCAGAACCTTTTACTGGGTGGCTTATCGAGTTTAACATGCTTGCGCGCGCTCGTAGCCCCGCCACGCCTGCGCACTTCATGTAGTGGTTTTCATGCACCTGCATGAGTGGCTCCGTGCCGCACCGCTGCTGGCCTTTGCTGCCGCTTTTGGGTGCCTGAGACTCATGCGTTTTCATGCAGCATAGACATGCACTCGCGCAGCAGACGTAAAAAAGCCCGGCAGGTGCCGGGCTGAGGGGTTATTTCTGACCGGGGAACCGTTTACGCTTGCGCCGGTCCTGCCAGGCTCCGCTGAAGGGGTACGGGCCTGCAAGGCTGATAACATCATCACGGAACATCAGCGGCAGCTTTGTATTCGTCCAGCGCAGCATCAGCTCCATAATATATCCACGGTACAGCGTGTCTGCATCGTTTGCCCCTTCAAGTACACCCGGCGCATGGGGTGAGCCATGCCGCTCAAACTGGCTGTACTTCATTCTCAGCAGGCTGGTCAGCTCAATGGCGTGGAAGAGAAAGAATTCATCAATGAGCGCATCAATGCGCTCGTCCATGATGCGCTCATGGCAGGTAATGTAAGCGTGGGCCTTTTGCCCGGTCACGTCGGCCAGCCCCGGCAGCTGCTTTTCCCTCTGGGTAATCAGCCCGGCCAGCTCGGTCGCCGTTTCCTGCTGCTCCAGGTACTCCGCACGCAGCGCCTTCATCTCCGGCGTGACGGTGCCGCCGTTCTGCTCCAGCAGTTCACGAAAGCGCGCCCGGTTGTCCTGGCCTACCTGCTCCGTTGTAGCCTGGCTCTGGCGCAGCGCCTCAACGCTCTCGGCGGCGGCGACTTCGACCTGTCTGGCCTCCACCCAGACCAGCTTTTTTTCCTGAAGTTCCTGAATGCGCGGCTTCCAGCCAGCGGTAAGGCTTTTACCAGCTACCTTGTTAAAAAAATGAGTGCATCAATATAGTTTCGCAATTCTGTTCAACCTTGAGTTTATTTAGCTTCTCATCAATCAATGTTAGATAAGCTCTCAGTCATGGTCTAAAAGGTTAGCGATAGGATTTCAGAAATGTTATCAGTTTTAAATCGCATCTATACATTTTAAATGAACTCAACTCGACTAGAGCTACAAAGTACCTGGACTTGTGAAAAAATTGTTAAAAAAGATAAGGAAAAATTGACTCTTACGAGGAATCTTATAAGGTACCTGTTAAAACTTATAAGTTAAAGGTCTCCGCAATGAGTGTATGGGTCATTTATGTAGCCGGTATTTCAAGGAAAAACTATTCTATCGGAAAGCATCTTGGGGTGTGGGGCATTAAAAAATTGGTTAAAAACTCCAATTTTACAAAAATAAAACCTGCTGATGATGTTATTTTTATACATAATCTAACAAGGCCAAAGAGCATTTTTTCAGAAAATATTCCTGGCTTTCCAAGAGTCAATATAAATAATTTTGAAAAATTTGAAGGGTTGGCGGCCGAAATTTCGTTTTCGAAAGTGATAGAAGGTTACGGCTACGATGATGAAATGATATGGGCCGATGATATATACCCACATAGGTTTAAATTCCAAAAAGAAAAAGTGTTAGAAAATGTATTGTTCACTGTGAAGGAGATAGGTGAAGTCTTAATAAAAGCAGCTTTAACATCATTTCATTTGAAGGGAGATATTGCTCTAGTCCAAACAGACACACTATTGATTACCGAAAGAATTGATGCTGTGAATGATGGTCATTATGCTCTTGAAGGTGGAGCATCTTATAAAATTCATAGAAAGATAGAGCGTAATAAAAGAATTGTAGAGATTAAAAAAGAGGAATTCATTAAAAAGTACGGGAGATTATACTGTGAAGTATGTGGTTTTTCTTTTGAGGATATTTATGGTCACTCACTTAAACGATCATCGATTGAGTGCCATCATACTAATCCTTTAGCTGAAAGCGGATTAAAAGAAACGCGGCTATCTGATTTGGTTCTTCTTTGTCCAAACTGCCATCGAGTTCTGCATCAGCATAATCCGTGCTTTGATGTTGAAACGCTGATCGAAAGTGTGAAAAAAAATATTAAATAGGTTTTTATGGAGAATTTTTATTGGTTTATTAAGTTAAAGAGCAAAAGGCTTGAGAGGTTTGTGCCATTAAAGATCCTTTAGTTTGAAGTTGAGTGGGTAAATATAAAATAATGAAATGTGTGAATAAAAAGTATGAGAAGCTTATAAATTAACATTTAAGGCCGGGTTAGGGAGAGGCGCGTTTATTTATGCTGAAGTGTGATTAATGAGTATGGGGTTATTATATTTTTAATTGTCTCTAAACAAATTAACCCTAGAGCCAATACTGTCAATCTTATTTTCCGCGGTGTTTACTTTAGTCTGGTAGTGAAAGTTGATGTGCATCGTAAGTGCATTTGAATCTAATGTATTTTGTCTGTATTGCCCTATATGTACTGTAGTAAAACGCTTTGTTTTGACTGTGGTTAAGATGCCACAAGCCTGCTTTTCCTTGGTTTAAGGCCATTTGAGTTAGGGGTAGTATAATCCCCTGTAAGTTGCCACTAAGGCGAGATACTTAAGAATAATTGCAGATAAGTGCGCATCAATCTAGACGATACTCAAAATTACGAGTATTATAGGCACAATACTAAGCTAAAACTAATTTTTCGATTAGTGGCCAGTCTATTTACTCTTTTCCAAGTAGAATTTAAGTTAACATAATGAATAAAAGAAATTTTCTTTTTTTAGCGATTTTTATACCTTGTGCCGCCAATGCTGGGACAATGAGTGCAATTTTTTCTGATAAGATTACGAATTGCTTTCTCATTATAAATGCAATTTTGACATTTATTTTTGTATATAAACGCTTCGACAGATTCGCAGTGGTACACGGTCCTGAAGTACTTACCACAGTTGGAATTCTTGGATGTTTTGTCGGAATTGCTTCTTCCTTACTACATTTTGATGCTTCGAATGTCTCTGAAAGTGTTCCACATTTACTTGAGGGTGTAAAAACGGCGTTTCTGGCTTCGCTTAGCGGTGTATTTGGTTCTCTTGTTATTCGGGTGAGACATTATTTTCAAAAAAAACCAATACAGCAAAGTTCTGGTGCTCCCAAAGCGGCAACTCTGGATGATGTAGTTTCAGCAACACAAGAGTTGCAGCGGAGTTTGTCTGGCAACGCAGAAGGCAGTCTCCTTTCACAGCTTAAATTGATTCGTCAGGAGCAAAGTGATGAATTAATTGCCTTAAGAAAATCATTTGAAAGTTTTTCCGAGAAAATGGCTAAAGATAGTTCAGAAACATTAATTGAGGCTCTTAAGGGAGTTATTAAAGATTTCAATGAAAAAATTGGTGAGCAATTTGGTGAGAATTTTAAGCATTTAAATGCGGGTGTTGAGAAACTAGTTGTTTGGCAGCAGCAATACAAAGAAGAATTAGACAGGTTACAAATATTACAAAAATCGTCTGCAGACGATTTAAATAACGCCTCTGCAGGTTTGGCCTTATTTATCGATAGAGCATCTAATTTTGCTGACACAGCAGAAGCTTTAGAGATAACTCTTAAAGGCCTCGCTTATCAACATGGGCAAATTGAAAATTCTCAGGCTTCATTGACTGAGGTCTTGTTGCAGATGAAAGGTGTAACTCCACAATTTTCTCAGAAAATCGATGAAATGGCAGACTCAATGTCAAAAGGCGTTGCGAAAGTACAGAATGAAATTAATGAAATAATTAAAAGTTTTGGCGTTCAGGTACAATCTACGTCTTCAGAAATGAAGCAACTTTTAACTGAGACGCTTCGTAAGTCACAAAGTGAATTCAATGAAAGCCTTAAAGATTCGATGGATTCAGTCCGTCAAAGTGTTATTACTCTTGATAAAGGTTTACAAGAGGAACTGACGAAAAGCCTTGAGTCGCTTGGCCGTCAGCTGGCATCTCTATCAGAGAAGTTTGTATCTGATTATACTCCTTTAACCGAACGCTTGCGCGAAGTAGTGCAAATAGCTGCTGTGAAGTGAGATGAATATGGATTTTGAACAAAGTAATCAGTCTTATTGGATACCACTAGCAGATCTCATGACAGGTTTGATGATGGTATTTATGTTATTAACAGCTGCTTTTATGCTTCGTGTTGAACAAACAACGACATTGGTTGTTAAAGAATATGAGATGACGAAACAGGACATGTTGCTCGCTTTGCAAAAAGAGTTTTCAAAGGATTTAAAACAATGGAATGCTGAGATTTTGGGAGACATGACAATTCGTTTTAATGATCCCTCTGTACTTTTTGCAACAGGATCATCAGATCTTCGTCCACGGTTCAAACAAGTGCTTAGCGAGTTCTTTCCACGCTATATCGCTCTTTTGAATTCTAAGAAGTTTAAAAATTCGGTAAAGGAACTTCGTATTGAAGGACATACAAGCTCGTTCTGGGGGGGGGCCTTTGATGAAAAACAAGCTTATTTCAAAAATATGGAATTATCTCAAGCAAGGACAAGAAGTGCTCTTGAGTATCTGATGTCCTTACCGAAAGTAAAAAAAGATGAAAAATGGCTTGTGCAACACATGACTGCTAATGGGCTTTCCTCTTCTCACCCTCTTGCAGAGAATGGTGCTGAAGCAGCTAATCAGCGCGTTGAATTTCGCATTGTAACAAATGCGAGCGAGAAAATGGATTTAATTGCAGAAAAATTATCAAAAAAATGAGCTTTAAACTCCCTGATTTTTTAAATTGGTCGCTTTTAAATTCATTACGTGAAGTAATGAGAGCACCTCTTGCAGAAAAATTCACACAAGATTCTGGTTTTGTGCCGATTGACTTCCCTTTAATTGAGCGTCTACGGAGTGTTGGTATAGATGTCAATTTCGATGAGGTTCATGTAGAGGGGGATGGTACTTTAAATTATAATAACCAAAGAGTGCTACTTTATATTAGAGATGTGTCTGCTATAGGCGATAATACTAACATGCCAAAATATCATCTCGCTTTCTGTCGGACCCTTGAAACAAAAAATAAAGACAATCGGTTTGATCGGTACGTGGTTGCAAATAGTGATACAGGCGATTTTCAGGTTAATGTTTTAGGAGGTGGAGTTCAAAGTCAATCAGTACGGTTGAATGTTTGCCAAAACTGCCTTGATAAAATCATGTGGAAAGATTTTAATATTCAAGGGATGTCCAAAGTCGTACGACAAAGGCTTGTCTCAGAGTTCTCTTTAGCTGATTTTTTCGAAAAATACCCTAGAGATATTATTTCGATAAAACCAGCCCACACGTCATCTACTGCACCATTAAATATCTATAGTAAAGACTGGAATGAAATATCAAAAAATATAAGGAAATTTCGAGATTATAAATGTGAGGGTTGTGAAGTTAAACTTGCTGGCAATAATTCAAGATACCTCCATGTTCATCATCGTAATGGTCTAAAATACGATAATAATATCTCAAACCTTGAAGTTCTTTGTATTTCCTGTCATTCAAAAAGACCAAGCCATCAACATTTAAAAATGCTACCTGAATACAATGATTATATGAGATTTAAATCTATTGATAAGAATTAACATTTATCACCTCTCAAATTAATTTTTTTCATGCAATTATTTGAGGGGAGCTTTTTACATAAAGCTACACCATGATTTTCAATGTGTCTCTTTTTTATAAAGATATGGTTTTTTATACTGAGTAGGAGTTTCTAAGTCATATCTTTATCGATGACATTAGTTGAAAATGATATGACTTAGTTTCAAATAAAATTGGATTTTTTTTGGTTTTTAAAATCAATGAATATGGAATATTTCTACTTTCTGACTTATTCTCTTAAAGAAGTTATAGGTTTTTTCAAAGTAGAAGAAACTTCACTCAGTTTTTTTGTCGGTTCTTTATTCCATGGTAAATAATAAAAATAGGTTAAGTCATCTAATATAAAGTTAATATAGTCGCCAGTGTTGCTTTTTACTGGAGGTAGTTCGCTAAAAATAAAAATGTTAAGTGGTTTTGATTGCGATGCTAGTTTGTCCAGTTTGTTTCGTGATGTTCTGCCATATGCTGATGTGTCAACAAGCCGGGATGGTATGAAAAATGTGGGTTTACATTTTAAGTTACCTGCCCGCATTTCACTATCAAATCTAACCAGATAGTAGTTATCAGTACGATTAACCCATGCTTTTCCATGAAAAATTCTCGGCTCATCAAGATATTCATTGATATCTTGTTTATCACAGACGTTAATAAAGAAATTCTTTACATGTATTTTACCCTCGGTTGTGTTTATAAAAAAAACCTCACCTTCCATAAAGGCATTCACTAAACCAGAAAGGCGCTTTCTCGAATGTCTGTGTTTTTCGGCTTCATCATTATCAATTAGGGACGAGCTTCCTAAGCGTTTAGTATTTGACTCTTCATTTTCATCTGTTAACTCGCGGATATTGCGTTTGTTAGGTTGAGTAAAATCAATATCCACGGCATCATCAATAATGAATGGCAATGCTTCAGGATCTTGTTGAGTTAATTTTATGTAACGAATGTTTTTATCAGATTCTGCTTCAAGCCTACAATCAATACTGTGTTCGGATACAAATTTAAAGTAAGGCTCACGCTTTCGAAGGCCTCTGGGTTTATCTAAATTAGCACAGGTCACCTGCGCATGGCAGTTTGGTTCAGGGCATTTAAAATTGTGTTTGGATGCCAAATCTCCTCGAGCATGAAGTTTATCGGCTTCATCAGCAGTGACATTTCTTTTTAACTCATTACTATATGCTTTTTCCAGTTTCATTATTCCTCCTTTTGGATGATTAATTATTAGGGCTTTTTAAGTTCTGAAAGTTATTTTATAAATTTTTTGTTTAGACTAATTTTGACGTTTTTTGAATTATCCCTTTAAAGTTTTTGTTAATGATATTATTGTATTCAAAAGAACGCTTTATTTCGATACTGTTTAATTAAACATGTAGCATTTTGGAGCAGCAATCGTGGAAAAAAAACTTACCTGGAACCAAATATTACGATTTCGTTTACTTGAGATTGTACTTCAGTGGGAGGGGCGTCTTACTACTAATCATCTATGTAACGCTTTCGATATCGGTCGTCAGCAAGCATCCAGAGATATCAACCGTTATATCAGAGACTATTGCCCTAAAGGAATTGAGTATGATGCAAGGCTAAAAGGCTATAAAACTAAGGAATTCTTCTCCCCTCGCTTTAGCGAAGGAAAAGTAGATGAGTACCTCGCACTTTTGCACCAAGAAAAACAATTCGAGCGTCAATCACATGATCCTTTGATAGTCCTTCCCTTGATGGGACTTGGTTACGGTCACATCGAAATATTGGATGTTCCTTCTCGCCGTATCGATCCTCTGATAGTAAGAAAGCTGGTCCAGGCAGCTCGTGATCGTCTGCGTGTAGATGTTGAGTACGTTTCACTGAGTTCTGGAGAACTTAGTGGTCGAAATATTATACCTCACACATTGATTTATGATGGTATTCGCTGGCATGTTCGGGCATTTTGTGAAAAAAAAGGTGAATATTTAGATTTTGTAATGAGCCGTTTTCGCGGTGTACCCGAATTGCTTGATAGTTCCAGATATGGCAGAGAAGAAGACTTGGAATGGAATAAAAACGTTACTGCTATAGTTGTTCCAAATCCTTCATTAAGCTCTGTACAGAAAGATATCATAGCCAATGATTATGCTATGGATGAAGGTAAGCTTTTAATTTGCCAACGCATCCCCCTGATGCATTATGCATTAGAACGGCTACAGGTCAGTTACGGTGGTGATCATGACGAGAATCCAATGCAGCATCTTCTTGTTTTAAAGAATCGTAAGGAATTAATTAGTCAGGGATGTAGCTTCAAACTTACTAGTGCCGATCTACCGAAAGCGTAGAGTTTGATGAATTGAAGTTGTCCATATTCGAATCGATCATTTAGCTAGAACTTTTCAGGATATAAATAGTTTGAATGAAACCCAGCTTGCTCCCAACTCTGCAGGAGCAAGCCCACTCAGCCCTTACCAGTCAGCCAACCCAATTGCTTTCATTACCCGCTTTCTCTGCTGCACGGACAGCGAGGCTAGATCCTTAATCGATCCCACCCGCGTCCCGTTTATCACGTCCCTGGGTTTAAAGCTGATAATAATCTGGCACCAGGTGACTTTTACATCCAGTTGCACACCAATCGGAAACCCCGCTTCTTTTAGCCAGCAGCCCTTCAGGGTAATCGCTGGAACGCGGCGATAATTTGGAGTGCGGGTCACATAACCCACGGTCGCATAGCGCTGGGTATAGTTTGGTGCTTCAGGTTCAGCGTGGCCTGAAATACAATCGAAGGCAGTCATGATTACTATTCCTTGATAAATAGTGATTGTGATCAGCGATGCGGATGTGGGGCAACACATTCGTATCGCGCTAAATGACCCGAACATTTAATCAGGCAGGCAAAAACGCAGCGCGAATGAAAATCACAAAATGCGAAAACGTACGCAGAAATTCAGTGCAGATTTCATCAAAATTCATCGCTTTTCGTCGCAGGTCGATGTTTTGAATTTGATGAAACCCGCTGAAAACATCGCCCTATTTGACCTATCCTCATCGTCGACCCGCTGTCCTTTCTCTTAACCCAAATTGCCTCCATTTGTTACCCAAATAACGCACCTCAGCACGCTGGCAATTGAACAATTTTTCGGTAAATTAAGAGTGCTGGCGTTACAGAAAGGCCATCCAGGTTAGGCACCGTGCATGGACAGAAAAACTGAAATTCGAAAGAAAATCCTCAGTAATCGTTTCACGCCGCAGGATTACAGCGCCTTTGAAACCAACATGAAGATTGTCAAAAAGCGCTACCATCCAGATTTAACAGCCAATCTCGATCTCGCCGAATCCATTACGCAAATGGCCGAAGACAGCAGCAGTCTTAAAGGACTCGCTTTTATGTTGATGATCATGCAGCTCTTCTTTCTGCATGTACTGTCGCGCGGCGGGGTGATATTCAGTATTGGCGTGATGATTTTTGTTATCGCCTTCTCCATCTGGATGAATGCCAGAAATCGCAACCTGCCGTTTATGACAGAGCTTCGCCTGATGAAGCTGGCATGGCGCTTAAGAGCTATCCTTAAAGCACGTGCCCGCGAACAAAAAGCTACGTTCAAGTCAAAAAAACGGCGCGGGCGCGTGAGATAGCGCTGCCGTCAAGTAAGGGCGTGAACGTGTGAGGTGGTTATACCTTTTTATGGGTTCAGCAAAGGGCAGGTAATTTCCTCGTTTTCCATGTGGTGCAATAATCAGGCTCTAAGCGGCTATAAACCCTAATCATCACCCTAACGTGCAGCATACTGCAAAGACACCGAATACCAGATGCATACTTTTCTATCACTTGTCTTACCGCTGGCGCTTATCATTTTGCTGATAAAGTATTTTTTTCTGCCGATGTTCAAACGAGACGATTTCTTTGCTGCTAAGGGCGAGTTGAAGAAAATTTCTATTGATACACCGCTGCTTAACCGTCTTGGAATGAACACGGAGGATTACTATTACGACGCAGATTTTCTCTACCAAAAGCGTAAGGAAGACATGCTTAATAAAATCGCGCTGGGCCAAATCATTCAGGTCAGATCGACCGGAACGCAGATTAGCAATCGCCGCGTCTGGCAGGTTCGTTATCTCACAGGTGTCTCACGGACAGAAAAAACAGTCAGTATTCTGAATAACTACTCGCTATTTAATCAGGATTTTGCCGGTTTTCTTTCAGCCGTTCGGGCGGCCAATCCCGAGGCTGAAGTAGAAAAAATGACAATCTGGCGCATATAAACCTTTGGCGGCCGGTGCTGAAATGAGTCCTGAACTGAGCCACGATGGGTGCAAATCATGGTTTCCCGAGGTCGGTTAGGAATCGTTCAAACAACTCTATGCTGGCAGAGGAGTAACAGCTGTATTATGAAATGCATTGGGGCCCCGTTCCTTCATAAAGGACTATCACCAATGCTGATAACTGAATCAAAAAATACAAATATTCATTTAAAAAATATGGAGGCATATTTTATGGCGAACATAACATAACGACAGGGAATGAATATGAACGCCAGAGTAATAAATATGACAGGATCTACCCCTGTATTAACCAGGCTTAAATACCTTCGAGAGAGAAAATTCTTTTCTTTTCATGCACTCCCTATATCAAGCTATGGAAACAGTGACATTATAGGCGGGTCGAATAGTGAATTAACTGAGCATATTGAAAGTTCAGTGACGGGAGAACTCTTTGATAGTTTCTTTTTTCCGTCTGGAATTATCTCAGAGTCGCAAAAACTGACTGCAGGGCTATATAATGCTGATCATTCATTTTATATCACGGGTGGAACCAGTACAGCTAATCAAATAGCGATTTCCGCGCTATATGAAAAAGGAGAAAGAATTCTCGTTGACAAAAATTGCCACCAGTCGGTGCATTTCCACACCAGATCAATCGGTGCCGAAATTCATTATATCTGTCCGGACCTGCGTACTGAATATGAAGAAATGAGCGCGTGGTCATACGAACATCTGGAACGGACTATTCTGACCCTTCAGGAGAGTGGTAGAGCCTGTGATATGGTTATCCTCACTGCACAATCGTATGAAGGGGTAATCTACGATATTCCTGGTGTTTTGGCGCGACTTCTGGCGGCAGGCATTACTACGCGTAAATTCTTTATTGATGAAGCCTGGGGAAGTCTGAATTATTTCAGTGAAGATATTCGTCCTTTTACAGCAATGAATATCGACTCATTACGCCAGAAGTATCCAGATCTTGAGGTCATCTGTACCCACTCCGCGCACAAATCTCTATTTTGTCTTCGCCAGGCATCTCTCATCCATTGTCGTGGGGCCGACAATCTCGCGGAAAGAGTTGAAACCGCTAAATACCGCATTCATACCACTTCACCGAGCTACCCGATTATCGCCTCACTTGATAACGCACAGGCTATTATGAGCGAACACGGCAATGCCCTCGCTATGCACTCGCGCAGTCTGGTCGATAGATTTGTTAACGGCATATCCTCCCTAAAAAATCTGGGATCTGAAGCTGTCAGTCGACAAATTTTCAATTCACACTGGCATGTTCATTATGATCCTACAAAAGTAATACTTGATGTGTCATCAATTGGAACCGGCGCAGAGATAAAACAGCGGCTGTGCGAAGAAAACATTTACGTAAAAAGAGTGATTAATAACTTTCTTCTCTTCAATTTCCACATCGGTATCAATGAGCAAGCAGTTTCAGCACTTCTCTCTGCGCTAGATAAGATCTGTCAGGAAAAAATGGTTCAACCTGATTCAGAAAATGAAATTTCAGACAAGTTTATTATCCCTTACCCTCCGGGTGTTCCACTTGTTTTTCCTGGGGAAGTTATCGACGAAGTGATAAAAAGTAAAATAGAAAAATATCGCAAAAATGGATTTATTATCATCGCAGCCTGAATTTTAAACCTTACTTCTACCGGGTGTTTATAATGATTACACTTAGCCGAATGAATGAAATTGCCGCCTTGCGCGGTAACAAGACGTGTATCGCCGACAATAAAAATAATTACACATGGAATGATATTATACAACAGACCGAATCCCGCGTGATTTTTCTTAGGCGCAGTTTTAGTGCAGAACAGCTCCGCTCGGTTTGTTATCTGTCGAAAAATAACGCGGAACTTATTAGCTGGCTGGCCGCTTTCGCCACGTTGGGTATTCCAGCCAACGGACTGGATTATTCGCTTCCGACAGAGACACTCCGCAAACTGATTAAACAAATTAGCCCCGGTTTGTTACTGGTTTCGTTCAGCCTCTACGAACCCGAAGAACTCAGTAACCTAAACATTGCTGGAACCAGCATGCTGGGTGTTAATTCCCCAATTGATCCCGTAATCGAAAGTATCGGCGAATTGCATCATCCTGAACTCAGTAGCCTGCTTTCCGTACCGAATGCGTCATCGTTCCGGGCAGTTGCACTGACTTCCGGGACGAGCGCGCTACCTAAGATAGCTCTACGCTACCGCTCTTTTGACGCCCGCCGCTTCGCGTGGTTTACCGATCGATTTGGCTTCAGTGACTCGGATGGATTCATGCTCATTCTGCCTCTTTATCACGCAGCTGGTAACGGATGGGCACGCATGTTTATGGGGCTTGGTGCTCCTCTGTATTTGGTCGACCAAGACGATGAGAGAGCCCTTATACAAACACTCTCAGGAGAGGACGTCCGGGCAACGGTAATGACACCTAATCTGGTTACCAGGATGATAACTATCTGTAAAGATACCGCTTTGCCACATCATTTGCGCTGGGTGCTTGTTGGAGGCTGCTATTTTCCGGTGAAAACCAAACTTGCCGCACGTGCTGCCTTTGGTGATATTTTTTGTGAGTATTACGGATGTACTGAAACGGGAGTGAATGTGCTGTCAGATCCTGACGACATGCTGGAGTGTCCTGCGAGCGTGGGGCGCCCTTATGACGGTAACCAGGTCAGGATTCTCGATAGAAACAATAAACCACTTAGTGCGGGAGAAACAGGAAGAGTGGCTATCTCAAGCTATATGCTTATGGATGAGTACCACGACGGAAGTAAACCGTTCATCGTGCTTGAGGGGGAACACTACTTTTTGATGGCTGACTACGGCTATCTGGATGATAGCGGCAGGCTATTCCTGATGAATCGAAACGGTGAAACTTATAATAAACATGATGTTTACCGCATTGAGGAAAAAATTCGTGCTCTGCCATGTATTAAAGATGTCGCCTTAATCGCGATCCAACGTGAGGGGGTAAATCACCTCAAATGTATTTTTAGCACTGATCAGAATGGCAAAGAAAAGTTTATTCGCCTGTTTGAAAAAATCAATGAGGAGGCAGGAAAAACAGGGGCCATTAATTTTTCAGCTCACTATGTTGATGAAATTCCTTACAGCCCAAGCGGAAAAGTGCGTTTTAGTGAAATCATACGTATTCTCGATGCGGCATAAATGAGCAGTATCAGAATTTCTGATACCTGAATAAAAACTCGCGAATAGTTAATAACTGGCGAATATGAAAATATAAAAAACAACTCCTGCCAAACTTTTCTTAATACATGATGAAGGTGAATAAATGAATAACTATATCAAAGGGCTGCTCTGCTGCCTTCTGGCCACGGTTTCATGGGGCGCTATGTTTCCTGTAATGACACAAGCTCTAACCAGAATCGATCCGTTTAATTTCACTACGCTCCGTTATGGCATTGCAGGTATTGCTTTCGCGTTACTGCTGCTATTTCGTGAAGGACATTCAGCTTTTACGCTGAAGGACGAAAAATGGGGACTGGCCTGGCTTTTCGGAACACTGGGATTTGCCGGATTCGGTTTTCTGGTGTTCCTGGGCCAGCATCTCGCAGGGCCAACGGGTGCGCTGACTGCATCTATTATGATGGCGACGATGCCAATGCTGGGGCTCCTCACTATCTGGGCACTGAAAAAGGTTCGTCCCCGGGCCAGCACCTTTGGATTTATCCTGCTGTCCTTTAGCGGCGTGTTGCTGGTCATCACTAACGGTAATGTCTCAGCAGTCCTGAACTCGCCGATGAGCCTGACTGCTAATCTGCTGCTGATTGCGGGTGCGCTTTGCTGGGTCTTGTATACCCTCGGCGGGAGCTACTTTCCAGGCTGGAGTCCGCTGCGTTATACCACGATAACGACGCTGCTGGGTATGACCAGCGTCATGGGCACGGATGTGCTGCTGATGGCCACGGGTAAGATTGCTGTACCCGACGCCTCTGCAATCATCTTCGTGATTCCGCACCTGATTTACATGGCACTCGTCGCAGGTCTTATGGCGGTTCTGTGCTGGAATATCGGTAACCGGATTATCACACCTACCAATGGCGTGCTCTTTATGGATGTCGTCCCCGTCACCGCCTTTCTTGTATCAGCACTGAACGGCGTGCTACCGACGCACATGCAGATTATCGGTGCCGCCATCACGGCCACGGCGTTGGTGCTTAACAACCTTAACCAGCGCAAAATGGCACGTCAGGCCGTAAACAACACGATTCTGAAAACGTCTACCGCCCGTCGTTGAGGTTCAGGCTCCCCTCTCTGGAGGAGGGGAGTTTTACTACATCACGATGCCACCTGCCAAATATCTCTCACCGTCTCGATCAGCGCGGCAACGACTGGGGACGTTTCTTTTTCACGGTCCCAGACAAAACACAGTTGGCTCACTGTTTTCTCGCCGGGCCAGATATACAACTCACCACTATCCTGAAGCGCCAGAGCAATATCCTCACGCATAAGCGTGATCCCGACTTCCATGCCGACAAGTTCCGCTAGCGTTTTTTCCTGATCGGCGATAATGGCTGGCCGTACCTCAATGCCATGCTTATGGAGAAAATCCCGAGCTATTGAACTAAAAGAACATTTTTCAGGCGTGGCAATCCAGGGAAACGCCCTAAGCTCATCCCAGCCAGCAGTCTCCAGTTGCGTTTTCCAGGCGCGGGGGCCAACAATACATAGCGTAATAGGAGAAACCACAATCGTGCCTAATCGCTCTTCATGTACTTTGCCGATGATGAAACCCGCGTCCAGTTCACCGGCGAGCAGGCTATCAATGATAAGGCCGGATATATTCTGACGAATTGTCAGACTGACGTTATGATGCCGCTGACGCAATTGGGTCAAAACCTGCGGCAGGTTCAGGATAACGGGAACTGAAATAGTGCCGAGCGCACAAGTACCAATAGCATTCAGCGACCGGGCCTTACTGACAAATTTACTGGCAGCATCAAGCGCGAGGCGGGCTTCATCACGCATGATTAAACCGGGTGCGGTTAGCTCCATACCACGAGGGGTGCGTTTAAACAGTCGAACATTAAATTCCGTTTCAAGTGATTTTATGTGAGCACTCACCGCTGGCTGGCTGAGAAAAAGTAGACTGGCCGCTCTTGTAAGGCTTGCTGTTTCTGCGACGGTCACAAAGGTCCTGAGTTGGTTTAAATCCATTCCGCTTTCCGCCTGTTATGGTTAGATGATTCATCAGTTTGTGCGACTGGGATAATTTACATTAGAAATTGTTACTTTACGTTAAAATAAGATCGACTCTTCAGCACGCTCATAATGATGACGTTCGGGTCTGTTACCGCTTTTATTTGGAAATAAAATTAATAAGATACCAGGATTGATCTTGGCGGTGAAAAATACTCTTTTTTTGTATTAATAAGAAAGAGTTGTCTGGTTTGGTGTAGGAAAAGAGATATTAAAAAATAGTGTAAATTTTCTATGGGAAATCTTTGCGTGTAGGCTGGCAGGAAAAATTAGCAGGTTTCTTTTTAACAGGATGCGTTTTGATGAAGTTACTACGTTCTATCGTCTCGGTAAAAACATAATGTCACAGGCAGTCAGTTCGCTTTCTTTGATGTATTAGTCCGGCGAGTCATAAGGTGTTGACAGTGTTGCGGATACCGTAACGCTTCCCTGACCTCAACGGGAGCATAGGTTCACAACTTTTAGCATTTTAACCTTTATAATCAGAGGCTTGCCAAAAAATAATATTTTCAGTTGTTCTTGAGTGATTAATTATAGTGCTTATCCTCGAAAAACCTCTCGTGAATGCCAGCCCACAAAATTGTCTGACGGATAATGCTGACTGACCTGCGGCAATGTAATCTGCTTGCCTGAAAAGTCCCAGAACAGGCGATCAACAATGCCACCGCCGTTTACACCGTTAGAAACAACTACGCACATATTTTCATCCAGCCCAATCGATCCTTTATCAAAGGCTTTATGATGAATAGCGCACAGTGCCAAACCATTCGTGATGTCACAGGGACCACCGTACTGTTTCCATTTGATGTGCGCGGCTTCCACCGCCACCAAAGCGTTGTCGTGGCGCATATTGAATCCACATATCGCACACTGATAGTGATAAGCACGTAGCACCAACTGTCGAAAATGGGGATCGCGTTGCTTTCGCATCTCGCTGATGCCAAAACCCAGTTCGTCTGCCAGCTCTTCCTGAATGCTTTCGGGAAAATGCGCTTCAAGAATTTGCTGTGCCAGGCTATCAATTAACCTGCTGTCTCTTTTGACGAGTTCGTAATGTGCAACATCGAAGCCGCCTGCGACCTCATACCTTTCGAGTTCACCGGCCGGAGGTTGCCTACTGCCAGTTGATGAGCAATGTTCTGCATTAAGTAATTCCCAAAACCCGTCACCTTTTAAACGCCAGAAGGGCATATCAGGTCGATATTCACGACGTTGTGGACCATAGCGTTCCAGCAGTGCGTGAAGGACAGGCTGAATTTCAGATGCATAGTCAAATAACCGGGCATGCCCATTGCGATACTGCGACAGTGCATAAAGCACAAGCAGTGGTTTATGCGGCGCGCGCTGTTCGCCTTTACGCCAGACAGTGATTTCAGAGAGCAATTTTTGCAGGCTTTTAGCTGATGTCATGACGCAAAGTGATAAGAAAATAATTGCGATAATGCTCGCAAATTCGCGAATGATCAATCGATTAGCTATCAGAAATGCAATTAAGAAAAAAGGCATTCTTAGATAGTGAAAATGAAGCCGCCAGGTAAGATTGCCATTGCCTTAAATTGAATCTGTGGGAACATTCAGTGAAGCAAATACAGCCCTTATCAGGGCTTCACTTAATACAGCGACAGCAAAAACCCCACCGCCACCAACGCATAAAACCCCGCACAAATCAGATCGAAACTGCGCCGTGCCCGATTGAGATACGTCTCCGCCATTTGCGAAGCAAAAATCAGCGCATACAGGCTAAATATCATCACCCCGGTCAGTGCGCAGGTAGCAACCAGAACATAGCTCTGCCACTGTGGCGCGTTGCGCGTCAGCCCTACACTGGTCACGGTGAACCAGGTTAACGCGGCTTTGGGATTGGTCAGGTGCAATCCCAAACCCTGCAAATAATAGCCGCGTAAACGCGCGTGCGCCTGGGCTGGTCGTGCCGAAAGTTCTCCAGGGCGAAAGGCACTGCGCAGCGCTTTCGAGGCCAGCCAGAGCAGATAAGCCGCGCCGAGCAGTTTTAACCAGACGATAAAACCGTGGGAAGAAACCAAAATCGCGGACACGCCAAAGGCGGTTAACAGGCCCCAACAAATCGAACCTGAAATCACACCGGTGGCCAGCACCAGACCAGCTTTACGACCATAGTTCATCGCCGCATTGGCAATGGAAAGATTGCCCGGGCCAGGCGATGCCGTCCCTATGCTGTAAACCAGTAATGCTGCAAAGAATGAAGACATATCCCACATCTATCCAACCCCAACAGAAAGCATAAGCATGTATTAACATAATTTTAAAAAACATACATGACGGCTTGTATTGGATGGACGTGCACAGCAATGCTCGACCCCACGTGATTAACGCTGTTCAGCACTGAATCCCGCACTTTCGACGGTGAGAATGTTCCCGCGTCGTACTGGTCGCCTGAAGCTGAAAAAGGAGGCACGTCCCTTCACGTGCCCCGGGGCACATTCCGCGACAACACTACTGCGATACCGCTAACCCGGCATCCGGTTCCCCAGGTTCCTTTGGTTCTTTGATCAGAATCCACAGAGCCGCCGCACCGATAAGGTCAAACACCGCCAGCGCAACAAAGAACGGACCAAAGCCGATGATGCTGACAAACGCGCCGATAAACAGGTTAAAGATCAACTGACCGGACCAGGCACAGGCGCCAGCCATGCCGACGGCAGTCGCGACCTCATCCTTCCTGAACAGGTCTGCGCCCAGCGTGGCGGCCACGGTAGAAAGCAACTGGTGCGAGAAGCCACCAATGCTGATCAGCAATACGGCGACATAGGGGTTTTGAACAATGCTGACCAGGCCGATGGTGGTCATCAGCACCGCCCCGAGCGTAAAGGTAATACGGCGCGAATTGATCAGGCCGATGCCGCGATCGTTCAGGAACTTCGCCACAAAGCCGCTGGCCAGGCAGCCCAGATCGGCCATCAGGAACGGCAGCCAGACAAACATCGCAATCTCTTTCAGGCTGAAGTGCAGGGTTTCCACAAAGAAGATCGGCACCCAGAAATTGATGGTGCCCCAGGCCGGATCGGCCAGAAAACGTGAGAGGCCAATGCCCCAGAAATTACGCTGTTTGAGGATGGCTAATTTAGAGGTCTTCTCTTTCTGCTCGGTATGAAGGTGTTTTTCCTGACCGCCCTCAATATAGGCGCGCTCTTCCGCCGACAGCCGTTTGGCCTCTTTGGGATCTTTATAAAAGATGAGCCAGATAAAGGCCGCCACAATAGCCAGGCCACCGGCCACCAGAAACGCAAACTGCCAGCTGTGAAACAGTATGCACCAGGCGATCAGCGGCGGTGCCAGCATGGCACCAAAAGAGGTGCCCATATTAAAGACGCCAGTGGCAATCCCGCGCTCCTTCGCCGGAAACCAGGTGGCAGCGGTTTTCACCCCGGCCGGAATCGCCGAGGCTTCACTAAAGCCCATGATGGCGCGCATAAACGCCAGGCCCTGCCAGGAACCCGTCAGTGAGTGCGCTAAGGTGGCCAGCCCCCAGACGATGGCGCAGATAAAAAAGCCCAGCTTCAGGCCAATGGTATCAATGAAATAACCCATCACGGGCTGGCCGATGGTATAAGCCAGCTGAAAGGCGCTGACGACCCAGGAATATTGCTCCTTGGTAATATCCAGCTCCTTCATAATTGTCGGGGCGGCAACGCCCAACGCAGTGCGATCGAGGTAATTAATAATCGTAATAAAGCACACCAGTAATATCATGTGCCATCGGTAATGTTTGATTGTTTTCATGATCGCTCCCTCATTGTTACCTTTTCCTTATGACTTTGCTAAACAGGTGACATGATTTTTAAATTAGAGGCGGGTTAATTAATTGAGTGTTAGTAAATCTCGTGATTGCACCTTGTTATTATTAGGTAAGCGATTTTGCAATAAACACGGAATTGCGTGGTGTGATGAGGCGCATTGTTTAATGCCGTGAAAATCACTTTTGGTAAATAATGTGATCAACGTAACCCACACAGGTAAAAAGATTAAATAGCGGCAAGATGGCCTGGAATCAGGTTAACACTAAGACGTTGCAGCCAAATCTTTATGCCTGAAGCCACTTGCTGGCGTGCATAAGGGCATGTCCCTTGCAGGTTGAGAGGCGAGGTGCGTTTTTATTTCGACTGATTCAGACGTGATGTTAATCACCACAGCGGGTTGGATGCCTGATGGTCAATAAGGCAGCCTGTCGTTTTTAACGTAAATAAGATCGCGCTTTTATGAGTATTTTTTAATTCAGACGCTTTTCTCTTTTGTTCGTTTACGCTGCCGGTGCGGAGCGTTTAGTCCTGCTGAAAAAAAGAAATGATGGCGATGTTCAGCGTTCATGGAAATACGAGAGTGAAGGAATAGGTTGCAACTTTATAAGAGGAATCTTAAAAGGTCGTCGTTTGATGTTGAACAGGGATTCAGTATTATTTTCACCCTGTGCCACCCGCAAAGGATGTGAGATGCAAATCTGTACGATGGACTATGCTCGTCTCTCGCCAGACGGAAAAAGGGTCAAGCTTGACTGTTACGGCATCGGCTCATTTGATGTTTTGTCAGGAATTGACCGTTATCTCAATAACCCAGACTGTTCAGATAGAGAAAAGGCCGCGATCCCGCCGGGCACATACTGGATAGTCGACCGCCCGAAAGGAAGCGTGCTAAATCAACTGCGTGCAGAAGTGATTGATGCGTATCATTTGTACAGAAATCATCACTCCGAATGGTTTGGTTTATATAACGCAGAAACCATGAGTGATCATGCTTACGTCAATGGCACACGTCGGGGCAGCTTTCGGCTTCACCCATTGAACAGCGACGGCACCGGGGTTTCGTGGGGCTGCGTAACGCTGTACAGTTCATCGGATTTTCAAACCCTCAGAAATGCTTTGCTGCGGATACCTAAGATAAAAGTGCCCGGCGGGAAAGACCTGATGGCTTATGGCCGCCTTGATGTGCGCGGCATTCCAGATTTTAGTCGGTGTGGTGTGAGATGAAAATTGCGATATTTATTATTGTGTTGCTGGCGGCTTTTGTGCTGATCCCGGATAGCTGGATCAACACGTTATTCATGAGCCATATCACTATTGAAGGCGATGGCGAAGAGGCGATGAACAGCTATTCGTTTACGTTCATCGTGGTGAAGTTCGTCCTGTCTCTCGTGCTGGCTGTCCTGGCCTCGTGGGGATACCGTAAGCGAAAACGTTAGCCCGCGCTCAGGTGCCTGGCGGGGACGCACGACAGGTGCTCAGCGCGATAAGCCAGGCCTTTCCTGAAGATGATCATCCGCATTCAACGCGCGTTTACCGTCCACAGACCCTTTGTTTCGCGCCCTTCACGACTCACATTTTCTGCTTTTCAGCCATCACACTGCCCGCTTTGATAACGCTTTAGCGACACAACCCTTCACTTCCGTTTACTTCCGTTTTTCCCCAGGTGCTGAGATCTGCATCACTTTCACGCTGCGTGCGCTCCCTTACGCTTAACGGCCAGGCAGGAGGGGGGATGATGTTTCTGGAAGAACGACGCAATCAAATTTTGCAATGGCTGGACGAACATGAACGCGTCACCGTTAACGGGCTGGCGAGCCAGTTGCGTGTGACTCGGGAGACGATTCGCACCGATCTGCGTGCGCTGGCAGAGCAGGGGCTGGTTCAGCGCTGCTACGGCGGTGCCATAGTGCAACGCCGTAATCTGCAGGAAAAGCTCATCAGCGAAAGTGGCCATTTTGATGTTTTACTCAAGCGGTTGCAGGCGCGTAAAACCACCGTAAAGACCACCAGCAGGCAGGGAAAAGTCTGCATCCTTGGCGCATTCAATGTTGATATCGTCGCCAGGGTGGCGCGTTTTCCGCAAAGTGGTGAATCGCTGATGGCGCAAGGCAGCACACTCGGGCCCGGCGGCAAGGGGGCCAATCAGGCCATGGCCGCCAGCCGGGCCGGAGCGCGCGTCCATTTTGTTGCCAAGGTCGGAACCGATCGGTTCAGCCAGTTTGCGTTTGATCACCTTTCGTCATCGGACATTCACTCTTTCCGTTTATACCAGACGGATACCGAACCCACAGGCAGCGCCATCATTTATGTCTCGCAGCAAAACGGCGAGAACATGATTGCCATCTACCCCGGTGCCAATAAAACCCTGACGGATGCCGAAATTGCCGAGCTGACCCATGAACTCACCGATGCGGATGTGTTGTTACTGCAGCTGGAAAACAACGTCGAGGCCACGCGCAGCGCTATCCGGCTGGCACATGCACTGGGCGTCCGCATCATCATGAACCCGGCGCCGTTCTCGTCTGAGGTCGTGAACGTTCTGCCGATGATCGATGTGCTGACGCCCAACGAAACCGAGGCCTCGCGGCTCTCGGGCATTGAAATCTGTGACATGGCGAGTGCGCGTAAGGCGGCGCAGGCGATTGTGGCGCAGGGGGCGCAGCGAGTGATCATCACCATGGGCGCGCGCGGCGCGCTGCTGTTCGACGCGCCGCATTGTCACGTCATTCCCGCCTTTCCTGCGCTCAGTGTGGACACCACCGGCGCGGGCGATGCCTTTAACGGCGCGCTGGCCGCCGCGCTGGCGCAGGGGCAGCCGTTACTGCAGGCCGCCACATGGGCATCGGCCTTTGCGTCCCTGGCCGTAGAGCGGGAAGGCGCAAGCAATATGCCCAAGCGGCATCAGGTCATCACCCGACTTAACCAACGATAATCCGACGTAACGCAACAGCCGCGCGCTGGCGCTGGCAGGAGAAACCATGAAAAAGATTGAAGGTATTGTCCCGGTCATGCTGACCCCATTCACCGCAGAGAATCAGATCGATTACCCCGGCCTGTCACGCCTGATCGACTGGTATCTGGCGCAGGGCGTGGATGCGCTGTTCGCCGTGTGCCAGTCCAGCGAAATGCAGTCTCTAAGCCTGGACGAGCGCGTTGCGCTGGCGCGTTTTGTGGTGGAGAAGGTGCAGGGCCGGGTGCCGGTGATTGCCTCCGGCCACATCAGCGATGAGTTAAGCGAGCAGACTCAGGAATTGCAGGCGATGGCCGGAACGGGCATCGATGCGCTGGTGCTGGTGACCAATCACCTCGATCCGCACAATCAGGGAAGCGAGACTTTTTATGCTCACCTTAATCACATTCTGGACGCGCTACCTGCCGGGCTGCCGCTAGGGCTCTACGAGTGCCCGGCGCCGTATCGTCGTCTGCTGAGCGACGACGAGTTCAGCTTCTGTGCCAATAGCGGCCGCTTTGTGGTGCTGAAAGACGTGAGCTGCGATCTGCCCACGGTGCAACGCCGCGTCAGGCTGGCGGAAGGCACGCCGCTGGCGGTGATTAACGCCAATGCGGCCATTGCGTGGCCGGCCATTCAGGCGGGCTCGCGCGGCTTCAGCGGCGTGTTCACGAACTTTCATCCGAACCTCTACGTCTGGCTTTATCACCAGGGCGCCCAGCAGCCTGAGAAAGCCCATGAGCTGTCGCTGTTCCTGTCGCTGAGCGCCGTTACCGAAACTCTCGGCTATCCCAAAAACGCCAAAATTTATCACCAGCGCCTCGGCACCTTCGCCAGCGAGCACTGCCGCGTTAACCGGGACAACGTGCTGGAGAAGTTCTGGGGGCTTGGCGTGTTGCTTGACCAGATTCGTGATGGCAGTGCGCTGTGGCAACACCGTCTTTCATAAAAAAACCGGACACCGTCTGTTCCTGCACCGTTTTACCACAAGGGAAAACACCATGATTGTATGCGATCAACTTGACTGGGCGCGTGAGCGTCACGCGTTTCATCCCATCGTTGACCAGGCGATTCGCTGGATAGCGGCCAGCGATTTCAGCCAGATGGAAACGGGGAAATACGATTTACTGCCCGACAACCAGATGTTCTGCCTGCTACAGGAAATGACGACCGAGCCCGCCAGCGCCCGCCGGGCCGAATCCCATTTTCGCTATGTCGATATTCAGTACCTGCTGGCCGGACGCGAAACGATCGGCGTGACGCGTGCCCATCCGCAGCATGTGATAGCGGAAGACCGGCGGGAGGAAAATGACGTGGTGTTTTATCAGGACATCACGGATGAGTACAGCATCGCGCTGACGCCGGGGCAGTTTGCGCTGTTTTTCCCTCACGATATTCATCGCCCTGGCTGTGCGTCGCCGGTGGCGCAGACTATCCGTAAAGCAGTGATTAAAATCCATCTCGATCTGTTTGCCGGGCGGGAGGCACCATGAAACCCTCTGCGGCGATGTCAGAAACAACGGTGAGCGGGCAGGGCACGCTGAAAGGGAAGCTGCGCTGGGGCATTGTCACGCTGCTGTTACTGGCGGCGATAGTGAATTACCTGGACCGCGCCAACCTGAGTATTGCCAACACCACCATTGCGGCGGAATTTGGCTTTTCGCAAACCGAAATGGGGTTGCTGTTGTCGGCGTTTCTCTGGCCCTATGCGCTGGCTAACCTGCCCGCAGGCTGGCTGGTGGACAAGTTAGGCCCCAAAAAGATGTTCTCCTGGGCGCTGGGGCTGTGGTCGGGCTTTACCGTGCTAACGGCGTTTGCCAACAGCTACAGCTATTTCTATGGTCTGCGTATGCTGCTGGGCGTGTCCGAATCCCCGTTCTTTACCTCGGGAATTAAAATCACCCATCGCTGGTTTGGCGACAGTGAACGCGGTTTACCTACTGCGATTATTAATACCGGTTCGCAAATTGCCAACGCCATTGCGCCGCCCATTCTGACCGTGCTGTTGCTGACCTTAGGCTGGCGCGGCATGTTTGTGGCGATCGGCGTAATGGGGCTTCCCCTGCTGCTGGCGTGGTGGAAGTTTTATCGCGATCCCAATGCCCGGGAAGATGCGCTGCTGCATGCCGGACAACCCAGCGTCGCAGTGCCGCAAGAGAAGGGCGAGGTTCGCTGGCGTGCGCTGTTCCGACACAGCACCACCTGGTTTATGGTGATCGGCAACTTCTCCATTATGTTCACGATCTGGGTCTATCTGACCTGGCTGCCGGGCTATCTGGAAAAATCGCTGGGCTTTAGCCTCAAAGCCACCGGCTGGATTGCCTCCATTCCGTTTCTGGCCGGTATTCTGGGCGTGCTGGTGGGCGGTATGCTTTCAGACAACCTGGTGCGCCGGGGCGTCAGGGCCATCACCGCGCGTAAGGTGCCAATCGTATCGGGTGCGGCCCTGGCGGCCTGCTTCGTGGCGCCGATTCCGTTTGTAAACAGCACCCCGCTGGCCATTGGCCTGCTGGCGCTGGGTTATTTCTTCTCGCAGATGCCGCAGGGGGCGCTCTGGACGCTGGCCAGTGACATCGCACCGAAGTCACAGGTGGCCTCGCTGGGCGCTATTCAGAACTTTGGCGGTTTCCTGGGGGCGGCAATGGCACCGATCGTTACCGGCATTATTCTGGATACCACCGGTAAATTCACCAATGTATTTTTGCTTGGTGCAGCGCTCCTGATGCTGGGCGCGCTGAGCTACGGCCTGTTTGTGCGTAAGCCGCTGCAGGCAGGATAGAAAGTCCAACCACGGTCCAGGGTGGCAAGGCGGCTTAATGGAAAAAGCACGCTGAGTGGTGCCGTTGGCGAGGCGTCGAGGTTGTCATAGTGTACCGCCTTGAAATCAAAGCACCTGAAGCGGCTCACCACCGCAAAAGGCAGGGCCGGTTACCTGTGACGCGGTTTCAGGATGGCAGGCCAGTCGATTGTCCTTCAAGAAAAAGGTCCTTCCGGGCGAGTAAGTGTTCATCGCCCGGAAGGGGCTTTCTGCTATTCAGGTTAAACGTTTCATTTGCCGCGAGCTGAAATGCAGGATGACGCATGTTGAGCGACTGGCCTGCAAGCAATCCCCGGTTGGTACAACTGCTCCCGGGAGCATTAACACCTCCATCATCATCAAACGCTGGCACTGATATGTATCAGATCTTTCTGGGGAAAATCTCCTCGCTCAGCGCTGGCCCGACAGCGTCTGTGCTGAAAGATCGTGCCCCATTGGGCGCCCGCCGCGCAGGCTGGCTTGCCGGTCACGTCATGCTTGCCTCTGTGATTTCGCCCCTGCCGGAGATTGTCGTTGGCCAGCACGGCAAACCGGCTTTTTCCACCGATGTGCGGCTCTGGTTTAACCTTAGCCACAGCGGCGACGATATTGCCCTGCTGCTCAGCGATGAAGGGGACGTCGGCTGCGATATTGAGGTGCTGCGTCCAAGAGCGGGCTGGCGCAGCCTGGCGGAAAACCTGTTCAGCGCGCAGGAACAGGCGCAAATAGCGGCGGAAGCTCCAGAGCAGCAGTTAGCGGCCTTCTGGTGCATCTGGACGTTAAAAGAGGCGATCATTAAGCAGCGTGGCGCAAGTGCCTGGCAGATGGCCCGCATCGACAGCACGGCACCGTCTACGTTGTCGGTCAGCACGCTCCAGGCAGGCGAACTGGCGCTGGCGGTCTGTACGCCGACGCCGTTTGAGTTGAGCGCGACCACTCCGCGGCGGCTGGCATAAAGGGCTGGCCACGTTCTCACCGGGCAGCCCTGATTGTTTAGTGACTCTGTTTGCTGTCTTCTTCTTTATGCTTCTTCGCCAGGTAATGGCCTGCTGCGCAACCCGCCACGGCACCGGCCACTGCATGATGTTTAAGATGACCCGCTACGCCGCCCACCAGCGCGCCTTTCAGGCAGCCTTCAGCCTGCGCCTGAGAGGTAACCGACATCAAAAGGCCCAGCGTGACCAGCAGAAAGGGAAGTTTACGCATCAATACTCAGTCCTTATCAAGGGGGAAAAGTGTTCATGCTGCGACGATAACGCGAATGCGAGGCGGGCGGATAAAAAAATGCGAGTCGTTGCGCGACTGTTGCAGAAAAAGCGACGGACTTTTCATGCCAGAGAGGGCCTGAATTTTTTGAACCGCATCACACCCTGCGTTTTTTGCGTATCCCTTTGCTCTCTTCCTGAACGTAAAGATGCAATAACTACCTCGCCATAAACACAACCGGAACCCACGATGAAAAAAACTTTAGCCTGTTTTTCATTCCTGGCAGGCAGCCTGCTCACGGGATATGCACCTGCACTGATTGCCGCTCCTTTGCCGTTAACGCCAGACACGAGCATCCCGGTAAGCCGCTACATTACGGCGCTGAATCCGGATCACTCCATTACCTTTCGTCTTTTTGCCCCTGCCGCGAAGCAGGTTGCCGTGGTGACCGGCGCCACGCCGCTGAGCCAGCAGTCGCATGACATGAAAAAGGACAGCACGGGGATCTGGTCATGGACCAGCGAGCCGTTGAAGCCCAACCTGTATGAGTACTATTTTGACGTAGACGGTTTCCGCACGCCGGATACCGGCAGCCGTTTCCCGAAACCGCAGCGCCAGGTGAACACCAGTATGATTCTGGTGCCGGGCAGTATTCTGGATGAGCGCAACGTGCCGCACGGCGATGTGCTGACCCTGACCTATCACTCCACCGCCCTGAAGTCTGAACGTCAGGTGTTTGTCTGGGCGCCGCCGGGTTACAAGACCGATAGCAAGCCGCTACCGGTGCTCTACTTCTACCATGGCTTTGGCGATACCGGGCTGTCGGCCATCTCTCAGCTCCGCCTGCCGCAAATCATGGATAACCTGCTGGCAGAGGGGAAAATCAAGCCGATGCTGGTGGTGGTGCCCGATACCGAAACCGACATCGTGCAGGCTATTCCCGAAAACTTCCCGCCAGCCGATCGCCGCAAGGACTTTTATCCCCTCAATGCCGCTGCTGCGGATAAAGAGTTAATGCAGGACATTATCCCGCGGGTGGAAAAACGCTTTACCGTGAGTCGCAAACCGGCTGACAGGGCGATAGCCGGGCTATCCCAAGGCGGCTATCAGGCGCTGGTGTCCGGCATGACGCACCTGAACGACTTTGCCTGGCTGGCCAGTTTTAGCGGCGTAACCACCAGTACAGTGCCTAATGAGTTCGTGACGCGTCAGCTGAGCCAGCCGCAGACCGTGAATAAACAGCTGAAAAACTTTACGCTGGTGGTTGGGGACAAAGATGTTGTCACGGGCAAAGATATCGCCGGGCTGAAAACCGAGCTGGAAAAGCAGGGCGTGAAGTTCCATTACACCCAGTATCCGGGGCTGGGACATGAGATGGACGTCTGGCGACCTGCGTATGTGGAGTTTGTGCAGCAGCTGTTTAAACCACAGTCGCACTAATTCTGGCTTCAACGCTGACCGCGCACAGGATGAGCAGGGCATCCTGTGTATCCTGTGCGCATTCTCCCCAACGCGGCGGGAACGCTGCTATTTCGTTGGCGGCGGATTGCGTCATATCAGCCACGCGGTAAGCGCTTACGCATCACCCGCTGCCCAAACGCATCACTGCCTTCTGCGACCCAGCCATTTGCCTGATAAAACCCCTCCGCGTTCGAGCCGGGATCGGTGGTCAGCATAATCGTCTCTGCGCCCCGATCGCTAAACCACTGGACGATCGCGTTCAGCAGGTGCGTCCCGATGCCCTGTTTTTGATATTCAGGTTTAACAAACAGTCCGCCAATTAGCGGTTCGGGCGCATAGATCCCCAATCCATAACCTGCATAATCATCCCCGACCTGGCAAATCCAGCCGCCGCCCTGACATATATCCTCCAGCGCTTGCTCACGCTGTAAATAGTGAATTTGATGCGCATGAAGCCGGTTTTCCGTAACGGAAAAGCGTATTTCATATATTTCTTTAAGGTGCCGGGGTTCAAGTTTAAAAAAGGAAAGAGACATGGTCGTTCTGTATAACATGACGGTGGAGTCGGAACACATTATCGTCTGGACCGCGGTATTTCAAGTCGCCAATATTTGGGTTGACCTCTGTATTTCCCGGAAGCGGTTTTTAACCCGCTTTTTTTCATTTGGCTGGCATCCGGTTGTCATCTGTCTGTCAATTTCTTCTGTTTAACGCTGGCCTTAAGGCCGCCGGGACGATTGAACCCAGCCCTGTTCCCATTCCCCCTGTACTCTGAAAGGAATTAATCGGGACACATTGCCTGACAGGGATTACCGGCAAAAAATGCGGTCCATGGAAAACTGGAGTTTTATAGTTTGCCATTCATCATTAAATAACAAGGGTTTAACGATCGATTTTTGGGATTTGATAGGTTTAATCATAGTTTAATCCGTTAAAATTCATTTGATTGATAGCTAAAGGCGATCAATAATCAATCCACTTCAACATCGTTAATCAGAGCTTGGGAATGGAAATCCAGAATCTTGATAATAATAACCGTGCCTGGCGGTTCATTGCTGAACCCATCGTAAACCTGAAATCCGAACGTATTGCCGTTGAAGTCCTAACCCGATTTGCCGCACCAGGGACGCCTTTTTTTCATATAAACAGAATGAATAAAGGACAGAAAATAAAGCTCTTAAAAGAGCAACTGTTCTTAATTGATAGAAAAAGACATTTCTTTGAACGTAACCAGTTGCTGTGTTCTGTCAATGTAGATGTAGAGATGGCTTTTGCGCTGCTGGAAGAACGGGATATTTACGAGCTCGCCACAGCGCATTCTTTTCTTCGCATCGAGGTTTCAGAAGACTTTCCCAACCTGGCTGAGGGGCTAAATAATCCCTTACTGCGAAAGTTATATAATAATTACACTTTATGGCTGGATGATTTTGGCAGTGCATCTTCTCATTTTCCCTGTTTGCAGGAGGGATTATATGAGGCGGTTAAAATCGATAAGCACTTTTTCTGGGAACATCATAATCGTCCACTCTGGAAAGAGACGCTGACGCAAATTAAAGACTACTGCCAGTTTATCATTGTCGAAGGCGTAGAAAAGGACACCTACTTCCAGTTTGCTAAACCCCATGCTGCCGCATTTCAGGGCTATCTTTTTAAAGCCTTTTCTTTTGATGCCATTACCTGACGACGCTTTTATTCTTAACGTCGCTGCCTGCTCGTTTTGATTTATTCTGATCGTAAATTTGCTCACTGTCTTATTACTGGCTGAGAGGGTTAAAGCCTACAGCCGGTTGTTGAAGCACGCAGCGTAACGAATGCTGTTCTGGCTGGATAGCTTAACTACAAGAACAGCCACTCCTGTGATTTACGGCAATCGCGCGGGCTGCAGCCGAACCAGCGGCGAAAGGCGCGTGAAAAAGCGCTGACTTCAGAGTAGCCCAGCAGCAGCGCCATCTCGGAAACAGAAAGATGATGCTGTTTGAGATAATGCGTGGCCATTTCTTTGCGTACGCTGTCCACCAGCGCCGAGAAGCTGGTTTGCTCATCACGTAAGCGCCGTTGCAATGACCAGGCGGATAACCCCTGTTTTTCCGCGATGATTTCCAGTGAAGGTTCGCCGTTCAGCAGTTGCAGATGAATGTCCGTTCGGGTTTGATTAACGGTGTCCTGACGCACCACGGGCGGGCTGAGCCGACGGATGGCATCCTGCATCACCAGCAGCAGCATCGGATCATGATCCGGCATTTTCCGGTTCAGATCCGCTTTCGCGATGATCATCGAGTTAAAGGGTTGATCGAAGTAAACCGGGGCATCAAACACTTTACAGTGTTCGTGCCAGTGCTCAGGGCGCGGATGCTCAAAATGCACTTCCCGCGGCGCCCAGTGCCGACCTGCGGCATGGCGGATCAGGTTGAGGAACATGCCCAGCGTTAACTCGGCATCCTGGCGGCGCATCAGGATCACGCCATGGCGAACCTGATAATCCAGTTGCCAGCAGTCGCCGCGTTCGGTCAGCCGGATGCAGGTGTTGTGTTGATGAAAGGGAAAGGCATTGACGACGTTCCGCAGCGCCTGTTCCAGCGTGGCTGAACACAAGCCAATATAGCCGATCAGCCCCAGTGACTGGGGTCGGAACTGATGACCGTATTGCAGACCAAAGTTGTCCACGCCAGCCTGGCTTGCTGCTTCCTCCAGCACCCGGCAATAGCTGACCAGGTCCAGGCTCAGCGTTGGGCAGGCGAGCATATCGGGATCGATCCCGCTGATCCCGAAAATGCGATCGACATCGCCGCCCTGTGCATTGATAAATTCGCCTAAGCCCGTTGCGGCGGCAGACAACACACCGCGATGGCCGCCTGCGCCGGAGATGGCCGTTAACGCGGCCTCTGGAACTCTGCTGGTCATCTTGTTTTCCGCAAAAAGTGAACGTCTTAGAGTTCTGCAAAAAACGTACCAGCTGGAAACCACGCGATAACAATCGCTTACCCGATTCGCTTTCCGTGTTGCACCGCGATCAGGCACTGCGGCGGTGCGTTAAACGCCAATCGGCAGCGCGGCACCTTCAAGATAGCGCTGGCACAGCCGGACGGTGTGGCTGGCCCAGCGATCGCCCAGGCTGCGCGCCATCTCGGTTTCGCGGTGGGAAGCCACCCAGGCCGTCAACTGGATACGCCGCTGGATCAGCATGGCGGGGATCATAGCCAGTTCCCGATCGCTGATGTGTGCGACCTGTTCGTAACCGCGTAACCAGTTTTCCACCCACTGCGGCGCACTCGGATGATGCTCAACAAAACTGATGGCCGCGGCAAGATCGTGCAGGTACCAGCCCATGCCGCAGTCATCAAAGTCGATCACCCGGGTTTCGCCTTTATGCACCAGCAGGTTGGTCAGGCGCAGGTCGGCATGAATCAACCCATAGCGTTCAGGTGACTGTCCGAAGTCCAGCATCTGGCGGCGCACGTGTTCCAGCGTTTCTTCTACCACCGCGTGTTCAGCGGTGGGTAACCCCGCAACGTCCCGCCAGTCGCCCCAGTGGCCTGCCGGAGACACCATCGTATGATGATCCCAGATGATGCGGCGAAACCCCTGGGGCTTCTGCCATTTCCGGCTGTGATGGTGCAGACGGGCAGTAATGGCACCGAGCTGACGAAACGCAGCCGGATCGACGCTGTCGGTCAGCATATCGCCCTCTATCCAGTGAAACAGCACCGCATAGCGTTCGCCGCCATCGGGCAGCGGCAGGACCTGAATGCGTTCACACTGACGATCTTCTACGGCAGCGGGGACGCTGATGTCCGCCGCCTGAAGCGCGTCCAGCCAGAGCAGCTCACTTTCAATATCCTGCTTCGCGTGGTAATCGCCCCGATGAATGCGCAGCGCGTAGCGGCCCTGCGGCGTGCTGACAGATAACGTCGCGTTTTCTGAGCGACACAGCAGCCTGACCTCAGCCTGTGCACAGGCGGGATAGTTCACTAATGCCCGGTGGGCAAGCTGAAGGATGGTGTCGTTACTCAGCGTATCGTACTGTTTATGGCTCATGTCCGGCTCCCGGGTTTCTGCGTGTAGGGCCAGCATGGCGCTGAACCCTGCCTGCACGCTTGACCTGAAAGCAGGGGAAAATTGACTTTGGCAGGCACCTGGCAGCCAGGCCAGGGGCAAGTTGACCTTAAATCACGGCGTTCTGTTTTCTGCGGTCAAGTTTTTCCCTTCCCACTGTGTCCATCATCTACCCGACAGCTTTTGTGCAGCATTTTTCAATTAACACAGACGGGGAACGCAGTGATGAAAGAGAAACTGAAACCCACCCTGGGCACCCTGCGACTTTGGGGCATTGCCGTGGGGCTGGTGATATCGGGTGAGTATTTCGGCTGGAGCTACGGCTGGGGCGCAGCGGGCACGCTGGGCTTTCTGGTCACGACGTTTTTTGTTGCCGTCATGTATACCTGTTTTATCTTCAGCTTTACCGAACTGACAACGGCTATTCCTCAGGCGGGCGGCCCGTTCGCCTATAGCCGCCGGGCGTTCGGCGACACCGGCGGGCTGATTGCCGGAATCGCCACGCTGATTGAGTTTGTGTTTGCGCCTCCCGCTATCGCGATGGCCATTGGCGCCTATCTCAACGTACAGTTTCCTGAAATTAATCCCAAGCTTATCGCCGTGTGCGCCTATCTGGTGTTTATGGGGCTGAATATCATCGGCGTGAGCATCGCCGCGACCTTTGAACTGCTGGTTACGCTGCTTGCCGTGATTGAATTACTGGTGTTTATGGGCGTTGTGGCGCCCGGCTTTAGCCTGGCGAATTTCGTCGCGAACGGCTGGGCGGGCCAGGGAACCTTCTCGCTGGCTTCCGTGTCCGGTATGTTCGCTGCGATCCCCTTTGCCATCTGGTTCTTTCTGGCGATTGAAGGCGTTGCGATGGCGGCAGAAGAGGCAAAAGATCCCCGCCGCACCATTCCCCGCGCCTATATCAGCGGTATTTTAACGCTGGTGGTGCTGGCGATTGGCGTGATGGTGTTTGCTGGTGGAGCAGGCGACTGGCGTACGTTATCGGGCATTAACGATCCGCTGCCTCAGGCGATGAAAATGCTGGTCGGGAATGACTCGCGCTGGATGCACATGCTGGTGTGGATTGGCTTATTCGGCCTGATCGCCAGTTTTCATGGCATCATCATGGGCTATTCCCGCCAGTTCTTTGCGCTGGCCCGTGAAGGGTATCTGCCGCCCGCCCTGGCGAAGCTTTCACGCTTTAACACACCGCACCGCGCCATTCTGGCCGGTGGCGTAGTGGGCATTCTGGCCATTTTCTCTGACGGGATCAGCTTTCAGGGCATGAGCCTGACCGCCGCCATGATCACGATGTCGGTGTTTGGCGCCATTGTGATGTACATCATGAGCATGCTGAGCCTGTTTAAGCTGCGTCGTACCGCTCCCACGCTGGAGCGCAGTTACCGTGCGCCGGGTTATCCGGTGATCCCTGCCATTGCCCTGTGCGGATCGCTGATCTGCCTGGCGGCGATGCTGTGGTTTAACCCGGAGATTGGCGCGCTGTTTATGGCCTTTATGGTCGTGGGTTACCTCTATTTCCTGACGACCCAGTCCCGGCGCGGCACGATCGCGCAAACCTCTGTCGCGGCGGAGATCGACTAACGCAGACAGACGCTGCCGCGCACTGATGTACGGCAGCGACAGTATTGAATCCGAGGAGTGATGATGACGGTACGTTCAACCATTATGGATACCAACAGCTTTCGTGCAGAAAACGCGGAAGCGCTGGCCCCGGCGATTCGCCAGTTAACCGACAAACGCAGCAAGGTGCTGGGCGAGTCATATCGGCTGTTTTACCGTAACCCCGTGCATCTGGTGCGCGGGCAGGGGCAGTATCTCTGGGACCAGGCGGGCAAACAGTACCTGGATATGTATAACAACGTCGCCAGCATCGGCCACTGTCATCCGGCGGTCGTGGAAGCCGTGCACCAGCAGATGATGCGGCTGAATACGCACACCCGTTACCTGCATGAGTCTATTCTGGACTACAGCGAGCGCATTTTGGCAACGATGCCGGCGGCCATCGATCGGGCCATGTACATGTGCACAGGGTCCGAGGCAAACGATCTGGCGATTCGTATGGCGCATGCGTGGAGCGGCGGCACGGGCATTATCGTTTCGAAAGAGGCCTACCACGGTACCAGCGCGCTGACGTCCGGCGTATCACCGGCTCTGGGCAGCGGCCAGCCGCTGTCTTCGCATACCCGGCTGGTGGCATCGCCAGATTTTTACCGCATTCAGCCCGCCGATCAGGGGGCCTGGTTTGCCCACGAAATTCAGAAACAGATCGATGATATGGCCGCGCACGGCATTAAGTTTGCGGGCTTTCTGGCGGATTCCATTTTCTCTTCGGACGGCGTATTGCCCGGCCAGCCGGGCTTTTTAAAGCAGGCTATCGACGTCGTCCATCAAAACGGCGGAATTTTTATTGCCGATGAAGTTCAGCCCGGCTTTGCCCGTACAGGGGAATCATTCTGGGGATTTGCGCGCCACGGCGTGGTGCCCGACGTGGTGACCACGGGTAAACCGATGGGCAACGGTATTCCCGTATCCGGTCTGATGGCGAAAGCCCCGGTTATGGCGGCCTTCAGTGACTCGCTCCCGTATTTTAATACCTTTGGTGGCAATCCGGTGTCGATGGCGGCGGCGCACGCGGTGATGGATGTGATCGAGCAGGAATCGCTTCAGGCGCACAGCCTGAAAACCGGGCAAGCTTTGTTAGCGGCACTGCAGTCCCTTCAGGATACCTATGCCTGCGTAGGCGACGTGCGCGGTGCTGGCCTGTTTATTGGCTTTGAGCTGGTCACGGACAGAGAGGCGAAGCAGCCTGACAAACGGCTGGCGCTCGATTTAGTCGAGGCGCTGCGCGAAGAGTGTGTGCTGACGTCTGTCGCCGGGCCTTACGGCAACGTGCTGAAAATTCGGCCGCCGCTGTGCTTCCAGACGCATGATATCGACTGGGTAGTCAGCGCGATGGATCGCTGCCTGAAAAAACTGCAGGGATAGGCCGCTGCCGGGCACAGGACAGGGCGGTAACGGGATGATTTTGCTGAATGCTGCACGCGTCGCATAACGCCCGTCATCACTGCACGGATAAAGCCCGACGTCAGCCGGGCTGGCGATATCCGTAAAACCTGATGCCAGGGATTGGCACGGCAGAATTACAAGGGGAGTTCGTGGCTGTCGCCGGAAATTGTCCAGCTGTCAGGATCCAGTAACCGCCCCTGCCCGAAAACACAGCCGTTTGGCTGGAAAAACACCTCGCCATATTGCGGATCGTTGACGTAAAAAGTGCCGTCTTCGCGCCGCTCAACGGTGAGCTGTGCAAATCGCGCCTCAAAATCCGCCAGGTTATCCAGCCGCGGATCGTCATTCAGGCGAATCAGCCAGCAGGTTTCCTGCCCCGACAAGCGGACTTCACAGTGCTGTGTCGGGCCATGAGCGATCCGCTGGAACGCGCGGTTGCCGGAGATCTGTACCATACCTTTACCACTGCGCAGCAGAATGCGTTTATCGTAGCAACGCACGTCATCAAAATAGCGCTGCGGCAGCCAGGCGTGAGAAAAATCAGGCTGCCCTTCATGAACACGAAACAGAACGATCGCCAGGCCGCGATACTGCTGCACGCGCGGTAGCGTGCCACATCCTCCCCAGTAGGAAGGCCGCCCGAAGCCACTGTGCAGGCGTTCACC